>OFGE01000241.1_pt1 | contig 62846 bp, 56 predicted proteins | sample 1521681 | NCBI WGS metagenome assembly OFGE01 (sample SAMEA3504093, study PRJEB24116) | mouse gut metagenome | biome: mouse gut; feature: mouse-associated habitat; material: faeces | place: Denmark | collected 2011 | reverse complement strand
ATTACAAAGCTAAAGCCTACGTTTCTACCGGCATAGCCGGAAGTTATCTTTATAAAATATAAACCCCTCGAATATATTCGAGGGGTTTCCTGATATTATTTTTATATAATTCATATGTTAATGCTATTAAAATTTTTAGTTATCTCTACCTTCTGGTAAAGCTGGATAATCTAAAACTACTCTAATTTGCATTATGTATCTAACTGTTCTAACAAATTTACTATTTTTTATTCTTTGCCATAAAGATGGTTTAACTTCAAATCTTGTTTCTTCAAAAAAAGCATCGTCTACATCTTCAACTGCATTTTCTATTACTTCAGCTTCATTTACAGTTTCTTCTATTTCATTTTCTGTTGTTACTGTAGCAACAACTTTTTCTTCTTTAACATCTTTTGGTTCAGAAACAATTGAATTTTCTACTATATTTTCTTCTACAGAATCTGTAACAATCTCTGCTCCAACTGGAGTTGGGATATATTTTAATGCTTCTGCAATTTCTATTCCAATATAACTTAAAGCTTTAGATTTATCTTCAATTCTTTCCATATCTATTTCGATATGTAAATTGCTTTCTAAATTATTTATTTTTGCCTCTATTAATTTACAAGCACTAGTATATTCGTCTGTTGTTTTATCTTTACTTTTTCCAATTATAGTTAATGCCTCTGCAACATCTGATGGATATTTTGTTTCTATTTTTTTAACAATTTCTTTCCAATTTTTAGCTCTAGCTTTAACAGCTGATGTAGCATCTCTTAAAACACTAGCTAACTTAATATTTTTTTCTCTTTGTCTAATTAATTCTTCTATTTTTTTTGTATTTTCTTCAAATTGATTTGTTGCATATTCAACTAATTCATAAGAAGCTTTATAAATACTATTTGGAAAATTATTCTTTTTAGGATATTCAATTAAATAATTTTTAATTGATTCAACTAAATCTTTAAAATAAGAATCATCCTCTAATTGCACAATTTGCTTTTTACTATTTGGATTAATTAATTTTTGAATTTTATCTATGTTTGATAATATTTTTTCTTCCGTGATTACCATTTTCACGTTTACTATGCCTGATTTCTGAAAAAATGACATTGTAAACTACCTCCTTCGTATCATTTTCTAATTAAATACTAAAGATATTATATCTCGTTTTCCCTAACACTTCAAGAGTTTTTTCGACTTTTTTACATTACATTTTCATAACATTTTGTAACATTTTTGTTATATTTGTGATAAATGGTAAATTTTATACAAATTAATTCTTTAATAATATTTTATATTACATAACTTTTTTTATTTCTTCAAATCTTTTTATTTTTAATGTAGTTGTTTTTATTAATTCTTCTTCTGTTAAAATCATTTCCTTAACATATTTGTATGTTGGCATTGTTCTATTTATTTCTTTTACTTTATTCCACATTATTTTTTTTATTTCTTCTAAATCTTCTGTATTATATTCTTCTTTTATTTTATCTTTATCATAAACAATTTTTACACCAATTTTTAAGTCAATAGGATCTTCTTTATCTGGTTTTCCGTATACAAAAGATTCTTTTACCCCAGATATTTTATTTATTAATGTTTCTATTTCTTCAGGATATACATTTTTTCCATTTTTTAATACTATTACACTTTTCTTTCTACCTGTTATAAATATAAATCCATTTTTATCTATGTATGCCAAATCACCTGTATTAAACCAACCATCTTCTGTAATTGATTTTTCCTTTTCGCCATAATAGCCTAACATAACACTTGGCCCTCTAACAGCAAGTTCACCTATTCCCATTTCATCTGGTTCTATAATTTTTGTTTCTAAACTTGGAAAAGTTTTTCCGATAGACCCAATTTTTCTACAAGTTGGATGTTCTGCTGCTATAACTGGAGATGTTTCTGTTAGTCCATATCCTTGGTATGTTTCTATTCCTAAATTATTTAACCCTTTTTCTGTTTCAGGATCAAAAGCTGCACCTCCTGCAACAAATAGTCTTAACTTTCCACCTAAAGAATCTAAGACTTCTTTAAATAATTTTCTTCTAATATCTATTCCAAACACTTTCGCAATTTTACTTAATTTTATTCCAAATTGAACTGTTCCTAATTTTCCCTTCTTTTCTATTGATTGCATAACTTTTTTATACATATTATCAAAAAGAATTGGAACTGCAATCATTGCGCTAGCTTCATAATCTTTTAAGTTTTCTGCAATATGTCTAATTCCTTGGCAAAAACCAATATTAGCACCAACACTTACTGGATATAAAAATCCAACTGTACATTCAAATACATGATGTAATGGCAAGAAAGATAAAAATGTATCATTTGAAGTTACATCAAAAGTACTTGCAATATCATAAATATTTGAGCATATATTATTATGTGATAATTTAACTGCTTTTGATTGTGATGTTGTTCCTGATGTAAATAACATTACAGCCATTTCTTCATTATTGATTTCAGCATCTAAATAACTTGTAGCACCATTTTTTATTAAGTCTTTTCCAAGTTTAATTAATTCTTTTTGAGAATATACTTCTTTTTTCTTCTCTTCTAAATCCATTGATATAAAGAATTTTATTTTACCTATTTTTTCATCTTTAGCTTTTTTCATTACTTCGTCATATTTTGAAGAATAAAAAATAGCTTCCATTTCTGATCTTTCAATTAAACTTAATATTTCATTGTCTGGTAAAGATTTATCTAATGGTACAACTATACCTGTACCACAAGCTATTGTTAAATAAGCTTCTTCCCATTCATATCTATTTTCTGAAATAACACCTATTCTTTTATCTTTTAAACCAACACTAATTAGGGCTGTACCTAATGCATTTATCTCATCTATATATTGATTATAATTCATTGTTATTATTTCACCATTATTGTCTGATTTAAATTTAAAAGCTGTTTCATCTCCAAATTTCTCTTTTGTATTTTTAATCATTTCTTTTAAATTTTCAAACTTTCTAGCTTCAAATATTCTCTCACATCCTGAGCAAATTCTTTCTCTCATTTTTCTCCATCCTTCTATTTTTTTATAATCTTATTAAATAATGTTTTTTCGTACTCTAAATACATTTTTGATACATCAATTTCTTCTAATTTTGCTTTTCTTTTATAAATTAATGTTGAACAAGTTAATGAAAAGATTTCTGATGCTAATACTTCTGCATTACAATTAACTATATCCCCATTATCCACCCCTTCTTGAACAATATTTTGAATAACTGATATATATTCTAAAACTTTTTCCTTACAGAAAACGTTTATTGATTCATTTCCCCATGTTTGACTCATTACTATTGTTAATAAATTTTCATATTTATGAACAGCTTTTAATTGAATTAAAGACACTGCTTTTATTTTATCTAAAACATTATCACATTTTGAAGTTTTTATTTCAATACTGTTAATTAATAATTTCATTCCTTCTTCAATTAAAAAATTAAATATTTCTTCTTTACTATTAAAATGATAATATAAAGTTCCTTTTGCTACTCCTACAGTTGCTGTAATTTCCTCTATACTAGTTGCATCATAACCTTTTTCTGAAAAAAGTTTTAATGATGTCTCAAAAATTTTTCTTTTCGTTTTATTCATATTTTCTCCTAAATACTATTATTTTAGAATTCTTAGACATTATATAAAATTTATTTAAAAATTTCAATATACTATAAAAAAAAAGAATATGTAGTCAGTTATATATCAAGAAGTGCTAAGTAATTATATAACAAAAGAATACCAACACATTTTGTATTGGTATTCCTTTTAGTCAGTATTTAAGAAATTTTAACATCAGTTTCTTTCAAATATTTTTCAATAAGCTTTTTAATATCACTAATTGCTTTTTTTTCTTTCGATCTTGAAATTTGCTTAATAAACTCAGGATCTGTAATTATAGAATTATATATTGATTCCAATAGTAATTTTAGTTGTCTTTCCTTAGCAAGTCCATCAGCTTCAATAATATATTCTTTTTTTCCTCTAATGCAAACATCTCTTACTCTGACTTCCATATAATATTCCTCCTTGTTCATAGCCTAAATTGCAAATTGCAATAGTTGATAGTTATAAAAAAATCTCAAAAATTATAACTTGAAAATATTATTTTGTCAACTTTTATTATTCAGAAATTCTTTTTATAATATCTTCTTTTGATATTCCATATTTTTCTATTTCTTGAATATCTTTTCTTATTTTTTCAATTTTTTCATTAATTGAACTTTTTAGAATTTCATCTGTTTTAAGTGTTATAAAAGTCCCTTTAGTAGATAATGTTACAATAACACCTTTTGATTCTAAAATTGTATAAGCTTTTTTCACAGTATTAGGGTTTATCCCAAGTGTGGTTGCCAATTCTCTTATAGAAGGAATTTGTTCTTCTGGTTTTAATATTTCCAAAGCTACATATCTTTCTATTTCTTGAACAATCTGTTCATAAATAGGCATTCTACTTTGGTAATCTAAATTTATCATCGCATTACCTCCTTCTAATAAATTATTTCATATTCTTTATTATTTTCTTCATCTAATGATTTTTCATATTCCTGTGCTTTATTAATAATATTTTCAATTTCTTCTACTTTATTTGTATAGAATTGTAAACTATACCTTCCATCAATATCTATTACTACATATGGTTTTGTAATATCAAAATTCTCATTTTCATTATATAAAATAAATTTTGTTATATCATCTGAATAATATAAATATGTTTTAGTTTCTCCTAAATTTTCATTTAAATTTTGGTTTTGACTATAGACTTGATAGTTATAAGTTTTATCCAAATCTTTTTTTATTTTCTCTACAACAGCTTTATTAGTATGTTTACTTACAATCTTTAATATTTCATCTGATATTTCAGCTGGTATGGTTATTCCTTGTAATCTATGTTTTTCATAGTAATACTTACATATATAAGATTTTTTATGTGTATAATTTTCTTGTAATAATTCTTCTAAATTCATAGAATTTACTTTGCTTTCTATTTCTTTAGCAATTACCTTTTTCTCTTCACCTTCTACAAACATATAATTATTTATAGTAAGTACACCATTTTGAATAATTCTATCTTTAATATTTTGTACAAATTTTTCTTCTTTGTTTAATTCTGTTTTTATTTTTTCAAAATCTTCTACATAAATATCTAAATTTGTATCATATACCTTTCCGTTTTTCATTTTAATCATAATCTCAAAATTTACAGTATTTTTCATAGTTGGTTTAGATATATCTGCACTTGAATTAAGTACGTTTAAGTCTCCTGCGAATTTATCATCTACAGTATAATCTCCGACATCTTCTATATACGCTCTATATGCTGAATCTAATAGCAAATTAATAAATTCTTTATTTTCAATATATCCACCCAAACTTGCATTTTTACCATTATAATAATTATTAGAATAATCATAATAATTAAAATTTTGAAGTTTTACTGATGCAATATTTTCTGTATTTAATTTTGATAAAGGCATACTTTTTTTAATTTTTTCAGAAGTAGAACATATTCCTTGTAATAACACCATTGTTAATACTAAATATATTAATGATGTTTTCAATTTTAATCTTCTTTTTACTATAAAATCATATATAAAATAGTAAGTAATAATTATTGCAATTGCAATAATATTAAATTCTTTTTCTCCATTTACTAAATTTAAAAAAATTATCATTGGAAATATTGTTAATGCTTTTACTAAAATGTGAATTTTTTCATTTGCAAATGATTCTTCATTATTTTCCATTTTTCTATTTTTAAATAAATGTAATCCTATAAAATAATACGCAATTCCTAAAATAACCATTCTTGACATACTTTTAGCGGAAAACCAATCAAATTCTTGTGTATTAAGGAAGAAAATAGAATGAAATGCTTGATATGGCAGTGTATAATAATTATCTGAACGTACATATATATTGTATGAATAGTCTGAACTAACCAATTCAGAATTAATTCCCTCTCCACTTTCAATAAAAACATCATAGCAAAATGGAAGTAAAAATATTATTAACATTGTTAAAACTATTTGTGTATAAAATGTTCCAGACATGCTCATAGCAAGATTAGTTACTAAAAATACAAATACATATGATATCCACATCATAATAAATATATCTAATACCATCTGTGGAAAAATTAAAACTTTAGGCAAAATAGCACCACAAATTAATAGCAGTATAGCTGTAATTGCCTGTATAATTGTAATTAATATAATTCCACCAATTGTATTTGTTACAAATATTGTTTTTCTATTTATTGGCTGTGAGTTTATAAAATCGACACTTTTCTTTTTATAAACATATCCAAATAATACTGACGACATTATTACTGGTATAATATACATTCCTATGTAGTCAATAGTAAAAAGACTTACTTTTGATGGAACATTTACATTATTATTATTAAACAGTAATACAGTAACTAATAATGTAAATACTGGTGCTACTAATAGCATTAATGCGATTGCACCTTTTGATTTTCTTAAATTTTCTTTAAAGAACTTTAAATTAAATGACTTGATTAAATTCATATCCTAGTACCTCCATTTCATATATAAACATTTCTTCTAATGTTAAAGGTAAAAAATCTAATATTATTGGATTTAATTTTTCAAGCACATCTTTTGCTTTTTCTTTTTCGCCTTTAATAATAAGAGTTGCAATACTTCCAACTTTTTTATAACTCATTATATCTAATCCTAAAAATGTTTCTTTTCCAAATTCTTCTTTTAAAGATATTTGAATTTTAAACATATTAGTTTTTAAAGAATCTATATCACTTTCAAATAAAATTCCACCTTTATACAATAATCCTAGATTATCACAAATATCTTCTAATTCTCTTAAGTTATGACTTGTCATTATAATAGTTGTTTCTTGTTTTTCCATTTGTTTTACAATTATCTTTTTTAACAAATTTCTAACAACAGGATCTAATCCATCAAAAGTTTCATCAAATAACATATAATTTGCGTTTGTTGATATTGCACAAATTAATGCACATTGTCTTTTCATTCCTTTTGAAAAGTTTTGAATTTTTGTATTTAAATCTAATTTTAAAGTTTCTGCTAATTCTTTTAAGTATTCCATATCAAACCTTTTGTACATTGAATTATAAAATTTTGCCATATCTAACAGAGTATATCCTGGAAAGAAAAATAAATCGTCTGGAACAAAAACTACTTTTTGTTTTAATTCTTGATTGTCTTCAATTTCTTTTCCATCAATTTCAATTGTACCAGATTCTCTTCTATATATATCTGTTATAATTCTTAATAATGTAGATTTTCCAGCACCGTTTGCACCTATCAAACCATATATTGAATTAGTTTGAATATTGCAATTTAAATTATCTAAAACTTTATTTTTGCCAAATGTTTTATTCAAATTGCTAATTCTTATCATAAATGCCCTCCTAAAAAATATAATTGTACTATTTGTACTAGTACAATTATAAAATTATTATTATTAATTGTCAAGTGTATTATAATTTATATGGCAAATTATTCTCCTCCATTTTTATTCAATTGATGAATTTTAGAAAAACTTCAAATTTAAATTTTTTATATAAAAGAAAATTTCTACACAATTCCAATTATATAAAGCATTCATCAATTTTTACAGATTATCTATTATCTATTTTGGTTCTAAATTAAATTTTAGTTATATCAACTGGTTTTAAATCTTTTTCTTCTGTATCATCTTCTATAGCTTTATATAAAGCATTTACAGTATCTAAAGATGTAAAACATGGAATTTTACATTCAACAGCCATTCTTCTAATTTTAAATCCATCTCTGTTTGATTCTTTACCTTTTGTAGGAGTATTTATAACAAAATTAATTTTTCCTGATTCTATTAAATCTATAATACTGTTTTTTCCTTCCCACAATTTTTCAATAACTGTTGATTCTACACCATTTTCTTTTAAAAATTTTGAAGTTCCAGATGTAGCATAAATTTCAAAACCTTTTTGTTTAAATTTTTCAGCTAGTGGAAGCATTTCATTTTTATCTTTATCCCTAACAGTTATTAATATCGCACCTTTAGTAGATACATTAGCTCCACTTGCAATAAATGCTTTTAATACAGCATCTTCAAACTTTTTAGAAACTCCTAAAACTTCTCCTGTTGACTTCATTTCTGGCCCTAAAGATGTATCTGCATTTTTTATTTTTTCAAATGAAAATACTGGCATTTTCACACATATATAATCGCTCTTTTTATATAATCCTGTTCCATATCCTAAATCTTTTAATTTTTTACCAAGAATTACGTTTGTTGCAATATCTATCATTGGAAGATTTGTAACTTTACTAATATATGGTACAGTTCTACTTGAACGAGGATTTACTTCAATTATATAAACTTCACCTTCACTTATAATAAATTGTATATTTAGAATTCCTATTACATTAAGTTCTTTTGCAATTTTTTCTGTATATTCTATTATCTTTTTCTCATGAATTTCTGTAACATTTTGTGTAGGATATACTGAAATACTATCTCCAGAGTGAACACCAGCTCTTTCTAAATGTTCCATAATTCCAGGAATTAAAATATCTTGTCCATCACAAATTGCATCTACTTCTACTTCTCGTCCTAAAATATATTTATCAACTAAAATTGGATGTTCCTGTTCTATTGTATTTATTTCATTTACATATTCTTCAATTTCTTTATCATCATAAGCTATTGCCATACCTTGACCACCTAAAACATATGATGGTCTAACTAAAACTGGATATCCCAATCTATTTGCAACTTCTTTAGCTTCTCCTACAGTATAAATAGTACTTCCTCTTGGTCTTAAAATCTCACAATTATTTAGGGCTTCATCAAATTCTTTTCTATCTTCAGCTCTATCCATATCTACTTCTTGAGTTCCCATTATTTTAACACCCATATCTGATAATGCTTTGGTTAATTTTATAGCTGTTTGTCCACCAAATTGAACTATTGCACCATCTGGTTTTTCTGTATTTACAATATTTTCTACATCTTCAGGTGTTAGAGGCTCAAAATATAGTTTATCAGCTATATCAAAATCTGTACTTACTGTTTCTGGATTATTATTTACAATTATTGTTTCATAACCTTGTTTTTTTAATGCCCAAACTCCATGTACACTACAATAATCAAATTCTATACCTTGTCCAATTCTTATAGGTCCTGAACCTAATACCATAACTTTCTTTTTATCTGATTGCTTTGCTTCATTTTCGTCATCATAACTTGAATAATAATATGGTGTTTGTGCTTCAAATTCTGCACTACATGTATCTACCATTTTGAAATTTGCTTTTATTTCATATCTGTTACGTAATTTTTTTATTTCATTTTCTGTTTTACCACAAAGTTCAGCTATTACTTTATCAGTAAATCCATATTTTTTAGCTTTTTCAAGTAATTTAGCATTCATTTGATTTAGTTCTAATTCTCTTTCAATTTTTACAAGTTTATATATTATTCCTATAAAAAATCTATCTATTGTTGTTATTTCATGTATTCTTTCAACAGATATCTCTTTTCTAATTGCTTCTGCTATTACAAAAATTCTTTCATTATCAACTATTTTTAATCTTTCTTCTAATTCTTCTTTTTCTAAATCTTTTAATTTATCTAAGCTAAAATATTCTACATTTTCTTCAAGAGAACGAATTGCTTTCATTAAGCCTGCTTCCAAATTTGGTGCAATTGCCATAACTTCTCCTGTAGCTTTCATTTGAGTTCCAAGTGTTCTTGTTGCTGTAAGAAATTTTTTAAATGGCCATTTTGGTATTTTTACAACAACATAATCAAGTACTGGTTCAAAACAAGCATAAGTTTTTCCTGTTACTTCATTTTTTATTTCATCTAATGTATATCCAAGTGCAATTTTACTTGCTACTTTTGCAATTGGATAACCAGTTGCCTTCGAAGCTAATGCAGATGAACGACTAACTCTAGGATTTACTTCAATAACTGCATATTCAAAGCTTTTTGGATTTAAGGCGAATTGAACATTACATCCACCTTCTATTTTTAATGCTGAAATAATTTTTATTGCTGATGTTCTAAGCATTTGATACTCTTTATCTGATAATGTTTGAGATGGTGCAACAACTATACTATCTCCTGTATGTATACCAACTGGATCTATATTTTCCATATTACAAATTGTAATACAGTTTCCTTTACTATCTCTCATTACTTCATATTCAATTTCTTTCCATCCTGTAATACATTTTTCAACTAATATTTCATTTACTCTAGACATTCTTATACCAGAACCTGCAATTTCTTCAAGCTCTTCCATTGTATAAGCAATACCTCCACCAGTACCACCTAATGTATATGCTGGTCTTATTATAACTGGTAATCCAATTTCTTTAGTAAATTCTACTGCATCTTCAACTGTATGTACTACTTTACTTGCAATACAAGGCTCATTTATTGATTCCATCATATCTTTAAAACATTGTCTATCTTCTGCATTTCTTATTCCACTAACACCTGTACCTAAAAGTCTTACATTTTTTTCTTTTAAAAATCCTGTTTCTGCAAGTTCCATAGCTAAGTTAAGTCCTGTTTGTCCACCTAAGTTTGGAAGTATACTATCTGGCTTTTCTATATTAATTATTTTTTTAACTGTTTCTACAGTTAATGGTTCAATATAAATTTTATCTGCCATATTTTTATCAGTCATAATAGTAGCAGGATTAGAATTTAATAAAACAACTTCTATTCCTTCCTTTTTTAATTCTCTACATGCTTGTGTTCCTGCATAATCAAACTCTGCTGCTTGACCTATTATTATAGGTCCTGATCCTATTACTAAAACTTTTTTTATTAATTTATTTTTTGGCATCTTTCTTCTCCTTTTTGCCCTTTTGAGGACATTATTTTTCTATACTCTTTAAACATTTGACTAACAATGCAAAATGTTTCCTAATTGGTTATAACATTTTTACAAACTCGTCAAAGATATATGCTGTATCTTCTGGGCCTGGACATGCTTCTGGGTGAAATTGTACTGTGAATATTTTTTTATTTTTATAACTTAAACCTTCTACTGTTCCATCATTTAAATTAATATGTGATACTTCTGCTATTTTTGAGTTTACACTTTCTTCAAGAATATAATATCCATGATTTTGAGATGTAATATGAACTCTTCCTTTTTTTAAATCTTTTACTGGATGATTTGGTCCTCTATGTCCATATTTTAGTTTTGCCGTTTTGGCACCTACTGCAAGTCCCATTAATTGATGACCTAAGCATATTCCTAAAATTGGAATTTCTGTATTATATAATTTTTTAACATTTTTTATTTGATATATACAATCTTCTGGATTACCTGGTCCATTTGATAACATTATTCCGTCTGGTTTCATTTCAATTACTTTTTCAGCTGGTGTATCTGCTGGAAATACAGTAACTTCACAATCTCTTTTTAATAGTGAATTTACTATATTGTGTTTAAATCCATAATCCATTAAAGCTACTTTTTTTGACTTTCCTTTACCATATACTTTAATTTCTTTTGAAGTAACTTCATCTACTACTTTTCCTACTTCATAAATTTTTATTTTTTCCATTATCTCATCAATATTATTAATATTTGATGTAATATATCCTTTCATTGTTCCTGCATTTCTTAAAGTTTTAGTTAATTTTCTAGTATTAATATTAGTTAAACCTGGAACATTATAATCTCTTAAAAATTTATCTAAACTGAATTTTGTTCTGAAATTACTTTCAAACTCTGCAAGTTCATGTATAAATACTGCTTTAGCCCAAATTCTATCAGATTCTGTATCTTCTGGTATAACTCCATAATTTCCTATTAAAGGATATGTCATTACTATTCCTTGCCCAGCATATGATGGATCTGTAAATGTTTCAATATATCCAGCCATTCCAGTATTAAAAACAACTTCGCAGGCAGTATCCATAGTATAACCTATTCTTTCTCCCTCGAAAATCTCTCCGTTTTCAAGTACTAAATATCCTATCATTTCTCTTTTCCTCCTCTTAGAACATAAAAAAAACACTAATTAAATTAGTGTTTTAAAAACAAATATTATTAATTTTAAAAATTGAGAAAGTAAATAAAACTATTAAATAAATAGCCATAGCCTTTGAAAAAATTGTATTTTCAATTGTTTTTGGTCTACTTAAAATTTTCATTTTTCTTTCCTTTCATATTCCCTATTATTTCTATTTTACAATATCTAAATACAAAAATCAACCTTTTTCGCCATATTTGTTTTTATTATATCTTAAAATTTAAGATTAATATTATTATTTTTTATGATTTTAGCGTCCACCGCAACCGCCACCTCCGGCCGCCGTCTCCGCCTCCACTGGAGAAACCTCCTCCGCCTCCACTTCCACTGCTACTTGACGAATTAGCAATGTTATAAGCAGATACAGCACTTGTGTAAACTTTTTCCAAACTACTACTGAAATTATCAAAATAATTATCATTAAATCTTGAATCACATACCATATTCCAATATGCATATCTCATATACATATCTCCAACAGATTGTGAACTATCTATATTAAACATTTCTGGATGAACAACTTTTAATTGTTGGATAACTTTTTTAGAAATTCCAAATGTTGTAGCATATACTAAAAATTTTTCCCATAAAACTATATCTGGAACACTTTTTTCTTTTAATAAAGAATAATCTTCCATATATTTTTTTAGTCCTTCCCACTGCATTTTTTCTATATACCCTTTTTCAGAAAGAGTTGTAACTTTTTTGATATTTCTAGAAATAACTACTATACAAGCTATTATACCAATATATATAGTAAAAATTAATGTAAAAAATGGCATTACAAAAAACGATATACACAATAACATTATATACAAGCCTCTTTTTTTAATTAACTTTTCTGAAACTACTCTTCTTTCTTCGTCTATATTTCCATATTTTTCTTCATATTCATCAATAACATTATTAATTTTATTTAACTCTTTATAAACTTCATCATAGTTGTCTTTAGCATACTGTGCAAAATCTTTAGTTGTTATATATTCTCTATTTTCAATAGCTTTTTCTAATATATTTAATATAATATTTTCGTCTTCACTTAAACCTACAGGATTATTATTTTCAATTAAAATAATCTTAACTTCCTTTTCATTTATAGGTTCAAATTTTAAATAGCCTTTTAATGATAAATCTAATATTGTACCAGCAAATATTTTTGAAATACTTTGGTTTATATAAGATTTATTATACCTAAATTCATACATATAAGAAGCTCTTGCTGGTGTTGCTTCATTCTCATTTGGAATTTCTCTAAAATACTCAATTTCAGGAATTGAATAAGCAAATTCTTTTTCTAATTCTTTTCCATTTTTTATATATTTCTTTATTTTGGATAAGAAGAAAATAACAATTAATATATTTATTATAATAATTCCAAATATGAAACTTCTATATAATGCTATTTTAGCATTTGTATCATCTGCCCATTTTTGTTCTTCATCTAATATTGATTGCAATTTATTTTTATTAATGATATTTGTACTTTCTTCATAAATATTTTCTTCTGTAACAACTCTGACTTCTAACAAAGAATTTGATGGAATTGAAACCACAGAAAAAGTTACTAAATTATTATCTGTTCTTTCGATGTTTCCAGTTAACTCTCCATGTGCCCATACTCTAAGTTTTTCTATATTACTAACCTTCTGTGGAAGATGTATACTGCCAGTAATATTTTTACCAGGAATTGCATTTTGTGTTCCCAAGAACTGCCAATACAATTCTGTACAATCATTATATATTTTTACTGCATCTTCAATTGTATAATAAATTTTATATGTTCTTACATCAGAAGAGTTATCTAATCCAACATTCCAAGCAATTTCAAAAGTTGAATAATCTGTTTTTAAAGCATAATAACACCCTGGATCTACATGATATTGTTCTTCAAAAATTTGAGTTAAAAATAATTCTTCATTATTTTCTGTTCTGGCTACCTTAACATTAGTTATACCTGAATATTTAGAACTATCTAATTTAAAATTTTTAAATAGTGTATTAGTTTCACTTATTTTTATATCCCAAGTTTCTACTACATCCATACTTCCATCTTCATTTACTGTTGCATTATAATCTAGTGCATTCCATTTTTGTGTTCCTGCATAAGATTTTACATTAAATAGCATAAACAAAGTTATTAAAAAAAAGGTTAAGTAAAAAATCTTATTTTTTATTTTCATATTTCCTCCTATAATTATAATATACAAAAATTATATATCATAATTGTATTTTATACTAGAAAAATATGAAAAATTTTATAACACTTAAATTACATTAAATAATAATTGCACAATATATTTGCCGAAAGTATTATATTATAAAACAAAAGAGTGCTAACAACTTTTTAGTCGTCAACACTCATTTTTTTCTCAAGAAAATTTCTTATTGAATTATCTAAAATAAGAAATAATACAGTATAATAGAACAATTGCTACAATTATCAGAGCAATATATCCTATTCCCCGAATTACAGGACTTTCATCTTTGATCATCCGATTTAACACATTTTCAAGGAATTCGATTATTGCTGTTCCAAATAAAATTAGGCATATACTTATGACTATACTCAACCTTATACCTCCTAAATAAAAATACTCCAACAGTAACTATTGGAGTATATCATGCTTTACATAAAATTTCAAGTATTTAATTATTATTTTAATTGTTTCATAACTTCTTCTGCAAAGTTTTCTTCTTTTTTCTCTATTCCTTCACCTTTTTCAAATCTAGCAAATCTAACCATTTCAGCACCTTTGTTTTTAATTAATTGTCCTACTTTAACACTAGAATCTTTAACAAATTCTTGATCTAATAAACAGATTTCTGAATAGAATTTTCCAATTCTACCTTGTACCATTTTTTCTGCTATTTCAGCTGGTTTTCCTTCATTCATAGCTTGTGCTTTTAATATTTCCATTTCTTTTTCTACTCTCTCTTGAGGAACAGCTTCTCTATTTAAATATTCTGGTCTAGCAGCTGCAATTTGCATACATACATCTTTTGCTAGTTCTGATTCTCCTTTAGCAAAATCAACTAATACTGCAATTTTTCCAGCTCCATGAATATAACTTTCAACTAATCCTTCAGATTCAAATCTTTCGAATCTTCTAATTGTCATATTTTCACCGATTGTAGCGATTTTTTCTGTTAATACTTCTTTAACTGTTTTTCCGCTTTCTTTATATGATGTTTCTAATAATGTTTCAACATCAGCTGGATTTTTTTCGGCAATTACTTCAGCTACATCATTTACAAATTTAACAAATTCTTCATTTTTTCCAACAAAGTCTGTTTCAGCATTTACTTCTACTATAGAACCTACTTTTTTATCTGCTGTAACATAAGTTGCAACTAGACCTTCAGCAGCAACTCTTCCTGATTTTTTAGCAGCTTTTGCAATTCCTCTTTCTCTTAATAATTCTGCTGCTTTTTCCATATCTCCATCTGTTTCTGTTAAAACTTTTTTGCAGTCCATCATTCCTGCACCTGTTTTTTCTCTTAATTGTTTAACTAATTCTGCAGTTATCATTTCACTACCTCCTAATTAATTTATTATTTGTCCACTTTTTTTGTGGTATATTTTTATAATCTAAAAACGGACACAATAATATTAGATTTAAACATATTATTTAATGTCCGCTTCTGTTATTTTGGTTAAATATTATTCTTCTACTGTTTCTTCTTTAGCAGCTACTTCTTCCATATCTGTAGCTTCTCCAGAATTAACGATTTCTTCCATTTCAGAAGATACTTCTGCATCTTCTCCTTGTCTTCCTTCTATAACAGCATTTGCCATAACATCTGCTATTAATTTAACAGCTCTTATAGCATCGTCGTTTCCTGGTATAGCATAATCAACATCTTCTGGATTACAGTTTGTATCTACTAAACCAACTACTGGTATTCCTAATTTTCTAGCTTCTAATATAGCTATTCTTTCTTTTTTAGGATCTACTACAAACATAACTCCTGGCATTTCTTTCATATCTTTAATTCCACCAAGGTTTTTTTCTAATTTTTCCATTTCATTTTTTAAATCTATAACTTCTTTTTTAGGTAATACTTCAAATGTTCCATCTTCTTGCATTTCTTCTAAGTCTTTTAATCTTTGGATTCTTCCTTGAATTGTTTTGAAGTTTGTAAGCATACCACCTAACCATCTTTGGTCTACATAGTACATATTACATTTTTGAGCAGCTTCTTTTATACATTCTTGTGCTTGTTTTTTTGTTCCTACAAAAAGAACTGTTTTTCCTTCTTCTGATTGCTCTTTAACGAATTTGTAAGCCTCGTCTAATTTTTTTGATGTTTTTTGTAAATCGATAATATGGATTCCATTTCTAGCTTGGAATATATATTCAGCCATTTTAGGATCCCATCTTCTTGTTTGATGTCCGAAATGAACACCTGCTTCAAGTAATTGTTTCATTGCAACTACTGCCATTTTTAATTCCTCCTTATTTGTTTTTTTCCTCCATAGATTTCTACATTTTAAACAACTATTTTTATAAAACTTAATAGCACAATTTAAAACTCAACCTATGTGCGAATTTTAATACCTAAATACTATAACAGATTTTTGGTTCGATTTCAAGTATTTTTTCTATATTTGTATTATTTTATTGTATTTTTTGAAATTAACTTTTACTATATTATTTAATTTAGCACAATTTTTAAATGTAAATAATATAAATTTAAATATTTTATTTCATTATTTCAGTATTCTTATTAATATTTTTATTAATACTTTTATTAATACTTTTATCTATATTTCTTTCTATATTTCTTTCTATATTTTTAACTAAACTTTATCTTTTGACTAATAAAATTGCTAACTATATTAGTTATTTTAAAAAAATTAAATAACATTTTTCTAACTGTTATATCTTTTATTAATTGTTATAATGTATTGTTTTGTTACTTACTAGTTTAAGTACCTAAATTAATAAAAAACTTATTTTATTCGTAAAATCGCTATTTTTCACCACTTTTTTATATTTTTTTGTTTTTTGGGGTTACAATAGCAAACGAATTTTGCTTTATTTATTGCAAAATTTAGAAGTTAGTACAGAGATGAAATCAAACTATGTCACTATTTTTCAAATCAATTAAACATTGGAGGTAATCATTATGAACAAAAAGAAAAATTTAAAGACAGTACTCAGTTTCATCTTAACCCTTACATTGGCATTTTCACTCAGTTTCACTGCATTTGCAGCTGAACAGAACGATCTTGGCAATTATACTTATGAACACCCGCGGGCAAATACAATTGAATATTGTATTGAACCTGGCGGAACCCTCAATTTTTCTGATGACAATGGCATTATGCCGCTGGTGAATAATCAATTTACAACAACAATAATTGGTAATTATTCGACCACCACTCCTGAAGCCAGTATACCTGATCGTTATATGGCTTATGAGATTTATGCCACAGATCTTAATGGAAATACTGTCAATGGAAATTATAGAGTTGATTTATGCTGTGTTGGCACAATAGCAAGTATGTCTTATGCAATAGATGGTACTTGGCATAAAAAAGATTGGATTGATTTACAGGCAACCAATAACACCTGTTATTTCAGAATAACCAATAATAGTTCTACTCGAATTAGAGTATTAACTAAATATTATTCTTGGAGGTAACAACTTTTATCTCTGTACTAAAAAAGACTAGGTTAATACCTAGTCTTCTTCATTTAAATTTATTACAAAATTCCAATCTCCATAAATATCTTTTTGTTCTGAGTCTTTACTTATTTTAAAACTATCAATATCTATATATAATTTATTCAATTGAAGTTTATTTTTTGAAATTGATATTAATACTACACCATTTTCTTTGCTAACTCTTTTAAACTTATACTCATATTCAACATTTTCGCAAATCTGTTTGCTACCTATAATAGTATTTCCATTTTCATCTTTAAGTTCAAAATCTTCAATAAAGATTTTATCAAACTCTTCTTCAACTTCAACATTAAAAGCTAAATATAAATTATCTTCGTGACAAGATATTGCATTTACATTTAAAGAAATTCCATTAAAGTTTTGATAATCTGTATTTATCTCTTTTATATCACCTTTTTCATATGCAATTTCGATATTTTTATCAAAATTAGAAAAAACTAAACTAAATATACCTTCTAATTCATCTGCAAATGCACATGACGAAAGTACCATAAAACAAATAAATACTGCTGCAGCTCTATAACAACAGTACAATGGATAAAAGATAGCTTTCTTCTTTGTCTCATTACATTTATTATATTCATTATTCATACTATTTTCTAATTTATCTTTAAAATCATCCGGCAATTCTTCTTGCTGTATTTTACATTTTAATACTTCTAACTCTATTTCTAATTTTCCCATTTGTATTATTCCTTTATATCTAAACCTTTTTCTAATATTTCTCTAGCTCTTTTTAATCTTATTCTTGCATTTTCTTCGCTAATTTCCAAAATTTTACTAATCTCTTGCATATTAATTTCTTCAAAATAATATAAGATTATAATGTTTTTATAAATATCTCTTAGTCCTTGAATTTTATCAAATAAAGTATTATTAGGAGCAATATATTCCTTTTCATCATTTGATTTTTTCTTTTTACTAATTTTTCTTAAACTATTACAACATGAATTCATTGTTGTTCTGATAATCCAATATTTTTCATGTGTCTTGTCATCAAAACTTTTTCCACTTTTTACGTATTTAACATATTTTACAAATACTTCTTGTACCATATCTTCTGCATCTTCTTTATTTCTTAAATATCCTAATGATATATGGTATATCATTTTATGATATTCACTAATTACTTCTTTAAACTCCAACTTTCATTCACCTAAACTTTCATCTAACGTATTTTTAACATTTGAATTATATATCTTATTTCTTCAAATATTTTACTTTGTATTCAAATTGCAACAAAACTTCATATCAGAATTTAACTAAAAATGTCTGTTTTAATTGATTTTTCAACAAAAATATATTTTAGTTCTGTCACACAGTTATCTATAATAACATATTTATAAAACTTTCACAATATTTTGCATATTAAATTTTTGTAACAATACATTTACAAAAATATTAAATAAAAAGATTTTGCCCTGTGATTTTTATCTCACAGGGCATTTAAAATCATGCTTAATTAAGATTACTTAGTGTACTCTTACCATTCCGTTTATGGATGAAACCTTACCGCTCGCTCTAAATTTGCCATTAGCTATATGTTCGTTTCTCGCTAATCCATTTACTGACGAAGTCCTTATTGTGCATAAACCAAATTTGCTTACATCCACTGTTACACTTCCATTAATAGATTTGGCATACATTTCGATATTACTTTTCGGTATAACAAAAATATCTATTATACCATTTTGAGATTGTGCATCGATTTCTTCACAGCATACTTCCGCCACAAGATTTCCGTTCACAGAATTGATTTTAATTTTCTTAGCTTCCACATTTCTATAAAGCAGAACATTTCCAGTTACTGTCTTAACAGAAATACACTCAAAAATCTTTTGAGGAATAATTACATCCAGTTGAAGATTTCCATACATGTTGTTACTTGTATTTTCCACATTAATTGTGGCTTCCTGCCCGAACTTATTAATATCAACATCAACATCTCCATCAGTGTATACTTTACCATGATAATGTACTTCTACATCATCTCTATCACCGATACTAATTGTAACATTGGCATTATTAGAACTAACTCTTATTTGGGTAATGTCATCAGCTCTAATTTTTTTGGTTTTGTCAATTTCTTTAGGTTCTGCACAAGAACCACCTCCACTTATAACCCGACCATCTATCATAACGATAGAGGCCCCATTAATAATGGTGTAAGAACTACTCATAATAATGCTTCTCATGATTTTTTCCACCTTTCTTATTTTCTGCTTTTTAGCATTTGATAGGGTTTTAAATATAGGTATATACCTATATTTATATTATATATCAAATATACCTAAATTACAAATTCTATTACTTTCTTATAACAACATAATAATCTAGTATGAAAGGTTATATTACTATTTTTACTGTAAACTTTTAAAGTACTCAAATATTTTAATATATTTAATCGACTCGTATTTCCTCTATATTAGCTATGCTTATTCTAATCTTCAAACTTTTCTATTTTTCTTATATTTAATCCCATTATTAATATTGATAATGTTAGGACTACCATAACAATATTTAAAATTACTTGGCTTTCACATAATCCTGCAATTAAAAGAACTAAGTATCCAAAAGCCCTACCAGAATTTAATATAGCCTCTCTTATAGAAAAGAATTCACATTGATTATTTTTATCTACTATAGAGCTATCTGATAAATTAAATAGTCTTATTTCTCTTGTTAATGAAAGTAATCCTGTAGATATAACATAACATATATTATAAATTATTATAGTTACATTGTTTTTCCATATTAATAATATTAAAACTAATATTACTGGTAATATACTGGATATTACTATAATCCTTTTATCATCTCTATTTTTATATACCTTTCCATATATCTGAACACAAATCATTAATAATATAGTTGTAATTGATGTTATTATTCCTAAATTCATATCTGTTTTAAATGAATTAAATATAAGTATAGTCATTAAAATTTCTAATGCTCCATTACTAACATTCATACCAATAAAAAATTCTACCACTGACATTTTTCTTATTTGTTTATTCTTTTTTAATTTGTTCCAAGTATTTTTTAAACTAAATTTAGGTAAACTATTTTCTTTTTCAGGTGTTATTATAAATGATAATATTATTTGTATAAGTGATATTGCTAATATAATTACAGCGGTTAGTTCATAATTAGTAACTGTTATTATTGATCCTAATAAAATAGGACATAATATTCCTGTAATTGATTCAACAATTTTAGATTTTACAGTATATTCTGTTCTTTCTCCGTTATTTATTTTATTTATTAGAAACAAATTATATGAAAACCAATACGAACTAGATGAAATTCCATAAAGAATTGAAAATAAACCTAAATGATTTATTATTTCTTCTTTTAAAATAACAATAGACATTATATAGAAAAAGTTTAATATAACACCAATTCTAAACATTCCTATTCTAAACTTATTCTTTATAATACTTGCAACAATAAAAGTACCAATAGCAAGAAATATATATGAGAATATATAATATATTGATAAATCAATCATACTTTCTTGTGAAGTTTTTATAAAGTATGCTGTTAAAAACGGTCCTATAAATACTGACATTATTTTTCTCATTGCAGTTATTACAATTATTACATTTCCTTCTAATTTATTTTTTTTCATAATTACTCCTACATTTATTAATATTTTATATTGGCTTTAATAATATTTTATATAATTCCAATTACTCTCTTTTAATTTCTAATTTAATAATATCATAAAATCATAAAATAGCAACAGATAAACTTGGCATTCAACAAGCCACATCAAAAAAATAATCCATCTACTACTTTCTAATCCTCTTTTTAAATTCCTATTTACAAAGCAAAGATAGTTTAAAGATGTATACAAAAATGATAAATATATATAAGTAATGATAATTCTAAAAAAGCCAAAGACCTTGTCATTTTCTATATTATAATTAAATATAAAAAATGACAATCCCACATTTGTGGGATTGCCAAATAATTTGAGAAAACTCACTTCTACCTACCAAAGTAAGATGTGAGCTTTTTTTATTTATGTAGTTGCTTATCAACCCAGTTCTTAGTTTTTAGCATTCAATATCAAACACTAATAAATCTTCTTGATATTTACTCATAATTTCTTGTGCTTTTTTGTGTTCATCTAATTCATTATTAGATAAAAAACTATTGGTAAAAACAACTAATGATGTAATATAATCTTTTATATTATGTGGCTCTGCTTTTGATATTTCTTTAAAATTCTGTAATTATTCTATTGCTAAAGATGTCCATTTTATTGCCATTTTGCAATTTCCTTTAATAATTGTTCTGTTGTAATACTTGCTCCATCTTCAGCTTGCTTATAACCTTTCATAATGCTACCAATTATATATTTATTATAACATAATAAATATTCTTTTAAAATATATATTGATAATTAATAATGAATAATATTTATAAAAAGCAGATAAAGGATATTGTTTATCTGCTTTTTGAAAGGTTATTAGGAAAACTTAAGTTAATATACAAAATTAGATATAATTAAATCTCAATTATTGCTCTTACTTCTATTACATCTCCAACATAATGTTTTTCTAGATATGTTAAAAAAATACGTTTTAAAAAATAATACAATAATTAAATATAATAAATTTTTCATTCTTACCTTTAATTCATGTCAATTATATTTCACAATTTATGCTAATTAATTATATCATATAGTAAATAAAAATTTTAAAGGTAATATATCTAACATTTTTATATCTTAATTAAAGTGACTTATAACTTTTGTAATGTTATTTAACTATATCTAATTCAAATGTAGCATCTGGTTTAGAATTAAACATATTATCAAAATATTGTAATTTTACTTTACTACTTTCATTATTTACACATAATACCATTTGAGATTTGCAAGTTATTCCTTCTGTAATGTTTTGTGGTGAGCGTTCTGTATTATTTGAGTAAGTATCTCCAATTTCTCCTTGTTCATCAATAATTTTGAAATTCATATCACTTATATATATAGTATCCCCTGAAGATATGTTTTTATAAGTATAATCAACTAAAAATACTTGTGCTGGTGTTTTTTCTGAAAATTGATTTCTTTCTTTCATTTCTTGAATACCAGTAATTGTTAGAGCATACTCGTTACCTGAAACATTTATTGTTATTTCTTCATTCAGACCATATATTTTTGCTTCTTCTTTGTTAGTAGGTTGAGAAGTTGAACCATTATTACTGCTAGTATTGTTAGTATTATTTGATGATACTGTTGTTCCATTATCTTCTGAAAATACAAATATTAATCCGAATACTGCTAATACTATAGATATAATACAAATTGCTTTTCCTTTCTTTTTTACTAAAGCAATAATTCCTAGAACTATTGCTAATACACATAGAATTAATGATAAATCTTTAAATATACTTAAAGAAATCAAGAATCCTAAAATACTTAAAACAAGTGCAGATATTGACATAATAAATTCTCCTTTTTTTATAAACTTTATTTTTTCTTGTTTTCCTATATTTGTATTCCTTTCTTAGTTATCGTTATTGTCACCATAACGATAATATCATAAAAATATTATAAAATCAATATGGATATCTAATTTAGTGGAGGTCAGATTATGCCTTATAAATTATTCAATGGAAGTACAAATATTGTATCTGATTTAATAGCAAAAAGAAGAAAAGAAAAAAATATGTCATATTCAGATTTATCTAATAAATTACAACTTTTAGGCATTTCTCTTTATAAAAATGATTTGTTTTTAATCGAAAAAAATCGTAGAATAGTAAGAGATTTTGAATTAATAGCATTATGCCAAGTTCTAGATATTGATTATAATGAATTATCAAAATTAATTGAATTTGAATAATATATCAAAAAGAGATGAAATCAATTCATCTCTTTTTAGTATTTAGTAATTTATTCTAATAATACGAGCAATTTCTTCAACTTTATTTTTACTCATTTTCCATTTACCACCTTCTAATTTTGGGAGCTGAGTCTTTTCTCATATATATAACCTATTTCACTTATTACATTTTCACATTTGTTTGGTTCTCCATTGTTAATAACCTTTTCATAAACCTTTTGCAACCACAAGCTTCATAAAATTTAAAATTACATGATTCATCTGTTAGTATTTGAATGTTTTTCATATTATCATTTTTAGCATATTCAAATACCAGTGAAAGCATTTTCTTTCCAATACCTTTACCACGATACTTTGAATTTAAAATCAAAATACTTATCTCTCCCTCAAAATAATTTGCTAATTCTTCTGGAGTATAATCATAATTATTACTATATTCATAAATAGCCTTTTTATCTTTTACTAATGGACTCCATATAAGTATCAATTTCAAAATATGAAAAAACTTTTTTCTAACTATGTGTCTCTTTGAATTCCATTTTGCATATCCACATATTCCAATAACTTTACCATCTTCTTTTTCAATAACCATTTTTTCAGTTTCTTCAAGTATTGTAAACAAATAAATCCAAGCACAAACTTTTCCTTTAGAGCGCGAAGATGTCTTTCCTAAATCCCATTCATCATAAAGCATATCTACTGCTTGTTTCATTTCTACTAAATTAATTTTTTAAGTCCCCTTATCAATTTTTTATCCTAGCTTTATAAAGTATTTCTCCAATCATAAATATAATTACTACAATGTGAATTGCAAAAGCCACATTTGCCAATATAGTATACATCATTTTACATAGTTTTACAAATTCGCTACGATATAGCTTTTACCTCACGTTTTGCCTTAGGAAAAGCAATTATTTTGCTTTTTCTGGAACAGTCCATATAATATTTTCTTTTTCCATAATGTCAGTCTCTTTTTAAAAATTGTTATATATATGAATTTTTTAAAATTATTTGACATATAATAAAAAACATAGTATACTATATTTAACTTAAGTTAACAGTAGTCGAAACTGTTTAATGTCTGTGTATGTGTTTAGGGACACATACCTTTTTTTATTTCTAAAATTAAAAAAAGAAGTGGCTAGGGAACCACTCCTTGATTAGTTCTTGCGACTAATCTTCAGTTTTTTGGTCATCAGATTTCTTATTATCTTTTGCAAGTAATAATACTATCAAACGCTAAATTAAGTCGAAACTGCTCATCTGTCTGCCTCCTTTCCGAAAGATTTCCTTTGAAAAGGATTTTTCTATTATACTTTATTTCTATTCTAAAAACAACAATTTTTCTTTAATTTCCACAAATTATAACACTACTTCTATTACTACATTGCTAATAGGTTTTATATAAAATGCAAAAATAGGTTATTGTAAAAATAGCCCATTATTAAAATATATAATACTGTAATAATATAGAAACTCAGCCTTTACAAATTTGCTTTTTTATGTAAAACACAGTATAATATAGATATAGGTTATTTTAATTGACCTTTAGAAAATCATTAGTATTTCTGAAGGTCACACACCTTCAGAAATGGATTCATTAGGAAGTGCGTATAATGAAAGCATTAACAGTTTATTCTAAGGGAGAAGTCCATTTACGGCAATTATTGAGAAAATTGAATGATTACGGAGAAATAAATTGTGATTTTCCAACATTCTCAAAATTGTATGAAGAATGGCATAACAAGACTTTCCCTGGTTGCCCTGTTAACACTATGTCAGCTATATTTAGAGATGATTGGTTTTTAGAGTTTGTCAATTTCTTAGCTAATAAAGACATCTCAATGTAACTGATTAAAATGAAAAAAGGAGGTAGTTGAGATTAGAAAGATTTCAACTATTTCCTTTTATTTTTTAATGGAATTGAAAATTAATTTTAATGGAGTAAGCCAAAATATTCTATGATAAATTATGATATTTTAAGATAGGCAAAAAAAATAAATACTACCTTTAAAAGATAGTATTTACAACACTTTGAAATAAAATAAGATATTGTATGATAATTTACAATATCTTAACAAAATTATAAAATTTGGTGCAGATGGCCGGAATCGAACCGGCACGAGGTTTAACCCTCGCAGGATTTTAAGTCCTGTGCGTCTGCCAGTTCCGCCACATCTGCATTAATAACTGGCAGTCAGTTTTCAACTGACAAGAGTTATTATACTATCTAAAAAATTATATGTCAATACTTTTTTAAAATTTATTTTTGTTTTAGTAATTTTTATTTCAATTTCCGTTTTAGTATAAAAAACAAAATAAGTCTAATAAATTGAGTATTTTAATATTATACTACATTATATATGAAAATTTACGAAAAATATATTTTCCATAAAAAAATTGTTACTCCCTATAATATTGTAAATTAAATATTAAATTCCAGTTTTGCTATAAAATTTTATACTTACATTAATATCTTACTTTAAGCATTTGTAAATTAAAGTTATTTTTTATTATAATAGTATTATTAAAAGTTATTAGAATTGCAAAGCAATTTCATATATGCAATTTGACAAAACTTTTATATTATCATAAGTTGATAAAAATTTCCTTATTATATAAATAAAGCCTGACATTAAATTAAACTAATCAATTTAATGTCAGGTTTTATTTTTTACTTCTAATTAGATTTTTTCAGTTATGTGTTGTTTCAGTATTCAAATTTAATTACACTATTTTACAATTCTGCTGTAACGTAAATATTTTTAACTTCACCATTTTTGTCATATCCAACGTTAATCCAGACTTCAATCATGTCATTAATCTCAACTGATTCAAATAGTTTCATATTTTTAATTGGATATGTTTTTCCATTTTTGCATTCTATATTAACAATATATTCTTCTGGATATTGTAAATATTGCGGATAATACACATCTCTGGACATCATAAAATATGGTAACTTATATTCATACCGGTGTTCTTTGCTTATCACCTTTACTAATTCCTGATGGCCTTCATACCGCAATTTGCTGTTTCTCATTTCAATAATTGCATCCCAAAATACAATAGCCATACCACCGCCAAGAAATAATAAAATTACTATCCCCATAAGTATCGTACACATAATTTCTAAAAAAGTCATTTAAATCCTCCTTTGATGTTGGGTCTTATTGCTACAAATATATTTTAAACTAGTAAAAAACTAGTATAAAAAAGGATTAATAAAACATATATACTTGTTGAATTATATCATGTTTTTATTGAAATATCAATAATTTACATAATTTTTTTCTAAACTTATAATTTTTTATATCTTTATTGTACTCTTCTATGAAAATAAGACCTTACTTCACTTCAGTAAGGTCTTATTTTCATTTTTATTATTGGATGTTTTAGTTATATATTAACTGTTTAGTAACTTCAGTTACTATAAATTTCATCTCTTTGTATAAAATGATTTATTAATGGAATCGGGTTAAATGAACTTTCCGAATTGTCCCAGCTATCCAGTTTATCTTTCAACCATTCTACTGAAAGATTTTCTTCTTTCATAGGATAACGGATAATTGTAGTCCATGGTACTAAAGAATTTCCACTTTTCAGCATTAACTCAAACTCATCACTCTTTACATAACAATATTGAGTCTGACTTTTCCTTGATGTTTTATACTTACATCCAAGTGTCTCCGGCTTATACAGAACAAGTCCACTGTCAAAATTAACTGCTTTAATATCTCCAACAATTTTGGCAATTTCTACCAGCAGTTTAATAAACTTATCTGTATATAACTGTATAAACTTTTTTTCGTTAGTAGGTGCATCCGGATTATTAGGAGTACAAAAGTTAAACTCAAATGTCCATATTGTGTTGGTTTGTCTATGACCGGCATAATGTTCTTCCAGTATCCCATTATTTATTGTGTGCATTACCTCTCCACAACTATGCATACAATTATGGTCAATCCATACTCTTCCAGCATCATCTTTTAACTTCTCTGAAACATATCTTCCCCACGGTTGTAATATATATCCCCTATAGTTAACCATATTTGCCATTGATACATCCAGAATTTCCATAATAACTTCGTCTGGAACTATTACTCCTAATGGATAAAAAATCTTTAGGCTATTTCCAAGCCATGATGTCCACATGCCTACTACTCCATTTGAAGTTTCGATGTTAATTTTCCAACCAATTTGCATATTTAATTCCTCCTTATATTTTTTTGGAGGACAATGCCTCCAACATTAATTGTTTCGAGACATTCTTAATATATTACTATTATAGTATAACACATTTACAACATTATGTAAATAAAGATACAATTTCTTATAGAAATTGTATCTTTATTTTTTTATAATAGCAATGTTCTATAAAATTCCTATTATATAAAGACTTATACCAATTTTTCATATTTCTTAGTTCTAGAAAAGGCATTGACGAAAAGATAAGTTATGCTCATTGAATATTTCTTATTTGTATAATTTTTAATTCGTACATATAAATTATACATAAGAAAGACAGCCTCTTCAAATTATTTAAAATGTTTTAGTATTTAAAAGTGGCTCTTTTCTTTTTAATTCGTAAACACTTTTTAAAATTCTAATTTTTCTTCTACATATTTTCTAATATCTTCTATTTTTATTCTTATTTGCTCCATTGTATCTCTATCTCTAACAGTTACACATCCATCTTCTAATGTGTCAAAGTCAACAGTTACACAGAAAGGTGTTCCTATTTCATCTTCTCTTCTATATCTTTTTCCTATACTTCCTGCTTCATCATAATCACACATAAAATATTTTGAAAGTTCGCTATAAACTTCATCTGCTTTTTCAGATAATTTTTTAGAAAGTGGTAAAACAGCAACTTTGTATGGTGCTAATGCTGGATGTAATTTTAATACTGTTCTTGTATCTCCTTTGCCAACCTCTTCTTCAAAATAACTATTACATAAAAATGCAAGTGTTACTCTGTCTGCACCTAAAGATGGTTCAATACAATATGGTACATATCTTTCATTTGTTTCAGGATCTAAATAAGTTAAATCTTGTTTTGAGTGTTCTTGATGTCTAGTTAAATCATAATCTGTTCTGTCAGCAATTCCCCATAGTTCTCCCCAGCCAAATGGAAATGCAAATTCGATATCTGTTGTTCCTTTACTATAAAATACTAATTCTTCTGGGCTATGATCTCTTAATCTTATATTTTTTTCTTCCATTCCTAAATTTAGTAAGAATTGCTTACAATAATTTCTCCAGTATTCAAACCATTCTAAGTCAGTTCCAGGTTTGCAGAAAAATTCAAGTTCCATTTGTTCAAATTCTCTTGTTCTAAATGTAAAGTTTCCAGGAGTAATTTCATTTCTAAAAGCTTTACCTATTTGAGCAATTCCCATTGGTAATTTTCTTCTTGTTGTTCTTTGAACATTTTTAAAATTAACAAATATACCTTGGGCTGTTTCAGGTCTTAAAAAGATTTCTGATTTTGAGTCTTCTGTTACCCCCTGAAATGTTTTGAACATTAAGTTAAATTTTCTTATTTCTGTAAAATTATGTTTTCCACAATTTGGACAATCTATATGATTATCATCTATAAATTTTATCATTTCATTATCTGACATACCATCTGCAATCATATCTTTTCCGTTTTCATGTGCCCATTCTTCAATAAGTTTATCTGCTCTATGTCTTGTTTTACATTCTTTACAATCTATTAATGGATCTGAAAATCCTCCAACGTGTCCTGATGCAACCCATGTTTGTGGATTCATTAATATTGCAGCATCTAATCCTACATTATATTTACTTTCTTGAACAAATTTTTTCATCCATGCTTTTTTTACATTGTTTTTTAACTCTACTCCTAAAGGTCCATAATCCCAAGTATTTGCAAGTCCTCCATAAATTTCAGATCCTGGATATACATATCCTCTAGACTTACATAAATTAACCATTTTTTCCATTGATTCTACCACTATAAATACCTCCTATTTCTTATACAATTTAATTTTTTGGCATATACTTTATATGCTTTTTTATTTGTACTTTGATTTTTCTAGAAAGTTACACTTTTTTTGACATAAAATAATTCCAACCTATTAATGTAGTAATTTTTTAATAATATTCTTTTCTACAGTCTTTAAGTTTTATAATTTTCCATCAAAAAAAGCTCACTTCCTTAGCTTAAAGCTAGGGACGTAAGCTTGGCTTGCGCGGTTCCACCCTAATTGGTATTATTTACCCACCTTAATTAATGTTGCTCCAAAGTTCCAAAATATATTTATTATTACTTGCTTCTCACTATCGCAAATTCACTTGAAATAACATTTAATATATTTCCTCTTTTTCCTCACAACTCATATTACTTTTAGTATTTTACAATATATTTTTTTAAAAGTCAATAATAAAAGAATCTTTTAAACTTCTGATAATTTTATATCATCAAAACATTCATATTCTTCTATTTCTTTGTTTTCTAATTCTATTTTAGAACGCTTATTGTTAGGTTTTCTAATTCTAATTACTTTTATTGGATTTTGCTCAAACAATCCATTTAAATCTCTAGGATCATCATCTATAAATATACCATTTTCATACTTTATATCTAATAGAAATTTATATTGCGTTGTTAATATTATTCCATCAAAATATTTAGCTAATCCTGATCCTAAAATTTTTTTCATTTGATATTCTTGATTATTATTTGATAAAAAAGTTAATATAAAGCATTTATCACCATTATCTTTTAACCTTTCTAAAAATCTTTTTGCATCTTCAAAAACTATATCCTTACCATTGTCTATTACTTTATTCACACTTTGTAATACAATTTGTGGATTAACATTATATTTTTTGGACATACTTTCAGAAAAAGAGAATATATTATCAGTAGTGGAATTGAAATTTTCTTTCGCATAGTTTAGTACATGACAAAAGTCTTCTTCCACATAATTACATATTTCTTTACTAATTGTTTCCAATAATAATTTTGTTAATTTTGCAGTTTCATATAAAGTATTATCAAAATCTATATAATAATTCATACTATCCTCCTTTAAATTTAATAACAACTCATTACAAATTATTTAATTACAATTCAAAATTTTATATTTTGTCCTATAATAACTCTAAAATTCTTTTTATTATATGTATTTTTTACCTTTTACAATTAAAATAATATTATTATATACATATATATTAATATCATAAAAATTATCTATTATCAATTTATTTTTATATTTGTTTTTCATTTTTATTTTTATGTAAATAATTTTTACACTTATGAAAACCTTTTTTTTTATTTATTTAATTGTGGATAATGTGGATAACTCTGTGAATAACCATTGTATATACACTTTTTCGACATATTTTATTCACAATTATTTTTTTTATATATTTTTAAAAATTTATTATATATTTTTTATGTGGACAGTATGTTTGTTTGGTTAACATCATTGTTATGCTTTAAATCTATTGTATTATTTTAAAAAATATTTAAAAATCTACAATTATTTTCTTTTTGTACATTAATCCTTCACTTTTTGCAAAAAATATGTTATATTATGAAATATTATATTGTTATTTGAAAGGAATTAAAAATGTTCTCAAATATAAAACAATTTTTGAATAAAAAGACATCAAAAATAAAAGATTTTATTAGTATTGGAATAAAGAATACAAAATCCTTTTTATATAAAAAATTTAAAAAACCAATAAACTTTGTAAAAGCAAAATTTATAAATTTAGTACATTTTTGTAAAAAAATCGCAATAAAATTACATTTACCCGAATTTTGTAGAAAAACAAAACTAGATAAATTTTATAGTTTTCTAAAAAGAATTATTAATAAACAATTACTAAAAAAAACATTCTTACTTATAATAATTCCAATAATTACTTTTTTATATTGCCAAGCTTTTTGTAATGGAAAGCTATTTTTCGAGCCAAAAAGAATGTTATTTAATTTTATATTAATATATTTTGTAATTGGAATTTTTTACTGTTTAATAGGAAAAGTAAAAATTAGTTTATATATAACTATGTTTGTAACTTTTGTAACTGGATTAGTTAATCATTTTATAACTGCATTTAGAGGAACTCCTCTTGTTCCTTGGGATATTTTTTCATTCAATGTTGCTCTTACAGTATTACCAACTTTTACTTTTACTATTTCAAAAAAACTTTTTATAGGAATTATTTTATTTGTTATAGGAATTATTTTATTAAAAAACATAAATATTAAAAGTTACAGGAATAATAAATACAAAATTATTTATAGATTTATAGTACTTTGCATTACTTTATCATTTTTTATAAATTTTTATACAACAGATTTTATAAAAAAATTTGAACTAGATGAAAACTGGGATCCTAAAGAGGAATATCATAATAACGGTCTAATGGCAAGTTTATTTAAGCAATCAAGAAATCTTATTATTACTCAACCTGATGGATATGATGTAAGTTCTATTGCAAATTTAGCCTCTTCTATAGAAGTTCCTATTATTAAAAATGATGAAAATCAAGAAACACCTAATATTATAGCTATTATGAACGAATCTTTCGCTGATTTATCTGTAGTTGGAAATTTTTCTACAAATCAAGAGTATTTACCTTTTTTTAAAACTTTAACTGATAATACTATAAAAGGTAATTTACATGTTTCTATTTTTGGAGCAACAACCCCTAATAGTGAATGGGAATTTTTAACATCAAATTCAATGGCTTTTGTTCCAAAAAGAACCATTCCTTATCAACAATACATTTTAAGAAACTCTTATTCTCTTGCATCAATTTTAAAAGAGCAAAATTATTCAACAATAGCAATGCACTGTTATTATCCACAAGGATATAATAGAAATTTAGCTTATCCTCGTCTTGGATTTAATAGTTTTTATCATTTATATACTATGCATAACTTAGAATATGTCAGAGAATATCCTAGTGATCTAAGCACTTATAAAAATATAATAGAACTTTATGAAAAGAAATCTGCTAATGAAAAACTATTCAATTTTACACTAACTATGCAAAATCATGGAAGTTATACTGATGAGCACTTTGAAAATACAATTATAGCTGAATCGGGTCAATATCCTAAATTAAATCAATATTTATCTTTAATAAAATTAGCAGATAATGCCCTTGAGTATTTAATAAATTATTTTTCACATCAAGATGAGCCTACAATTATCCTTATTTTTGGAGATCATCAGCCATATGTTGAAGATGAATTTTATGAAACATTATTATCTCAAAAATATACAGATATAAATTCAAAAGAAGCTTCTGAGCAAAAATATATTACTCCATTTATGATTTGGGCTAATTATGATATAGATGAATACAAATATAGTGATGTAACAAATATTAGTGCAAATTACTTAGCTTCTCTTTTACTTGATGTTGCTAATATTCAGAAAACACCTTATCTTGAATTTTTAGATAATTTAAGAGAAGAAATTCCAATTATTACTGGTAATGGATATATAGATAAAAATAATATTTATCACGATTTTTCAGAAGAAACAGAATATACTAAATTAATAGAAAATTATCATTATTTACAATTTAATAATATGTTTGATAATGCAAGTAAACTAAACTCTTTATTTGAAGTTCCAAAAACAGAAAATTAGAAAAATTAAATATACATTTTTTATATTGGTCTGATAACTATATCAGACCTTTTTTATTTATTACACTCACATTATATGAGATTTAATAATATTTTTGAAATAATATACTATTTAGATAAAAATATTATTCTACAATATTTTAATTGAATTTTTCTTATTTTGTGCTATAATTGTATTTGTATTTTAGTATAATTAGCAGTATAGGAAAATTCCTATTGTTACCCAAAGGAGGTCTTAAAATGAAGGAATTTGGAATAGTACATCGGGAAATCTATTTAAAAATAATTTGTCAAGATGAATATGAAATCGTTATTAAACAGCATTTTAAAGGTAATATTAATATCATCTATAATATATCCCATGAGCCAACCTACACACTCATAGTATCTAACAATATAAATAAAGCTAACGGAATATATCATAAGATGATAGACAAATGGTTTAACTATTCATCTCTAGATTGCTGGATAGATAACAATCAGAGATTATGTCAAATTTCTAACTTTCATGCAACTAGCATTAAAAACAAAAATTTGACAATTCAATACTTTGTAAGTAACTTATTTAACAGGTTGCTTGAGCTATATGGATATACCGCAATTCATTCATCTTGTGTAGAGAAACATGGAAAAGGAATTGCATTTATAGGAGAGCGTTTATCTGGAAAAACCACTTGTATGTTAACACTTTTACACTATGGTTTCAATTTTATTAGTAATGATTCTGCAGCAATAAAATATATTGATAAAGAGAAATATATTGATATTTTTGGAATTACACAAAATATTTTCATTCGAATGAGTCAAACTTTTTGTAGTCAACCACAAAATAAGAAATATTTAAAAGTTGCAAAAGAACAAAACGTTCGGTGTGATCAATGTGTACAATTAGAAGATAATAGAATTGTAATGACTCCTTTCGAATTAGCTCAAATAAATAATGTACAAATACTTCCATCAACAAAATTAAGACTAATTCTTATTCCATGCTATAATCCAGAAATACGTGAAACTAAATTTACTTTGCTTGATCAGAAAAGTTGTAATATTTTATTTAAATCACAAACTATATCCTTAGTTCATAATACAACTACATTTTTAAGAGATATTACAATATCAAGTCCAGAAAAAACTAATATAGAAAGAAATATAGCATATTTAACTAAAGTGCCATGTTATCTTTGTGAACAAAATGAAAATACAATGGAAAGTTTTGTTAAAAAGATAAATAATTTTTGTTAAATAGAGTTATAAGATAAGGAGAATGTATTATTATGGCAGAAGTAAAAATTTTCGAATTAGGAGCAGTCGAAGAAAAGGAATGTACACGTGTTGTATGTATGTCAAGATTAAATGGTAAATGGGTGTATGTACGAAAAAAGGGAAAGGAAACTTGGGAAATTCCTGGGGGACATATTGAAAAACGGTGAAACATGGCAAGAAGCTGCCAAAAGAGAATTATATGAAGAAGCAGGTATAATAAAAGCTAATATAAAACCTATCTGTCTTTATAAAATATCAAAATTTGCAATGTTGTGTTTTGCAGAAGTATTGGAAACAACTGATTTACCAAACTACGAAATGGAAGAAGTAAAGCTTTTTGCGGAAGAACCTCAAAATTTATCTTATCCAGATGCACATAAGCTTTTTTTTAAAATTGTCTCACAAAAAACAAAAGATAAAACCAGTTTTTGATAAAACTGGTTTTTATCTTTTATAATTCAAAAATTAGCTTTTATTCCTTTTTAAAGGACATAAAGGATCTACTTCATCTAAATTTCCAAATAAATAAAGTGAACGTGCTCTGCAACCGCCTCTACATACTTTATAATGTTTACATTTCTTACATACGTCATTTCCTTTAATAATAGATTTTTGTAATGATTGATTCCAAATATCAATAAACTTCTCATTTTTTATATTTCCAATTTGATAATCTTCGCCCCAAAAATAGCACGGTGAGCAGTTTCCAAAAGCATCTATCCACATAGCTTCCTTACCACAATGACATCCAAAACCATTTGTGCAAACCCATGGTTTATCTTTAGATGGACTTCCTGGAAATATTACTTTTACACTTGATTGGATTTTACTTATTTCATTAAGAAACTCAATATATTCCTTCTGAGAAATTTCTAATCCTTTTCCTTTTGCACGTCCATAAGGAATTAAAGGAGTAATTCTAATAATATCCATTTGATAATCTTCAGCTAATTTAATTAATTCTTTATAGTCATCTAAATTGTATTTGTTTAATGTAACTCGTATAGCTTTTTTTCCATTAAAATTATCCTTTAACAATTCTATTGCTGATAAAGCCTTTGAATAAGTTCCTTTTCCTCTTAGTTTTTCGTGATTTTCCTCTAAACCATCTAAACTAATCCAAAAAGTATCTAATCTTTTTTCATTTAACTTTTCAATGTAATCTTTGGATAATAATAATCCATTAGAAACCACAGAAATAGCCAGCTGCTTTTTTCTTCCATATTCTAATATATCCAGCAAATCTAATCTTGTTAATGGTTCGCCACCACCTAAGCATATAAAGAATGTACCGTATTGCCGCATTTGATCAAATAAGCTGAAAATTTCATCTGTAGTTAATTCCTCGTTTTGCAACATTCCAGATTCCGTAAAGCACTGTTTACATCTCAAATTACATTTTTTCGTTAAATTCATTGAAATTTTTAGTGGTGAACTCATTACGCCAATTCTAGAATTGTTGATTTCAATATACCGATTTTTTAACTTTTTTTCTAATTCTTTAGTTTCTTCAATATTATAATATTCTTCTGTTTGGTTTAATGAATCATAAACTCTTGATCCAAAATATTCCTTAACTATAAAATATCTTTTCATGTGTACTACCTCCTTAATAAATTTATTTTCGAGATACTTATACTAAAACTAAACTTTTTTGTTAACGTGTTTATTATATCACGCAAAATAGTTAAAGTAAACAAATTATGTAAAAAGTTTTTTTTCCACTTTTCTCTCTTTTTATTTGGTAATAAACATTTATGAAACTTGTTTTCTATCAAAAAAGAACTTCTAGCCTTTAGAAGTTCTTTTCCATATTTTATTGATTTAAGTTAAATTTATACATATTTCTACATTCATGTTTTCCTTTTCTTTTAGGAAAAATTATTGCTATAGCTATTATAAGAAAAACAATACCTATTCCTATTTCAATTATTTCTTTTGTTATGTTTATTTTTTCTTCATTCTTGATTTCTAGTTGTTCAGTATATTCTTCATTATTTAAATCTATATTATTATTTTCTTCTACTATAATATTGGGATATTCCTTTTGAATATCTTCTATATCATAATTATTATATCCATATTCAAATAAATTAATTGTGTCCAAATATCTTGCACTTAATCCTTCATCTGTTGCTTCTGCATGTAAGACTACTGCAATAGTTTCAAATCCGTCTTTATTACTAGCTGATACTAGACAGTTTTTAGCTGGTGTAGTAAATCCTGTTTTTATTCCTATTGCATAAGGATAATAATATCTATTTTCAGGTATTAATAAGCTATTTGTATTCTTAAAATTTCTTTCACCATGTTCTTCTATCTGTTCATCTTGCCAATATTCAGTTCTAGGAAGACTAGTTTCCATCATTTTTGCTAATTCTCTAAATGTCTCATTTTGCATACAATATTTAGCAATAACAGATAAATCGTATACACTAGAATAGTGATTCTCATTATGCATTCCATTTGGATTTACAAAGTTTGACTCTACACATCCAATTTCTTTAGCTTTATCATTCATTAATTTTGCAAACTCACTTACACTTCCTGATATATGTTCTGCAATTATATTAGCCGATTCATTTGCTGATTGTACCATTAAAACTTCCAATAATTGTTTAATTGTAAAAGTCTCTCCTACTTGTATATCTGCCTTTGTATATCCTGGTTCAAGTGAATTAATAGCACCATAACTTGCTATTGCTTTTTCATTCAGATCACATTTCTCTATTGCTATTATTGCTGTTAATATTTTTGTAGTACTTGCTGGATATTTTTTATCATGAATGTTTTTTTCATATAATATTTTTCCAGTTTTAGCTTCTATTAATATTGCAGATTCTGAATAAATTTTCATTTCTTCTATTGTTTGATTATCTGCATTTTCATTAGATTCATTTTCGTTTGTTATTTCTGTTGCTATTACAAAATTATACATATTAAAAATTATATATATATAAATTATAAAGCAAATTTTTAATTTCTTTACAGTCATCTATCCTCCACTATTTTTCTATTAGAAATTGTTTGAAAAATTTATTATTTACTAAGCTAACATCAACAGGATAGTTAATCTCATTTCCTGCTCCAGTTTCTGTAAATTGCCATCCAATCATATTTTCCATCAATTGTTCATTAGTAACTGCTTCTTGCTCTGTTTCTGTATACCAATAATTTGGTATATTTTTTTCTAAATTATAATATGCTAACCAAAATTTAGAATTTATTTCATATAAATATTTATTTGCAGTACTTGCATTAGAATATATTATTGTACTTATATTTTTAGAACTAAATTTTTCTATTAACTCAGTTACTAAAATACTTCTATCTTCCCAAATATCATCTGCACGTCCTACTCCATCATGACTTTCTATATCTATTGCTAGAGGCAAGACACAGTTTTTAGTTGCATTTTCATTAATAAAATTTTCAATAAATTTTACTTCTTCTTCTATTTCTTCGCTATTTAATGCTTCATCTATATAATAAAAACCATATGGAATTCCAAGATAATCACAAGCAGAAATAAAAGTTTGATACTTTGAATCTGTATAGAATTTGCCTTCTTTTCCATATCCTCTTCCGCCTGCACGTATGTATACATAATTAATATTGCTATTTAATAGGAAAACCTCATATTCTTCTGTATTTTTAAAGTGTTCAAATTATATATTAAATTTTGAAACATCTGACATTAAAACATATTCTTCTTCTGCATTAAATTCATAATATTTTACTTTATCTTTCAATACATACCCAACTTTATTCTTAGCTTTTATCTTATACCATTCGTTGTTTAAATCATCTTTAAGTTCATCAACAATATAAACATTTTCTCCTAGTTCAAAGTCTCTTCTGTATTTCCATTTTGTTTCTTTTGGCTTTCTATAAAAACCAACATTTTCATATACTACAACTCCATGAATTGCATTTGAAATATCTATATCATTTATTTTTTTATCAATAATTTTATAAATAAAAACAAAAACCAATATTATACATATTAGTACAATTATTCCTATTAATATTTTCATCTTATTTTTAATCATTTTTTCTATAATTTCCTTCATTTTTCTCCTTTATTAGTAAAAATTTATTTCAAATATTTTGTTGTAATAAAAAATATTTAATATTGGCTAATGATTTTTATATTATAATGTTTATAATATTTTTCTGTATTCAAAAGTACTTTTGATATTTTATCAATAATTCTATAAAAATGTCCATATTATTTTAAATATTATATTAGTTTTGATATCTATTTTATATTAGTTTTGTTTCTTTTATTTTTCAATTAAATGTTTTCAATCAATATTTGACTTTCCCACTAAATTTTGCTATACTTATGTTTATTAAATTTTAGTTTCCTTAATTCACAATAATATTGTAAGTTGAGGGAAGCCTCTATTTACAATATTTTTATATTAAAAAATATAAAGGAGGATAACATCATGAGTAATTACAAAGAACGGTTTATTTCTGCATTAGAAAACCAAAAGAAACACGCAAAAGAAGAAGAGCGTTTTTATGACGAATATTTTAAAAACTTGCACCAGCTACATGGGGCTACTTCTTTTTCAAGCAGTACTATTCAAAAGACACCTGAAGAAATTAAAGCCTATGAGGAAAAAAGAAAGAAAGAAGCTGAAGAAAAAGCAAAAAAAGAGTTGAAAAGAAGAATTCAATATGCGAAAAACATTTTTAAGTCTCATAAAAAAATTCTAATTGACGACACTTTAGAGACATTTATAGTTCAAATGAACAAAGGAATTTCGACTAAGGTTTCTTATGAAATAAATGTATGTCACACTTATTTGGAAACCACATTAGAATTGCAAAAGATAATTCTTTCTGAATTGCAGAAAGAGTTACCTGATATACCTAATATGTCTTTGCAGGTTTCTATAAAAAATGCTTCTATCGATCATACCCATGAAGAAATTAATTATTATGGATATAATGTTACAGTCAAAGACTTTACTGAACACAAATTAATTATTACAATTAATTTAACTTTTTAAATTTAATTATATAAAAAGAAAACAATTGTGTTCAAAATTTACCTAAGATATTATATTATCGAATTTTTTAAATTCTTATATTACACCAAAAAGAACAACTCCAAAACAAATTTGAAGTTGTTCTTTTTTTGTACATTTAAGCAAATTAAAAATTATACTAAAAAAACTCATCTATATAACTTATATCTGTACTAATCAAAATTTTACTACTAAGGTTTCCAAAAATTTATATTAACTGTTTTGTGCTAGTTCTTTTTTTGCTGTTATAATCTTATTTTTATACTTTTGTATTGATTGCTTTGTTCTTTCAATTTGATTTTCATATAATTCACTTAGCAAGTTAAAATCTTCCTCTGATAAATCTTCTTCTTCTATTAATCCTGCTTTAAAATCTTTCTGCAATTTTAATGCTCTATCATTTTCTTTAGTGTCTACTGAAATTCTGCTAATAAAATCAGAAGAATTATCTTCTTTTATAGTATTTACTACTTTACTCTCTTTTTGAATGGTATTTATATTCTCGATTTCTTCTTTTGGTGCTTCTATATATAGTTGTACTCTAATTTTAAATAAATTTTTAAAAAATTCTTTAATTTTCTCTATCATGTTTCCTCCTATATTTCTTCATGTGTTTGATTTGGTAATTGTTCTTCATATTCATTGCATAACTCTTTTGCTTGTTTTTCTTTTTCTTGTAGTTCTACTAATTCTTTATCTAATTGAGCAATACTTTTTTTGCCCATATTAATTAATCTTTGTCTATATGCAAGTTTTTTAGTTTCTCTTATTTCTCTATTTTTTTGTCCTATACTCTTCTTTTTTGGTGGACTATTTGCAATCATTTTTTCTCTTGCTTCTATTTGTTTTTCTATTCTTTCGGCTCTTTGTGTTCTTAGTTCTTCTACTTCTAATGCTGTAAATCTATATTTGTCTGGATTTTTACTTCTATCAAATGAAGCTCCTCCTGTAACCGCTTTTTCTCCTCCTATAGTTGCAATTTCTTGATTAATAAAATCAACCATATTTTTATCTCTATTTCTAATTGCTTTTACAAATCTATCTGTATTTTCTTTATATAAATCTTTATAGGCTACCCATATTTGTGAACCTCTTATATTCATATCATCTAATCCTAATAATAACATAGGTCCTAATTCATCTGATTTAACAATATTTCCTATTGCTACTATTGCACCTGGTGTCCCTTCAGACATTTTAATCATAGTTTCCAATGTTGTATCATTGAATTCTATTTTAGGTCTAGCTGTTGGATCATCTAGCTCAATATTTGCACTAAAACTCTGTCCTCCAAAAGAAAACATATCATTTTCTCTTTGACGTCTGCTTAAAACACTTTCTACACTTGGTATTTCAATTTCTAAATTATTATTTTTTGCATATTCTTCTAATTCTGCTCTAATTCTTTCTTCATCATAAGTAAATTTAGAGTTGGCTATTTTATTATCTAATGTTTTAATTTTATCTAAAATAGATTCTGGAGTTGCATATATACATTTTCCACTTCCAGCCATTTTACCAACATATATAAAATCTTTTTGAACATATAAATCATCAGTATTATATTGTTGCCCCATGTCATCTAATTCTTCTCCTATAAGATCTTTTAAGTCAATTACTTGTCTTTCATAAAAAATTTCTGGATATTTTTCTTCAACTTTTTGGAGAATTCTTGCTTTCATTCCTTCTTTGTCTTCATAATCTTTTCCATACATATTTAATAAAGCTTCTGCTATGATTTCAGTTTTTTCATGATCTATTTCAACTTCTGGAATAGATATATCTATTCCTTCAATTCCATTTTCAGCAATATATCTTCTTATTGCTTCTTTTTTCTTATTAGTCTTATCAACGTCAAATGCTCCTTTTATAAAGGCATCTACATGAGATAATTGCTTTATTTTTTCCATAACTGTCGCATAAGTATTTTCTAAATATTCTGGTGTAGCATAAACAATACTTGGTCTAATTTCGTCTCTATTTACAATATTATCATCATTTATATTTAAATAAAATAAAGAACTACTACCTTTTAAAGCTTTTTTTACTGATTCTAATTCTGAAAAATCAAAATAAGCTAAATTCATTATTTTGGAATATTCTTTTTGTATTTCATTTGCAAATTCTTCTGTCATATCAGTTGCAATTTTTCCCGATTCATTTAATGCTCTATTTAAATATGTAGCAATACCTTGTACTTTGCCTATATCTATTGGTAATTCTTCTAGAACGTCTTTATCTACTATTTCAATTCCATTTTTTTCTGCATAAGTTATATATGAATTTTTTAATTTTCTTCTATCATTGCCCTTATATCTGTCTTTTTCTCCTGCTTTTTGTTCTTCAAATAAATTTCTACTATATAAATCATATATTCTATTATTTACAGCTTCTGGTGTTGCATAAAATATATTGCATCTTCCTAAAATTGATTCTTCCTCTGCAACTAAGCCATCTTGTACTGTTAATTGATATCCAAAACAATGAAATTTTTTAGGATCTATATTATTTTTTATTGCTATTTCTGCTAATTCTCCATTTTCATTATGCAAACCTATTTCTGAATTAGCTACTTTTGTTGCATCTGAAAGGAATTGATTATATCCATCACTTATTAATTCTGAATAATGTTCTGTAAAATATTGCCTTAACTCATTTTCAAAATTAGTTGTATCTATATTTTCTAATTTCTGACCATCTCTTAATGTTATTTTCTCTAATAATCCTGTTCCCATATTATTAGGCATTTTTGCTTTTGTAGCAAATATCCAAACTAAAGTATCTACAACTTTTGGATCTACTTCTGGTTCATGTTCTTCTATTCCAAATGTGCTTCTATCTTCATCGCTTATTTTTAAACCATCTTCTGTATCCCAATCTATTACTTTTTCTGCATTAATTGATGTATATAGTATATCTTTTATTGCTGTATCTTTTTCATGATCTAACAAATCTGTTTTTTGAATTTGTCCATACTTTTTGGCAAATTTTCTATAAATTACTTGTTTTAATCTTTTACTTCGTTCTTGTTGTATCTGATATTCATTCATTAAACATTCTCCTTTGTTTATTACATTTTTTCCTATAGTGTTATATTTTTTGTCATATGTTAATTTTTTTATTTTATAAGTTTTAACACTTATAAAAATATCACTAAATAATATTAAAATCAATACGTAAATAAATATTTTTTGGGGTATTATAAATGTCTTTAATTATAAAATTTTATGGAAATATGAATGTAATAGGAAAGCTTTTAAGAAAATATAGAATTGAAAAAAATTTATCATATGAAAAAATGTCTGCAAAACTAGAATTAATTGGAATTAGTATTCATAAACAATGTTTATATGATATTGAAAACAATAGAAGAACTGTTAAAGATTATGAATTATTTGGTATTGCATACGTTCTTGATATAGATGTAAATGATTTGTTTAAAGATATTAAAAATAAAATTCTTCTTTAGCTGATAGTATAATCTTTCTTATAGAGAAAAAAGTACCAAGGTATTAACCTTGGTAGTTCTGAGATATAAGGAGGTATCTAATAGCTAAAAGCTGATCCTCGTTAGATAACTCTATATTAGCTTCTTCTGGATTTAAAATCAAATTTCCATCTAAATCAATATTTGTAGGTTCTCTATACCAACCTTGTTTATGGGACCATCTTCCATTATCATCCCTTCTTAACCAATGGATATCCTTTTCACTACAATACCACGCAATTTTAAAATATCCTTCTGGTACTTCTGTTTCTAAATAACATCCTTTATAGTCAATACCTAATTTTTCAAGCATCTCAAGTGCTATATCATACACTTCATCTACTGTAACAAATCTATTCCTAATAGATTTTCCAACTAGTTCTCCATAGTTAGCAATTATATCTTTCTCTACTTCTCCACTACGAATATTAAAAGCATACGTAAAACAGTTCCGTGTTTCTTCAAGCCCCTCCCAAAGCTCAGGCTGGAATTTTAATTCCTCCTTTATATGCCGCTTTATTGCTTCTTTTAGTTCTACTACCTGTTGTTCTATAGTCAACATATGTTTATCTCCTTTTCTAAATGATATATTTTAACCTATTTTTATTATATAATATTTTACATAATATATCAATAAAAATATATTGAGTTATGCTTTATTGGGCAAATAATTGAAAAATAAGAAGTGAAATATTAGGTATTTTAAAAAGTAAAGATAATAAAGAAACATATCAATTATTTGTTTAAAATGTTAGAGTTCCTTGTGAAGAAAAAACAATTATCATGTACCAGTTTTGTACCAGTTAAGGCAATTTAGAAAAAAATAAAGACTTTCAATTTCTTGAAAGTCTTTATTTTCTTGGCTGGGCTGGTGGGATTCGAACACACGCATGCCAGAGTCAAAGTCTGGTGCCTTACCGCTTGGCTACAGCCCAATGTTATATAATTAGTGGGGTGGAAGATGGGACTCGAACCCACGGTCTTCAGTGCCACAAACTGACGCGTTAACCAACTACGCTACATCCACCGTATTTAGGTAATTTTCACAACGCTCTTATATTTTAAAACAAAATTTATAGTTTGTCAAGTTTTTTATCTCAAAATATGGAAAGTTAATTTAAAAGATGAAAGTGATATGCTTATATCTACTTTCATCTCATTTTTTAATATATATTACATTTTATTTCTATTCCATACTACCTTCTTCTGCTGCCCAAATAATAATTCTTGCTTTATTATCATCTGTACAAGTTTGTAAAGAGATTTCTCTTCTACCATCTGTATTTCTAGTCATATAAGTAGCATCGTTTTGATCTGTTTCATATATTTTATAAATTATATATGTAACTGTTTCTCCTGTTTGGTCTGTTATTAGAACTTTGTCTCCATTTTGTAATTTTTTATTATTTGAGAAGAAAGTCCCATTTCTATAGTTATGTCCATAAATACAAGTATTTCCTTCTTTATTTAAACCTGGTCCATATGCAATAGCAACAGCAATTTCTAAAGTCTTTTTGTTTACTTTTTCAAGTACCGGATAATTAACATTTGTTTTTGGTATTTGTATAGTTCCTTTTATTTCATATCCTTCATAATAAGCTTTTTCTGCTTTATTAGTTTCTTCTGATGTATTACTATTTGTTGCTAATAAATTTGCTAAATCTTCTAATGAAGTATGTGCTTCATTTGATGAAGTATTCTCACTATTATTTCTTTTAACTTTTTTAGTAGATTTTTCAAATTCATCAATAGCAGATTGTGCCTTATTATTAATTGCTTTTGAATTAAAAGTATCATAAATAAAATATCCTGCTATCCCTAATATTGCCACTATTAATACTACTAAAAACATTGTTAATATATTACTAAATTTAGACATAATACACTTATCTCCAATCATTTAAATTTACATAAATTATAAATATATTATAACATATACACATTTTTTTTTCAATAAATACATAATAGTTTTCTATAATACGAAATAATAGCCAAAATCTTACCTGTAAAATACAGCATACTTTTGGCTATTATCTTGATTTATAATTAATTTTAACTTCACTTCTAATATATATTTTAATTTTATTCTAAAATAGCTTTTATTCTTCTTACTCCTGAAGATGAAGCTTCTTCTTTTTTTATTTTAAAATGACCTAATTTTCCAGTACTTTCAACATGAGGTCCTCCACATAGTTCTATAGATACATCTCCTATTTTATATACAGTAACAATATCTCCATATTTATCTAAGAACATTGCTTCTGCTCCCATATTTAATGCATCTTCTTTTTTCATTTCCAATTTTTCTACTGGAATATCTTGTGCTATATAATCATTTATTAATTTTTCTACTTTTTGTTTTTCTTCATCTGTCATTTTTGCTCCATGAGAAAAATCAAATCTCATTCTTTCGGCTGTAATATTACTTCCCTTTTGATGTACATGATCTCCTAAAACTACTTTTAATGCTGCATTTAAAAGATGTGTAGCTGTATGATATTTTGTTTCCATTTCTCCTGTTGATGCTAGTCCACCTTTAAATTTTTGTTCACTACCTAATCTTGATTTTTCCTGATGTTCTTTAAATAACTTTTGATAATCAGACATATCAACTTCTAAATCTTGCTCCTTTGCAAGTTCTTCTGTCATTTCTGGTGGAAATCCATAAGTTTCATATAAATTGAATACAGCTTGTGTGTCTAATACTTTTTTTCCTGAATTTTTAGTTCTATTTGCTAATTTCTCAAATTCTCTTTCTCCATTTTGAAGTGTTTTCATGAACTTATTTTTTTCTTCTATAATTACATTTTTTATTAATTCTCTATTTGTATATAACTCTGGATACAATTCTTTTAAAGCATTTATTGATATATCTATAATTTCTGGTAAATTATTTAGATTAATTTCTAATTTATTTAAATGTCTTGTCATTCTGCGAAGTAATCTTCTCAAAATATATCCTCTATCTACATTACTTGGTCTACCACCATCATTTATTATCATTATGCTAGAACGTAAATGCTCTGCAACAATTCTTCTGCTTTGAATATTATCTACTTTTTGTAATTCTAGTAATTTTTCCATTACAGGTGCAAATAGTTCAATTTCAAAAGGAGTTTCTTTTCCTTGTAAAAGCATTGTCATTCTTTCTAGCCCAAGCCCAGTATCAACATTTTGTTGTTTTAATTTTGAATATCCGTTTTTATCTTTATAAAATTCCATGAAAACATTGTTCCAGATTTCTACATATTTTCCACATCCACATGAAGGATTACATTCTGGAGAACATTTTTGTTTTCCTGTATCATAGAACATTTCTGTATCTGGACCACATGGCCCTTCTTCTCCTGCTATCCACCAATTGTCATCTTTTCCAAAGAAATAAATTCTTTCATCAGGTATTCCAGCTTTTTTCCACGCTTTATATGCAACTTCGTCTTTGCTACAATCTTCATCTCCTGCAAAACATGTAACAGATAATTTTTCTGCAGGAATTTCTAATTCTTTTGTTAGAAATTCATAACTCATTGCTATTGATTCTTCTTTAAAATAATCTCCTAATGACCAATTTCCAAGCATTTCGAAGTATGTTAAGTGACGATTATCTCCAACTTCATCAATATCATTTGTTCTAAGACATTTTTGGAAATCTGTTAATCTTGTTCCAGAAGGATGTTTTTGTCCTAAAAGATATGGTACTAATGGTTGCATTCCTGCTGTTGTAAATAAAACTGATGGATCATTTTCAGGTATTACTGGTGCAGATGGAATGATACTATGACCATGATTTTTGAAAAAGTTTAAATATTTATTTCTTATTTCAATTGCTTTCATAAAATTCTCCTATTCATTTTATATAAATTACTATTTTTAATAAATAGTTCCATTAGATTTATTATATTTTTTGCTTAGAGAAAAATTTTATCCATAATTTAATATTACTATTATAATATGGCATTTTATTTCTCAAAAATAACTTTTTAAATTATATTATAAAATTCCATTATTTTCAAGTATTTAAATAAACTTAAAGTTAGCACTTTAAAATTTAACAATATATAACTTAAATATTATAGATTATCACGAGCTTTCAAAATGCAATTAATTGTTAATGATTAGAAATAATTAAATTATACATTTCTATTATAGAAAAAAGAAACACTTTTAAAATTTTATATTATTTTAATAAAGTTATATGCCTAGTCTTTGTTCGAGCTTTTTCTCTGTATAACAAAAAAGGTAATAAACTACTAATATGAGCTTATTACCTTTTGGTATTTTACTAATAATTTTATAAATTAAATTTCTTTTCCAAATAAATTTTTATATTCTAATGCAACTTTATTTTGCAATTCTCCAACATATTCTTTGGTTTTTCCTTCAAAATCAACTATACTATAGAATTCATTAAGATCTGCTTTTTGATTTGCATATATTGGTTTTCCTAATACTATGTTTTTATATTCTTCAGCTTTTTCTGTATTTTTCTCAACACCATCTCCCCAGTAATATAACTTTCCTAAATAATATTTAGAATATGTATTATCTGCTTCTGCTGATTTTTCAAAATATTCTTTTGCTTTTAAATGATTGGTTTGAACACCATTACCATTATAATAGATTTTGCCTAAAAAATAGTTAGAACCAGAAGATCCTCTTTCTGAGGCAATTTCAAAATAGTTTCTTGCTTTTCCATAATCTAAATTCACACCAACTCCATAAAAATATCTTTGTCCTAATTCATAAATTGCTCCTACGTCTCCGTTATTAGCTAAACTTTCTAATTCTTTAATGTTTTTAGTACTCATATCTATTCCTTTCTAAAATAATTAAATTATTATTTTGTAAATATCAATTATTAATAAGTTTATCACTATTTTCCAATATTTACTATATATTTTTTATTACATTAATAATACAAAAGTAATACAGATTTTGTTGTACAAAATCGTGTGCAAAAATTAGCAAAGCATTTCTTTAGTAGGAAGAGCAAAGCACTTTCCTACTAAAGAACAAGACCTAATTTAAAATACATTTTTACTTTAAACTAGGTCTTTATTATTTTTAATAAGTATTCAATGTTTTTCTAAAATGTGAATACTAAATTTCTAAATGGTTTCCTAAAAATCCAGCTGCAGATTGAGCAACTTTATCTTCAACATCACCCATTTTTTTATAAGGTTCTTTAGATAAAAGTATAACACTACCTATAACATCTCCATCTGAAATTATAGGATATATTACTTGAGAATTATATATTCTTTCTCTTCCTTCATTTTGTGTAATTGGAATTGCTATTTCATTATTTTCTTTACTTTTAAATACTTCTTTATTTTCTATTACTTCTTCTAATTCTTTACTTAAACTTTTCTCTAAAAATTCCTTTTTTTGTCCTCCAGAAACAGCTATTACTGTATCTTTATCTGTAATACAAGCTATATGTCCAGTAGTTTTTGAAATTGTATCTGCATATGTGTTTGCAAATTCTGTAAGTTCACCTATTGGTGAGTATTTTTTTAATATTATTTCTCCTTCTTTATCTGTAAATATTTCAAGTGGATCTCCTTCTTTTATATGATGAACTTTTCTTATTTCTTTTGGAATAACCAATCTACCTAAATCGTCAATTCTTCTTACAACTCCTGTTGCTTTCATAAACTCCTCCTTATATTTGTATTTATATTTTTATTATGACAAATTAGGAAAATTTTATGCATATTTTTCTTCCAGATTTTAATTTTATATATATTTTTTTCTAGTTTTCCAATTTATATTTAATTTTTAATTTGATTAATTTTTTTATTTCATTTTTCATATAATTTATTACTTTTTATTAGCTGTTTTATTTTTCATATAGTTTTAATTAGTTTATACTAATTTTTATATAATTGTTTTAATTGCTTAATTTCTTTTTCATATCCATCTAATTCATTTGGTGTTTCTAAGAAAAATGGTAAATCACGAAGTTTAGGATGATTTATAATTCTTTCAAATGCTTCAATTCCTATAGTTCCATCTCCAATTTTTTCGTGTCTATCTTTGTGTGCACCAATTGGATTTTTACTATCATTTATATGAATTGCTTTTAATTTATCTAAACCTATAATCCTATCAAATTCTTCTAAAACATTATCCAAATTATTTATAACATCATATCCAGCATCATTTACATGGCAGGTATCTAAACAAACACCAACTTTTTCTTTAAGTTTTATACCATCAATTATCTGTTTTAATTCTTCAAAGTTTTTACCAATCTCAGATCCTTTACCAGCCATGGTTTCTAACAGTATAGTGGTTGTTTGACTTTCTGTTATTACTTCGTTTAATATATTTATTATATATTTTATTCCGACATCAGCACCTTGTCCTACATGACTACCTGGATGAAAATTATATAAATTGTTTGGTGTATATTCCATTCTTCTTAAATCATCTTGCATTGTTTCTTTTGCAAATTTTCTTATATCTTCATTTGCTGATGCACAATTTAAAGTATATGGTGCATGTGCAAGAATAATTTCTATTCCATATTCTTTTGCTTTTTCATGAAATTTTCTAATATCCTCTTCATTTATATCTTTTGCTTTTCCACCTCTTGGATTTCTTGTGAAAAATTGAAATGTATTTCCTCCAATTTTATGAATTACATCAGCCATATTAGAATAACCTTTAGATGCTGATAAATGACATCCTATTTTTAACATATTTATTTCCTTTCTACTTCAATAATTTTTCCAAAAATTTTTAAATCGTTACAACTAATAATTTAATATCTGCTTACTTGTCATATGTACTTCAATTTTTTTATTTTCTTATCTGCAACAACTATAAAGCTATTCGTTTCTACCAGTTCGCTCATCATACACATTTTAAATTTGTACTTTTCTTGTAACTAATCTTTAGCAATAACTAAAACCATTACTTCAGTTGCTCCTGCTATTTTTAATTTCTTTGATATTTCATTTACTGTAGCTCCCGTTGTATATATATCATCAAATATTATTATTTTTCTATTTTTAACTTTATAAGTTTGCTTTACAACATATGCATTTTCTACATTATTTTTTCTTTCTTCTTTTTTTAGTGTGCTCTGTGTTTTTGATTTTTTTGCTTTTTCTAAAATTGTATTATCAGATTTAATAAGTCCTGATTTTGATATTATATTTGTTATTAGTTCTGCTTGATTATATCCTCTTTTAGCTTTCTTTATTTTGTCCATTGGAACTGGAATTATTATATCATAATTCTTGAAAATTTGATTAATTTTTGGATTTTTTAATATTTGATATGAAAAAAATCTTGATAAGTATACTTTTCCAAAGAATTTATATTGTAGTATATATTTTCTTACAATACTTTTATAATTAAAACAATATATCATTTTTTCCCAATATATTTTTTGTCCTTCTACTAAATAATAGTTTTGTTTTAAATTTATATTATGAATATTTAATTTATCCATAATCATTTTTTTATTATCTATAATTCCATTTTCTTTATATTTATTAAATCTTTTCTCACAAACTTCACATATATAATCTTTACTTAGTTTTCCACAAATTATACAAGTTTGTGGAAACATGAAATCTAATACTTTCTTCAATTCTTTAAAAATACATAAAAAATCAGAGGCAAAATTAAGCATTTCTACTCCTTTCTTGCCCCTAATAATAATTTATGGACCTTCTTTCGAAGGTCCTCTCGCGGTTTATCGTATTTCCACAGAATAATTTCCTGCCGCATATACAGTAACAATTACTAAACCTACTACTGTTCTCGCGGCATACATTTTCCACGAACTCGTGCCCGCATTTTCCTCGCCATCATACGGCGGAATTTCCACCATATTTTCAGCATTAACAAAATCACCCGTTTCCACGCCTTTTACAAGCCGCACATGATTATTCATAATACATACGATTGCTGCATCATTCATATTATCTCTCCTTTATATTGTGTTTTGTTAACTACATACACCACTGTGTATTATAGCAAGGTACATAAAAGTCAGGATTATTCCTTGACATTTTTATTTTAACATATTTTTCTAGTTTTGTCTATTATTTAAGAGATTGTAATCTTTCCTTTACATTTGTAAGCATTTGTTTATAATTTTCAAGTTTTGCTTTTTCTTCATTTACTTTAGCCTCTGGAGCTTTGTTAACAAAACCTGGATTCGAAAGCATTTTTTCTCCTCTTTGAACTTCTGCTTCTAATTTTGCTTTTTCTCCTTCTAGTCTTTTTCTTTCTTCTTCAATATCAACTAATTCTTCAAAAGGTATATATACTTTTAATTCATCAATTACTATTGAAACTGCATTTTGTGGTATTTCTGACTCATCTTTTACTATAGCAATTTCATTTGAAAATCCAAGTTTTAACAAGAACTCTTCTGCTTCTTTTATATCACTATCTAAAGAGTTGGAAATTATTAATAATTTTGATTTCTTAGATGGATGTACATTCATTTTTGTTCTTATATTTCTTATTTCAACAATTAGTTTTTTCAATTTTTCAATAATTGCTTCTTCTTTTTCAAATTCAAAATTTTCGTATGGAGTTGGCCATTTACTAACCATTAATGCTTTGTCATTATAATATACTAATTTATCATAAATTTCTGATGTAACAAATGGCATAAATGGATGCAATAATTTTAAAGATATACCAAAAATATAATCTAACACAAAACATACAGCAACTTTTTCGTCGTAATTTTCGCTATATAATCTAGGTTTTACCATTTCTATATACCAGTCACAAAATTCATTCCAAATAAAGTTATATATTTTGTCAAGCGCTATACCTAAATCATAATTTTCAATATTCTTTGTTACTTCTACAACTATTTTATCTAATTTATTTATTATCCATTTATCTTCAATTCTAAGTAATTTTGGATTATATTTATTTTTTCCATTTTGACGTACTTTCTCTGAAAATTTAATAATATCTTCATCATCAGCCAAATTCATTGTAATAAATTTGGCAGCATTCCAAATTTTATTAGCAAAATTAGATGCTTGTTCTATTTTTTCTGGCATAAATCTAATGTCATTTCCCATTGTTGTTCCTGAAAGTAATGAAAATCTTAAACTATCTGTTCCATTTTTTTCTATAATATCTAATGGATCAATTCCATTTCCAAGTGTTTTTGACATTTTTCTGCCTTGGCTATCTCTTACTATACCATGAACTAAAACATCTTTAAATGGAACTTCATCTGTAAATTCTAAACCTTGTGTCATCATTCTTGATATCCAGAATGTTATAATATCAAATCCTGTTACCAAAGTTTGTGTTGGATAAAAGTCTTTATAATCTTGTGATTCTTTATTTGGCCAACCTAATGTTGAAAATGGCCATAATGCAGAACTAAACCATGTATCTAATGTATCTTGATCTTGAGTAATTTTATGGCTTCCACATTTTTCACATTTTTCAGGATCTGTTTTAGAAACATTTATATGTCCACATTCATCACAGTAATATGCTGGTATTCTATGTCCCCACCATAATTGACGTGAAATACACCAATCTTGTATATTATCTAACCAATGGAAATATTGTTTTTCATATCTTTGAGGAACAAATTTTGTTTCACCATTTCTTACACTATCTGCAGCTCTTTTGGCTAAATCTTTCATACTTACAAACCATTGTTCTGAAATCTTTGGTTCTATAGTATTTTTACATCTTTCACATTTGGCTACATTATGTGTATAATCTTCTGTTCTAACTAATGCTCCTATTTCATCTAATTTTTTTACAATTTCTTTTCTTGCCTCTAGTAAATCCATTCCATTATATTCTGGTACTAAATTTCCCATTTTGAAGTTTTCATCAAATACTTCAATTATTTCTAAGTTATGTCTTAATCCAGCTTGATAATCATTCATATCATGTGCAGGTGTTATTTTAACACAACCTGTTCCAAATTCCATTTCAACAAAATCATCTGCTATAATTGGAATTTCTTTATTCATTATAGGAAGTATACATGTTTTCCCTACTAAATTTTTATATCTTTCATCATCTGGATGTACTGCAACTGCAGTATCTCCAAGCATTGTTTCTGGTCTTGTTGTGGCAACTTCTATATATTCATTATTTGTTCCTGTTATTTTATATCTTATATGCCATAAATGAGATGATTCTTCTTTATATTCAACTTCTGCATCAGAAATTGAAGTATTACAACTTGTACACCAGTTAACCATCCTTTTTCCTTTATAAATTAACCCTTTTTCATAAAGTTTTACAAATTGTTCTAATACTGCATCTGACATTCCTTCATCTAAAGTAAATCTATTTCTATCCCAATCACACGAACATCCTAGTTTTCTTTGTTGCTTTTGAATAATTCCACCATATTCTTTTGTCCAATCCCATGCTTCATCTAAAAATTTTTCTCTTCCTAATTCAGCTTTTGATTTTCCTTCTGTTTTTAATTTTTGAACAACTTTCATTTCTGTAGAAATAGATGCATGGTCAGAACCTGGAAGCCATAATGTTCTATACCCTCTCATTCTTTTATATCTTATTAGAACATCTTGTATTGTATCATCTAATGCATGTCCCATGTGTAATTTTCCAGTTACATTTGGTGGGGGCATCATTATGCAATAAGGTTCTTTTGTTTTATTTTCTGATGGCTTAAAATAACCTTTTTTCTCCCATTCTTCATATAATCTGTCTTCAAAATCTTTTGGATTAAATTTGTCTGCTAGTTTGTGTTTTTCATTCATATTTTACCTCCTATAAATTATTTCAAAAATCAAAAACACCCTTATACGAAACTCGTATAAGGGCGAATATATACCGCGGTACCACCTTAATTATTTACAATCTTGTAAATATCTCTAAAAGTTTTTAACGTGACTTAAACGGATATACTTACTTATTTTCAGCATACCAACTCCAAAGCTACCTTCTGACAATTTTTACTATAAGAAGCTCTCAGCCTATGACTTCTTTTCTCTTAAATAGCGTTATTGCCATACTCCTCTTCTTCAATGTTATTAAAATTTTATTAATGTTTATATATTAACATAATTTTTTCTATAAATCAATACCTGAATTTATTATTTAGTATCAACATATGAATATATGTGATTAACTGTTTCTTCAATTACTTCTAATGGATAAAAAAATAATTTATAATTTTTTCTAATTAGTTCTTTATTTAATCCAATTCCAACTGCAGGAGCTTCAAATACATTCCCACATTTATATCTAAAATAAAGCATATTATTATTTATTTTAACTTCAAATAAATATTTATTTACTTTCATGATATCTACATATTTTTCAATTAAATCTGAAGTAAAAATTTCCATTGCTTTTACTCTATCATCTGTTATACAATCATAATATTTTTCAAATTCAGAAGAATCAACTTCAAGTCTTTTTTTACTATATTTTCTGGTAAAATTATCTCCTAATATTGTTATTTCTATTGACGGATTTTTCTCTAATTTTACAGCTCCATAATATCCTCTAAAAGTTTGAGTTTTGTCTGTTTTACTTTCTCCATATCCATCAACATATTCATTTACAATATAAGTCGTAATTTCAGAGGCATTTATATAAGCTCCATTTTCTAATTGACCATATATTCTATCTTCTGAATAGTATTCATCAAAAGTCGTATCAAAATTAGAGATTCTATAATCATATGATGATACTCCATTTTGAGGATCAAATTCAAGATTTTTATTGTACTTTTTTATAAGTCCATTAATCACACAATTTTTATATTTTTTACTATATTTTTTTCTTCCTGTACTAAAAGTCAAAATAGAAAACAGTACAGAAACAGATATTGAAATTGTTAATAAAGATTTTTCACTAACAAAAATTAAAATTAATAAATTTAAAACAATTAATATTAATAAAACAATACCTACACTTAAGTTTATTCTCTTTTTTACTTGTTTTAAATCCATTATACATTCTTCATATATTTCATTATATATTTCTTCAAAATCTTTTCTCACTATTACTTCACTTTCTATATAATTATAATGTTTTTGTTTTTAAAATTTTAGCTTTTATTATTTTATAAATCTATATTTACATTTTTCTTTTTATATTCTTCTATTTCAAATAATTCTTCTTCTTTAAATCCAAAGCACATAGCTATAAGATTTCCTGGCAATGTTGATATTGCAATATTATATAAAGTTACATCTCCATTATATACTCTTCTTGCCGCCTGTAATCTACTTTCCATTTTTTCTATACTTTTTTGTAGTGCAGAAAACTGCTCGCTTGCTTTTAAATTAGGATTATTTTCACCAATAGCTAATAAATTATTAACTTGTGTATTTAATTCAGATGCTTTTTTTAAATTTTTATTTTTTTGATTAGAATATTCTGCACGCAATTTAGCAATATTACTATAAACGCTTTCTTCATATTTAGCATATCCCTTTACACATTCAACTAAATTTGGAATCAAATCAAATCTTTGATTTAAATACACTTCAATGGATGATTTTGATTGCTTAATTTTATTTTTTAATATTACAAATTTGTTAAATTCTATTATAACAAACAGAACAATTAATAGAACTATTATACCTACAAATATCATTTTTCACTCCTATTAAGATTAATTCATTTGAACTGTTCCAATAATTGAATTAATATCTTCTATATTATGCTTTTTCATGTATTTTTCTATACCTTCAATTGTTTTTATACTAACTTCTGGATCCACAAAATTTCCTGCACCAATAGATACTGCAGTTGCACCTGCAAGCATATATTCAATTGCATCATCACCATTCATTATTCCACCCATTCCTAATATTGGAATATTAATAGCTTGTGCCATCTGATACACCATTCTAACACCTACAGATCTTATACCTGGTCCAGAATATCCACCTGTATTATTAGCCAAAACTGGTTTTCTTTTATCTATATCTATTTTCATTCCAAGTAATGTATTTATTCCAGAAACTCCATCTGCACCTGCATCTTCTGCAGCTTTAGCTGGCAAAGTTATATCTGTTACATTTGGTGTTAATTTTACTATTAATGGTTTATCTGTTAATACTTTTCTTACTTGAGAAGTAACTTCTTTTACACCTTCATATGTTGTTCCGAATGCTAAGCATCCTGCTTTAACATTTGGACAAGATAAATTAAGTTCTACTCCATCTATATCTAAAGTATTTAAAACTCTACACACATCTACATACTCATCAATAGTATGTCCTATGGCATTTACTATTATTTTTGTATCAAAGTTTCTAAGCCAAGGTAAATCAAATTGTGCAAAATATTCAATTCCAGGATTTTGAAGTCCTATACTATTTAACATTCCTCCTGGTACTTCACAAATTCTTGGTGCTCCATTTCCTGTCCATGGTTTTAAAGCAGTTCCCTTTGTAATAATTGCACCTAATTTATTTAGGTCAATAAATTGAGAATATTCTCTTCCATATCCAAAAGTTCCTGATGCTACAGTTACTGGATTTTTCATTTTAATTCCACATAAATTAACTTCTGTATTCATATATTTTCTCCTTACATTATTTATTTGTGCAAAGTTTTATATAATTTTCAAAATTCTACATCTTTTGCATTAAATACTGGCCCTTCTTTACAAACATGCCCAAAGCGAGGTTCTTCACCTGATATTACTTTTACTGCACATCCTAAACATGCTCCAATTCCACATCCCATTCTTTCTTCTAAAGAAATTTGACATGGAATATTATTATCAATTGCATATTGTCTAATTGCTCTAAGCATTGGTAATGGTCCGCAAGCAAAAATCATATCTACTTTATTTTCTTCAATGTCTTTTTTCATAAAATCTATTGCAAAACCTTTTTCTTTATAACTTCCATCATCTGTTGTTACAACTAATTTATTTAATCCAATTTCTTCAAATTCTTTTTCACATGTAACTAGAGATTTATCTCTAAATCCTAAATATACATTTAAATTAGCTTTACCTTTTAATTGTTTTGTTAATTCATATAATGGATAAATTCCAATTCCACCACCTATTATTGCAACATTATTATATTCTTGTACTTTATAAGTTCCATAGCCTAATGGTCCCATTATATCAATTTTTTTACCAACTTCGATTTTAGATAATAATTCAGTTCCTCTACCTTTAACTTGAAAAATAAATTCAACTTCTCCTGTATTTTTATTAATATTATAAATACTTATAGGTCTTCTTAAAAAGGGTTCTCCTGTTTCAGAAACTTTAATTTCTAGAAATTGACCTGCTTTTGCTTCAGTTGCAATTTCCTGTGATTTTACAGTATACTTATAAATTCCACTCACAAGTTCAGTTTTCGCTAATAATTCAGCTAATACTTTTTTTGGCATAATTTTACTCCTTTATTTCATTTTTTTAATCTTAATTACTTTTATTTATATATTAATTTATTGTAGTTTTTATCTATTAGTTCAATATGTAGCTTTATATACTATTTTGATATATAAATATTATAATTAATTTTATTTCACAAAATTATAATTTGAATTAATTCTCTAGTCTAAGAATTAGTGATTGCTTTCATTAATTCGTCTCTCATACGAATTGCTTCTGCTCTAGTTGCTTTTGCATAATCTTCTTCTGCAAATTTATCTTTCCACAATTCTGATTTATAAGCACGCATTAAACTTCTTGAAGCATTAACAATTCCTCCTAATCCATCTTTAAATCCTAAAGCAATATCTTCTGCTTTTCCGCCTTGTGCCCCATAACCTGGTATTAAGAAATATGATTTTGGCATAATTTCTCTTAATTCTTTTATTTGAACTGGATAAGTAGCTCCAACAACTGAAGAAACTGAACTATATCCATATTCTCCTATTAATTCTTCTCCCCATGTATTTACAAGTTCTGCAACTTTTTCATAAATAGTTCTGCCATCTTCTAATTTTAAATCTTGTAATTCTCCTGAAGATTTATTTGATGTTTTTACTAATATAAAAATACCTTTATTGTATTTTTTACAATCTTCTATAAATGGTTTTATTCCATCAATTCCAAGATAAGGATTTACAGTTACAAAATCTATATCATAAAAACTTTTTTCATTTTCTCCAATTAATGTTTTTCCTAAATATGCATTTGAATAACCTGCAGCTGTTGTTCCTATATCTCCTCTTTTTATATCTGCAATTACAATCATTCCTTTTTCTTTAGCATATTTACATGTTTCTCTAAAGCATTTCATACCATCTAAGCCAAACATTTCATAAAAAGCAATTTGTGGTTTTACTGCTGGAACAATATCGTAAGTTGCATCTATTAGTGCTTTATTATATTCTAAAATTCCTTCACAAACACTTTTAACATCAGTTCCATATTTAGCTTTTATACATTCTGGCAACATTTCATATCTTGGATCTAATCCCATTACTGTTGGGTTTCCAGTTTCTTTTATTTTATCTATTAATAGATCTATTGCATTTTTCATTTTATCTTTAAACTCCTTTCCATTTGTTCAATTCTATAATGTTTTAAATGTCTATTTATGTTCTAAACTAGTCATTAACTTCTTTCATACACAACTTTTCCATTTACTATTGTATATCTTACTTGTCCTTTTAATTTCTTGTTTATCCATGGTGTATTTTTTGATTTTGATACAATATTTTCTTTTAAGAATACGTATTCTCTATTTGGATCAAATATTGTTAAATCTGCAACTTTACCTTCTGCTATTTCTCCTCTATCTATTCCTAACAATTTAGCTGGATTATATGACATAACTCTAACCATATCTAGATAAGAAATATGTCCTGGCTCTACTAAATTTGTTACTGTTGCACCTAATGCTGTTTCAAAACCAATTATTCCATTTGGAGCTGTAGCTAATCCTCTTGCTTTTTCTTCTTCTGCATGTGGTGCATGATCTGTAATAATTGCATCTATTGTTCCATCTTTTATTCCTTCAATTATTGCTAATCTATCTTTTTCTTCTCTTAAAGGGGGATTCATTTTTGCATTTACACCAGATTCCAAAACTTCTTCTACTGTAAAAGTATAATAGTGTGGACATGTTTCACATGTTACATTTACACCTCTTTGTTTAGCACTTCTTATCATATCTACAGATGTTTTTGTACTAATGTGGCAAATATGAGTATGTAGTTTATTTGTTTCTGCTATAACAATATCTCTTGAAGCCATTATTTCTTCAGCTTCTGGTAAAACACCTTTAACCCCTAATTGATCTGCAATAGCTCCTGCATTAATTGCTCCTGCTGATACAGATTTTTCTTCACAATGTTCTGAAATAAAACTTCCTAATGCATTAGCTTCTATCATAGCTTCTCTAATTGTAGCTGCATTTTCTACTGGCATTCCATCATCTGAAAAAGCAATAGCTCCAGCTTCTAGTTGAGCTTTGAAATCTACTAATTCTTCACCTTTTTCTCCTTTAGTTACACTAGAAAATGGTAATACATTACAAAGATTAACTTCCTTTGCTCTCTTAATAATTTGTTCTAAAACTACAGCATTGTCTGGTGTTGGGTTAGTATTTGGCATAGGACAAATTGTTGTAAATCCACCAGAAACAGCACTTCTTGCCCCAGTTTCTATAGTCTCTTTATGTTCTCCACCTGGTTCTCTTAAATGACAGTGAATGTCAATCATTCCTGGCATAATAATATAACCTGTACAATCAATTATTCTATCAGCTTGTATATCAATTTTTTCAGCTATTTGTTTTATTTTATCATTTTCTATAAGAATATCTAATTTACTATTTATTTTACTTGCATAATCAACTACTGTTCCATTTTTTAATAAAATATCCATATTTACCTCCACTTTAATTTTTTTCATTCTATCATTTAACAATATTTTTTTCAATATGTTGCAAATTAAAACTTAATAAGTATTTTAAAACAAAAGAGTCACTTTTAAAATTTTAGCCGATGGCTTTACATTATAGAAATTAAGAGGCTCTTTTCTATAATATAAAGTCGTATATTATAAATATATTGCAAATTAATTTGTAATACTATTTAAATTTTCTAATTTTGACTTTTTTATCAATATGTTATATAATTATATTATTAAAAAATACAAAATATAAGATTTTTAGGAGGAACTTCATGAACAAATTACGGACATTAAGCAGAGAAAATAAGTTTGCAACTCTTTTAACTGCATTCATAGTACTTGCGGGAATAATTTATGGAATTTGTTGGGGATTCCGGCACATTTCATGGTATGGCTCTTTTGTACAATCAACAATAGCATATTTTTTCATTTGTGCGGTTTCGGGACTTATGTATTTTCTATTTTATATAGGAGGTATGCTCCTTATTATTTGGGGAATTTTAGAACTTATAAAAAAAATATTTTAATCATCATTGGCATTTGCCAGCTCTGTTTTCAAATCTTTAAAAGGGGGAAAGTAATTAATTCCCCCTTTTTTCTTTTATTATTAAATGTTTGTTTTTTATGTAAATAATGTTGTAATGTATATGATATCATTATTATTAGATTAACAGGAGGAAAACTATGAACATTAAAATTAAAAAAGAAAACAAAGCAAGTAGTGTATACACCTTTGATTTCACAGCTAAAAAGGCTCGAAGAACTCAGCAGATCACCTGATTAAAAAGAAAGTTTAAAAGCATAGATATCGGAGAATTACTCTTTGTATCTCTTACTTTCGCAACAATTATAGGCATGATTGTTGGATTGCTTACAGGTGCTAGTATTGTTTATCTTATCTTTGTACTTGTTATGGGTGTCACATTAATTGTACTTTTTATATCAGACTTAGGGGCTAAGTAGCCCTTTTTTATTGACTTTTATTTTTATTTACTATATCATAGAATATAGTAAATTATTGGAGGTAAAATAATATGAGTAAATTAATGTCATTACTTTTCGAAACACATGCATTCAAAGTTGCAGAAGAAAATAATCCATTTTGGTATACATCTGGAAAAATTGGACCTTACTTTATAAACGCAGATTATCTTTATGGAAGTGAACAAGATTCAAAAAACTTATTGGAATTTATTGATAATGAATTAGAAAATGAAAATAAAAATGATATTCCAGAACATATATTTAAAAAAGTTCTAAACCATTATAAATCAAATGAAATCTACAAATATGTAATTGATGAAATGAAATCATATATAGAAAATAATATAAATGTTGATGAAATAGACTACATTTCTGGTGGTGAAAGAAGAGATTGGTATTTTTCAAATATAATGGCATATCTTTTAAATAAACCTCATGTAACTATATATAAAGATTTAACAACAATTGAAAGTACACCAGATTTTTCAGAATCAAAACCTGTTTCAGAAATTAACGGAAAAAAATTTTTACATTTAGCAGATCTTTTAAACCAATCTGCAAGTTTTACTAGAGCATGGATTCCTGCAATCAAAAATTTAGGTTCTAATATTATATGGAGTATATTTGCTGTTGATAGAATGCAAGGTGGAACTGAAACACTTACAAAAGATGGTGTTCAAGTTTTATCATTATTACAAATAGATAATACTTTATTTACTACTGCAAAAGAACTTGGTATTATAAATAATGAACAGTTAGAAATGCTAAAAAGCTTTAAAGAAGATCCTGATGGTTCTATGAAACAATTTTTAATTGATCATCCAGAATTTATTGAAAATGCAAAGAAATCTGATAATCCTAGAACTGTTAAAAGAGTAACTGCTTTAATTGAACAAAATATATATGGATTAAATTAGTAAGAAATTAGAATATATAAATTAAATAATTATAGAAAATATAATAATTTTTTATACTATTATAGTGTAAAAAAATAGACTATAAATGAAGTGTTATAAAACCCCCTTGATTAAATTCAAGGGGGTTTTCATATTTCATTAACTATACTTCTGGTTTCATAATAAGTTCGCCAATTTCTTCTTGCTCTCCATATTTATCTACAAAGTATATCATATATTTGTCTTCGATTTTCTTTATTTTAAAAACTTTAGTTCCATTACTATTTGAACCATTTTCATTAATTACTTGAGTTGCAATATCACTATTTAAAGAATCTGCATTTATATAATATTCATCTACAACTAGTCTATCGTCTATATCTTTTAATTGCTCAATATAATTATTTTCGATAAGATAATTTATTACTATATCTGAATTATATATCTCGTCTATTTTTTGATTATTTTCTTGTGCTGTTTTATAGTCTTTAACATATTTTTCTTTTACTATTAAATTAAGTTTTTCAACTATTTCTGTTTTATTATATTCTACATCGTTTTCTTTGAAATCATTAACAACATGTTGAATTTTATAAAATGCAAATCCTAAAATTATTGCTAATATTACTATTATAAAAATTAATGCTATTGATGATAGCCCGTTTTCTCTTCTCATAGAAAAAAATTGTCTCCTTTATTTTTCTTAAGATGCATTATACAATTTTTTTTTATAAATTTCAATATTTTAAATACATAAATTGTAATTTATCGAGCAGAATTTTTGTATTCTTTATAATGATATAGGATATTATAATTTTTGTTCAGTATTAGAAAAATTATATTTTATAAAAGAACGCTCCCAGGGATTTATACTTTTTATTCGCTTAGTGCTTCCCACCGATGTTGTAACAGCTAAAGCTTAACAACATTCGGCGTTCTCCACAGAACACTTCCCTATAAAATATATAAAATCCCTTCGAGCTACTCTGATATAATAGATTGACAAAATAAATTTATTAATATTACTCTTGCAATAATACAATATGAAAAATTTAAAAATGTGCTCGCTCAAGCTAAATTTCATAC
>OFGE01000238.1_pt1 | contig 63345 bp, 47 predicted proteins | sample 1521681 | NCBI WGS metagenome assembly OFGE01 (sample SAMEA3504093, study PRJEB24116) | mouse gut metagenome | biome: mouse gut; feature: mouse-associated habitat; material: faeces | place: Denmark | collected 2011 | reverse complement strand
GAATACAGAGTTTAACAATTTCGCATTAACAGATTTTAAAAGACGCCAGTGTCTGTAAATAAAAGTATGGTGTGGGTCTGATTGATGAGGCTCGCACCATATTTTTTGCTAATTTTGCGTAAAAATCTGTATTGCACCCCTCTTCTCAACTTTCACAATTTCGCAATGTTATAGAATTATGGAATCAATCAAGACTATTTATAAAATCGGTCACGGTCCTTCAAGCAGCCATACCATGGGACCATTGAAGGCTGCTCAGGAATTCATGAATATGTCGCCTGATGCCGGTTCGCGCCGTGTGACTCTTTACGGATCGTTGGCTGCTACAGGCAAGGGGCATATGACCGATAAGGCTATCCTTGACGAATTGACCAAGTATGCGCCATGTGAGATAGTATGGAAGCCGGATATATTTCTGCCTTTTCATCCGAACGGAATGAAGTTCGAGGCACTTGACTTTGACGGTAAGCCGTATGTCGAACAGACGTTCTACAGTATAGGCGGAGGTGACATACTTAAGGAAGGGGAGACACGTGAGCCCCAGAGAAACGTCTATGATATGCACACCATCAAGGATATTTTGAGGTGGTGTGAGAAGTCGGGCAAGAGTTATTGGGAATATGTCGATCAATGCGAGGATTCGGATGTGTGGGACTATCTTTATCAAGTGTGGACTGTGATGAAGGAGGCTGTGCTGCGAGGCATTGAGGCCGAAGGGGTGCTTCCCGGCGGTCTTGGAGTCCGTCGTAAGGCTGTGAGTTATTATGTTCATGCTGCCGGTTACAATAATAGCCTTAAGAGCCGGGGGCTGCTGTATGCATATGCTCTTGCCGTGAGTGAAGAGAATGCATCGGGAGGAAAGATTGTCACCGCACCTACCTGTGGCTCCTGCGGCATAGTTCCGGCTGTACTTTATCATCTTCATACATCCAAGGATTTTTCTGAGAAGAGGATACTTAGGGCGTTGGCGACTGCTGGACTGTTTGGGGCTGTGGTCAAACATAATGCATCAGTGTCAGGTGCAGAGGTGGGCTGTCAGGGTGAAGTGGGTGTCGCTTGCGCTATGGCGGCAGCCGCAGCATCTCAATTGTTTGGCGGTACACCTGCTCAGATAGAGTATTCGGCAGAAATGGGACTGGAACACCATCTGGGGCTTACGTGTGATCCGGTGTGCGGACTGGTTCAGATCCCATGCATAGAGAGAAATGCCTATGCAGCTGCCCGAGCCTTGGATGCCAATCTGTATTCCGCGTTTTCCGATGGCAAGCATTCGGTTAGTTTTGACCGTATAGTGGAAGTCATGAAGCAGACAGGCCATGACCTTCCGTCGCTCTATAAGGAGACATCACAGGGTGGTTTGGCAGTCATAAACTGACCCTTTTGCTTCCGACAATTTCAGAATGATCAACAACTGATATTTGAAACTGTTGTTGATCGTTTTGATAATTGTCGGAGGTTATCAATCATAGAATGGGATGGAAAATTTTTCTATTAAATCATATGGCTGAATAGAAAATAATAAAATTATTGTGAATTTGAGGTGATGGATGATAATTTTGAATAAAATAGATAGTTGGTTGTGGCTTTTTGATAGGAAAATGTGTATATTTGCGGAAACTTTTAATGAGCTATTTAGTTTTTAGTACAATTAGTAACATATGGCAAGCGTGAAGTTTGCCGGAATCAGCATAAACAATTTCTAAGTATCGCAGTAAGTCAGATGAACAATGACCAGATTAAGGTGATGTTTGCTGAAGAAGAGCATTGCAAGTATGCCGGGCAAATAGTCGACCTCATCTATGAATCAGCTCTCCAGCGTGGCACAGGCATTGCCCGCAGATCGCCGGAGTATATCGCTCAAAAGATTAAGGGCGGTAAGGCTGTAGTTGCTCTCTGTGATGACCGTCTAATCGGATTCAGTTACATAGAGAGCTGGGAACATGGTGATTATGTGGCCACCTCAGGCCTCATTGTCGATCCTGAGTTCCGACGATTGGGGCTGGCAGCACGTATCAAGGCTAAGACTTTCGAGCTTGCGAGACTTAGATTCCCGTTTGCTAAGATTTTCTCTATCACCACGTCGCTGCCAGTCATGAAACTCAATTCCAATATGGGTTATAAACCGGTGACATTCTCCGAGCTCACTACTGACGAGGAGTTCTGGCAGGGATGCAAGGGATGTGTCAATTATGACATCCTTCAGCGCAACAATCGTCGCATGTGTCTGTGCACAGGCATGTTGTTTGACCCCAAGGCAAAGATGGAGCGTCCGTCCAAGAGCCGTCCCTATTGGATGTGGATAAAGAACAGGGTGTCCAAACTGTTCCATAAATAAAAATTGTTTTTGAAAATCTTGTAAACGACCATAAAATGAAAAAGAAAGTAGTTCTCGCCTTCAGTGGCGGTCTTGACACATCGTTTGCCGCCAAGTATCTTTCTGAGGATCTTGGCTATGAAGTACACACAGCTATAGCCAATACCGGAGGATTCAGCACTCAGGAACTTGAGCTTATCGAGAAACGAGCCATGGCTTTAGGCGCAGTGTCACATGCCTCTCTTGATGTTACTAAGGATTATTACGAAAAGAGTATCCGCTACATGATCGCTGGAAATGTGCTCCGTAACGGCACTTATCCTATTTCGGTGTCTTCGGAACGTATATTCCAGGCAATTGCCATTATAGAGTATGCCAAGAAGATAGGGGCCGATGCGGTGGCTCACGGTTCTACAGGAGCTGGTAATGATCAGGTGCGTTTTGACCTTACATTTCAGATTCTTGCGCCTGAGATTGAGATAATCACACCTACTCGTGATATGACCCTCACACGTGAATATGAGATAGACTATCTGCGCAGTCACGGCATTGATGCGGACTATAAGAAGATGGAGTATTCCATCAACAAGGGGCTGTGGGGTACCAGCATAGGAGGTAAAGAGACGCTCCACTCCGGACAGACCCTCCCTGAAAGTGCTTATCCGAGCCAGGTGACCGGACAAGGTGAGGAGAGAATGACCCTGACATTTGACAAGGGAGAGGTTGTGGCTGTAAACGGCAAGATGTATGATGACCGTATTGAGGCTATCCGGGAGGTGGAACGCCTCGGTTCACGCTACGGCATAGGACGTGATATGCACATAGGTGACACTATAATAGGCATCAAGGGACGTGTTGGGTTCGAGGCTGCCGGTCCCATACTTATTATAGCCGCTCATAAGATGCTTGAGAAACATACTTTGACCAAATGGCAGCAATACTGGAAGGACCAGATAGGCAACTGGTATGGTATGTTCCTGCACGAGTCGCAGTATCTTGAGCCGGTGATGAGGGACATGGAGGTGTTTCTTGAGAATTCACAGCGTAATGTGAGCGGCACTGTAGAGGTGACTCTCCGTCCGCTCGGTTATACTCTAGTGGGTGTGGATTCTCCGTTTGATCTTATGAAAACCGATTTCGGTGAATATGGCGAGGTCAACAAAGCTTGGAGTGCCGATGATGTGAAAGGCTTTACCAAGATACTTGGCAACCAGATGAAGATATATCACAATGTTCAGAGCAGGAACGGCAAAGAAGAATAGTTATACATTATGATCAGAGCCGGAATAATCGGTGGGGCGGGTTACACTGCCGGGGAGCTCATGAGGCTCCTCATCAACCACCCGGAGGTGGAGGTGGCTTGGGTCCATTCCACAAGCAATGCCGGAGTCCCTTTGGCTGATGTTCATGAGGGACTTATCGGGGAGACTGACATGAGATTTGCCGAAACGTTTGACCTCAATGCCTGCGATGTGGTGTTCATGTGCCAGGGGCATGGGTTCAGCCGTAAGTTTTGGGAAGATAACGAGTTGCCTGAGGATCTTAAGGTTATTGATCTTGCACAGGACTATCGTGATGAATCGGACGGCTATGTGTATGGACTGCCCGAACTCAGGCGGAATGAAGTGGAGCTTTGCCGTAAGCTCGCCAATCCCGGATGCTTTGCCACAGCTGTACAGCTTGCTCTGCTTCCACTTGCTCAAGCCGGTTTGCTTGAAGGCGAGGTGCATGTCACCGGTATTACCGGATCTACAGGAGCAGGAGTGAAGCCCGGAGCTACAACTCATTTCTCATGGCGTAACAATAATATATCTGTTTACAAGGCATTTGAGCATCAGCATCTCAAGGAGATAAAGATGACCCTCTCCGGATTGCAGGGAGGCAAAGACCCGGACATAAGTTTTATACCGGTGCGTGGCGATTTCGCCCGAGGCATATTCGTTATGGCTGACATAACCACCGGAATGGAGATCGGTGATTTAACTAAACTCTACAAGGAGTTTTATGCCGGTGCGGCGTTCACTTTTGTTTCAGACCGGCCTGTCGATCTAAAGCAGGTGGTCAATACCAATAAATGTGTCATCTCGCTCGAAAAGCATGGAGACAAGCTCCTTGTGCTGTGTGCTATCGACAACCTTCTTAAGGGGGCATCCGGTCAGGCGGTTCATAATATGAATCTTATGTTCGGATTGCCTGAGAGAATGGGTCTTGCGCTGAAGCCTTCGGCGTTCTAATACATTACAGTATCATGACATTATTTGATGTATATTCATTATATGATATAGAACCGGTCAGGGGTGAAGGATCATACGTCTTTACTGCTGACGGCACACGTTATCTCGACCTATATGGCGGTCATGCCGTGATATCCATAGGTCATGCTCATCCATTGTATGTAAAGGCGGTGAGCGAACAGGTGGCACGTCTAGGATTCTACTCCAATTCGGTCAAGAACACTCTGCAACAGCAGCTTGCTGATCGTCTCGGACGTATGAGCGGTTATAGCAGTTATTCCCTGTTCCTGTGTAATTCTGGGGCGGAGGCTAATGAGAATGCTATTAAGCTGGCATCTTTTGCCACCGGACGAAGTAAAGTCCTGGCTTTTGACAAAGCTTTTCATGGGCGTACGTCGGGGGCGGTAGCCGTCACAGACAATCCTAATATACAGGCTCCGTTCAATGCCACAGACAATGTGGTGTCCGTCGGGCTTGGCGATATAGCGGCAGTTCGCGAAAGGCTCTCCGGCATGGAGTTTGCAGCAGTGATAATCGAGGGGATCCAGGGTGTTGCCGGGATCCGTATGGTTGATGATGACTTTCTGCGCCAGTTGCGCACCGTGTGCGACAATACCGGCACATTGCTCATTCTTGACGAGATACAGTCGGGCTACGGACGTACAGGAAACTTCTTTGCCCATCAGCATGCCGGTGTGCGTCCCGACATGGTGACATGTGCCAAGGGCATAGCCAATGGTTTCCCTATGGGTGCTGTTCTAATATCGCCTTCCATAGAAGCGAGGAAAGGGATGCTTGGCACTACATTCGGTGGCAATCATCTTGCATGTGCCGCTGCTATAGCTGTGCTTGATGTGATGGCTGAGGAGCACTTGGTGGAGAATGCTGCTGAGGTGGGTCAGTACCTTATTGACAGTCTGCATGCGATGGCAGAGCGTAACAGTGAGATCGTGGATGTGCGCGGACGTGGGCTTATGATAGGTATTGAGATCAGAGGCCAGGCTGCGGCGTTGCGTCGGAAACTGCTTTTTGAAGGGAAAATTTTCACAGGAGGTGCCGGTGAGCATACTGTACGTCTCCTTCCAGCTCTTGGTTTAAATAAAGATCAGGCCGATGAGTTCCTGAGAACATTTGAAGAATTTATAAAAACTGCTCAATCCTCATGAATTATGAAAAAATTCACAAATGTCAGTGATATAGGACCTCTTGACATAGCTGTCAGAGAGGCTCTCGAAATCAAGTCCGACAAGTTCGGTTTCACGCAACTGGGTAGGAACAAGACTCTGTTGATGATATTCTTTAACTCTTCGCTCCGTACCCGTCTGAGTACTCAGAAAGCAGCGATGAACCTGGGCATGAATGTAATGGTGCTTGATGTCAACCAGGGGGCATGGAAACTTGAGACTGAACGCGGAGTGGTGATGGATGGCGATAAGGCTGAACATCTGCTTGAAGCAATCCCTGTGATGGGATCGTATTGCGATATGATAGGGGTGCGGTCGTTTGCCGGTCTTAAGGACAAGGCAGAGGATTATGAGGAACGTGTGATAAACCAGTTCATAGAATATTCGGGGCGTCCGGTGTTCTCAATGGAGGCTGCTACTCGTCATCCACTTCAAAGCTTTGCCGATCTGATAACGATTGAAGAGTTCAAGACCAAGAAACGTCCCAAAGTGGTTATGACATGGGCTCCGCATCCGCGTCCTCTCCCTCAGGCTGTGCCTAATTCGTTTGCCGAGTGGATGAACGCCACCGATTATGAATTTGTCATCACACATCCTCATGGTTATGAGCTTGCTCCGGAGTTTGTAGGAAATGCCTATGTGGAGTATGATCAGTGCAAAGCTCTTGAGGGGGCTGACTTCGTGTATGCCAAGAACTGGTCGGCATATGCCGGTGACAATTATGGCAAGGTGCTATCGACCGACCGGGCATGGACTGTCGATTCTGAAAAAATGGGACTTACTGACAATGCATTCTTTATGCATTGCCTCCCTGTAAGACGCAATATGATTGTTACTGACGAGGTGATTGATTCGGACCGTTCGATAGTTATCCCGGAAGCGGCAAACCGTGAGATATCCGCCCAGGTAGTTATAAAACGACTTCTTGAGAGCCTATGACTATGGACCGGGATATAAAGGTGGTAAAGATTGGTGGCAATATTGTCGACAATCCGGATGCTTTGGCGCGGTTTCTAAGGGATTTTACGGCTCTTGAAGGGCGCAAGATTCTGGTGCATGGAGGGGGCAAAGAGGCTACACGCCTTGGTGCTCGTCTGGAGATACCGTCAGTTATGATCGACGGACGGCGTGTCACCTCACGTGACACACTCGATGTGGTGACAATGGTGTATGCCGGTCTGGTCAATAAGCGTATTGTATCGCAGCTTCAAGCCATCGGCTGTAACGCTGTCGGACTGAGCGGGGCTGACGGAGATTCCATAAGGTCTACCCGCCGCAGTCCTCAGCCTGTCGACTATGGTTATGTTGGCGACATTAATACGGATGGTGTCAATGTCTCTCTGATAGGGTCATTGCTTGATGCGGGACTGACTCCTGTGTTCTGTGCAATAACCCACGACGGCAACGGTTCTTTACTCAATTGTAATGCCGATTCCGTAGCCTCGGCTGTTGCGATAGGCATGTCGGCTGTTGCGCCGGTCGACCTTATATACTGTTTTGAGCAACCGGGGGTGATGAGGGACATATGTTGTCCGGAATCGCTGATTGCACACATCACCGCTGAAAGTTATTCGGCGTTGAGGAGTAACGGTACCGTGGGTCAGGGAATGATACCTAAACTTGATAACTCATTCCGCGCTATAGATGCCGGGGTGAGAAGTGTTATTATCAAGCATGCCTCCAATCTTAACAATGATACAGGTACTGTGCTGTCAAAATGAATGTAGATAAAGAGATCGCATTGCTGCAACAGCTCGTGGCAGTCCGCTCCTTCTCACGAGAGGAGGATGGGACTGCCACGGTGATATATGATTATCTCTCAGAGTCGGGAATCTCTCCTGAGAGATATGGAAATAATGTGTGGGCAGTATCTGACGGATTTGATCCTGCTCTGCCTACACTGATGCTCAATTCGCATCACGATACAGTCCGTCCTGCCGGCAGTTATACCAGGGATCCTTTTTCTCCGGATATTGAGGATGGTGTGCTGTATGGTCTGGGCAGTAATGATGCCGGGGCTTCAGTGGTGTCGCTTATAAGGACATTTATCGACAACCGTTCCCGCCGGTTGCCTTACAATCTTCTGCTTGGTATCACGGCTGAGGAGGAGGTGGGTGGAGAGAACGGCATGCGAGCATTTCTTCCTATGCTTGCAGGTAAAGGCATTGACATCGCCTGTGCTATAGTCGGGGAGCCTACTGCGATGCAGCCTGCTATAGCCGAGCGCGGACTTGTGGTGCTGGACTGTGTTACGTCAGGTGTCACCGGTCATGCTGCGCGAGGGGAGGGTGTCAATGCTATTTACCGTGCCATGGAAGATATAGAGTGTGTGCGTTCATTCCGTTTTCCGGTGGAGTCGCAGGTGCTTGGTCCGGTGAGCATGAATGTCACTCAGATCAATGCCGGTTGGCAGCATAACGCTATTCCTGATGAGTGCATATGGGTAGTGGATATACGCACCACCGATGCCTGCTCCAATGAGGAGCTGGTGGATATGTTGCAGTCTCAGGTGAAGTGGAGTGTATTGACTCCGCGTTCCACACGCGTGAGGGCTTCGGTCATATCGGAGACCCATCCGCTCGTGACGGCGGCAATGAGGATGGGGCGGATTCCGTTCGTATCCCCGACTACGAGCGATATGTCGCTCATGTATAATATCCCTTCACTTAAAATAGGCCCCGGAGAATCATCGCGCAGCCATACTGCCGATGAATACATACGCATCGAAGAGATCCATGAAGCGATAGTGATTTATAATAACATACTGAACGATATAATTATATGAAACTTTGGAGCAAAGGCTTCGAGCCTGACAGAATGATAGAGGAATTTACTGTGGGTCGTGACCGCGAGCTTGATCTGCGCCTTGCGCGCTACGATGTGCAGGGCTCTATGGCTCATATACGTATGCTTGAGAGCATAGGGCTGTTGAAAAAAGATGAGCTTGACTTGCTTATCGAGGCTCTTGAGGATATTGCCGATGTTATAGAGCGTGGCGACTTTGTGATAGAGGAGGGTGTTGAGGATGTGCATTCCGAAGTGGAGTTCATGCTCACAGCCAGGCTTGGTGACATTGGCAAAAAGATTCATTCCGGCCGTTCGCGCAATGATCAGGTGCTTGTTGACCTCAAGCTCTTTATGCGTGACGAGATCAGGCATATTGCTGAGGCTGTCAACCGACTGTTTGACCGGCTTCAGGCTTTGAGCGAGGAGCATAAGGACAAGCTTATGCCCGGATACACCCATATGCAGGTGGCTATGCCCTCGTCATTCGGATTATGGTTCGGAGCATATGCCGAATCATTGGCTGACGATATGCAGATGCTTGTGGCTGCATATAATGTTGCCAATCAGAATCCGCTCGGCTCAGCTGCCGGATATGGATCTTCGTTCCCTCTTGACCGGGAGATGACCACGCGCCTGCTCGGTTTTGAGACTTTGCATTACAATGTCGTTGCCGCGCAGATGTCCCGAGGTAAGACGGAGCGTGCTGTGTCGATGGCTATTGCCTCGATAGCATCTACGCTCGGACATCTGGCAATGGACGTGTGCATGTGGATGTGCCAGAACTTCGGTTTCGTTTCGTTCCCTGACAATCTTACCACCGGTTCTTCAATTATGCCTCATAAGAAGAATCCTGATGTATTTGAGATAATGCGCGGTAAGTGCAACCGTCTTCAGTCGGTACCGAATGAGATTGCCTTGCTTACTGCCAATCTGCCTCTCGGATATAATCGTGATCTGCAATTGCTTAAGGATATTATTTTCCCGGCAACCACAGAACTTATAGAGTGCCTGGATATGGCTGAGTTTATGTTGGGGCATATACTCGTCAGAGATGGCATAGTGGATGATTCGCGGTATGACTATCTGTTTACGGTCGAGGAGGTCAACCGCCTTGTGCTTGACGGAATGCCGTTTCGCGAGGCATACAAAAAGGTTGGTCTTGAAGTTCAGAATGGCTCCTATTCTCCGTCACGTAACGTCCGTCATTCCCACTCCGGAAGCATCGGTAACCTGTGTAATGACCGGATTGCCGAAAAATTCCGTTCGATAGCTTCTAAAATAAAGTAGAGTTACGTATCCGATACCAACAGTCCCCTCAGAAATGCAATGCATTCCTGAGGGGACCTCCACAGAGCGTCAGTACGAAGCTGCGCTTTTGTATATCTTGCGCTCTTCAGTGTAAATTAATTTAGTTCTCTCATGTAAATTAAAAATGGTGACATAGATCGTATTAAGTCATATGTATAAGTAAGGTATATCACCGTGTTAGATTATGGTAAGAAGATACTTTTGCTTAAACGATTTGTCACGGTAACGTCAAGGCAAGAGCATGACCGCACGCCAATCGGAAGACGTGATAAATCATATAAGCAGAAACGTATCGGATTGTAGAAGTGTACAAATGTCAGGGATGTAGACGTCTATGTACAATTGTGGAGAAGAGGAGAATTTTCAGTTGTGGTTTGTCTGTGGTTTGTGTTTTGGGATTGTAAGTGAGTTTTTGTTATATGGAATAAAGAGCTGGGGCTCTTTTGGGGTAGATCGCCGATGAGGGGATACGGCGATAAAGGAACAGGATATTTATAGAAGATATAAATTGAGTGTTTATAAAAAATATAAATATTGACGAAAGTACTGCGCTTCAGTGACGGTGTTGTAGAGTTCTTATGCGCTAATACATACTTAAAAAAGATCGTGACACTGATAAATCACTTTCATCAGGTCACGACAAAGGTAACAGTTTAATTTTTAAAAACCAAATATTGTTGCAAATATTTGAGAAAAAAATTAAATATTAATGAAATTTTGGTGAAAAAATCAATTGAGCTGAATGTTTCTCAACAATGAATATTTAACCGTATATTCTCAGAATGCGACCGATTTCATTGTCAGACCGGTGGTCTCTTGAAGTCCGAAAAGCAGGTTCATCGTATGTACTGCATTCCCGGCAGCTCCTTTAAGCAGGTTGTCGATCACTGCTGTTATAAGAAGTTTGCCGTCGATCTTGTCAAGATGGATGATACACTTATTTGTATTGACCACATCCTTAAGGTCGGGTATTTTAGATGTGATGAATGTGAAATTGTGATCATCGTAGTAGTCTTGGTAAATCTTGATTATCTGGGCGAGCTCCAGAGGGCATTCCAGATAGGTCACAGCCATGATGCCTCGCGAGAAAGCTCCGCGTACAGGCACCATATTGAGTTGCGACCGGAAACTTTGCTGCATGGCAGAGAGGGTCTGAATTATCTCAGGTTCCTGTGTGTGGCGGAACGGACGGTACACCACCATGTTGTCATTGCGCCATGCATAGTGGTTTGTGGGGCGTGATTCGGCTCCTTCGCTTGTGGCTCCTGTGATTACAGTGGTGTGAATGTCCGAATTAAGCAGGAGGTTCTTGGCAAGGGGGATGAGCGACAGTTCCACTGCCATGGCAAGGCATCCGGGATTGGCTACATGACGTGCTCCGCGCACCATCGGCTTGCGATTGAGTTCGGAGAGTCCGTATACGAAATCGTGGGAGGGATCGGAGATACGGTAGTCGCGCGAGAGATCAATTATTCTCAGGTCCTCGGGGACATCGTTTTCTGCAAGGAATTCCCGGGTTTTGCCTGCCGGTCGGCAGCAGAACAGTACATCAAGCCCCTTTAGATCGTATGTGCTTGAGAAAGTCATGTCTATCTCGCCATGGAGCCCTTGGTGTACATCGACGATGCGCTGTCCTGCAACGGTGCGGGAATGCACCCATTTCAGTTCGACATCAGGATGGTTGATGAGTATGCGTATCAGCTCGCCGGCAGCGTAGCCCGAGCCTCCTATGATTCCGGCTTTTATCATTGTTGGACTGGTTTTATTGTGGCGATGCCTCGTTCCATGCGCCGGACGGTCTCTTCAAGCCCGATAAGTTCTGTGATATCGAATATGTGCGGACCTTTGCATTCGCCAACAAGAGTGAGACGCCATGCGTTCATAACGTTGCCGAGATGATAGCCGTTGTCCTCAACCCACTTCAGTACGATAGGTTCTGCTTCGGTTCCTTTGAAGGATGGGAGGGCACGGAGCACACCTATAAGCTCGGTGAGAATGGCAGGCGTCTCTTCTTTCCAGCGTTTGCGTATATCCTTTTCGGCATATTCGGTTGGGGCAGTGAAGAAGAATCGGGCATGGTCCCACAGGTCGGCAACGAAATTGATGCGTCCTTTGACGAGCGACACTGCGCGGGTGATGTAGTCCTCAGTGTAGTCATCCGGATTTACGCCATGAGCCTCAAGCACCGGACGGAACAGGGCAGCGACACGCTCGTCGGGTGTTGTCTGGAGATATTCATGATTGAACCAACGTCCCTTTTCGTAGGCAAATTTTGCGCCCGCTTTGGAGCAGTGTTCGAACGAGAATTTCTTTATCAGTTCTTCCATGGACATTATCTCAGTGTCGTCGCCGGGATTCCAGCCGAGAAGGGCAAGGAAGTTTATTACGGCTTCAGGCAGGTAGCCTGACTCACGATAGCCGGCGGAGATTGCTCCCGATGCGGGGTCGTGCCATTCGAGCGGGAACACAGGGAATCCCAATCGGTCACCATCACGTTTTGAGAGCTTGCCTTTGCCGTCGGGCTTGAGAAGGAGTGGGAGATGCACGAAATCAGGACGGGTGTCAGCCCAGCCGAACGCTTCGTAGAGCAGTACATGCAGAGGTGCGGAGGGGAGCCATTCTTCTCCGCGTATCACGTGAGTGATCTCCATGAGGTGGTCGTCGACTATGTTGGCAAGATGATATGTGGGCAGGTCGTCGGCACTTTTGTAAAGGACCTTGTCGTCAAGGATCGATGAGTTGATGGTCACATTGCCGCGTACAAGATCGTTTACCACTACGTCACGTCCGGGCTCGATGAGGAAACGCACCACGTAGGGGGTGCCGCCATCGATCAGGGCTTTCACCTCTTCAGCAGGCATGGAAAGAGAATTGCGCATCGACAGGCGTGTGGATGCGTCATACTGGAAGTTGGGGGTGGCGGCACGTGCGGCATCGAGTTCGGCAGGGGTGTCGAATGCAATGTAGGCTTTCCCATTGTCAAGAAGCTGCTTGACATATTTGCGGTAGATGTCGCGGCGTTCGCTCTGCTTGTATGGACCATATGCCCCGCCTTCACGTACACCCTCGTCGATCTTTATTCCGAGCCAGGCGAGAGATTCGTTTATGTAGTCCTCTGCGCCGGGAACGAAACGTTGTGAATCGGTGTCCTCGATGCGTAGAATCATTTCACCGCCATGACGGCGTGCGAAAAGGTAGTTGTATAGTGCTGTACGTACCCCTCCGATGTGAAGAGGTCCGGTAGGGGAGGGAGCAAATCTTACTCTGACTTTTCGGTCCATTGCTTTGTCTCTATATAATTTTGTGTGAGCGTTAAATTAAAGTATTTGGCACAAAAATACTCAAAAATCACGGCATCTCTAAATTTTAGAGAAAAAATTACTAATTTTGTGTCTCATAAACTTCCATATGTGAGTGTCAGAATCATTTGGATGCAAGTGGTCTTGATGCTCGTCATGTATGAAATTAATATTATGGAAACGCCTCGATATCCTTATGTGCCTGAACCAGCGATACGCCGCCTTCCGTGGTATCTCGCTTGTGTGCAACGCCTCAGAGCCCAAGGCGTTGAATATGTGTCATCGACCGCTATCTCTCAGCAGCTCAATGTGGATGCCTCACAGATAGCCAAGGACTTGTCATATCTCAACATAAAAGGAAAGACCAGGATCGGTTATGAGGTGGCTCAACTTGAGCAGGGTCTCAATGATTTTCTTGGATTCCACAAGTGTCATAATGCCGTGATGATGGGTGTCGGCAGTCTGGGGAAGGCTCTGATCATGGACTCAGGACTTTCAAGATACGGTCTTGACATAGTGGCAGGTTTTGATGTGAACCCCGAGTTGATAGGTACTGAGATAGCCGGCACCCCGGTGTATGACATATCCGAGCTTGCCGCACGTCGGGAATCTTTAGGGGCGGAGATTGCTGTGCTGGCGGTGCCCGTGGAATATGCCGCCGAGGTGACGGAGCTGTGTGTTGCAGCCGGTATCAAGGCGTTATGGAACTTCACGCCATTCCATTTCAAGACATCTCCGGAGATAACTATCGAGAATACTTCTATATATGCACATCTTGCAGTGATGTACAACCGTATGGAACAGAGATGAATATAGTATGAAGATAATACGTGTGATAAGCTCTTCTCCTGTTTTTAATGTGGATTTTCACCCTGACTCTGCAATGTTGCTTCCAGGGCGTCCTGTGTTCTATCCTGATTTCGGAAAGGACTGGATGGCGGTTCCTTATGTGGCAGTGCGTGTGAACAGGCTTGGAAAGAGCATAAGTGAGAAGTTTGCATCGAGGTATTATGATGCATTGTCGGTTGCAGTCAGGATAGTTCCCTCGGGTGGATGTGACATTCCGGAAGGTGTGCTGTCCGGGATGGATTGCTCGATAAATTTTGGTGAATGGATATGTCCGCAGGAATTCTTTGGGCTCGGATCTGTAATGATTGGTGATGTGCCTGTAGGGTGTCATGATGTGACTAAGGATGTCATTGACAGTATTGTGAGCGAGGCAAGCAGACTGACCTCTCTACGTATGGGAGATGTGCTGATGATCCCTGTCGTCCCTGAGTGTGGGATTGCGATATCCCCTCGTATGCGTGTCGTCGCACTCTGTGACGGCTCTCGCGAATTGCTGAACATTAAGGTCGTATAAGACCGGATTTCATAGATAAAAGATAAAAATAAAGTCGGGCTGTTCTCACGAACTGCTCGACTTTTTTTATTCACTTTATGGGTTGGTGTAAAAGTGAATAAGGGATGGGGATGATTTATGGGGACAAAGATACGGAAGTTTTTTGATTCTGTCAACGGAATCACTGCGAATTTTGGTTTATCGGTGGATTTTGATTAGATTTGTGCGTAATATTTCAACATACACTTAAATATGCAAGAGGTAAACATTATCGCGAGGGACCTGATGGAATTCCTCGACAAGAGTCCTGTGAATTTTTATGCAGCCCGTACTGTGGCTTCACGTCTTGACTTGGCGGGATATACACGCCTTGATCCGGCTCAGGCATGGGACATCAAGCCAGGAGGAAAGTATTATGTCGTGAAAAATGATAGCGCAGTGTTTGCCGTGAATGTGGCTGATGCTGCTCCGTCGGCAGGGTTCCGCATAATAGCTGCTCACAGTGATTCACCTACGTTCCGTATCAAGCCTCATCCGGAGATGGTGAGCGATGGCGGAGTGGTGAAACTAAATGTCGAAGTGTATGGAGGTCCAATAATGTATACATGGTTTGACAGGCCTTTGTCTATAGCAGGGCGTGTGGTGCTTAGGAGTGAAGATCCTTTGCGTCCACGTGTTGAACTTGTGAAGTTTGACCGTCCGCTCCTCACAATTCCACATCTGGCGATACATTTCAATCGTCAGGTCAATGAAGGCAACAGGCTGTCAGCCCAAAAAGACCTGCTCCCTGTGATAGCGATTGTCAAGGAGCAGGCTGAGGCAAAGGGAATGCTTATACGCCTTGTGGCTGAGGCTCTCGGATGCAAAGTGGATGATATTCTTGATTTTGACCTATCGCTATATGACACTACTCCGGCTTGTCTTGTAGGCATGAATGATGAGTTTGTCACATCAGGCAGGCTTGATGATCTGAGCATGGTGCATGCCGCTCTCACAGCCCTTACCGAGTCAGATGGTGATTGCGGACAGACACGTGTGATGGCTATTTTTGATAATGAGGAGACAGGATCAGGCACCAAGCAGGGAGCAGCCTCACCTGTGCTTGCCAATATGCTGCGCCGTATTGTCGAGTCGCTTGGTGGCAGTCTGGAGGACTTTGACCGGAGCATAGCTAACTCATTCATGGTGTCGGCAGACAATGCCCACGCATTCCATCCTAATTATGGCGAGAAGTACGATCCCACCAATCATCCTGTGCCTGGCGGTGGTCCTGTGATAAAGATCAACGCCCGATGCAAATATATGACAGATGCCGATTCGTCAGGTGTGTTCCGGGCCATATGTGAGAGGGCTGGAGTGCCTTGTCAGACATTTGTCAACCATAGTGATGTCCCTGGCGGTTCTACTCTCGGCAATATCCTGACATCTCAGATGGATCTGCGAGGTGTGGATATGGGCAATGCTCTATGGGCGATGCATTCCGTGAGGGAGACCGCTTCGGCTCTTGATCAGGCATACACAGTAAAAGCTTTCAAAGAATTTTTTAAGTAATTGATGGCGAAATTTGGTATTTCTTATAAAAAGCGTTACCTTTGTCACCGCAAAAAGGCAACGAACTAAGAATGCCAATCGGGGTGTAGCACAGTTGGCAGCGCGCCACGTTCGGGACGTGGAGGTCGGAAGTTCGAGTCTTCTCACCCCGACATTGTAAAAATAGGTTCTGATTCTCAGAAATCAGAACCTATTTTTTTGTTTCTTTAAAATATGGGGTGAGCAATAGTGAAGAAGGTATATTGAAAGCTTAAGGGTCAAAGGTTCACTCCTAAACAGAATGGAACCTTTGACCCTTAAGTATTATTGTGATTAATCAAAAGATTAGATCCAGCGTACGTAAGCGAAGTCCTGACGATGTGGCAGGTTGGGATTTGTGGGATACAGGCGGAAGCTGTAGCGGAATACACCCGGATCGCGGAGCTTGTCAGTCACCTCGTAAGTCACGATGTTGCCTTCCTTGGCGATTACCTGGAACGGTATCTTTATCCAACGCTTCTCTGTGTTGTTCTCCATCTTATCGATGACGAGCTCAAGTCCGAGATCATCGGCAAGTCCGTTGGTATCTATCTTGATTACAGTGGTGAAGGGCTGACCTGTGGTGTTGTGCTGATGGATATCCTCCTTGGTGTGCACGTCAAGAACCTTGATGCCGTCCCATGCGGATGCAACCTTCTGTTTCCATGCGGCGATCTCTTTGGCGAGTTTGTCGTTGTCGGCTGACAGGGCTGCGAAACGCTTTGCCTCGGGTGAGTAGAATCGGGAGATGTAGTCCTCGATCATGCGCTGCATGGTGTACTGCGGGGCGATATGACCGATAGAACGCTTGATGTACTGTATCCATTCAGGTGAGTATCCCTTGGAATTCTTGGCGAAATAGAGGGGGATGATCTCATTTTCAAGCATAGAGTAGATAGTGGCTGCATCAAGCTTGTCCTGCTGAGCCTGATCGGTGAATGTGCGCTTCTCTGTGAGAGCCCATCCGGCCTTTTCATCAAGCTTGTATCCTTCGTACCACCAGCCGTCGAGCACTGAGAAGTTGAGCACACCGTTCATCTCTGCCTTTTCGCCGGATGTTCCGGATGCTTCGAGGGGACGAGTGGGGGTGTTGAGCCAGATGTCAACGCCGGTGACAAGACGCTTGGCGACAATCATGTTGTAGTCCTCAAGGAAGATGATCTTGCCTTGGAACTGGGGCATATGCGACACTTCCATGATGCGCTTGATGAGACCCTGTCCTGCCCCGTCGGCAGGGTGAGCCTTGCCTGAGAATACAAACTGTACTGGGAACTGCTCATTGTTGACGATGCGAGCGAGACGGTCAAGGTCGGTGAACAGCAGGTGAGCGCGCTTATAGGTGGCGAATCGACGTGCAAAGCCGATGATGAGTGCATTGGGATTGATTTTCTCAAGGATCTTGATCACGGCAGAGGGATCACCCTGATTTGCAAGCCATTTCTCCTTGAAGTCACGACGCACGAAGTTGATGAACTTGTTTTTGAGCTGTGTGCGCATAGCCCAGATCTCTTCATCTTTAACCTTGAAGATATTTTCCCAGGCTTTGGGATCGCTCTGGTGGTCAAACACCTGCTCGCCGAGTTTCTCAGAGTAGAAAGCCTTCCACTCGCTTGCTGCCCAGGTGGGCATATGAACGCCGTTTGTTACGTAGCCTACATGGCTTTCTTCCCATGAATAACCTTTCCATACACCGGCAAACATCTTCTTGGACACCTCTCCGTGTAGCCAGCTCACACCGTTGGCTTCCTGGCATGTGTTGAGGGCGAATACGCTCATAGAGAAGCGGTCGTTGCTTCCGGGGTTTTCGCGGCCCATATCCATAAGCTCCTGCCATGAGATGCCAAGGAGTGCTGGATACTGCTGGAGATATTTGTGGGCGAGACCTTCGTCGAAGTAGTCGTGACCGGCAGGCACGGGGGTGTGCACAGTGTAGAGTGCGGATGAGCGTACGAGTTCAAGAGCGGTGTTGAAGTCGAGACCTTTCTCCTGTACATAATCAGCGAGACGCTGGAGGTTGAGGAGAGCGGCGTGGCCTTCGTTGGCATGATATATCTCGGAATGTATGCCGAGTTTCTTGAGTGCGAGGATACCGCCGATACCGAGCAGATATTCCTGCTTGATACGGTTCTCCCAGTCGCCGCCATAGAGCTTGTGGGTGATGGGACGGTCAAACTCACTGTTCATGTCGAAGTCAGTGTCGAGCAGATACAGGCTCATGCGCCCGACATTGACACGCCAAATGTGGCTGTAGATTATGCGGTCATGATAAGGTACCTCCAATATCATGGGATGGCCGTTCTCTTCGGTTACCTGCTCGATGGGGAGCTGGTTGAAGTTCTGAGGCTCATAGTTGGCAATCTGCTGACCGTCTACACTGAGTGTCTGTGTGAAATAGCCGTAACGGTAAAGGAATCCGATGGCAGTCATGTTGACGCGAGAGTCGGATGCTTCTTTTATGTAGTCGCCTGCGAGCACACCTAGACCTCCGGAATAGATCTTCAGGCAGTTGCATAGACCATACTCCATAGAGAAGTACGATACCGAGGGTATGTCGTTGCGCATTGGCTGTGCCATGTAATCCTGGAACATCTTCCATACATGGTCAATGCGTGCCATCATCTCTTTGTCAGACATTATTTCGTCAAGACGCTCTGATGGGAGCTGCTGGAGTAGCATCACCGGATTCTCGCCGGTTGCACGCCAGATGTCGTGGTCTAGATCGCGGAACAGGTTCTTGGCTTCGCTGTTCCATACCCACCAAAGGTTACGGGACAGTTTCTCAAGTGATTTCAATGCTGCTGGAAGCTGCGACTTAACGGTGATGTCGCGCCATACGGGGGCATTGGTGTTACTTACTGGTAGTTTCATATCGAAATTATTAAGTAGTAGTGACGTTGGGGATTATAAAAATTAGGTTGTATAAGTATTCTCTACAGTCTTTTTGATGCGTTGGCAAGAGCTATGGAGTAAGCTTCATCATAGTAGCTTATGAAGTTGGACCATGAAGCTTTTGCGGCAGTGTTCATCGCTGCTTTTCGTATGCGTGCAGTGGTGCGGGAGTCGGCGCATGTCAGGTACTCTATGGCATGTGCGATATTGGTCACCACGTCCTGATAATTGGAGTCGCCGCGTCCGATCACGTTCACACCGCATTCCTCAAAGTAGTTCTGATAGGTTTCGAGTACCCATTGACCGAAGCCTGAGAGCGATGTTGTGACTGTGGGTACGCCGAATGCCACACTCTCAAGCGGAGTATAGCCCCAAGGCTCGTAATATGAGGGGAATACAGTCGCATCTGCTCCGATCAGCAGATCATAGTAGGAGAGATTGAAGATACCGTCGGTGCCGTTGAGATAACAGGGCACATATATAACAGTGACACGCGGGTCAATGTTGCAGAATCCGAGAGAACGTGTGCGGCATATCACTGAGTCACTTTCAGGGTTGTTGAGCCAATGGGTCAGCACTGGTTCCTGAAGAGGTGTGTCGGTAGGTGTGTTGGCGGATATGCGTTCCTGAAGGTCTGCACGTGGCTCTTTTGGCCATGCCGGAACCATCACATAGGCGATTATTTTGCGGCATGTATCCATGTTGCGGAGTGCCGATGCCATGTCGAGGTAGATGTCAAGACCCTTGTTGCGGTATTCGCATCTGCCACCTGTGATGACTACAAACGCATTGTCGTCATATCCGGCTCCTGTGAGGGCATTGGCTGTGTTTATGAGCGATGCGCGGGCTTCGGCGCGGGCGGCATCGAATTTATATGCGGCCGGAACGAAGTTCTTCTCGAAGCCGTTGGGGGTTACCACATCGGGGCGACGCTCAAGTAATTGCTCGCATTCGCGGGCCGTGATCTCACTTACAGTAGTGAATGCGTCAGCCTGATGTGCGACAGCTTTTTCAAGAGAGTGTTTAGCCTCCATATTGAGTTCACGAGCCATCTGGTCACCGTTGTATCCGCTCATGTAGTCGTAGAGCGGTTTGTCGTTGCCGCATATGCTGCGTCCTATGCTTGTGGCATGTGTGGTGAACACTGTAGCGACGCGCGGCATCTTCCACTTAAGGTATAGAAGCCCCATGCCTGTGGTCCATTCGTCGAAATGGGCCACTATAGTGGGGATGATTTTCTTTTTGCGTCCACGCCGGGGTGGCTCCGGAACGGCATGGGTGAGGCCTGTCCGTATCCCGAAAGGATTATTGATTCAATCACTATGCCGGCGGCATGGGCGAAGGCGCATCCTTCGTCATAATCTCCATAGGCATGCAGTGAGTCTACGCCGAAACGTTCCCACATTTCGCCGTAGAATTCATCCTTGACAGCATACATGCCGTCAAACTTTACAAGTACAGCTATAGGGCGTCCTGGGATTTCCCATCTTCCCACTCTGACGCTTATACCTTCGGGGAGATGTGCGTTTTTTGACCATTTAGACAGACCAGTGACGTTGCATTCTGTAAACCAAGGGGACGGATTGGTCTGTGACCAAACGTCGGGACCGATAAAGACTGTGGTGTCTTTGCTGATTTTCTGGAGAGTTTTGGCTTTGGTGGAGAGAACTGTGTAAATGCCTCCAATCTTGTTACACACTTCCCAACTTACTTCAAACAGCAGTTCGGGGCGTTGTGTAGCAGGTTTAATGTCCATTTGTCTTAGAAATTATCGTTTCAAGGCGCAAAGGTAAGAAAAATTATTCTAACGATAGCATAAAAAACGAAATAATTGCTCACAATCACGATGTTATTAACAATTGGCACCAACTTGGAGTGCTTGTCTGTAGTGGTCGTCTCTGCCTGCAAGCCCTCACTTCTCGGTCATAATTTTTGAGGGTAGCTCGCTCATATATTCCGCAAATAATCTTCGTAGAGTTGATGCGTCGTATTTGCTCTTCCATTCGTCGAAGGCTGATTTGCGTAACGGAGCCTGGTCCTTCTGTCCGTTAAGGTACGGATATATGCGTGCTATGAATTCTTCAGAGGTGGGATTCTCGGAGAGAAGTATGCCAGTGCTGTCATTGACGATCTCTTTTATCCCGGGGACATCACATCCGATTACTGGTATTCCGTACGACAGAGCTTCGCAAAGTGCTATGGGAAGTCCTTCGCATCGGCTCATAAGCATGGCCCAGTCAATCGGTTCTTTCCGGTATATGCTGTGTATCTCTTCGTTACAGAGCATTCCTTTCAGGTCGATGGTGAGATTGGATGGCAGTTGCGCCGGTATTGATGCCCGCAGCATGCTCATGCACGGACCGTCACCGGCATGTATCCACCGGAATCTTAATTCAGGCATGTTGCGGGCTAAGTCGATCAGTAAAGTCAGATTCAGTGTGACGCGCTTGTTGTCGTCTACACGGGAGCATGAGAAGAATGTGACGGCATCCTCGGAATTGCCCGGGCGTGATATGGCATCGCGGATCGGCTTTTTTGAACCGAGGGTGCGCAGTGTTACTTTTGATGTTGGGTCTCCATTGAATTCATCCTTCAGGAACTCCTGTCCGCCTTTGCTTACAGCGAACAACTTTGTCATTCTTTCGAATGCAAGTTTCCTGTATCTATGTATTTTGAGAACTCCTGGGGTTGGGTATATGTCTTGTCTGTGGGCTCCTGACACGAGTGTGCCATGATCAGGTGGAAGAGCCAGGGCAATGGCTTCTGTGATGTGGTCGAACCAAAAGGTGTAGAACACTGCGTTGTCGCAGTCTATTGAATGACGCTTTATGATGTCTTTTAGATTGCTCCCTATGCGGTGGCGGTTGATAGCCATTGACCATGCGGCAGGAATCTTGTTGGCAGGGATATGGGGTAGGCTTTTTGCAAGCTGATCCAACACTGAGGGATGGAGTGCTGACGGCAGCTTGCCTAACGGATGTCTGTGGTCGGTTGATAAAGCCCTGGATGTGTCGACAGTGACATTGGTGAATGAGGAAAGGTCTCTCAGTTCACCTTTGCTTATTTCAGGGATGATTATGACTCGCCGGAAGCACCTGCACAATTCCTCAAGCTCACTCATTACAAACACGGATTCTGTAACCGCGTCATAAGGGAATAAGGTGGTGAAGAGGAGCAGATCTTTTTTCATCGGCAGGTATTACTGTCGGGGCTACATGTCGCGGGCGATGATGTAGTCGAGAAGAGATAGCAGGGGAGTAGTGTCTACATCCCCGAGTGAAGAAAGGACTGCCGCAGCTTCATTGCGAAGTCGCATGAGAGTGGCATCGGCATACTCTATGCCTCCTGCCTCTATGGCATAGTCTATCAAGGTGGCGATCTCTTCATCCGAAAGTCCGTCGCGCGACACAAGAGCGTTCATTTCGGCACATCGCGGATGGTCAGTGGCTTTCAGGGCGTGTATGAGAGGTAGGGTGACTTTGCCCTCACGAAGATCATTGCCGGTTGGCTTGCCTAGTGATTCAGAGTGGAAGTAGTCAAATATATCGTCCTTTATCTGGAAGCATTGTCCGAACAGGCATGCGAATCGGCGCATTATGTCGAGCTGCTCCTGGGTGGCGTCTGAGGCGTATGCTCCCATCTCTACACAGGCAATGAATAGAGATGCTGTCTTGTGGGTGATTATTTCGAAATAAGCCTCTTCCGATATGGAATGGTTAGTTGCGATGTTTATCTGATCCATCTCCCCGGTCGACAGTAGCCTTCCGAGCGATGCTATGGTGTTGACAGCCCTGAGGTCGCCGGTCGTTATCACGAGCTGAAGAGCCGTTGACACGAAATAGTCACCCACAAGCACTGCGATATGGTTGTCCCACATGGCATTGATGGTGGGCATTCCGTGGCGTGTGGAGGACTGGTCAATGACATCGTCGTGGATGAGAGAAGCGTTGTGAAGCATCTCGATGGATGCTCCGGACGTAATGACACGGTCCGGGTCGCATGCTCCGAGTATGCGAGCAGTGAGTATGACCATCATGGGCCGCAGCTGTTTGCCTTTCTGGCTGAGATAGCGGCTGATCACATCGTTGATGAGAGGGTTGGACGACCTGAGCCTTTCGGCTATGAGATCGTTCAACTTGTTCAGCTCAGGAGCGAGTGAGTGTCGTATGGAGTGTATGTCGGTCATAACGGAGTGCAAATTTACAAAAATCTTCCGTAAAATGTTCATATTTCAAAAAATTAAGTAAAAAACGTAAGGACCGGGACTTTTTTACGTGATAATTCAGTAACTTTACAACCTCAAACCCCTAACCATATGGAGAAGCGACTCTTCCTTCTGGATGCCTACGCGCTTATATATCGCGCATATTATGCACTTATACATTCGCCGCGTTTTGCCTCGGCGGCGGGTTTCAATACCTCTGCGATCTTCGGGTTCTGCAACACGCTTGAGGACCTGTTGCGCAAAGAGAATCCCACCCATCTGGCTGTGTGTTTCGATCCGCCTCATGGTGCGACTTTCCGTCATGAGAAGTTCGAGGCTTACAAGGCGCAGCGTGACAAGCAGCCTGAGGACATAACTCTTGCATTACCTTATATAAAGAGGATACTTGAAGCCTACCGCATACCTGTCATTGAGATTCAAGGCTATGAAGCCGACGATGTGATAGGGACTATCGCTACACGTGCTGCCGCCAAAGGATATGATACATATATGATGACTCCCGACAAGGACTATGGTCAGCTTGTGGGTGAGCATATCTTTATGTACAGACCCGCGCTCAAAGGAGAAGGTTTTGAGGTGAGGGATGTGGCACGCGTGTGTGAACGTTACGGCATATCGACACCTCGTCAGGTGATCGACCTCCTTGCTCTCGAAGGTGATGCCTCCGACAATATCCCCGGATGCCCAGGTGTCGGAGAGAAGACTGCAAGGAAACTCATAGATGAGTTTGGCAGTGTGGAGAACCTTCTTGAAAACACCGATAAGCTCAAGGGCGCCCTTCAGCGAAAGGTGATTGAAAACGCTGAACAGATACGGATGTCCAAATGGCTTGCCACCATATGCACTGATGCCCCTATAGATATAGAAATTGAATCTCTGATCAGGAAGCCTCTTGACCCGGAGAAGCTTATGGGGATCTATAGTGAGCTTGACTTTAAGTCACTGATGGGACGACTGAAAGCTCAGATAGCATCAAATAAAGCTGTGGAAGAGGCTTCGTCTCAATCCGTAGGTATATCTGCCGATGATGGAAGCGGCATGGGGTCTCTTTTTGATTCAGCTTATGGCGGAGAAGAGGCGGAGCCGGCTACGGATTGTGAGGACCGTCATTATGAGATTGTCGATACTCCTGCTCGCATCGCGGATATGATATCTGCCGCAATGTCTCATCAGGCAGTGGGTTTTGCAGTTTATGCTCCCGGAGAGGAGGCTATGGCTACGAGGCTTGAAGGAATAGCAGTGAGTTGGGAGCCGTGTGTGGGATTCTTCATGCCTTTTCCGTCTGAAGATAATGCCCGTAAGGCATTGGCAGAAGCCATATCACCTATGTTTGGCGAAAAGTCTCCTGTGATGGTGGGACTTGATGTCAAGCGAGCTATTCTCCTTTTGAGAAATGAGGGCATAGAATTCTCTGCACCTTATTTCGATGTATCGGTGGCACATTATGTGATAGATCCCGAGATGAAGCATGATATTGCTACCTTGTCATCCAGATATTTGCATGTTGTGCTTCAGGGTATGGCATCCGATTCCCGGGCCGGACATCCCAAGGAGTCGCTTTCAAATGATGAGGCTATGACTCGATATTGCGAGGAAGCCGATCTGGCACTTCGCTTGCGTCCGCTGCTCTCCGCCGAGGTGGCTGAGCGTGAGATGGTGCCGTTGCTTGACAATGTAGAGTTCCCTCTCATACGCGTCCTTGCCGATATGGAATGGACTGGAGTGAGAATTGATCCGAAGGTGCTTGTTGATCTCTCTGCAAAGCTTAAGAAACGGGTAGAGGAGCTTGAGCAGGAGGCGTATGTTATGGCGGGCGGACCATTCAATATCGGTTCTCCGGCACAGGTGGGAATGGTGCTTTTTGATCGCCTTGCCATCGATCCTAAAGCCAAGCGGACAGCGCGCGGCTCATATTCCACCACTGAACAGGTGCTTGAAAAATATGCCTCCAAGGTGCCTCTTGTGGGAGTGATTCTTAAGATACGCAGGCTGAGGAAGCTTATCACTACGTACCTTGATGCTCTTCCGGCATTGATAAACCCCAGGACCGGGAAGATACATACTTCTTTCAATCAGACAGTCACAGCCACAGGGCGTATATCCTCGACCAATCCCAATCTACAGAACATCCCTATACGTACCGACGACGGACGAGAGATACGCCGGGCATTCATCCCTGATGCCGGAAATGTGATCATGAGTGCCGACTACTCGCAGATAGAGTTGCGTCTGATAGCCGATCTCAGCGGGGATAAGGATATGATAGAGGCATTCCTTTCAGGTGATGATATACATCGCATCACAGCATCTAAAATATATAAGGTGTCGCTTGATGAGGTTACCGACGATCAGCGTCGCCATGCCAAGACTGCTAATTTCGGTATAATATATGGTATATCGGCATTCGGGCTTGCTGAGCGTCTCGGCATATCCCGTCCGGATGCCAAGAAGCTCATAGACGGATATTTTGCTACCTACCCCCATATACGAGAGTATCTTGACAAGGCTGTTGATGATGCCCGCAAGCAAGGGTATGTGACAACACGTATGGGGCGTCGGCGTTATTTGCCGGAGATAAACTCGCGTAATGCCGTGGTGAGGGGTTTTGCCGAGCGTAATGCTGTCAATGCTCCTATCCAAGGCTCAGCTGCCGATATAATTAAGGTGGCGATGGTGAGGATTCACGACGAGATGAAGAAGCAAGGCATGCGTTCGCGTATGATAATGCAGGTGCATGATGAACTCATATTCAATGTTGTGCCCGAAGAGCTTGACGATCTAAGGCGGCTTGTTATCACTGGAATGGAGAGTGCTTATGCCGGCGCAGTGCCCCTTGAAGTCGCTGCCGGTGTCGCTGCCAACTGGCTTGAGGCTCATTGAGTATAATTGTATTATTTAGGAATATAATAATAGGGATTTAGTTATAAAGTTATGACCCCTGAAGAGAAACTTGTTATTGAAGAGAAGATTGTCACCATGCTCAAGACCGTCTTTGATCCGGAGATACCGGTCGACATATACAATCTTGGGCTGATATATGCCATTGAGCTTGACGATGACGGCAATCTGCATATTGATATGACTCTTACCGCACCGAACTGTCCTGCGGCAGATTTTCTTGTGGATGATGCACGTATCAAGCTTGAGAGCATCGATGGTGTAAAAAGCGTGGATATACGCATAGTCTTTGAGCCTGAATGGACCAAGGACATGATGACCGAGGAGGCGAAGCTCGATCTCGGATTCCTTTAGAAGCCATTCAAGCCTATGCGTGACCTTACCTATTTTCTCAGTGATCTGCATCTTGGTGCCGGATATATTCCTGACCATCGCGCCCATGAGCGGAGGGTAGTGGATTTTCTGCGCAGCATTGAGCCGCGGGCCAAGCGGATATATCTGCTTGGCGACATTCTTGACTACTGGTGGGAGTACCGTGATGTGGTGCCAAGGGGGTTTGTGAGATTCTTCGGAGAGCTTGCACGTCTGGCTGATTCAGGAGTTGAGATCACATGGTTCAAGGGTAATCATGACATATGGATTTTTGACTATCTTCCGTCCGAGATAGGGCTGGAGGTCCATGATGGCATTATGGTCAGGGATATTGACGGCGCAAGGTTCCTGTTGGAGCACGGCGACGGAGTGGGGCGGCTTCCTTGGTCATTCCGACGTCTGCGAGGTTTGTTCCGATGCCGTGTGGCGCAACGTCTCTTCGCTGCCATTCATCCTCGCTGGACAGTTGGGTTTGCTCATGCGTGGTCGTCACACAGTAGAAAGACCGGAGGGTACGTTCCACGTCAAGGTGTGGAGGAGAGCCTGGTGGAGTATGCTGAAGAGTACAATAGGGAGGCTGTAAGGACTGGTGCCGGGAAGATTGACTATTTCATTTTCGGGCATCTTCACACACTATTCGAGCAACAGGTTTCCGGTGGAGCAACAGTGGTGGTTTTGGGCGATTGGATTTCCAGATTCTCATATGCGGTATGGGACGGAAAGTCGCTGAAAACTGAAAAATATACCGGATAAAATAGGAATAGTTTGTATTCTTAACGTATTTTAACGGTTTTGGACTGAATACTTATTGTATTTGCAATGATTTGCTGTTTAGTTGTTTAAGCTGCAATATATTGTGATGTATAGGGATTCGGAAATGAAAATATGTTGGATAACATAAAAAAAAATTTCATTACCCACTAAACTTCCCCTACCTTTGCATCACGAACCTAAAACAATCTTTTTTACCTTAGAAATTGTACCTATTGGAAACTCATGAAAAGGAGCTGCGTGAAGCAGTTCCTTTTTATCTTTATATAATACCCATTGGAAACGAATCTTGAAAGCTGAAAATCAATACGTTTCGAAATGCATAGAATTCTTTTCAAAAAGAATTCTAAACTTAAAAATAATTAACATCGGGATGATTTTAAGGGCGATATTGTAGAAATTTGCGAGAAAATTCGTATCTTTGTAAACTATTGCAGTAATGACAGTTCTATTTAAGAGATATACCATATTTTTGACTACAGGAAACATGAGACTAAAGCAAATCCTATTAGGAGCTACATTGGTTGGGTTTATGACGGCTGTCCCCTTCGAGGTGATGGGTTCGACCGTTTCGGACAACGCAAGAAGCTTTCTTTTCTTCGGTAAAAAGAAAAACAAGAAGGCATCTGCCGGCGCGGAATCCAAATCGGAGCCGGTCAAAAGTTCTTATGACAAGATACTTACTGACACTGCTACCGTTACAAAAGGGATGTTCAATGTGATCCACAACGGTGACAGCTATTATTTCGAGATACCTCGCGCTCTTATGGGGCGGGATATGCTCATCGTCAACAAACTTGTGCGTGTGCCTCGCGAGCTTAATGATGCAGGTGTGAATCGTGGCATCAACACCAGCAATCAGATGGTCCGGTTTGAACTTGACGGAAAGGGAAAGAGAGTGATGGTGCGCCAGTCGCGTCCACGCCCTGTTGTCGATCCCAATGATGCGATTGCTCGTTCAGTGAATGACAATTATATAGATCCGCTCATTGCCTCATTTCCCATCGAAGCACATAATTCCGATTCCACTTCTGTAGTTATCAAAGTGAATGATTTCTACAACGGCAACAAGCCGACATTTGGCGATGTGTTCGGTGACATCAACATCGGCACACCTGCTGTGAGCGATCTGTCAAGGATCGTCAATATAAAGGCTTTCGAGAACAATGTATATGCACTATCCGAGCTGACTACCCGAGTGGTGGAGCCTGGAGGGGCTGTAAATATCACTGTTGAGGTGGGATCTTCTCTTGTACTTCTTCCTGAGAAGCCAATGACAGGACGATATGCAAGCTCACGCATAGGGTATTTCACTGAGGAGCTGCTCAAATACTCTGACGATCAGCAGAGGGTTGGAAAAGCCAATTTCATAACCCGCTGGAGGCTTGAGCCACGTCCGGAGGATATGTCCGACTACATGGCCGGACGGCTCGTGGAGCCTGTAAAGCCCATTGTATTCTATATCGACAGATCGACGCCAGCCAAATGGCGTCCGTATATACGCACCGGAATCCTGGACTGGCAGAAAGCTTTCGAGATGGCTGGTTTCAAGAATGCCATTCAGGTCAGAGACTTTGCCGAAGGTGAAGAGGGCGACGAGGATGATATCAACTACTCGGTGCTCACTTATGCGGCATCGGCAAAATCCAATGCCATGGGTCCGTCTATCACCGATCCACGCTCAGGCGAGATCCTGGAGGCTGATATAATATGGTGGCATAATGTGCTTGATATTGTGCACGACTGGATCATAGTACAGACTGGTGCGGTCGATCCTCGCGCTCGTCAGCATAAACTTCCTGACGAGCTTATGGGAGATGCCATGCGTTTTGTGGCCTGCCATGAGGTGGGACATTCGCTGGGTCTGCGTCATAATATGATTGCATCCAATTCCATACCTGTCGATTCGTTGCGCTCCGAGAAGTTCACTTCCATGATCGGCGGTACTGCCGCTTCTATTATGGACTATGCCCGCTTCAATTATGTGGCACAGCCCGGCGATGGAGTCAAGACCCTGACCCCTAATCTCGGTCCGTATGATATGCTCGCCATCGAGTATGGCTACCGTTGGTATCCGGCAGGCAACCCTGATGTCGACCAGGTGCATCTGGAGCAGTTGCTGTCCAACTATGACCATCCTTTCTACCGCTACAGTGAGGCTCAGGACTCTCGTGACGCTGTTGACCCGCGTGCGCTTACCGAGGATCTGGGTGACAACAATATCGAGTCGTCTCGTTATGGGCTTGCCAATCTCAAACGTGTGGTGCCCGAGATAATCAAATGGACCACTACAGGTGAGCCCGGGCAGAACTATGACGATGCATCCAATCTCTACGGATCGGTGCTCGGACAATGGAACCGTTACATGTATCATGTCATGGCTAATGTGGGTGGTATCTATATTGACAACACCACAGTGGGCAGTGGCAGTCACACATATACATTCGTGGAGAAGGACCGCCAGCGCGAAGCTGTGAGATTCCTTGTCGAAGAGGCTTTCACCTATCCCGAATGGCTGTTTGACGCTGACGTGACTAATTATACATATGTGGTGCAGAACACCCCTGTGGGACGTCGTGAACAGGCTCCTTCCTATCTGCTTTCCAATTACCAGAGCTATCTGCTTTGGGACCTCCTGAGCAACGACCGCCTGGTGCGCATGCTTGAGAATGAGGCAAAGCAGGGCAAAAAGGCTTTCACTGCAGTAGAAATGACCGACATGCTTCACAAAGGAATCTTCAAGCCTACAATTCAGGGCCGTAACCCAAATGTGAGAGAACGTGCCATACAGAAAAACTATATTGATGCCTTGATCATAGCGGCATGTGAGCGTCAGGGAGTCAAGGATGGAGTGGCACTAAGGCATGAAGAGCATAATGACCTCTTTGCGACCATGCCCGGTCACAATGTGGATCTGTGTTGCCATAGGCATGCCGCCGGAGAGCAGACCACAGGATCACGTACGCTCAATTTCTACGGTTCGCAGGCTAATCGAATCTCGGACGCGATATCCGTGAAGCGCGGGGAGCTTATGCGCGTGCGCACACTCCTTAAAAGCCGCCGCAACAGTGCCGATACCGCATCACGCTACCATTACGATGACCTGCTGATGCGAATCAACACAGCTCTCGGGCTCCCTTTGGAATAATTTTGTCATTCTTGTAAGGATATACGAGATTATAGGATTCTCAGCCAATATCATGATGGCTGAAATCCTATGATCATGGTACACTTATGACCTTACAGTCACATATAACCTTTAACTTCCATAATAAGTGTCTAATGAAAAAAAGCTTAATATTTAACCTTGCAGCCCTGATACTCATGGTGATGACTTCGGCTTTCACGGCATATGCCGGAGATCGCACCATCACGGGCATAGTGCTTTCGTCGGATGATTCCGAACCGCTTATCGGAGCTTCGGTCATGGTGTCGCAGACACAGCTCAAAGAGGCGGGCAGTTCACTCAAGACTCTCGGAGTCGTGACCGACATAGATGGAAAGTTCACTCTTACCATTCCCGAGGGTGTGAAATCCATAGAGTGTCGGTACGTAGGTTACAATCCTCGTACCATCGAACTCGTACCAGGCCTTGATGATTATAAACTCCAGCTCGACCGCGCATCGGAAGTGCTCGGAGACGTCGTAGTGACAGGTTACCAGAACATCGAGAAGCGCAAGCTTACAGCATCTATTACGAAGGTGGAGCTTGACGACAGCAAACTCGGTTCGGTGATGACTGTCGACCAGGCTCTTGCCGGACAGGTGGCCGGACTATCGGCAATCACCACAAGCGGTAGCCCGGGTGCGCCGATGAAGATACGTATACGCGGTACATCTTCGCTCAACGGTACACAGGACCCTCTTTGGGTTATTGACGGTATCCCTGTCAACGGTACAGAAGTACCTTCGTTGGAGGAGCTTAAGGATATTGACAACCTGTACCAGTCATCAATCGCCGGACTTAATCCTGCCGACATAGAGAGCATAACAGTGCTCAAGGATGCTGCGGCGACAGCTATCTATGGAACGCGAGCTGCTAACGGTGTCATCGTTGTTACAACAAAGAAAGGTCATTCCGGAGCTCCTGAGATAAGTTTCTCGACACGACTCACCTACTCGCCGCGCCCCGACATAGACCGCCTCAATCTGCTCAGTTCAAACGAAAAGGTCGATCTTGAGCTTTCACTGCTCGGAACTGACTACACTTACCGTGAAGATAAAGGTGCGGTGTCACGTATACTCAATGCTGCCGGCATGATGTCGGTGTTCAAGGCTGACGGATGGAACGCCTTGCCTTCCGATGTGCAGAACCAGATCAATGCCCTCCGCGGAATCAATACCGACTGGAATGATATACTGTTTCGTGACACATTCAATCAGGAGTATAACCTCAGCCTTTCAGGAGGAAACGACCGCGCCACTTACTATACCTCGCTCGGATTTCAGGAAGAGAACGGAAATGTGACCGGTGTGGATATGAACCGTCTGAGCCTCACGCTCAAGACCAACTACAATGTGACACGCCGCTTCAAGGTGGGAGCGTCGCTTTTTGTCAACCACCGCCAGAATAATTCATATATCACTGACAGCGATGGTTTCTCCAATCCTGTGTACTACTCGCGTCGTGCAAACCCCTATCAGCAGCCATTCGACGAGAACGGTGATTACGTGTATGATACTGACATACAGGGAAGAGGCTACGGAGTCCAGAAATTCAACATCTTTGAGGAGCGTGCCAACACAAGCCGCAAGCAGGACAACACAGGCATAACAGCATTGCTCGATGCAAGTCTCCGCTTCACGGACTATCTGAAAGCTTACACTCAGGTGGGCTTCCAGCTCGACAACTCCGAGACTCAGAGCTATGCTTCGGATGAGACCTATGTGATGCGTAAGGAATTCTATAACACCGAGATATATAAGGACGGAGAGTATGTATCATTCCTTCCTGACGGTGGTCGGCACATACAGAACAAATCTACCAACAAGCAGCTCACATGGAAGGCGCAGCTTGAATACAGTGACAGGTTTGCCGACAATCACGAACTTGAGGTGATGCTCGGCACAGAGCTGCGCAAGACGTGGTATGACTACTTCTCCAGCACCGCCTACGGATATGATCCCAAGACACTTATGAACAAGCCGGTGATGTTCCCTGACGAAAGCTGGGCGAAGCGTTATCCACTTCATTCCGAGAGCTATATTGAGAATGCGTATGCTTCATTCTTTGCCACAGGCTCTTATACTTTAAAAAGCCGTTACACACTCGGTGCAAGCATCAGGTTTGACGGTAGCGATCTTTACGGTGTTGCAAAGAAATATCGTTTCCTTCCGTTGTACTCATTCAGCGGATTGTGGCGCGTGAGCGATGAGCCATGGATGCGCGAATCGACTTTTGTCAACAATCTTGCGCTCCGAGCCTCCTACGGTATACAGGGCAACATTGACAAGAACACATCATCATTCGTGATAGGCAACTTCAACAACACATCGATACTTCCGGGTGTTACCGAGGATGTGATAGTGCTCGGGTCGGCTCCTAACCGCCGTCTGCGCTGGGAAAAGACATATACCACCAATGCCGGATTTGATTTATCGATAATCGACAACGCGATATCTCTGACCGGAGACTACTATCATCGTAAAGGCAATGACCTGATCGCTCTTAAGATGCTTCCTCTTGAGACCGGATTCATGTCCTATATGGTCAACTGGGCAAGTATGCGCAACCAGGGTTTTGAACTGGGGCTTGCCACTCGCAACATAGCCACACGCAATTTCCGCTGGACCACCAATTTTAATATTGCCTACAACGAGAACACTGTGCTTCAGGAGACTGTGCCTGCCAACCAGACCACACCTGGCCGTGAGGGTTATCCGGTGAATTCCATATTCGCATATAAAACAGCTGGATTTGACGAGGACGGCTACCCGCTTTTCCTCAATAAGCAGGGTGAGGCTGTGACACTTCAGGAATTCTTCAAGCTCAATGAGTACGGAGGCTCCACTCTTACACCCGAAGAGCAGCGTGACCTTTATACCTACATAGGGTCGGGTGATCCGTTATGGACAGGTGGCTTCATCAATAATTTCTCTTACAGGAATTTTGATCTCACAGTCAATTTTGCATTCAACCTCGGCATGTACACTCGTGTGCAGCCGTCATACAGCTCTACCCAGTTTGACCGTGGCATGAATGCGAACCGTGATATTCTTGACAGATGGACCGCCGACAACTCCGGCTCTAAACTTCCCGCACTCATTCCCGATGCCTGGAATACTTTCCACCGATTGAGTGAGTATATGTATCTCGATGACTTCCAGCCTGATGCTATGCTTGATATATGGGTGAAGAAAACCAATTACTTCCGTATGCAGAGCCTGCGTCTTGCCTACAACATTCCGCCCAGATATCTTAGCCCTCTGCGCATGAGTGTTCTTACCCTCGCTTTTGAGGCAAGAAACCTTTGGGTATTCGGTTCGAGCTATAAAAATTCTCTCGATCCCGAGACTATGGGCAATCCATTCGCCCAGCCCATCCCGAAGACTTATACTTTCAGCCTTAATGTAAAATTCTAAAGATCTTATGAACAAGACATTATTATATACTCTCCTTGCATCGCTCCTAGTGATGCTGAGTTCATGTGACGATTATCTTGACATCCAGCCTGTAGGCAAGGTCATACCTACTACAGCCGAAGATTTTCGCGCGCTTATGACCGAAGCCTACTCCTATGTGCCCTCTGACCGTGGTCTCGCATCGTTCCGTAGCGATGAGGTGCTGCTTGAGCCTTCGATGTCCGAATACGATCTGGAGTCATATTTCGACATCTGGGCCTGGAAAGATAACGGAGCGAACGAAAACACCTCGACATTTTCTTGGCGTAGCTTCTATCACGTGTTGTTCATAGCCAACTATGTGATAGAGTCAGAGGCATCCATTATAGGCGGCACCGGACCGGAGATACGTCAGATGGTGGGTGAGGCATATATGTTGCGTGCCTATATGCACTTTATTCTTGCCAATCTCCATGCTCCCGCCTACACCAAGTGTGACCCGGCTGTCACCAAGGCTGTGCCTCTCAAACTCAACAGCGATGTGGAGACTTTGCTTAGCCGTTCCATGCTTGGCGATATATACGAATCAGTCACATCCGACCTTGATACAGCGGAGTCTTATCTCAATGTAGACTCTTGGGAGACAGGTTATAATTATCGCTTCAATAAGATCAGTGTCGATGCTCTTCGTTCGCGTGTATACCTATATATGGGTAAATGGGAAGAGAGTCTCGCGGCATCCGCAAAAGTGCTTGCTGTGAATGACAATCTGGAGGATATCACTGTACGTTTGCCCAACGAGTATAATTCAGTGGAGAATATCGTTGCTCTTGAGCAGGTTATGGTCAATAACTATAAACGCACACTTAAGGTGAACAGTGACTTCTTAAGCCTGTATGATGGTCAGGATCTGCGCCTTGAGGCATATTATGAACCTACAGAATCAGGAACACGTATAGTAAAAGGTGGCAGCAACACGTATTCATGCTCGTTGCGAGTGGGTGAGATATATCTCAATGCCGCCGAGAGCGCATGGAATTGTAAGCGTTATGACGATGCCGCCGATTATCTGCTGAAACTTCAGTCAGCCCGCTATACGGCTGAGGCTTATCCTGATAAGGAGGCTTATGTGAAACGTCTTTCACCTGAAGCTTTGCTTGTGGAGATATATGATGAGAGAGCGAGGGAGCTTGCTTTCGAAGGTCACAGGTGGTTTGACCTGCGACGCACTACTCAGCCACGCATGGAACGTAAGTTCCGTGATGACGTATATGTGCTTGAGCAGGGCGACAGCCGTTACACCATACCTATCCCCACTGCTGCCATACAGGCGAATCCACTCCTTACTCAGTGATGATCTGAGAATGATCTGAGAACAGAAGTAACAGAAGAAACAAAAGTTTGTTTTCATTGAGCCTTCATAACATAGAGGCGTATCATATGATTGAAACTTTTGTTTCTTCTGTTACTTTTGTACTATTCTATCCGCTTTCTGATGAATAAAAATCGTATATTTGCAGAATATTCACATACTTACCATGATTAGAGAAATTCTACTTGCAGCTACACTTTCCATTTCTTGTGCGGTGCCGGTGTATGGTGCCGAGGTCGTCACATCGCCCGACGGTGACATTCGTCTGTCTTTCGATCTTGAAAAGGGAAATCCTTTTTATTCTGTGGACTTCAAGGGTAAACAGGTTATAGCTCCATCGCGTATGGGATTGGAGCTTTACAGCGAGAACGGACGTAACACCTTCAGCAGCCAGGGTGAAAAGGCTGCTGCCGATGCGCTTAAGCTATGTTCGGGATTTGAACTTGCCAATACCACTCGTGATTCTCTTTCGGAGACCTGGACCCCGGTGTGGGGTGAGGAGGCTGAAATCCTCAACAAGTATAATAGTATGATTGTACGGCTGAAACAGCCGCAGTTTGACCGTGTTATGAACATCGAATTCCGTGTATTCGATGATGGCATAGCTTTCCGTTATGAGTTTCCGGCTCAGCCTCATCTCAATTATTTCGTGATAAAGGAGGAGATGAGCCAGTTTGCAATGACAGGTGACCATTGGGCATATTGGATTCCGGGCGACTACGACACTCAGGAATATAATTACACCAAATCGCGCCTGAGCGAGATACGCGGTCTGTTCCCTTCTAAGGTTAACCCCGACAATGCCTCGACCACCGTATTCTCTCCTACCGGAGTGCAGACCTCTCTTCAGCTCAAGACCGACGACGGCATATACCTCAATATACATGAGGCGGCATGCATCAATTATCCCACGATGCATCTCAACCTCAACGATACTACCATGACGTTCACTTCATGGCTTACTCCTGACAATCAGGGACGTAAAGGGTATATGCAGACCCCTTGCGCTACACCATGGCGCACAGTGATAATCACCGACGATGCCCGCGACATACTTGCATCACGCATAGCCTACAATCTTAACGAGCCATCGAAGATTGAGGATACCTCATGGATCAAGCCTGTGAAATATATCGGCGTATGGTGGGAGATGATAACAGGAAAGAGCTCATGGAACTATACTGACGATGTGTTCTCCGTCAAACTCGGCGAGACCGATTATTCAAAGACAAAGCCGAACGGTCGTCACGGAGCCAACAACGAGAAGGTGAGACGATACATTGATTTTGCTGCCGAGCATGGCTTTGACCAGGTGCTTGTGGAAGGATGGAACGAAGGTTGGGAAGACTGGTTCGGTCAGTCCAAGGACTATGTGTTTGATTTCGTGACCCCTTATCCTGATTTTGATTTCAAGGCACTTAACGATTATGCCCATTCCAAGGGGGTTAAACTAATGATGCACCATGAGACATCCGGATCGGTACGCAACTATGAGCGTCATCTCGACAAGGCTTACAAGCTCATGGCCGACAATGGATACAACTCGGTAAAGAGCGGTTATGTCGGTAATATCATTCCTCGCGGAGAGTATCATTACTCTCAGTGGCTCAACAACCATTATCTTTATGCCATACAGAAAGCTGCTGACAATAGGATAATGGTCAATGCTCATGAAGCATCTCGTCCTACAGGAGTCGCACGCACGTATCCCAACTGGATAGGTAATGAAAGTGCCCGCGGCACCGAGTATCAGGCTATGGGCGGAAATGATAAATGGCACACATCGATTCTTCCGTTCACTCGTCTGCAGGGAGGTCCTATGGATTATACACCTGGCATATTTGAGTTTGATCTGTCCAAGTTCACCCCAGGAAACAACAGCAAGATTGCTTCAACCATTCCTGGTCAGCTCGCTCTGTATGTCACCATGTATTCGCCTCTACAGATGGCAGCCGATCTTCCGGAGCATTACGAGCAGCATCTCGATGCATTCCAGTTCATAAAGGATGTGCCGCTGGAATGGGAACGTTCAGTGTATCTTGAAGCAGAACCTATGGAGTATGTAACTATAGCCCGAAAGGATAAGAATTCCGATGAATGGTATGTTGGCTCCACAGCCGGAACAGCCGACCGCAAGAGCACGATTTCACTCTCTTTCCTTGAACCGGGAAGAAAATATGATGCTACTATCTATGCGGAGGCTCCTGACGCAAATACTGTGGATGGTCAGCAGCGTTACAAAATAACCCATAAGACTGTCACCTCCAAGAGCAAACTTACCCTCAATGCACTTGCTGGTGGAGGATATGCCATTTCAATTAAACCGCTAAAATGAAGAAATCTCTCACATTTATCCTTTCACTTTCCGCCGTCATTCTGTCTGGCGGTGTCGTGTCATGTCGAACAGCAGTAGATAGTGCAGTGCCATCAGCTGCCTCGCAAGGTCCGGATGGATTCGGTGCTTACAGAAATAATCCGGGTCCGCAGGCTATGCCTTATGCGCAGATCTACCGTACATCCGGCAATTTCGACTCATATGTACCGGTGACAGTCAATCCTGTCGACGGCAAGCTTGTGTCCTATCCGGCTCCGGGTGATATTACAGGGGCCTCCATGCCTGTGGTTCTTAGGGACGGATGGCTGCTTGACAGAAGAGGGATAAGTCCTGACACTCGTTTCGTGCGTTACACCTATTCCGAGTATCATGATTTAAGCCAGGCTCCTTCACCCGAGGAACTTGTCGGCTCAATCATACCTGATGCATTGGTAACCGAAATAGTGTCACTTCCGTACAAGGTAGGTGAGGCTACTCCGGCAAAGGTCGACTCGCTTATAGCAGCAGGCCTGCCTCGTTGCGAGGTCACATATAAAAGATAAATGAGGGGGATTAATAAGTATTAAATAAGCTATGTCACAATCGGAAGATAAGAAACAACGTTTCTGTGAGCTTCTTCGCTCCACAGGACGTGAGAATATAGAATACGTCATCGAGGACCTTGATACATATGGTTTTTTTGAGGCTCCCGCATCAGTCCGTAACCATTACAATCATCCCGGAGGGCTTGTTGAACATTCTCTCAATGTGTATGACGCCGCGATGATGCTCCGTGAAGGGGTGCTGAAACGCCGTCCTGACCTTGAGAAGAGCCTGCCTGTCGATGCCGTTGTGCTTGCATCGCTTCTGCATGACGTGTGTAAAGCCAATATATACAGGCTTGTCACACGCAAGCGTAAGAATGAGATCGGGGTATGGGAAGAGGTCCAGGAATATGAAGTCAACTATTCACAGCTGCCCATAGGTCATGGTGAAAAATCAGTGGTGATGCTTCTGCGTATGGGGCTTGACCTGGAGGATGATGAGATATGCGCAATACGTTGGCATATGGGTCCATGGGCTGTCGACTCCGCTTCCATAGAACAGGATAAGAGTTACCGTCAATCGATAATGAATTCACCCCTTCTTCCTCTGATACATACAGCCGACACTGTCGCCTCACAGATATTTGAGCGCGATGAGACAATAAGATAAGGTATACGGCAAAAATAGGAAATTCCGGAGATCCAAAGAGCTATAGATACATTCTATAATCTTTGGTTCTCCGGAGTTTCTTTATTTCATCAGAGAGTTTTACCCGGTATGCTATGGCAGGGAGGCTCTGCTGTTTACTTCATAAGCTCTGCCTATGTGCCGCACATATCCGTCAGGTATTCATTGATGGTTTAGTCGTCGAGTGTACAGATGGATACTCGGTTCCAGCTCTCCTCTTTGAACATATGGCCTATACCCTGTCCCTCAGCCTGGATACGTGATGCCTTGATGCCGTACTTGCGGACAAGCATGTCCTTAACTGATTCGGCGCGGGCACGAGCGAGACGCTCGTTGAGATCCTTGGGTCCGTCCTGTGAAGCGTAACCCTTGATAACTACAGTCGAATTGGGGTTGTGCTTCATGTAGTCGGCGATCATCACCACGTTAGGAAGCTGGTCGGCAGTGACCTTGCTTGAGCCAATCTTGAAGAATACGAAACGTACGCTATTGAAAGTGGTGTCGGCCACTACCTTCACAGGCTGGTTCTGGGCTGCGGCAAGGGCTGCGGCGAGGGCTGCATTTTCAGCCTGAGATGCGGCGAGGTCGTCAGCGGCGGCTACTACGCCTGCACGGAGTGTGTTGACCTGATCGTTGAGGGCTGCAATTTCGGCAGAATTATCGGGAGGACAGGTCACGCACTGGAAGCCGGGACCGAAGTTGTAGTTCAACCCTACCATGAGTTCAAAATTGGCGCGTTTGGCATTGAACTGGGTGGGTTCGCCTCCTCCTGAGATGTTCCACAGCACATCAGGTTTTACAGCGATGCTGAAATTGTCGGTTACGGCGAAGTTGATGGCGGCTCCGGTCTTGGCGGCAATCCAGTTCTGGTCATGTGCTCCGGGAAAGAAAGCATGTCCCCAGCCGATGCCGACCACTGCGTCTACCCATACCTTGCGAGGCTCACATTGGAAGCCAGCGAGAAGATTGTTCATGTTTACAGTACCGTATGCCCCGATGTATTGGGTGTCAAAAGCGGTAGGGCTCGGCGTGGTGTTCACACCCCATTGTCCCTCGATGCCAAGTCCAAGCAGAGGTGTGATCTGCTTTCCGATGTGTATGCCGTACTGGCTACGCATATTCTGGAAGAAAGAATGTCCCTTCAATGGAGTTGTGAGACCGGCGTCTAAGCCGATTGTCCAATTGTCGAGGAAAGTGGGTCGCTCGATGACGTTTTGAGCGCCGACGGTAAGAGCACAGCCGGCTAATGCGGCGGCGATTAAGACTTTTTTCATCGTGATTACAGTTAGTTGTTACAGATTGTTTTTCCTTGTTTGTTGAATACGTGGCTGGCCGGGTAGGAGAGCCGGATTGCAAGGGGGAGATTAGATGCCCGATGTCGTCCGGGGAGATTCGACCTTCCGTCTATACTAACAACGTCGCCGTGAAGAATGTTGATGTCAGGATAGATTTTCATGATATTTTTTAGTCAAATTTTTATAAGATAGACGGTTAAGACAGAGATGAGGATAATGTGAAAAGTACGAAAACTAAAATTTTAGAATTTAATGTTTTATAACATCAAAATTATTTGTATTTATCAAAAAAAGATTCGTAAATTTGCGCACATAAACATGAAAACCACTTATTGAATCTTAAACGCACCATGGTTCGTTTAGCAAATAATCACATCTCTATTGACTGTGTCGTACTCGGTTTCGATGGGTCCAATCTAAGGGTGCTTCTGGTGAAGCGAAGCGGCAAGGATGAAAACGGAGAATACAATGACATGAAGCTGCCTGGCAGCCTTATTTATCAGGACGAGGATCTTGATGAGGCGGCTATGCGTGTGCTCCATGAATTGACAGGTGTCAAGGACGTGCCTCTTCAGCAGTTCAAGACTTTCGGTTCAAAGGACCGCACACGCAACCTCCGTGACATCGTATGGCTCGAACGCGCCCAGCAGGCTCATGTGGAGCGTATAGTCACGGTAGCTTATTTTGCTATCGTCAAGCTTGATGCTGCTATGCAGCGGTTGGTCAACCGCGAATCTGCCGAGTGGGTGCCCGTAGGAGAAGTCGGGACGCTTGCATTTGACCACAATCTCATCATTGCCGAGGCCCTTAAGTCCGTACGCAGGGAAGTGGAGAACAATCGTTCCATACTTTTCGACCTTCTCCCCAAGAAGTTCACGGCATCGCAGCTGCGCACACTTGCGGAAATCATACATGGTAAGGAGCTGGATGTACGTAATTTCCACAAAAAAATCTCCCAGATGCCCTATGTGGTCCCTCTTGAGGAACGGCAGAAAGGGGTGGCACATCGTGCGGCGCGGTACTTTAAGTTCGACCGGAAGATTTACAATACCAGCAGATGATTCTATAAATTTTATTAAACTCCATAAAGAACAGATGTACCTTTTAGGATATGACATAGGTAGCTCGTCAGTTAAAGCGAGCCTTGTTGATGCTGTGAGCGGCAGGACTATAGCAAGTGACTTCTATCCACGTACCGAAGCCGAGATCATTTCTCTGCGTCCGGGATGGGCCGAGCAGCGACCCGAGCAGTGGTGGGATTGTCTGAAGCAGGCTACTGCTTCTGTTATGGCTTCATCGAAGATCGACCCTAAGGATATAAAGGCGATAGGCATCTCTTATCAGATGCATGGTCTTGTCATGGTCGATAAGGAGCTCAAGCCTCTTCGTCCGGCAATCATATGGTGTGACTCACGCGGTGTGCCTTACGGCGAGAAAGCATTCTGTGACCTTGGCGAGACTCAGTGTCTGAGCCATCTTCTCAATTCTCCGGGTAATTTCACTGCCACCAAGCTTGCCTGGGTTAAGGAGAACGAGCCGGAGACATTCGAACGTATCTACAAAATAATGTTGCCTGGCGATTATGCCGCCATGCGTCTCACCGGTCACTTGTGCACCACCATTTCCGGTCTGAGTGAAATGATGCTTTGGGACTTTAAGGAGGGCGGTCCGGCAGCTTTCCTCCTTGATTACCTCGGGTTTGATGCCGATATCCTTCCTGAGATTGTGCCGACATTCTCCATACAGGGGCGTGTCACAGCCGAGGCGGCTGCTGACCTTGGGCTGGCAGAAGGGATCCCTGTGGCTTATCGTGCAGGTGATCAACCCAACAATGCTCTGTCGCTCAATGTATTCAATCCCGGAGAAGTTGCATCCACAGCCGGAACGTCGGGTGTGGTATACGGTGTGCTCGGGGATGTCAATTATGATCCTCAGAGCCGTGTCAACACCTTTGCCCATGTAAATCATACACCTGAACAGACCCGCCTCGGAGTGCTGCTCTGTATCAATGGCACAGGTATACTCAATTCATGGAGCAAACGCGTCATCGCACCTGAAGGCATATCCTATCCCGGTATGAACGATCTTGCCGAAACGGCTCCTATAGGAGCTGCCGGAGTATCGGTGATACCGTTCGGCAATGGTGCTGAGCGAGTGCTCCGCAACAAGGAGATAGGGTGCTCCATACATGGTGTCAACTTCCTTACCCACGACCGTTCTCACCTTCTCCGTGCCGAGCAGGAGGGCATAGTATTTTCATTTATGTACGGAATGGAGGTCATGGCTGAGATGGGTATGAAGTTGAGCAAGATTCATGCCGGTCATGCCAACATGTTCCTGAGCCCGCTTTTCCGTAACACTCTTGCTGGTGTCAGCGGGGCTACAATAGAGCTTTATGATACCGACGGATCAGTAGGTGCTGCAAAGGGTGCAGGTATCGGAGCCGGCATATATGCCGACAACAACGAGGCCTTCTCCTCACTTGAGAAGATTGAGGTGATAGAGCCTGTCGAAGCTGACCGTCGTGCCTATGCAGAAGCTTATGCGCTTTGGAAAGAACGATTGAATAGAAATCTATAATATAATAACCAACCTAATCAACTACAACTTATTAACTATGGCAGTTAAGGAATATTTCCCGGAAATAGGGAAAATCAAGTTCGAGGGCAAGGATTCCAGAAATCCCCTCGCTTACCGTTATTATGATGCAGAAAAAGTGATTCTTGGCAAGCCTATGAAGGATTGGCTCAAGTTTGCTATGGCATGGTGGCACACTCTCTGTGCAGAGGGTGGTGACCAGTTCGGAACAGGCACCAAGACATTCCCCTGGAACCAGGGTGAGGACGGTATGTCGATCGCAAAGCAGAAGGTTGACGCCGGTTTCGAGATCATGCAGAAGCTCGGTATCGAGTATTTCTGTTTCCATGACACTGACCTTATCGGTGATCTTGACGATATCGACAGCTATGAGGCACGCATGAAGGAGATCACTGAGTATCTCAAGGAGAAGATGGCTGAGACCGGCATCAAGAACCTTTGGGGAACCGCCAACGTGTTCGGCAACGGCCGTTATATGAACGGAGCAGCCACCAATCCCGACTTTGACGTAGTGGCTCGCGCCGCTGTTCAGATCAAGAACGCTATTGATGCCACCATCGCTCTCGGTGGCGGCAACTATGTGTTCTGGGGTGGACGCGAAGGTTATATGAGCCTTCTCAACACTGACCAGAAGCGTGAGAAAGAGCATCTTGCCACTATGCTCACTATTGCTCGTGACTATGCACGCAGCAAGGGATTCACCGGCACATTCCTCATTGAGCCCAAGCCCATGGAGCCATCCAAACATCAGTATGACGTAGATACCGAGACTGTTGTGGGATTCCTCAAGGCTCACGGTCTTGACAAGGATTTCAAGGTTAACATCGAGGTAAACCATGCAACTCTCGCAGGTCACACATTCGAGCACGAGCTCTGTGTGGCTGTCGACAATGACATGCTCGGATCTATCGATGCTAACCGTGGCGACTACCAGAACGGATGGGATACCGACCAGTTCCCTTGCGATAACTTTGAGCTTACCCAGGCTATGATGCAGATCATCCGTAACGGAGGTCTCGGCAACGGTGGCACCAACTTTGATGCGAAGACTCGTCGTAACTCTACCGACCTTGAGGATATCTTCATCGCTCACATCGCAGGCATGGACGCTATGGCACGTGCGCTTGAGAGTGCAGCCGAGCTCCTTGAGAAGTCTCCTTACAAGAAGATGCTTGCTGACCGCTATGCCTCATTCGACGGCGGCGAGGGCAAGAAGTTCGAGGAAGGCAAACTTTCTCTTGAGGATGTTGTGGCTTATGCCAAGACTCAGCCCGAGCCCAAGCTTACATCAGGCAAGCAGGAGCTTTACGAGGCTATCCTCAACATGTACTGCTAATCAATAAAAGAATCGAAAGGTGAAAGATGAAGGGTGAAGACACCATTCATCTTCACCTTTCACTATTCATTTTTATCACCTTCAGTTTCAAATACCAATGAATTATCCGCAAAACGGAAGCAAGACCTACCTGTTCTCCATCGTTCTGGTGGCAGTGCTCGGCGGCTTGCTTTTCGGTTATGATACAGCCGTGATTTCAGGTGCAGAGAAAGGGCTTCAGGCATTCTTCCTTGGAGCAAAGGACTTTGTTTATACCGATACAATCCACGGCATCACATCTTCAAGTGCACTTCTCGGCTGCATTATCGGTTCAGCCATATCAGGTTTTTTCGCATCATATTTCGGTCGTAAGCGGTCGCTTGCCATCGCCGGAGTATTTTTCTTCCTGTCCGCTCTGGGCAGCTACTGTCCCGAATTCCTATTCTACGAGTATGGTGCCCCATCGGCTTCCCTGCTCGTGGCTTTTAACATATACCGCATACTTGGCGGCATCGGTGTAGGTCTCGCATCGGCAATCTGTCCTATGTATATTGCAGAAGTGGCTCCATCCAATATGCGAGGCACACTCGTGTCATGGAACCAGTTTGCTATCATTTTTGGTCAGCTTGTTGTCTACTTTGTCAACTTCCTGATCCTTGGCGATCACACCCAGCCTGTCATAGAGAAGATCTCCGAGACCATCTATCAGGTGCATGGTTCGAGCGATGAGTGGACTATCCGTACAGGATGGAGATACATGTTCGGATCAGAGGCATTCGTGGCAGGAATCTTTACTGTCCTTGTGTGCCTTGTTCCCGAATCGCCCCGCTACCTTGCGCTCATGGGCAAGGACGAAAAGGCTCTCGGAGTGCTCTCCCATATCAACGGCTATGAGAAAGCCAAGGAGATCCTCAGGCAGATCAAGGAGACAACCGAAGTCAAGAGCGAGAAGCTCTTCTCGTTCGGAGTCATGGTCATCTTTGTGGGTGTCATGCTGTCGGTGTTCCAGCAGGCAGTCGGAATCAATGCCGTGCTCTACTATGCACCCCGTATATTCGAGTCCATGGGTATGAGCGATCCTATGATGAACACAGTCTATATGGGTATTGTAAATATCACGTTCACCCTTGTGGCAGTGTTTACGGTAGAGAAACTCGGCCGCAAGCCCCTTCTTATATGGGGGTCCATCGGTATGGCTGTCGGAGCCATGGGTGTCGCGCTCAGCAACCTTGTTGACGGAGTTGCACCTATTGTCCCCGTGCTTTCTATCATGGTCTATTCAGCATCTTTCATGTTCTCGTGGGGACCGATATGCTGGGTGCTCATCGCCGAGATTTTCCCCAACACTATCCGTTCGGCAGCGGTTGCCATAGCGGTCGCTTTCCAGTGGATATTCAATTTCATTGTTTCATCGAGCTTTGTGCCGATGTACAACATGACTCTCGGAGACATGGGCGACCGCTTCGGACACATGTTCGCATATGCCCTTTATGGAGTCATCTGTATCATCGCGGCATGGTTCGTCTACACACTTGTGCCGGAGACCAAAGGCAAGACCCTTGAGGATATGACCAATCTTTGGCGTAACCGTTCCGGAAAGTAACATCAGGGACATTAAGGATGATAATCCATCCTTGTAAAATACGTAAGCAGAGGTGTGAAAGTACAGGATTCTTGTACGTTTGCACCTCTCTTCTATTTGCTTACGTCCTTGGAAATTGTTACCTTTGCGTCACCGTGGACGTGAAACCGTTCGTCCCTACCATTAAAAACTTAATTAATCTATAATAAAATGGCAAAGTTTGACAAAGTAGCCGTGCTCGCCAAGATGGGAGCCACCGGTGTAGTACCCGTGTTTTATCATAAGGATGCTGAAGTCGCAAAGCAGGTAGTTAAAGCTTGTTACGAAGGTGGCATCCGCGCTTTTGAGTTCACCAACCGTGGCGACTTCGCTCATGAGGTATTTGCTGAGGTAGTGAAATTTGCCGCTAAGGAATGTCCTGATATGGCTATGGGCGTAGGCTCTGTAGTGGATCCCGCCACTGCCGCTCTTTATATACAGCTTGGGGCTTGCTTCATTGTGGGTCCATTGTTCAATCCGGAGGTGTCACGTGTGTGCAACCGCCGTCTTGTCCCATATACTCCAGGCTGTGGAACAGTGAGCGAGGTGGGTGCGGCACAGGAAACCGGTTGTGATCTTTGCAAATGTTTCCCCGGCGATGTTCTCGGACCGAAATTTGTCAAGGGTCTTATGGCACCCATGCCCTGGACCAAGCTTATGGTGACAGGTGGTGTCGAGCCTACCAAAGAGAATATCGAAGGATGGATCAAGGCAGGTGTGTTCTGCGTGGGCATGGGCTCCAAGCTCTTCCCCGGCGACAAGGTTGCGGCTCAGGACTGGCAGTATGTCACTGACAAGTGCCGTGAGGCTCTCGGCTATGTTGCTGATGCACGCAAGTGATCGTTTCGGACAGGAATTATAAGAACCACATAAACTTATCTATGGAAAAAACATGGCGTTGGTTTGGACCCAACGACAAGATCACCCTTGATATGCTGCGTCAGATTGGCGTTGAGGGTATAGTGACCGCACTCCATCATATCCCTAACGGAGAGATATGGACTCTGGAAGAGGTCGAGAAAATGAAGAGCTACATCGAGGACCATGGTCTGAGATGGAGCGTGGTGGAGAGTCTTCCGGTATCCGAGTCCATCAAGTATGCCGGACCTGACCGTGATGAGCTTATTGAGAAGTACAAAGTCAGCCTTGCCAATCTCGGAAAGGCTGGCGTAAAGACCGTGTGCTACAATTTTATGCCAGTTCTTGACTGGGCGCGCACTGATCTTGACTATCCCAATCCCAACGGAACCACCAATCTTTACTTCAATCTTGGTGAATTCGCTTATTTCGACATCCACATCCTTAAGCGTGAGGGTGCCGAGGCTGACTACGATGCAGCTACACTCGGACGTGTAGCCGAGATACGTGAGACTATGACTCCTGAAGGGGAGAAGCGTCTTGTGGAGAACATTATTGTCAAGACTCAGGGATTTGTCAACGGAAATATTTCGGAAGCGGACCTTGATCCTGTGCAGAAGTTCCGTGAGCTCCTAAAGCTTTACGACGGAATCGATGCCGCTCAGCTGCGTGCAAATATGGCTTATTTCCTTAACGCCATCATGCCGGTGTGCCGTGAATATGACATCAATATGTGTGTGCATCCTGACGATCCCCCTCGTCCGATTCTCGGACTTCCGCGTATTGTCACCTGTGATGCCGATATCGAAGCGTTCCTTAATGCAGTGCCTGACCCTCACAACGGACTTACATTCTGTGCCGGATCGTTGAGCGCGGGAGCCCATAATGACGTTGTGGAGCTTGCCAGGAAATATGCCAAGAACACACATTTCGCTCATATCCGTATCTGCAAGACCCTTCCGGGCGGAGATTTCAAGGAGTCGTCACATCTTGATCCGAGGCTGATTGAAGTGGTGCGTATTTTTGAAAAGGAGCGTCCTGGAGTGCCTATGCGCGTCGATCATGCTGAGCTCATGCTTGGCGACGCTGACCGCGGGTACAATGCCGGATACTCATTCCACGGACGTATGCTTGCTCTCGGTCAGATTGATGGAGTGATGGCTGCATGCCGAAATTAAGATCAGGAAGAAAGTAATAGAATTAACATGAACGAAATCTTTTCAGTAAAAGACCAGGTAGTAGTGATCACCGGCGGAACCGGTGTGCTCGGTCGTTGCATAGGTGAGTATCTTGCCACCCAGGGCGCAAAAGTTGTGCTTATGGGCCGTCGCAAGGATGAAGGCGATGAAATAGTTGCCGGCATCACCGCCAAAGGGGGCGAGGCAATGTTTCTCGTCACCGACGTTATGGACCAGAAGGTTGTAGAGGACAACTGCAGGGAGATTCTTGCTAAGTATGGCAGGGTGGACGCTCTTCTCAATGCCGCAGGTGGTAATATGAGCGGAGCTGTCATTGCTCCGGATCAGACATTCTTCGATCTTAAGACCGAGGCTTTCCAGAAGGTTCTTGACCTCAACCTCACAGGGACAGTCATCCCCACCCAGGTGTTCCTTCGCCCGATGGTCGAGGCTGGCCGTGGTTCGATAGTCAACTTCTCATCCATGGCGGCTTTCCGCCCCATGACACGTGTGTGCGGTTATGCCGCCGCCAAAGCCGGTATATCCAACTTCACAGCCTTTATGGCAAATGAGGTTGCCACTAAATTTACCTCCGCTATTCGTGTCAATGCCATCGCTCCGGGTTTCTTCATCACCAACCAGAACCGTGCGCTTCTCACCAATCCTGACGGATCGTTGACCCAGCGTGGAGCCGATGTGATACGTCAGACACCATTCAAGCGTTTTGGCGAGCCTGAGGAGCTTTGCGGTACTATTCAGTATCTCATCTCCGATGCTTCTGCTTTCGTCACCGGCACAGTTGCGGTGGTCGACGGCGGTTTCAACTCGTTTGCGATGTAGGGATATACCCAACCATCGGTAAATACAGGACCAAAGCCCCATTTAGCTATAGGTATGACCCCTATAGTTAAGTGGGGTCTTGGTCATTTTTCAGTGGAGAGTTATTGTAATCCGAAAGAGAACTGAAAAAACCTTGATTTTAACATACAATCCTTAATTTAAGCCCTTATGTTATGGTTTTTTAATCTCTTTTAGCGCAAATCTTTGTGCTATTTCTCAGGAGAGTTTGTTTTAATGATGAAGCATAAATAAAAGACATAAGGCACAACATCCCTCGTCCTCTTTACCGAGTTGTGAAACTGGATACTGAGGCTCTCATAAATAAATAGTTGAAACGTGAGGAGCGGGGTTGCGACGAGTTCGCGACCCCGCTTTTCTGTATTCCCTTTGAATGTGTACAATTTCTGTTGTTTTTTCTTGATCAATAGTTCGGTAAAATTTGCATATTCAATTGAATATCAATAAGATGCAATAATAATTCAATATCAATGCAAACTATTGTGTATCAGTGCGATACAGCTATGCCTGCTCAAAAATTACCGAACTGTTGTTGATAATGAGTTGTAAATATTAGGTTTTGTGGCTATATTTGTCATATTTTAATATTATGGAGAAATAGCATATAATAAATAACTCATTGATATCATGAATTTTCGTGTATTTTTTTGTTTTGTCGTACTGTTGACAGTTGTGGCCTGTAAGCAGCAGGTCGAGTCACAGTCTGAATCAGCCTCAGTGGCTGTTGATAGTCTTGATATGCGTATTGAATCTGATGCGGATTTGGCATCTAAGCGAAATGCGGCTTTGCTGTTGGTTGATTATGTGAAGTTGGATGGGGACAAGTATGTTCTTGACATATCAGAGGATGAAGCCTCTGAATTAGGTGTAAGTCCTGAAAACTATCGTTACCAGCTTGGGGAAATAAATAAGACGAATGAGTTGATCGCCCAGATGAAAGCAAATGGTGATTCTATTGAGTTGCCTGATATACAGACTCTGATGAGAGGTGCTAAGTGAAATACACTACAGATAGCCCTTTGTAGAGATATGTATTGATATTAGTTCTTGATATTATTGCTCATAGCTTGTCGATCATCGGTTTCGACAGGCTTTTTTTATTGCTCGGTCATCGGTTGGGGATAATTATAAATTGTGCTCTCTGAAATTTTCGCTAATTTTGTAACGTAAATCGCATGGGCTTGCGTTAAAATTATTGTTTCATAATCATGATGCATCCCTGTGATAAGCATTGAATGTCCATCAGATAAGCCAATGAAGTATTATCCTGAATCAGCCGAGAATGTGCATATTGTGGTTGCTGCCGGAAGCGGGAGCCGTTATGGAGCCGACATGCCCAAACAGTTCTGCGACCTGTGGGGCAGACCTCTTCTTATGACCACCCTTGAACGGTTGCACTCTTCAGCTCACGATGCACGTATTATAGTAGTGCTTAGTGCCGATATGGTGGAGGGGTGGCGTGAGATGTGTGCCGAATATGGGTTCACTCTCCCTCATGATATTGTGACCGGAGGTCCCTCACGTGCTCATAGTGTGAAGAATGCTGTAGATACGTTGTGTCCTGAAACTGTGGGATGGGTTACGGTTCATGATGCTGCGCGCCCTATGGTGACCGGTGATATGATGAGGCGTCTGCTTGCGGCTCTTGATGACTCTCACCCGGGGGTGATTCCGGTAGTGTCGGTGACCGATTCCATCCGTCAGATTCTTCCAGATGGCTCTTCGGTATCAGTCGACCGTTCGATTTATCGTGCCGTTCAGACACCTCAGCTCTTTGACGGACATGCTCTGATCGAGGCATATCGTCAGGAGATCATGCCATCGTTCACCGATGATGCTTCTGTAATGGAGGCAGCCGGCTATACCTCATTGGCTCTTGTTGACGGTGATACTTCAAACATCAAAGTGACAAATCCCGGTGATATCGCACGAATAGAACTGAATGGACCGGCTGCGTAATACCGACATAAAATTCTTGCGTGGGATGGGTCCCAAGCGTGCCGAGCTTCTTGACAAGAATCTCGGCATACGGACTTATTATGATATGCTGTATCATTTTCCTACCCATTATGTCGACCGCACATCCATACGTACGGTTGCCGAGTTGCAGGGGGCGGCTATGGATGATATGCCATCGGTTCAGCTCAAGGGAAGATTCGTCACCATGACCGTGCAGGGGGAAGGGGCCAGACAGAGGCTTGTAGGGCTTTTCACCGATGGCACAGGTACTATGGAGGTGATATGGTTCCAGCGCATAAAATGGCTGCGGGAGCATTACCGCACCGCTACGGACTATATAGTGTTCGGCAAGCCGACATTGTTCAACGGTCGTGTCAATATGGTGCACCCAGAAGTGGAGCTGCCTGATTCGCCATTGGCTCAGGGTGGTTTTCGCGGCGTGTATCCTCTCACAGAGCAGTTGCGCAACCGCGGCTTCTCGTCACGCACATTTGCAAATGCCGCCACAGAAATAATATCAGGCATCCACACTCTCTCAGAGACACTTCCTCAAGAGGTGATCAGACGGTACAACCTGCTTGAACTGCGTACGGCTCTCTCCGCGATACATAACCCTCCCACACTCGCCATGCTTGACAAGGCGAGGCTTAGATTGAAATTTGAGGAACTGTTCTATCTTCAGCTCGATATACAGCGTTATGCGCGCCGACGTTCATCCTCCACCCAGGGTTTCCGTTTTCCTCGTATCGGGCAGTTCTTCAATAATTTTTATAGCCAGTTTCTCCCTTTCCCGCTCACAGGTGCTCAGAAGAGGGTTATAAAGGAGATACGCTCCGATATGGCTACAGGGCGTCAGATGAACCGGCTTTTGCAGGGGGATGTGGGTAGCGGCAAGACCCTTGTGGCACTGCTCACAATGCTCATAGCTCTTGACAACGGTTATCAGGCTTGTCTGATGGCTCCGACCGAGATCCTTGCCACCCAGCATTTCGAGACCATTCAGGCACTTGTCGCTCCCATGGGGGTGAATGTGAAACTGCTCACAGGCTCTACGAGAAAGAAAATGCGTGACGAGATCGATGCCCAGCTGCTTGATGGGTCTCTCCATATTCTTATCGGCACCCATGCAGTGATCGAGGACCGTGTCAGATTCCGCAATCTCGGATATATTGTCATTGATGAGCAACATCGCTTCGGTGTGGCTCAGCGTGCGCGTCTGTGGAACAAGAATGTGATTTCTCCGCATGTGCTCGTGATGACGGCAACCCCTATACCACGCACACTCGCCATGACGGTCTACGGAGATCTTGATGTGAGTGTAATAGATGAGCTTCCGCCCGGACGCAAGCCTGTACAGACCCTCTTGCGCTATGATGAGAACCGCCTCGCCACATATCAGGGGATAGCGCGACAGCTCAGGATGGGGAGGCAGGTCTATATTGTGTATCCGCTTATAAAGGAGAACGAGAAGCTCGACTTGCGTTCGCTTGAGGAAGGGTATGAGAATATCTGCGAGATATACCGCAACTATCGTGTGGCATATGTCCACGGCAAACTTAAGCCTGAGGAAAAGGACTATCAGATGAGTATCTTCGCTTCAGGTGAGGCTCAGATACTTGTGAGCACGACGGTGATTGAAGTAGGGGTGAATGTGCCCAATGCCACTACTATGCTGATTGAGAATGCCGAGCGTTTCGGTCTCTCGCAGCTCCATCAGTTGCGAGGGCGTGTAGGGCGAGGGGAGGGGCAGAGCTATTGCATCCTCATGACAAAACGGAAGATCTCAGGTGACACACGCAAGCGTCTCGAACTTATGACTGCGACCACTGATGGGTTTGCCATAGCGGAGGCTGACATGCAGATGCGCGGTCCAGGCGACATAGAGGGCACCATGCAGAGCGGCATACCTTTCGATCTTCACATAGCAAATCTTTCGACTGACGGTCAGGTTGTACAGATGGCTCGCGATGCGGTGTGTGACATACTTGATGCCGATCCTGAACTTGCCTCGCCTGCCGGTGCGATGCTTGCGCGTCAGCTTGCACGCCTCGGTTCACGCATTCGTGACTGGTCCAAGATTTCATAATGTATAGCTTGATAATCAGTGTCTTGAACAGCGTGTCGCATGCTTTATAGTGACAGATGTTATTAAACATCCTCTAAAAATCGGTTAAATAGGATGTTTTCTGAGAAAAAATACGTAAGTTTGTGGATAAGTTAAGAATTAAACCTCTTATTTTATTCAAATCCAATAGCTTTTACAATTAAAATCTTCTAAAGTTCAATCCATGAAACCCTATGTATTAGGTATCGATATAGGCGGTACCAACACGGTATTCGGTATCGTTGACGCCCGAGGCGTAGTGATAGCAAGCTCTTCAATAAAGACACTCAAGCATGCAGATGTGAAGGACTACATAGATGAACTCTATGAGAATGTCATGCGTCTGCTGGAGGCAAATGATGCCGTGGAGAAGATTCACGGTATCGGTATAGGTGCCCCTAATGCCAACTATTATACAGGAATGATCGAGAAACTTGTCAACATCCCATGGCCTACCCCTCTGCCTTTCGCACAGATGGTAAGCGAGAAGTTCGGCATACCTGTAGCAATCACCAATGATGCCAATGCCGCAGCCATAGGTGAAATGACCTATGGTGCCGCCCGTGGAATGAAGAACTTCATTATGATCACCCTCGGCACAGGTGTAGGATCGGGTATCGTCATCAACGGACAACTCGTGTACGGTCACGACGGTTTTGCAGGGGAGCTCGGTCACACAATCATGAAGCGCAACAACGGCCGCCTGTGTGGCTGTGGTCGCACAGGATGTCTGGAGGCATACTGTTCTGCTACAGGTGTGGCACGTACAGCGCGTGAGTTCCTTGAAGTGCGCAATGAGCCGTCAGCCCTACGCAATATACCTGTGGAGTCCATCACGTCAAAGGATGTCTATGATGCGGCTGTCAACGGTGACAGGCTCGCCGCTGAGATATTCGAATACACCGGAAATATTCTTGGCGAGGCGTTTGCCGATTTCACTGTGTTCTCCTCGCCTGAGGCTATAATCCTGTTCGGCGGTCTTGCCAAATCGGGTGATCTTCTCATGCGTCCGCTGAAGGAATCTATGGAGAAGAACATGATGAACATGTTCAAAGGCAAGGTGAAGGTGCTCCTGTCCGAACTGAAGGAGGCTGATGCAGCAGTCCTCGGGGCCAGTGCTCTCGGTTGGGAAGCCAAGCCCCTTCCCGGTCAGGCATGATATCTGAATGAGATAAAGCGAGAGTGTGCCGTGAATGTATGAAGTCATTGCACACTCTCATAGCTTTGTTAAATAGTGTAAGAAATAATCAATAAAGACTAATATTATTTGGTAAAACGCTGAAAAGTACTTAACTTTGCAGTCGAAATTCGTGGCACCTTGTGTAAAAGCTGAACGGAAATGATGCGCCGTGCAGCGATATGAGGCATTAGATGGTGGACCACGCTTCCCGATAATAAACAATAAATCAAAGAGATAAAAACCAACAGCCATGTCAAAAATTTGTCAGATTACCGGCAAGAAAGCAATGGTGGGCAACAATGTGTCGCACTCAAAGCGTCGCACCAAGCGCAAGTTTGACGTAAATCTCTTCAACAAGAAATTCTTCTGGGTTGAGGAGCAAGCTTGGATCACACTGACCATCTCGGCCGCAGGTCTACGCACCATCAACAAGAAGGGCCTCGATGCAGCTATCAAAGAGGCAGCCGTAAAGGGTTACATCAACGAAGTCAAATACTTAGACATCATTTAAGAAGATGGCAAAGAAAGCTAAAGGAAATCGCGTTCAGGTCATCCTCGAATGCACCGAGCACAAGGCAAGCGGTATGCCCGGTACCTCACGATATATTACCACCAAGAACCGCAAGAACACAACTGAGCGTCTGGAGCTGAAGAAGTACAATCCCGTCCTCAAGAGAGTCACCGTACACAAGGAAATTAAATAATCTCACTGATTCATGGCAAAGAAAGTCGTTGCAACCCTCCAGAAAGGTGAGGGCCGCACCTACAGCAAGGTCATCAAGGTCGTTAAGTCGGCAAAGACCGGTGCTTATACATTCCAGGAACAGATGGTTCCTAACGATGCTGTAAAGGACATACTCAAGTAAACTGAGCTGAATGCTCTATTTTACACTATATATCATTCCCGGACCTCTGTTTTGAGATTCGGGAATGTTGTGTATAGAGGATTTTTTTGTAACTTTGCACCCGGAAAAATCATTAACGACCAATCATTCATTATACACTATGGGAGGCTTTTTCGGCGCGATTTCGCGTGAGCCATGTGTCAATGACTTGTTCTACGGCACCGATTATCATTCTCACCTTGGCACAAAGCGTGCCGGAATGGTTACATTTGACCCTGAGAAGGGATTTAACCGTACTATCCACAGTCTCGAACGAGACTATTTCCGCTCTAAATTTGAGGACGAGCTCGACCATTTTGTAGGCAATCAAGGGCTCGGGGTAATAAGCGACACCGATCCGCAGCCGATTATAGTGAACTCCCATCTGGGACGTTACGCAGTGGTCACGGTCGCAAAAATCAACAATCTTCGTGAGATAGCTTCCGAGCTCCTTGAGCAGCGTATGCATCTGAGCGAGCTGTCAGCCAATAATATAAATCAGACCGAGGTTGTGGCATTGCTGATTAATATGGGCGAGACCTTTGTCGATGGCATCAACCTTGTGTATCGTAAGATAAAGGGTTCCTGCTCTATGCTTATTCTCACGGAGGACGGTATTATCGCAGCTCGCGACTATCTCGGCCGCACACCTATAGTGATAGGTCACAAGGAGGGGGCATATGCGGTGGCAAGCGAGACTTCGGCTTTCCCGAATCTTGATTACGAGCGTCTTCGTGATGTGGGTCCAGGTGAGATAGTGCGTCTGCGCGCCGAAAGCATAGAAGTGCTCCAGAAGCCTGCATCCCGTTGTCAGATATGTTCTTTCCTTTGGGTCTATTATGGGTTCCCCGGCAGTGACTATGAGGGTATCAATGTAGAGGATGTACGAGAGGAAGCCGGCAGACAGATGGGGCATGAGGACCCTACCGAGGCTGATTGTGTGTGCGGAATTCCGGATTCAGGTGTAGGTCACGCTCTCGGATATGCCGAGGGGAGAGGTATCCCTTATCGCCGCGCCGTGCTCAAGTACACTCCCACATGGCCACGCAGCTTCACTCCTGGCAACCAGTCGCGTCGCTCTCTTGTGGCTAAAATGAAGCTAATCCCCAACCGTGCCATACTTCATGACAAGAGTGTTGTGTTCTGTGACGACTCTATTGTCCGTGGTACTCAGCTTCGTGACAATGTGCGCACATTCTATGAATGTGGAGCACGTGAAGTGCACGCCCGCATATCCTGCCCGCCGCTTGTGTACGGATGTCCTTTCATCGGATTCACATCCTCAAAGAGCGATATGGAACTTATCACACGCCAGATCATCAATGATTTCGAGGGCGATCCCGATAAGAATCTTAAGGCATATGCCACTACTGGCACTCCTGAATATAACCGTCTTGTAGCTGAGATTGCTCGTCGATTGGAGCTTTCCACCCTCCAGTTCTCCAAGATAGAGGCTCTTATCGACAGTATCGGTATGCCAAAGGAGTCGGTCTGCACCCATTGTTTCGATGGTTCGAGCTATCATCCCGATGAGGCTTACCGTCAGGACCACGAGTAGCAGAAATTTTTTATGAAAATACGATAATGGGGCTATTGATAAATAGCTCCATTAATTTTTTATACAACTATTAGGTCAAGGAGTATATTGTTGCTTGTCAGCCATTTGTCCTCAGGGATGACGAGCCGTTGTTGAGGCGTATATATAAGGTTGCCTGATAGTATGAGGCGTGATGATACTTGTTCAAACTCTTTTCGGAATTCTTCGGGAATCATGTCAGGGTCAAGGCCTCTTGATGTGCGCAGTGATGTGATAAGAACATCGTTGAACCTGTTCTTGGCATCCTCATCTTCGATTACCCTGAACCCTGACCCTTGTGAGTCAATATACCCCTTTAGCGATGAGGGGTTGGACCATCTGACGCCATTGACCATTGAATGCGCTCCTGGCCCGAGTCCGATGTAATCGGAACCGTCCCAGTAGGATGAATTATGGATGGCTTCGTGCCCCGGAAGTGCAAAGTTGGAGATTTCATAATGGCAGTATCCTTCGGCGCGGGTGGCATCGCACAGATAGGCATACATTCTTTCTGCCAGTTCGTCGGTAGCTTCCTCTACAGTTCCCTTCCGGAGCATTACACCCAATCGTGTCTTGGGCTCGAAACTGAGCAGATAGGCTGATATATGCTCGGGATGCAGACTGATAAGCTTGTCAATATTGCTTTTCCATCCTTCGAGAGTCTGACCTGGCAGTCCGTATATGAGGTCGCATGACAGGTTGCGTATTCCGGCATTGCGGAGGGTTTCTATCGCTTTGACTGCTTGCGCTCCTGTGTGACGTCTGCCAAGAAATCTAAGCGAGTCTTCATCAAATGTCTGTATCCCCATGCTCACACGGTCAATAGCTGTGTGGCAGGCAATATGTTCTGCCCATTCGGAGGTGATATCTTCAGGGTTTGCCTCTATTGTGAATTCTCTCAGCGGCAGTGTTGTGGTAATGTGTGCTATCAGCCTGTCAAGCAATGGCAATGGCAGGCTCGATGGAGTGCCTCCTCCTATATATATTGTGTCAGGTACCGAATTGCCCCCTGTCGACGTCCATTCTTTACCAACGGTGTCGGTGTACGCCTCCATCATTTCGTTTCGCGGTGTGGAATAGAAGTCGCAGTAAGCACACTTTGAATGGCAGAACGGCACGTGGATGTAGACTTTCATGATAAGGAAACGGTGTTGGTATGGGGTGTTGCAGGCTACTGTCGGCGGCACAGAGTCTTGAAACGGCAGAAAGAGCATGTGTCATCGCATTCTGCCTGGCTGAATGGCTTGTCCGACAATATGATTTCACGTATCAGGGCTTCAAAACGCGTCATGTATTCATCAATAATCTCATGGTAATCTTCCAATGGGGACTTATTGAATGAAATAGGCTTCAGCCCTTCGCTATAGAGTGTCTTTAGCTTGTAGATCATTGGCTGTATAGGTCCGTCGTATCTGAATTTCTCAGCATAGGCTCTGGCATAGAAGAATGCTTGTAGCAGAGCATGCCTCCGGTCCTTTATTGTTGGGTCGAAGAGGTGGTCGAGTGTTGTGAACTCCGTCTTGTCTCCTCCGGTCTTGTAGTCGACTATTCTGATGCATCCGCGCGCAGGGTCGCCGTATCCTCCGGAGGGATACACGCGGTCCACACGGTCGATATATTGTTTGATATTGATGGTCAGGTCGTCAGCGAGTCTCATGGTGCCCTCTATACGGTGTTCGGCATCTATGAAGTCAAATGGTGTGAACTTCTTTTCTTCTTCAAACATTCTCACAAGGATATGTTTGATGAGATTGCCCATCACCCTTGCCTCACCTACCAGCGGTGTGGTGTCACCTTCGCCTCGCCGGTTGAACTCCTTGTTGATGCATTCGGTGATAAGACGGTCGAGAGTGCTTTTCGATTTTATTATGCCGTCGAGCATATCATCGGTTATCTTTATCGATTGGGCATCCCCGCGCCATCCTGTATATACCTTTTCGGCGACAGCATGGACTATTGTGCCGTAGGTGGCAGAGTCCATATAGTCCGTGAGTTCATTGTCGGCATTCAGTCCTCCAAGCTGCTGAAGATAGAATCTGAGTGGGCAGCTGATGTAGTCGTTGATTGATGATGCTGACAGTGGTCTGCCACCTGGAATGCAGAATTCGAGGAGTCTCTGTTTGATTTCAGGGGTGCGCTCTATGGCGATGACCGGTTTTTCGGGAGGAGTGAATTCGTATATGCCTGATGAATGGCTGATTTTACATTCGGGATGTAGGTATATGAGTTGGGTGATGTATCGTGACATCTCGCACGAATATGTCGCACCGTTGCGGGAGTCATAGTATATTGCTACATTTCTGGCACGGCTTATGAGTCTGTAGAAGTAGTAGGCATATATGGATTCCTGAAAATCGGTGGTTGCCATTCCGTAGCTTCGTCTCAGCGAGTCGGGGATGAACGAGCGGGAATAGTGTTTGCGAGGGAATATCCGCTCGTTCATCGACAGCAGAATGATGTTGTCGAAGTCCAGTGCGCGGGTTTCGAGTACCCCCATGATCTGCAATCCGCGCAGAGGTTCACCTATGAAGCTCACCGACACTCCCGATATGGCTTTCTGTAGAAGCTGTATGAATGTGGAGTCCTTCATTTCAATGCCCCATTTCAATGCTGCACCCCTGAGTTCGTCGAGAGCGTCGAGATATGAGCTTACGAAGAATTTCTCTGGGTCGTTGTCATGGGAGGCAAGGGCTTCTTTCAGTGATGTCAGCAGGGTATGGAAGTAACTGTATACACTGTCGATGGAATTTGGATTGTCGATTGGCGCGAACACATATGCTGTAGCAGGTGCCAGCCGTTGAGCCTCGGATGCGGGAAGCATATAGATGCGTTGCTGCATGAGGGTGCGCATTATGGCATCGCATCCTTCCCGGTCGATAGCCCCGAGCAGCGGGTGAGTGGCAACATTCTTTATGTCATCATAGAAATAGCACCATTCGCCGCGTGTCTCTGTGGCACGCAGATGCATCGATACCAGTGAATTGATGAGCGAGGCGAACGATGTGGTGCGCATAGGCAATCCCATGGTGACATTGAGATTCGACATCTGTTCCGGTACGGAATGTATCATCGGTATGAGCAGTGAGTCGTCCGGAAGTACCACAGCTGTGTTTATGGCATTGGCTGGGTCGGATATTGTGCCGTCGGTGATCCAGTCGTTCAGAAGTTTGCCTGCCATCTTGGCTTGACCTGTAGAAGAGGGTATGCCTTTCAGATGTATCTCAGGGAATTCCACTCCGGTATGCGGGTATATGGTATCAATGTCATAGCGAGAGCGGAAACGCTCTGTGTTGCGGTCTATGAACCGTGATGCTGCGTTACCTTTGTCGCGCATGGCAGGAGATGCATTGTCCCAATAGAAGTCAGCCACACCCTTTGCGTCAAGAAGTTCGAACATCGACAGTTCCGCGAGGGTAAGAACATTGAACCCTACGAATATGTATCTACGGCATGACAGATCGGATGTGCGGCACTTTCTGAGGCTCTCCACAGCCCGGCGTGCGATCATCCCTTGTGTGCCCATGCCTGAATCTTGCAATGTGGATGTGAACCGGTGATACAGAGGGTCGAGCACTTCCCAAAGTTTCAGAAATTTCTGTTCGAGCTCAGTAGGTGAATTGTAGTGCAGATGTTCCCAAAATCGGTCGGGAGAGGGTGATTCAAACTGCTCGCCCCAGTATCTCGACAGTATTTCGCGCTGCTCGTCGGTAAGATAGTTGGCACTCACTTCGCGGTAGCGTCGGAGGTTGACAAACAGTTTCGACGGTTCCACGAGATACTGGTCCACATCGTTGAAGTCACTAAGTATCATCTCTCCCCAGAACAGAAACCTGTCAAAGTCGATATCCTCACCCCCTATCTTGCGGTATTCGTTGTATAGAATGAAGAGTTGTTCCATCCTTGGAGCCTCCACGAGTGGCACTATGCGGGCTGTGAGTTCTCCTATGGTGGAAATGTCAGGCATACATAGAGGTGAGCCTTTTGCGAGTTGCCGGAGATAGTGACGGAAGAATATACCGCTTCGTTTGTTGGGGAACACGAAGCAGTAGTCCATAATATCGTCGCGCTCATTGGCGAGATATACCTCGGCGACTTGTCGAAGGAACGGTGTCATCGTGTCCTTCCTATGAATTTTTGATTAATATTATCATTTTTATGGCGAAGTCGAAATTGACTATCTTTCCGTTGGCGTTTCCTGCTATGTCGCGGGCGGCGAGATCCATGTGGTTCACTATGCTTTCGGCATTGCGCTCGGTGATGAATCGTGCGAACCGTTGGCTGAACTGAGCCTCTGTTCGGTTCATATACGTGATGTCCGGACGGTTGAAGTTGAATATGAAATTCTCGCGTATGAGCCGTGTGCAGTATTCATAGAATTTCACTTCCTGCTCCCTGCCCATTGAGGTGATATCCGCGCTCCATTGCTTCAGCCCTTTCACATCGCGTTGATAGGCAAGTCGCATAAGTTGCACGAAGTAGTCGAAGAACATCCGGCTCACGCTTGTGGCATCAACTGTCCGGAGAGCAGCATTGATGTCGCCTCCGGCTATGTGGGCTGACGCCATGGCATCCTGCGGATCCATGGCAAGGCGTCGGGTGAGATATTCTGCCACAGTCGCATCGTCAAGTCGCGTCACCTCGACAGGTCGGCATCGCGACTTGATGGTGGGGAGTATGGCTGATGCGTCATTGCTCACCAGTATGAAGATGGTACCGGGGTAAGGCTCTTCGATGAGCTTCAGAAGCTTGTTGGCAGCCTGTTCGTTCATCTTTTCGGGGAGCCACATTATCACGATCTTGTATTTTGATGCTGTGGCTGAGCCAGCCAGTCTTCTTTCGAGTCCGGCACTCTCGTACACATATATGATCGGCTGGGCATTCTTTTTTTCGAATGAAGATGCCCATTTGTCGAAATCCATGTAAGGGCTGGATGTGATGAAATCGCGGAACTCCTCGATATAGTCGTCCGACACCGGCTCCTTGAGTTTTTCGGTCTTTACCACTGGATATACAAATAGTGTGTCCACATGGTTGAAAGTCTGGTGCTGTATGCAGGCAGGGCACGTGCCGCATGGTTCTCCGTCGGATGTGGGATGCTCGCAATGAAGGTATTGCGCAAAAACCCGGGCGAGCATAAATTTACCCGATCCTGCCGGACCGTGTAACAGAAGAGCATGAGGCACTCTGCCGTCAGCCACCATATCGCGCAGCTGACGTTTCACATTTTCGTGAGCCGGAATATCCTTGAAATTCATATTTGCAAAGTTAACAAAAATCACTTAGGAAAGCGAGAGAATCAATGCTAATCGAATTTTTTCAATAGGTTTGAGTTAAAAACATTTAAAATGAGTTAAAAAATTGGGGGGGGGTAAAATTTGTTTACATTTGCAAAAATTCGCTGACAGCATGAATGCGGCATAGATTTCGGTATAGGCCTGCGTTGTCAGGGATTTTTGCAGATTATAGTATACATTTATCAACCAATCACATATCAATACCCTTAATTCTTTTTATGAAAGCGAAAGGACTTTATCTATTCCTGTTGTTAGTCCTGTTCCTATTCTCGCCATCCCTGAGAGCCTATTCTCAGCAGAGCAGTGGAGGGACAGATGATAAGGCGACACCCAAGTCGTTGATTACAGGACTTATCCTTGATGCTGAGGGAGAGCCGCTTCCTGGTGTCACAGTAAGAATAGTCAAGACCGACAAAGCGGCATTGACAAATGTCAACGGTGAGTTCTCAATCCCTGGTGCAGCCGGTCAGACTCTTGCCATTTCTTATATAGGCAAGAAACCTATGCAGGTAAAGGCTACAGTAGGCAAGCGAATGAAAATCACCATGGAGGACGATGCAGAGAGCATCAGCGAAGTAGTGGTGACCGGTATATATTCACGCAACAAGGAGAGTTTCACAGGTGCTGCATCATCATTCTCGGCGGAGGAGCTGAAAATGGCAGGCAACACCAACCTCATCCAGAGCCTCAAGACTCTCGACCCGGCTTTCACCGTACTGGAGAACAACCAGTTCGGTTCCGACCCCAACCGCCTTCCCGACCTTGAGATCCGAGGTAAGAGTAGTGTGGTCGGTCTGAAGGAACAGTTCGGACAGGACCCCAATCAGCCTCTTTTTATCCTTGACGGCTTTGAGACCACGCTACAGACCATCATGGACCTCAGCATGGACCGTATAGAATCAGTCAATATCCTCAAGGATGCCGCCTCCACGGCGATCTACGGATCGAAGGCAGCTAATGGTGTCATCGTAGTGGAGACCAAGGCTCCGGAGATGGGTAAGCTTAAGCTCACCTACAACGGCTCATTCAATTTTTCATGGGCTGATCTCACCGACTACAACCTCATGAATGCTGCCGAAAAGCTTGAGTTTGAGCGTCTCGCAGGTAACTTTGAATCCAATCTTGCCGATTCACAGGAGCTTGCTCAGATACGCTACAATCGCCTCCTCGGCAATGTACTCAGAGGTGTTGACACCTACTGGCTCTCCGAACCACTGCAAAATGGACTGAATCAGCGTCACAACCTGTATGTGCAGGGCGGTTCAAGCGATCTCAGGTTCGGCATCGGTGTCAACTACAACCGCATCGACGGTATTATGAAGGACTCCAGACGCAATGTGGGTGGAGGATATATGGATATCATATACCGCACAGGCAAACTTAGTTTTACAAATAAAATTACAGTCGATTATACCGATCTGACCAATCCGGTTGTAGGATTTTCCGACTATGCTGACGCCAATCCTTACTATCCGAAATACAATGCTGACGGTAGCATCGACCAGTGGCTTGAAGCTCCGGCGGATGCCTCAGGGTCAAGTTCCTATATTTATGTGTCCAATCCTCTGTGGAATGCCGCTCAGAACAGCTATGACAAGGGCAATTCATGGGGTGTACGCAATAATTTCAATCTTGAGTACCGTCCCATTGATCAGATAATGGTCCGCGGCAGATTCAGCGTATCGAAGACCACACAGGAGTCCGAGACGTTTACATCGCCGTCCGATACCCAGTTCAATGAAGCAGAACTCCTTAAGAAAGGAACCTATAGCAACAACCGTTCCGACTCATTCAGTTACGATGCCGACGTGTCAGTGACCTACGGACAGCTTTTTGCCCGCAAGCATCAGGTGAATGCCGTTGTCGGAGCATCGGTCAGAGAAAATAAAAGCAAGGACAAGGGTTTCGATGCCCAGGGATTTCCTGAAGGTGATTTCACCACTCCCGGATTTG
>OFGE01000232.1_pt1 | contig 63974 bp, 50 predicted proteins | sample 1521681 | NCBI WGS metagenome assembly OFGE01 (sample SAMEA3504093, study PRJEB24116) | mouse gut metagenome | biome: mouse gut; feature: mouse-associated habitat; material: faeces | place: Denmark | collected 2011 | reverse complement strand
GGGCAGTGACTGCGACGCAGTCACTGCCCGGGGTGGTATTGAGGCCTCAAAAAAAAGCAGAGCCACACCCAGTCAACTCTTTAACACAAACAATTACAGACAGCGGATACATATAAGACACTACATATAATTAACACATATCGCTAAGCATCATATATTTGAATATTAGCAAATTATTATAGTTAAATTTTATTAACAACAATATAATATTCTCTATTATTGTAATTTATTGGCTATATTTGCTAAATCTAATGCCAATTAACAAAGTAGACCTTATGAAACCAACCTATTTAGCTTCGCTCATTGGATTAGCCTTGATATCCTGCTCACAGGGAGAACCTGTGCATCCTGAAGGAGACATCGCAGAAGATTCGCGAACAGAGACAACCGAACATGATTATGACGCACGATTTCCCGTGCCGGCATGGACCGATATCGACGGGCGAATGCACTTCGACATCGACCTTGACGAATACGAATTCCCCAAAAACAACAAGGTGATAGCCAACATAGCAGGAAAAGGCTGGAAAATAGAAGTGAGCTACCGCTACGACATCGACGACTTCGGCATTATAGTTTTTAAAGACGATGACGAATTAGACGTCTTAGGCTGCGATCGCCACCCCTATTTTTACGTACATGACTCGCAGTCGGCCTCCATATACACGCATTGGACTCTGACGCCGGACATAGAAGAAGACGACTACGAGGAAAGAAACAGGCGCTATTCAATAAACACTGAACACTACACATACGACGAAAACACCGGCCGCCTGCATCTTCATTTCCTGGACTGGTGGCAGGTAATCAAAAGCGCAGAAAACGAAATGTGGCTCGCATCGGTAACAAAGAGAGAGGGCGGAGAAGTGCGCAGGGCTGAGTTTATAAAACTTGTAGTAGCAACGCCCGACGAGGTGGCAGAATGGAACCGCACATACGGGGCAATATAACAGTGCGCCCATAGGCCGGAACGGCCTCCTGCAAGCACAGCATTCAATCGTCCGAGCCTTTATACCATCCGGCCCGGACGATTTCATGTATACTTCCAAAGCAACATCAACCCTACACTCGGCGGCGTTAAAAACATATAAAAATAGGATGTTTCAACCTATTTCGGCCGTTTTGTTTGCCCACTTGCCCGCAAAAAATTAATTTTGCACATTGAAACATACACTATCACACGACTAACGCCCCGATAAGGCCAACCGATTAATGCACGCATTCCTACGCAGCATACTGATTCTTATGCTTGTCGCCGCCACCGCTCCGCTCGCCGGGGCGCAGGAAGCGCCGTACCGCTTCGACATCGGAGCAGGCATGGGAATGAACGGCTATCTGGGCGAAGCGTCGTCGTCCATGTTCAAACACCCTGGATTCACCGCCGACGCCGGCATGCGCTATATCCCCAACGCACGCATGGCTTTCCGGGGCATGCTGTCTCTGCAGAACCTCAGCGGCAGCACCGCCGACATAGCCAACGCGCTCCCCGACGGCGCCGTCTATGATTTCCGCTCGACGGTCTACGCCATCGAACTGCGCTACGAATTCAACTTTTTCGCCTATGGCATAGGCGAAACCTACAAGCGACTGCGCCGATGGACACCTTACCTAACCATAGGCGCGGGCCTGTGCGTGAGCTCCTCCGGCGGCAACACATCCGCCGCCCCCACCCTGCCCATGGGAGCGGGCATAAAGATAAAGCTTCGCAAGCGGCTCAACCTCAACGCGGAATTCACGATAGCAAAAGCCTTCGGCGACAAGCTCGACGGGCCGCTGCTCAACGACCTCAACCAGATAAAAACCGAATTCTACAAGAGCACCGACTGGTATCCGCGTCTCACCGTGGGCATTAGCTACGAGTTCGGCGAAAGATGCGCCACCTGCCATTACGTAGACTGATATGGAAGAAACACACCACATACCCAACATACAGCTCGACATGGCGAGGCTCCCGCGCCATATCGCCATAATCATGGACGGCAACGGACGCTGGGCGCAGGCCCGCGGCCTGGAACGCGCCGCAGGCCACGTGGAAGGCGTGGCCACCGTGCGGCGAATCACCGAAGAAGCGTCGCGCCTCGGCATAGGCTATCTCACCCTATACGCTTTCAGCACCGAGAACTGGAACCGCCCGCAGGCAGAAGTGGACGCGCTGATGCACCTCATCGCCACAGCCATCGAGCGCGAGACACCCGACCTGATAAAGAACAATGTGAGCCTGCGCGTGATAGGCGACGCCTCCCGCATGCCCGCCGACACCTTGGCGCGCCTCGAACGCTGCGTGCGCGACACATCCGCCGGCACCGGACTCACGCTGGTGCTCGCCATCAGCTATTCCTCACGCTGGGAAATCACCGACGCCGCACGACGCATAGCCGCCGAAGCGGCCGCCGGACGCATCGACCCCGCCGGCATCACAGACGAAACCATAGCCCGAAACCTCGCCACGGCATTCATGCCGGACCCCGACCTGCTCATACGCACCGGAGGCGACATGCGCGTCAGCAACTTCCTGCTGTGGCAGATAGCATACTCCGAACTCTACGTCACCGACATATACTGGCCCGATTTCGACGGCCACGACCTGCGCGTTGCCATCGCCGACTACCAGCGGCGCCAGCGGCGCTTCGGCCTCACCGGCGAACAAGTAAAATAAGCCTACATACTCATCACCCCATATGCGTTATAAATCGATTTTTCTTGCAATCATCTTCGGCGCGGCCGCATCAATAGCCGCAGCCGCACAGCAGGTTGCCGACACGATATTCAACCCGCCCATCGTCTACGGCGCGCTCCCGCGTGTCTATGAAATAGCAGGCATCACCGTCAGCGGAGCACCGAACTACGACGACTCCACAGTGCTCGGCTACGCCGGACTCAAGACGGGCGACCGCATGGCCATCCCCGGCGACGACCTCACCGACGCCGTGAAGCGCCTCATGCGCCACGGCCTGTTCTCGCAAGTGCAGGTAAAGGTGCTGAAGACGGCCGGCGACAAAGCATGGATAGAACTCGCCCTGCGCACCCAGCCGCGCATCTCCAAAGTCAACTACCTCGGCATGAAAAAATCCGACCGCGACGACATACAGGAGAAGCTGCAGCTCATGAAAGGCAACCAGATAACGCAGAACATCGTCAACCGCGCCGAGGCCATAATCCGCCAGCACTACAAACAGAAAGGCTACGGCAACGCCGACGTGAAAATCACGCTCCACGAAGACCTCTCCGCCCCCAACGAGATGATAGTGGACATCGCCGTCAACCGCCACGACAAAGTGAAGGTGCACAAAATCTACCTCGACGGCAACGAGGTGCTATCCGACTCCAAACTCAAGCGCACCATCAAGAAAACCAACGAAAAGAACAACATCCTCAAACTGTTCAGCCAAAAGAAGTTCGTTGAAAGCGACTACGAGGACGACCTCAACCGCATACTCGAGAAGTACAACGAACTCGGCTACCGCGACGCGCGCATCGTGGCCGACAGCGTGGTGCCGTACGACGAAAAGACCGTCGACGTGCACATAAAACTCGACGAAGGACACCGCTATTACATCAAGGACATCAGCTGGGTGGGCAACACGGTATACCCGCCGGACATGCTCGCCGCCTACCTCGACATGAAGCCCGGCGACGTATACAACCAGAAGCACATGAACAAGCGCCTCACCGAGGACGACGACGCCGTGAGCAACCTCTACATGGACAACGGCTATCTGTTCTTCGACCTCGTACCCATCGAACGCGAAGTCAAAGGCGACAGCATATCGCTTGAAATGCGCGTCACCGAGGGCCCGCAGGCACGCATCAACAACGTCATCATCAACGGCAACGACCGCCTGTACGAAAAAGTGATACGCCGCGAACTGCGCGTGAAACCCGGACAATTGTTCAGCAAGGCCGACCTCATGCGCTCCGCACGAGAAATAGCCCAGACAGGCCACTTCAACCCCGAGAACATGGACATCCGCCCCGAGTCAAACCAGGAAAACGGCACAGTCGACATCCTGTTCGACCTCGAAAGCAAGGCCAACGACCAGATTGAATTCTCGCTCGGATGGGGACAGACCGGCATCATAGGAAAACTGTCGCTCAAATTCACCAACTTCAGCATCAAGAACCTGTTCTACCCCAGCACCTACCGCGGCATCATCCCGCAGGGTGAAGGACAGACATTCACCATCAGCGCGCAGACCAACGCACGCTACTACCAAGCCTACAGCGTCAGCTTCCTCGACCCGTGGTTCGGCGGCAAACGCCCCAACTCGCTCAGCGTGTCGGCCTACTACAGCCGTCAGACAGGCGTGAACTCGTCGTACTACAACAGCACATGGGCCAACTCCGCCTACAACTACGGATACTACGGAGGCTACGGCTATGGCGGTTACGGCTACGGCAACAACTACTACAACGACTATTACCAAAACAGCTACCAGAACAGCTACGACCCCAACAAGGTGCTGCAGATGGTAGGCGTAAACGTAGGCTTCGGCAAGCGCCTCAAATGGCCCGACGACTACTTCACGTTCACAGCCGAGCTCGGCTACAACTGGTACTACCTCAAAAACTGGGATTACCTCTACTACATGAACAACGGCACGTCCAACGCCCTCGTTCTCGGCCTGACACTCGCCCGAAACTCCATCGACAACCCCCTCTACACACGCGAAGGCTCCACTTTCTCGCTGAACTTCCAGATTACTCCCCCCGCATCGCTTTTCGGCAAACGCGACTGGAAAAAACTCTCCGAAGAAAACACCGTGGAAAGCAAGAAACAGCTCTACCGCTGGATCGAATACTGGAAACTCCGTTTCAAGAGCCGCACATACACCCCGCTGTGCAACGCCAACGGCACATACACCCCCGTGCTGATGACACGCGCCGACTTCGGTCTGCTCGGCAGCTACAACAAATACCTCAAATCGCCCTTCGAGACATTCTACGTGGGCGGCGACGGCATGAGCGGCTCCTACACCTACGCCACCGAGACTATAGCCCTCCGCGGCTACGACAACGGCCAGCTCACCCCGTGGGGACGCGAAGGCTACGCCTACAGCCGCCTCGGCCTCGAGGTCCACTTCCCCCTTATGCTCCAGCCCTCCACCACCATCTACGCCCTCGCCTTCGCCGAAGGCGGCAATGCCTGGACCTCGGTGAAGAAGTTCAACCCCTTCGACATGAAGCGCTCCGCAGGCGTCGGCGCACGCATCTACCTGCCCATGGTAGGTATGATGGGTATCGACTGGGCCTACGGCTTCGACCGCATTAACGGAGAGAAAGGCGGCAGCCACTTCCACTTCATCCTCGGACAGGAATTCTAAACTTTTTCGCCGCAAAAGCGTCTAATAGTTGTAAACACAACTCATAACGTCATGAAAAAACTTATCCTCATCCTCGCGATAGCGCTGACAGGCGCACTGGCAGCCAACGCACAGAAATTCGCCATGGTCGACATGGATTATATCCTCCGCAACGTGCCCCAGTACGAAATGGCCAACGAACAGCTCAACCAGCTCTCCCAGCGCTGGCAGCGCGAAGTGGAGCAGGCCGGAAAGGAAGCCGAGAACATGTATCAGAGCTACCTCGCCGACAAAGTGTTTCTCACAGCCGAACAGGTGAAGAAGCGCGAAGAGGAGATAGTGGCCAAAGAAAAGGCCGCCACTGAACTCCGCTTCAAATACTTCGGCCCGGAAGGCGAGCTGTATCAGAAACGCCAGACTCTGCTCAAACCCATCCAGGACGACGTGTACAACGCCGTCAAAAAAGTGAGCGAGGAGCGAGGCTACCAGGCAGTTTTCGACCGCGCATCGTCGTCGGACATCGTATTCGCATCGCCGCGCATCGACATCAGCAACGAGGTGCTCGCCCGCTTGGGATATTCCAAATAAATTATTACCTTTGCCGACAGTAACAAAACCAACTAATAAAACATGATTAAACGACTCATTCTTGCAGCTCTTGTTGCCCTGCCTTTCTCCGCCCTCGCACAGAAATTCGGCGTGGTGGACGTTGAAACCGTATTCCAGGCCATGCCCGAAAGCGCAGCCGCACAGACCCAGATGACCGACGCGTCTAAAAAATACGAGGACGAATTCCAGAAACTTCGCGAAGAAGTGGACAAACTCTTCGCCGAATACCAGACCCTCGAAAAAGACCCCTCCACACCCCAGGCCATCAAAGAACGCCGCCTCAGCGAACTTCAGGAACGCGACCAGAAAGTGCAGCAGTTCCGCAACACTGCCACTCAGGACCTCGCACGCCTTCAGGAACAGCTCATGCTCCCCATCCAGCAGAAGTTGGGCGAAGCCGTCAAGGCAGTTGGCCAGGAAGGCAATTTCACATTCATCTTCCCCAACGAACAGGGCTTCCTGCTCTACACCGGCACTGATGTGACCGACGTCACCGCACTCGTAAAAACCAAACTCGGCATCAAATAAATCTGCCTGAAACACCATACAGAAACGGCGCGCCCCACTCCAAGGCGCGCCGTTTCCGTATACCATTCACAGACCCGTCGCATAGCAAATGCAAACCCCTCCTCCGGCAAGCCGGAGGAGGGGTGCTTCTCATTTTTCAGACTGATTCAATAGAGGGCGAAACGGCGCAGGAAAGCCACGTCGTCGTCCTCGGCGGCAGAGCGGCGGCGGCGTTCGCGCGCCATCTCATCGGCCATAAAACGGCGGCGGTAATAGCGCCACTCCTCCACCAGGGCGGCATTCAGACGTGAGAGCATGGCCGACGCGTCGAGTTTGCCTTTCAGATAGGCTGCATATTCCTTTACCATAATTGTAGATTTTAGAGGGTTTGTTAGTTAAGTGTAAACGCTCTGCCGCCACACCTTGTTCATCCTCCCTACACGGAATGAGGAGTGATGCGCACACCGCCCGGACACGAGCAGGCCATGATATAGCAGTGCAGCAGGCGGAGCGCTCTCTCAGACTGTGCGCCATAGGCCGAGGACAACTCCGGCGATGCCTGCGCATGGAACAGACTCAACACCGACGCCGCCACCACATCCTCCACCATCGTGCCCGCACGCACTGCATCGAGGGCCATGCCGGCAGCAAACTCCAGACGGCACGAATCGCCGGACACATCCGCGCTTTCAAGATACGGAGCCAGCCTCATGGCCACTGCCCGGAAAGCCGGACGCATGGCGGCCTGCAGAGCCGGGGCATGGTCGGGTGTGAGCAGCACAGGCTCCGCATCCCCGCTTCCTATGGCTGCAAGAGCCGATGCCGCAAGCACAGAATCAATGACGCTCCCGGAACATATAGTCACCACCATGGCCCTCACTTGCTTTGTCGCGCCTCCTGCGGACGCCGCGGACGATGGATTCTGCGGCTTTCAAAAGCCGGCGACGCTATGCGCATGCCTTCCCGGGTGCTGATGTAGAAACACGACGGACGGCGGAAATTAAGCACATGGCCGAGCGCACGGGCCATCGAGCCGCCGCGTCGCAACTGCTCGGACTGCACGAGCGCGGCTATTTCCATCCACATGCATCCGCGCGGGGTGGACGGGTCGGGAAGCTCTCCGCAATGCAGGATGCGCAAAAGCTTGTTATAGGCATATTCCGACGACACGTAGAAACTCGGAGCCGGAGTGGCGATGGCCTTCACCACCACTTCGCGCAACGTCGGGCGACGCCCCATGCGCTCCATCTCGCCGTACACCTCCAGGCAGCGGCGGCGGAAATCGTTGTTTCGGCAATTTTTATTCATGACAGGTCAAGATTAAAGAAACATTTATAGATTGTGAGGAATTAGTTGTCGCTGCAAAGATAAATCAAAATTGACAAACAAACAATAATAATTGCAATTAAAATTGTATATCAGCAATTTTTCATTTTCTCGTCGCGCTGGCGGGTAAAAGAATCGAATGTGAGCAGAAGGTCGTAAAGGGCAATTGTAGCATTCCGCACCTGCGCCTCATACAGGTTTGCACCCCGTGCGCCTCCGTCGTTACGCCCCAGCAGAGTATCGCCAACGCCCGATATGTCCTCAAACAGTTTCATCTGCAGCGCCAGCAGCTGGTAAGCCCCGTTAGCCCCGCCGTTGGTCACCACCTGGCGCGGGAGCTCGCCGCGTCCCGTGACGGGTATCACGCCGTCCGAAGCCGCCCACGCTTCCGACACCTGCTTCCAGTCCATATTGTCCGGCAACTGCTCCACGGGAAACAGCAGCACCCCTTTGGCCGAACAGCTCATGATGTGGTCGATCATCGTGATAAGGCGGTTAATACACCGCTGCTGGTCGAGCAGATCGTCGACAAAAGAGTGCACCTCGCCGTCTGTGAGCGGATAATGTTTCACGGCAAATGGATGCCCGCCGTGTGCGAAAGGCGAGGCATACGACGACAGCAGCGTGCCGTCGGGCGCAAGCCACCGGCATTGCCACACAAATTCCGTCGCCGCGCCGCGTGCCGAAGCCCGCCTGCGTCCCGCCGGGCGCACTACGGCGTCAAGAGTCCACATCTCCACCACTCGCCATTTGCCCGCCGGAGCCGTGAAAAAATCAAGCGAGGCCGACGTCGGAGGCAAAGCCGCTTCGGCAGCCGAATAGCTGCGGCGTATACGTTGCGCTTTCGCTGCATCCGCTCCGGCGAACCGCGCGAGCAATTCGGCCGGACTCATGTCGTGCAGCATGCCTGCGAGTTCGATGTCGAATCCTCTCGGGTCGCGGTAGGCATTCACGAAAAAGCGGTCGGGACACACATTGTCCACCCACACGCCCGTGCCCTGCATGCGGCGTTCCGACACCACGCGCTGCACAGCACAGCCGGAAATCAGAAATTCCTCAAGCATGCGGCTGTCGAGTTCGGCAAGCTGGTTGCGCACCACCGCCGAGCCCGGAGGCGCAACATAAGCCTTCTTCTCGTCGGCCATGGCACGGAAGCGCCCCACCACAGTCTTCACGAGCTGGCGGATGAGATTGTTCGTCATAGGGCGGCGGCCTGACTTCACGGCCAGTTCCGCCTCCGATACGTGCCCGCTTCCAGGCATAGGGTCGGCCCACTGGTCGCCATAGGTGAAACGCTTGCAGCTCGCACGCGCCCGGCGCAGCGGCGCACCCGCCATCCACGCATCGCGTGCGGCGGCAAGCATGGCTATATTCAATTCGTTGTCGTTCATAAATGCGAAAATATGTCAGGTATCTCACTTAAGAGGGATTCGTCGAGCGTATAGCTGTCCGGCCCCTCGTCTACCACCGCAATGGCCACATCCACAATGTCGCCTGCTTCGAAAGGAGCCACATGCAGCCGACGGCCGGCCACACAGCACACGGGATGCACGGCTCCGGGCGCGCAATACGGATTGCGGGCAAGCAACCCGCGGAGCCGCTCCTCCGGCGGCAGGCACGGGCGGGCAGGGTTGAGCCATCCCGTAAGGCGCAGTTCGAGCAGACGCCGCGCGCGCTCAGGCAGCACGGCCGTAGCTGCCGCATGTTCGCGGCATGGCGACAGCACGATTTCGTCGCGTACGTCGGCTGTGGGCAGCAGCGCAGGGTCGGCAGCGTCGAGCAGGCGCAGATACCATGTCCTCATGCGGGGCTCTATCATGGCGTTGGCGTCAATGCCCTCCACGCGCTCCACCGTGCAGTCGGCCCGCATGGGCTCAAGCCCGGCGGCAGCCCGCCAGAGCCTGAGCATTTCGGAATGCGTCAGTGTTACCAACATCCTTTGGTCAGTTTCACTTTACGCATTCAAAGTTCGGGCACCGAAGGCCTTACCACCGAACCGCCGAGCACACGCATGTGTGTCTGCGGATAGCGCAGCACAAGACACGAAGCTTCGGTTATGACTACGGCGTCGGTGTTGCGTACTCCGCTCGAACGCAGGTCGAGCGTCTCGACATTGAATGGTGTGTGGCAGTATTTGGCCACATAATCGGGATCAAGGACAAATCCGTCGGCCGAATGGCCGCACTGGTCGAAAATCTCGCTGTGCACAATGTAAAGCGACCCGAAGTTGGATTTTATTTCCTTAAGCTCTATGCCCCATTTCACCTCAGTCTCGCCAGCCGACACAGTCTTGTTGTAGTCGATTTTCGACAGGGCCTCCACCAGCTGCGTGCCGGCTATGAGGATTTTGCGCCGCGAGCCGTTGTTGCCTGTGAAAGCCTCGCGGCAGAGCGATATTACGGTGTCGCTGTCTATCCCTCCGGCAGGCAGGGAGAAGCTATGGTCGGTCTGTTCCCATATGCCGCCCGTAAGGAACACCTCCTGGCGCTTGGCCGGGTCGTCGAACCTTGCCTTAGAGCCGAAAAGGAAGTTTTTCTCCATTCCCAGACGCATATCGATGATAGCGGCTTCCTCCTGGTCGGAGAAGTTCCAGCCCACTTCCTTGTCGATGATACGCTGCATCGTGGACTGCTCCACCTGCATCTTGAATATCTGGCAATAGTTGCTGGCCTTTTTTGGCAGCACGGCGAACTGCGGGGTCTGCACGTCGAGTTCGGCGGCAGCGCGTCCCATGCGCACCACCTCTATGCCCTTGTTCAGACCGCTCACACGGCATCCCGTGCGGTCGGCCGGCAGATTGGTGATGAGGCAGCCCACGCCTGCGCCGGGAGCGCTGTCGGCGCCGCCCGACGTCACATAGAGCTGCACGGGAGTGCGTGTGCCGTCGGCCGCAGTCACATACGCCCCGGGCACGATGACGGTTTCGGAATTGTCAAAGATTTTGTCGTTGTCGGTGTGCAGCGTCACAGCCACCGGGCCGTCGTCATTGCCCACGCTTACAGACACGTCGGCAGTGATTTTAGCCGACGTCGGTTTTGTGTCCACGCTGTAGTATTCCACCACCATCGACTTCACGCCGCGCGCTCCGGCGCAGCGCGAAATCTGGTCGATAGGCGTCGACATGGGACGGATACGCACTATTTTCTCGTCGATGCTGTTTCGCAGCAGGCCGGGGGCCAGTTCGCGTGCAAGTGCGGTGGTGAGGATTTCAGAAGCGTGTGTGTTGGAGTTGCTCATTTTTACTTAATTTTTAGAAGTTAGTCCCAGAATCCCGGGCGGATGTTTGAAAGAAAAGTGGAATCGACAGCCGGAGCTGCTTCGTCGGCGCTCTGGCGGGAGGCCGTGGAACCGTACATCGGAGTGGAATTTTCGGCCGGTTCAGGAGCGGCAGCCTGCGTGGTGCCGTCGTAAGGCGGCGGAGTGGTTTCAGACATGATGTTGTGAAGATTTGTTTGTTATGTGTCATTGTCGACACCGCAAAATTACTCCCGGAACATCTCCCTGCCGCCTATATCCGCGCAAGTGCTTGCGCGGATATAGGCATGATTTCCGGATGCCATCCCCAAAACACTCACCGGCATAACATTATGCTCACAACCGCTTTACGGAAAAATAGGAACAAAAAACAAGAAAAGTGCGCTGCTTCACAGCAGCGCACCTCCCTCATAACCAAAATTCAAGTATATTTTAGACGTCCGCCTAACGGACGCCGTCCAACACAAAGTATAATTTATCCATTATTACGACACTCTGAAAAGGCCTTGCAAAAGCAAAAAAACGGTTTCGTTTCTTCGTGGCACAAAGTTAGCCATAAGTTCACAACAATTTGTTAATTAACACGTTAAGACATCGCAAAAGTTGTTAAGCACGTTTTGTTAAAATTTCGTCGAAGCTTTTACACGCTGAAATATAAAATTTTCCCCTGGCTTTGCATGCATCGGGTACAGAAAAGTTCATTAACTTTATGCAAACTTGCGTCCTGTAGGTGGAAAAACGTAAAACAAGAGAAAATCGGCCTGCTAAGGCCGATTTTCTCTTGTTTTTATGCAGCTTTAGATATTAAAAAATGACCTTGGCAACGGTGGTGCCGTGGCGTTTGATTACGGGCTGTCCGGGCAGCGGATTGTTTACACGCATGCCTTGCATGTTATAGAATTCTGTGGGTGCTTCGCTGTCGTTGTCGTTAACGATGATGTCAACCGCCGAACTGGCCGACTTTTCCACCTTGATGTTACGGAGTGCTAGACCTGCTCCGTCCGGCTCGGAGCAGGCATGGAAGCCGATATGGTACAGGCCGTCTTTAGTGGGGACGAAAGAAGCTTTCTCTTCGACCGGATCGAAGATGAGGTACTCTTTCTCCTCGTTAATCGGGTTTACGAGAGCCTCGGGTGACGGGGCGGTGCCATAATAGACGGCAAGGCGTTCGGGATAGCTGTCGCTTCCGGTGGATACCTGGAATTCGACCGCATATCTTGTTCCTTTCTCAAAACTGATAGCCGGCAGTATCAGCCAATCGTCGGCCTTGTTGGCCGACGAGTAGGGATACATGGCAGCCGTGCATTCAAGGTCAAGGGCTTCGATGTACCAGTATTCCTCACGATACCATTCGGCCTTGTCGCCGTTGGCATCGATTACGGTAAGGTCATTGAAACTGTCCTCGTCGTTAAAATCAAGCGCATAGGGAAGTGCCACCGCTCCCAGGCGGTATGCATCGGTGGTGTATGACGATATATGCATGCCGCGGTATGACATGTCGATACGGTAGGAGTAAGCCGTCATCTTCTCGGGCACCTCAACGGCGTCGGTCACGGTGGTAGCGCCTGCTGCACGAGCCACGACAAAATTGTCGTTCAGGCGGGTCACGTCATAACTCAGCAGCGAAGGATCCATGTATCCGCCATGCTCGGTGGAGGCAGGGTGCTCCCATGCTATGGTGAACCGGCCGTCGGCATACGTGAGCGATACCGACGTGAGTTTTACGGGAGTGTCGTGGCCTATCCATTGCGATGCATTGGTTTTCGGCCCCCGTCCTGCTGCGTTGGAGAGCTCGAGTACGAATTTGTGCTCGCCGTCGGCGTCCACTTTGCCATTGGCACATACGGTCTCTCCGGGCGATGCTGTGCCGCGAGTGAACAATGAGCCGTTGGCGCGTAGCAGATATTCCACTTCCCCTTCGAGCGTTTCGCCGCCGAAATTTTTGTCGGGGATGGTGAAAGTTACCGTGCCGGAGAGTTCTCCATTCTTGAAATCAAGTTCCAGGCCGTCAGGTGCGGCAGGAGCCCCGTCAGGCGACAACGGCCCCGGTATGTACATACCGCCGATGGCTTCCCCATCGGCGAACTCATAAAGTTTTGTAGCCGTTGCCGCTGTAATATCGACGGCATACAACTCCGATGTGCCGATGCTGTAGCCGTATTCGTCGATAGTAGAGGAGTCCTCGTTTGTCACCACCACGTAAAATACACCTGTGGCTGTGTCAATGGCTCCTGTCGAACGTCGGTTGGCGGTAAATCCCAGCGACGCAATATGCTCGGTGTTGCCGTTGACCTTGTCGACTTTAAGCAGCGTCCCGTCCATAGCCACAGCGTAAAGTTCGCCGCTGCGGTTGCAGCCCAGGGCTATCCACGGGGTCTCGATGCTTTTTATCGGCGTACGTTCACCGGTGGCCTCATTTATTGAGCCGAATACAAAGCCGCCCTCCGTCTCGCCAAGATCGGGGTCGGTGGAGAAGCAGCCGTATATTTTCGATGTGGTGTGATCGTAGGCAAGGTCGGTGGCCACACCCTGTTTTGTTCCGAACAACTGTGAATTGTACTCCCAAGTGTCGGGCGTGAATGTGAAATGCGTCACTTCCGTCCAGCCGTAATTGTCTACTTCCTTTGTGCAGAAATAGAAATCTTCGGTCATAGTGCCGCCACCGCTTGCGTCCATGTCGGCGTCCTCCTTTACAAGCTGTCGGTCTGCGCTGTCAAATCCGAAACTGTAGAGACCCACCTCGGAGTAGCCGGGATATTCTTTCCATTCGTTTGTGCTGTATACCGAGGCATAAAACCTCGTGGCAGGTTCTTGCGCCGCTGATGCTGCCGTCGCGGCCGCCGCTGTCACAGCAGTCGTGATGAGTAGACGTAAATTCATAAATTCAAGATTGGTTTTAGGAATTAATAAATGCAAAGATACAAGAGAGCCATACCTTTGTACGACTCTCTTAAAGAAAAGTCTGACCGCTTTTTCCATGAAAGTCACGACAACTTCCGGGGACTGCGACAAAGTTAATAAAATCGTCCCGGTTATGCAAAAGCAGCTTGGCCGTGTAATGAATCGTGCCCGTATTAAGAGCTTGTTTAAGAAGTTGTCGCCGAGGTCGTATAGCCTGTCCTCTTTTGTCTTCGCAAACCACTTATTAACAGGCATTACGAAGACTTTCCTATCTTTTATTAGCCTTTTCCAGAGATTTTTCGTAATTTTGGAATAATCTCCTTATTTCCTTAGAATAAGGGATTTGGGTAGATAACTCGATTTTGAGGTAACGATTTGCCAACTGTTCTTGTTGCTGTATTCTGCTCAGCTATGCTTTCTTAGCAACTCGTTGTGTATGCAAAAATACGAATAAATTTGAGATTAGGAGTGCTTCAATAAAAAAATCTGTTGGCGATTCTATTCCAACAGATTTTTATTCATGAATTTCTTAATCACTGATATTGTGATACAAAATCAATCTGAATCCTACGTTGAAAAGCTGGCGCATATTGTGCTTTTAGCAACCAATACGAAGCGAATATCGGTCGTACATTAAACTCTTCTGCCAACAAGTTTGCAGTCATAGGCAACCCAGCACGTTTTCGGTCAAATACGGCTTTTCGCAAATTATCTCCATTGAACAAGTATTCATTGGCAAACTTATTGGCTTCCTTTTCCCGTTTGTTTTGCTTGGCTTTCGATTCGTTTATCTCGCCTTCGTAAATTTCAACATTCTTATGTTTGATAGCATGCCCTAATTCATGAAAAAGAGTAAACCAACAAGATATAAGGTCGTGTCCACGATCCGAAATTTGAATGAGAGGTTTGTTTTCAATCCAACGAATTGCTCCGTAAACAGTTTTAGGCAGAGAGGGAACAAAAACCAAACCTACACCAAAGCGTGAAAATATTGAAGGTAAAGATTTGAAATACTCAACATCTTCAATATGAGCCATCCATTCTCTTGATTCAATCCAATTCATTAATTCTGCTCCATTGTAATCAGGGAGATTGAGGGCATTAAAATCAAGTTCACCACGACGCAACCAAGCATGAAGATTTATTGAGTCAACCTCAATTTTATTTTGGGAACGGAATAATGCAGCTTGTTTTTCGGAAGTTTCAAAAATTTCCGTGTCGGAATTCACACCAAAGAAATCTAAAATATCATCAAGAATATCATACCCTTCCATGAATTCACCACGCAGCAAAGGCAATACTTTTTTTAGCTTGGTATATGTCTTTTTTGCCTGATTGTAATTAGCCACATACCGTGGCTTTTCTTCCAAATACTCCTTCTGAAAATCAGCCAAATATTCACACACATTAGAATCGTCCAATATTTCAGCAGCTTTTCGTAATGCTTTATTTGATAGTTGTTCCTTACTCCTTAAATCTTTAATGCCAATAAGTTCTTCGAAATTCTTAATGCCGCGAGCCTCGAATATATCAGCAAGTTCCCCTCCGACTGTATTGCGCAGCGTCAAAGGGTTTAATACAGGTATTTTTTCAAGTGCAGCCATTTTATATATTGTTATAATCGTGATTATTTACAGCAATAACATATATTGTCATTATTGAGTTGAAATCTCCTTGCCAATCTTGTGCCAATAATAAATTATTTTCTTCATCAATGATATGATTAAAAAATTTTCTTGGTCCTCGTCCAACACGAACTTTCAAAATCAAGGGGGCTTTTTTAGCACATCCTTGTTTTATTTCTATTCGATTATCTGTTTGACCAAACATGGCATTATAGGCTCCAGCTGAAACATATTTCCTCAATCGGTCATGCAACTTTTTTGCTGGTTCCATTAGGTTAGCACCAAAAGTCTTTGAAAATGCTCTTGAGGCATTACGATTATCGGGATTTAATACAAAATCTCGATAACATTTAACTTCTTTGGAACTACCATATTCAATGTTCATTTCTACTCTAACTGTTGTTTCGACTGCAAAGATACAACTTTTCTTTCAGAACTCATCGCCTACCAAATAAAATTGTGTACCTTTGCATTCGTAAAGGCAAAATGTCGGCTATGAATAAGATAAAAGAAGTTTTGGAAACAAAAGGGTTAAGTCAGACGGAATTAGCCGGCTTACTTGGAAAAAGTTTCAATATGGTAAATCTATACGCAACTAATAAAATACAACCTCCTATTCCTGTCTTGTATCAAATTGCCGATATTTTGAATGTTGATGTACGGGATTTACTTGTCCCAAATCTAATTAAAGAACGTTCTCCGTATGGCGAAAAAAGAGGTTAAGACAGACCTTTGGGTTTATGAATTATTGCAGGAAGCCAATATTCATCTAACTCCACAAGGGTGTGATATAAAGGAAATAGATGAAGCGTTAAGAACTGCATCTAAATCAAAAACAGGTAATGCAGGCTATCCCGAATATTGTGGGGTAGTCAAGGATTTTATCCTTGTAATAGAAGACAAAGCATCACTTGCCAAGCACATTTACAAAGATGAAAATGACTTGTTGTCGCAAGAAGTTAAAGTTGTAAAGGATTATGCCGTCAACGGAGCTTTATACTATGCTTTGCATTTAGCTGTAAACACCTCGTATAATAAAATCATAGCTCTTGGTGTATCGGGAAATGAAAAACATCATAGGATTACACCGATATTTGTCAATGAACGTGGCGATTATAAAGAATTGCCTGATGTTGAAACATTCATCTCTTTCAATGAAGCCAATATTGATGAGTATTATCTGAAAGAAATACTATGTGAAGAAACGGATGTAGAAAAGACAACGGCAGAAATTCTGAAAGATGCCGAGAAACTGCATAATGACCTGCGCAACTATGGAAATTTGACAACAGAACAAAAACCGTTGGTTGTGTCGGGAATAATGCTTGCTTTACGTGAAATTGAATATAAGACATTCTCTATTGAATCCCTTATAGGTGACTCTATAAAAACTGATGGGCAAAAGATTTACGAAGCAATCAAGAGTAATTTGGCAAGAGCCAATGTTACTCCCGATACAAAACGAGATAAATTACTCAGTCAATTCTCAGTCATAAAAGACACTACAAAAATTAACGAGAAAGACGACACATTGGGCAAAACACCATTAAAGCATTATACCGAATTTCTCTATAACAGTATATATAAGAATATCAGATACCACAATTCTGCCGAAGATTATTTAGGGCGGTTTTATGGTGAGTTCATGTCTTATTCAGGAGGAGATGGACAGACATTGGGTATCGTGCTCACACCGAAACATATAACTGAATTATTTTGTGAGTTGGCACAACTTAAAACAACGGATAAAGTCTTTGACCCATGTTGCGGCACGGCAGGCTTTCTAATTGCTGCGATGCACAAAATGGTAAAAATGACAGATGATGAAAGTCTGAGGAGGAGTATCAAGCGTGACCAATTATTCGGTATCGAGTTGCAATCCTATATGTTCACCATCGCCACTACTAATATGATTTTGCGTGGCGATGGCAAAAGCAACTTGCATAATATGGACTTTTTACGGCAAAACCCAAAACAGATACAGCTGAAAGGCTGTACCGTAGGAATGATGAACCCTCCATACTCGCAAGGCTCTAAAGCTAATCCTGATTTGTATGAGATTAGCTTTACTGAGCATTTACTTGATTCATTGACAGAGGGCGCAAGAGCCATCGTTATTATACCTCAATCCTCGGTTACAGGTAAGAGTAAAGAAGAACAGAATATAAAGAATAATATTCTGAAAAACCATACATTAGAGGGGGTTATAACCCTCAACAAAAACACATTCTATGGAGTGGGTACAAATCCGTGTATTGCCGTATTTACGGCAGGAATACCGCATGATAAAAACCATTTATGTAAATTCATTAATTTTGAAGATGATGGATTTGTGGTGAGCAAGCACATTGGTTTGGAAGAGACAACAAGTGCCAAAGACAAACGACAACATCTGCTTGATGTATGGTTTGGAAGAATTGAAGCTGAGACCAAGTTCTGTGTAGAAACAACTATTGAGGCAGAAGATGAGTGGTTACACGCCTTCTACTACTTTAATGACGAGATACCATCAGAAAAGGATTTTGAGAATACAATGGCTGATTATCTAACATTTGAGTTTAATATGATAACTCACGGAAGAGGGTATCTTTTTGATGAAAAAGGAGGTTGCGATGCTTAAACTAAGGGATAGACAGTGGGAAGTTTTTGATTTCAATGAAATATTTGAGATAAAAAAAGGATTCTACAATAAAAAGCCTCCATGTTTTGATAATGGAACAATACCATTCATTGGGGCATCTGATTCAAATAATGGTTTTACTGGGTTTACAACATATTCATCTATAAAAGCAAATTCCAAAGTTGGATATGGTAAAAATGAACCTATTGAACAAAAAATATACAGTGGAAATGCTATTTGTGTAACAAATAATGGTTCTGTAGGATATGCCTATTATCAACAGCATAAATTCACCTGTACTCATGATGTAAATCCTTTATATCTAAAGAGCAAGAAGCTTAACAGATATATTGCCATGTTTCTGATTGGTTGCATTGAAAAACAGCGAGTTTGTTTTACTTATGCAAGAAAATGGCGTCCTAAAAGAATGGTTAAATCCAAATTAATACTTCCTGTAACTGCTGAGAAAATACCTGATTGGCAGTTCATGGAGGACTACATGAAGCAAAAAGAACAACAGATTTTAAAACCAACAATAGAAAGATTATGCAAAAGACTAATAATCAACGACATACTGGGGGGGGGGTAAGTCACTGTGTTCCAATTGGAAAGCATTTTACTTTACTGAAGTTTTTACCGAAATTCAGCGTGGTAAACGACTTAAAAAAGCCGACCATGAGGAAGGTAATACTCCCTATGTATCATCAACATCCCTCAATAACGGTATTGACGGATTTATTGGTAATGATGGCAGCGTAAGAAGATTTGACGATTGTTTAACATTGGCGAACAGCGGTAGTGTTGGCTGTGCTTTTTATCATCAATATACTTTTGTCGCAAGTGACCATGTTACGAAATTAAAACGTGATGGGCTTGATAAATATGCTTATTTATTTATGATTCCGATTATCAATAGGTTGTCGGAAAAATACAGCTTTAACCGAGAAATAAATGATGAGCGTATAAAACGAGAAAAGCTATTGTTACCTGCCACTGATAAGGGAGAAATTGACTTCGCCTTTATGTCTGCTTTCATGAAAGATGTCGAACATAACATACTCAATACCACACTTAAAGTCTTCAAGGAACGAGTAAGTGTTAATAAATTAAAAATGGGGGGGGTAAATTGGAAGAACTTCCTATTACGTGATTTATTCCCAACACTTGTTGCTGGTAAATCAAAAGGACTTAATCATATTGAAAAATCAGATAGTGGTATTAGCTATCTTGGTGCGACCAATCAAAATAATGGGGTGCTATGTTTTGTAAGTAGAGAAGATAAAAGCACAATTCAAAAAGGGAATTGCATTGCCTTTATTCGTAATGGCGAGGGGTCAATGGGGTATTCTGTGTACAAAGCCGAAGATTTCATAGCCACCTCCGATATGACATTCGGCTATAACAACCATCTCAATAGATATACAGGTACATTCATTACAACTATAGCAGACCGGGTCAGAGGGAAGTATAATTTTGGATATAAACGAAGTGCAAATCGTTTATCCAAAGAAATTATCACGCTTCCTGTTGATAATGACGGTTCTCCCGATTGGGAATATATGGAGGACTATATGCGTAATATTGAAAGCGCACATATTTTAACCTATCTCAAAATGGTACAGAATGACTTCGCTTATTAAAGACTTTAAGTGAAGTCATTTCAAATTTCATAAGAGACCCCTGCTTTTCCTTTGCGGTCGAATCGGATGAGATACGGATAATTTTAGCTTCTTAAAATGTTCTTTAAACCAAACCCCAATCGGTTGCAAGTCAATCGTAAGAACGAACTTTCCTTTGTCAGTGAACACTTTGGCTTTAACATCCTTTGCCATGAATTTCCGTTTGTGTTCTTCCGAATATAGTTCACCGCTATATTCAAGCGGCTTGCCCATCATCAGTACTGCCGTCTGTTCTTGATCGAAACCTACGGAAAGGCAGAACCTTTCGAGATTGAGCATACCCTTTATTTGCGGAAACCATTTCAATGTCTTGTTCAACAAGGCGGTAAGCCTTGATACCTCTTTCTTGTGTTCGGTATCTCTTACCTGCAATTCCTTGATGTGCTTCTGCTGCATATCCAACATTTGTTATTACTCAACGAGTTAGGCCTTGATAAGCAAATCGGCGCAGAACGGCGCAATCATTGCAGGGAGCGTTAAAAATGCATCCCGCTACGGGTAACGATTTGAAAACCTTTCTGCTTCATAGAACTGCTTTCCTTTGCGTTTCCCGTTTTTTGCGGTTGGCTTCATTTGACACTGTAAACGCTTTAATGATAGCCATTTCAGTGACATTTCAACCTCTTTTCTCGGTTATTCCAAAGATTTTTCGTAATTTTGTGCTGTAATATGTACCGACAATAAATATAATACGATATATGAACCCCTTGGAACTCAGCGAACAGGAAATAATACGCCGCGGCAGCATGGAAACAATGCGCCAGATGGGCATCGACCCCTATCCCGCAGCCGAATATCCGGTGGACGCATACAGCGACGACATCCGCGCCAACTTCAGCGACGAAGCCGAGCCGCGCCAAGTGTGCGTGGCAGGACGCATAATGACCCGCAGAATCATGGGAAAAGCATCCTTCATGGAACTGCAGGACAGCCACGGCCGCGTGCAAGTGTACGTGTCGCGCGACGAGATATGCCCCGGCGACGACAAAGAGCTGTACAACACCGTGTTCAAAAAGCTCCTCGACATAGGCGACTTCGTGGGCATGCGCGGCCACGTGTTCCGCACACAGACCGGCGAGATTTCCGTGCATGCGTCCGACCTCACCGTGCTCGCCAAGTCGCTCCGTCCCCTGCCCGTGGTGAAAGTTAAAGACGGCAAGACCTACGACGCATTCGACGACCCCGAACTGCGCTACCGCCGCCGCTACGTCGACCTCGTAGTAAACGAAGGCGTGCGCGACATCTTCCTCAAGCGCACACGCGTATACACGTCCATGCGCAACTACTTCAACGAGCACGGCTACATAGAAGTAGAAACCCCCATCCTGCAGAGCATACCCGGCGGAGCCTCTGCGCGTCCGTTCATCACCCACCACAACGCGCTCGACATCCCCCTCTACCTCCGCATCGCCGACGAGCTCTACCTCAAACGCCTCATCGTGGGCGGATTCGAAGGTGTCTACGAGTTCTCCAAGAACTTCCGCAACGAAGGTATGGACCGCACGCACAACCCCGAGTTCACGTGCATGGAAATATATGTCAGCTACAAAGACTACAACTGGATGATGCGCTTCACCGAGCAGATGCTCGAACGCATCTGCCTCGAAGTCAACGGCACCACCGAAGTGCGCGTGGGCGACAACACCATAAGCTTCAAAGCCCCCTTCCGCCGCGTCACCATGGCCGAAGCCATCAAAGAACACACCGGCGCCGACATCACCGGCATGGACGAGCAGCAGCTGCGCGAACTCTGTGCCACACTCGGCATCGAGACCGACCCCTCCATGGGCAAAGGCAAACTCATCGACGAGATATTCGGCGAAAAGTGCGAAGGCAACTACATTCAGCCCACGTTCATCACCGACTACCCCATAGAAATGTCGCCCCTCACCAAGCGCCACCGCTCCAACCCCGAGCTCACCGAGCGCTTCGAACTGATGGTGAACGGCAAGGAATTGTGCAACGCATATTCTGAGCTCAACGACCCCATCGACCAGTACGAACGCTTCGTCGAGCAGATGCGTCTGAGCGAGAAGGGCGACGACGAAGCCATGATCATCGACCACGACTTCATACGCGCGCTCGAATACGGCATGCCTCCCACTTCGGGCATGGGCATAGGCATGGACCGCCTCGTCATGCTCATGACAGGGCAGACAGCCATCCAGGAAGTGCTCCTGTTCCCGCAGATGCGCCCGGAAAAGGTGCATAAACGCGACAGCGAAGAAGCCTACACAGCACTCGGAATCGATGCGGAATGGGTGCCCGCACTGCAGAAAGCAGGCTACATCACAGCGGCATCTATGGCCGATGCGGCAGCAGGCAAACTGCATCAGGAACTCTGCGGACTCAACAAAAAGCACAAACTCGGCCTCAAAAACCCGACCCCCGACACTGTGGCCGCATGGATAGACGCAGCTGCCAACACCGACACACAGCAATAATCCCCACATGGCATTCCCCGGAAACATAGCCGTGCTCGGAGGCGGCAGCTGGGCCACGGCGCTCGCCAAACTCCTCATGCAGAATTGCGAGCTCATACACTGGTACATGCGCCGCGACGACCGCATCGACGATTTCAAGCGCCTCGGCCACAACCCCGCGTACCTTACCGACGTCGAGTTCGACATCAACCGCATCGTTTTCTCAAGCGACATCAACCGGGTGTGCGAATCAGCCGACACGCTCCTGCTTGCCATGCCGTCGCCCTACTTCAAAGACCACATGGCAAAAATCACCGTACCTCTGGCCGACAAATACATAGTGTCGGCCATCAAAGGCATAGTGCCCGACAGCAACGAGCTCGTCACCGACTACATGACATCGCACTTCGGCGTCGACCCCGACCGGCAGCTGTGCATCTCCGGCCCGTGCCATGCCGAGGAAGTGGCGCTCGACCGGCTCAGCATCCTCACCATCGGCTGCCACAACCCGGAACTCGCCGGCGAGTTCGCCCGCTGCATAGCCGGCAAACACACCCACACCGTCACGTCCACCGACCTCGCCGGCATAGAATACGCCGCCGTGCTCAAAAACATCTACGCCATAGCGGCCGGCATAGTGCACGGCATGAAACTCGGCGACAACACGCTCGCCGTGCTCGTCAGCAACGCCACACGCGAAATGGAGCGCTTCCTTGACAGCGTGGACCACAGGCCGCGCCACATCTGCGACAGCGTCTACCTCGGCGACCTGCTCGTAACATCCTACTCGCGGTTCTCGCGCAACCACAACTTCGGCTCCATGATAGGCCGTGGATACTCTGTCACGGCCGCCCGCATGGAAATGGAGCAGACAGCCGAAGGATACTACGGCACAAAATGCATACACGACATCAACCGCCGCTACCAGGTGGCGATGCCCATCCTCGACGGCGTTTACGACATATTGTACCGGCGCATGTCGCCGGCCAAAACGATGGCTCGCATCGCGGAAAGCTTCGATTAACCTCCCCGAACGGCTATATGTCACACAGATGTATCACAACCGTCACAGCAATGTAACATCTCGTCGTTAACTTTGCCACACCGAAGAACGGATAAACCAATCTAAAACGACCATATAAGCATAATTCAGCAAAAGTAGCAATAATTATAGCACATAAAGAAATCGGCACGTCGCAGACGACGCGTCGATTTTGTTTTACCCCACCTCCGATAAAAAATGGCAGACAACTACCTTGAGAACAGAATGGCCGAACACATGGCCGGCGGCCGCAACAACCGCAGCCGCACTGCGCATCCGTCGTCAGCGGCGCTGCGTCTCGGACGCCGCCGCGTGCTCGTGGCAGGAACATCGCCCGCTGCCGGAACCATCGCTGCGGAATTCGCCACGGCAGGCTGCCCCACAGCATTGCTCGGAGGAGGCCACGCCGTGGGCGCACGCTGTTTCCCGCCCGATGCCGACCCGGCAGCGGCCATCGACACCCTCATCCACGACTGGCACGAAATCGACACACTCATCCTCGCCGGCGAGGCACAAGGCATAGAGAGAACCCTGCACGAACGCCGCCACCTCATACCGGAGCCGCTGCGCAGCACATTCCGCCGCACCATAGCCATAGGCACAGAATGCGACTGCCCCGAAGCCATAACACTGTCTATATCCGGCCCGTGCGACACTGAAGCCATAGCCCCCGCGCTCGCACGCCTCTGCCTTTATTTCTGCAGCCCCGGATCGGAACTCCTGCTCGGAACACACATCCCGCTGACGACACAATAACGCTAATTTTTGTTAAAACACCGCATCGGCACACCCTACCCCATAAAATATATGTATCTTTGAAATACCTAACGACACAGCGCCTGAACCTTTGGCCCTATCATTATTTACATTTCTTACAACAAAGAATTTCAAGGACTAAGCAGAAGGCAATGCCGGACAAGCATCGTTGCGAAACGAATAGCCCGGGACGGCAGTGACGTGAAGTAAGTATGATATAATCTCTACACTTAAGTAAATTCACATGCCTTAACGGCTTAGGTCCTCTGCCCATTGCGAAAATGAGCAGGGACTTATTTTTTTGTATCTTTCTCACTTTTGAGCTATCTTTGCCGACAAGATGAACCGACTACAACTCTACATAGCCAAAAGCCTGCGCGGCTATAAAAGTCTCGTAAGCTTCAACCCCGACGACATCGTAAGCCGCCACGTCGGCGACATGCGCGACGCCCTCGCGGCCATCGACTACGACCCGCTCGAGAAAAACATCTTCTACCTCGTGCAGTACATAGACTCAGGCACGCTCCTGTCGGTGCTGCGCACCATCCCCTCCGAAAAGCTCGACCATCTGGCCGCCACCATATTCATCCCCGCACAAATGGACATAAGCGCCGACCAGCTCGGCGAGGCCGTCCATGCCATCACACGCAAGATGAGCGCGCCGGGCATGAGCGGCGGCGACATTGCCGAACTACGCGAACTGTTCACCCGCGAATATCCCGACGCCGGCACAGCACGCGTCCTCACATCCTCCGACAGGCACGGCAGCTATGCATGCAGCCTATACGGAGGACAAAGCGGCCGCACCCTTGCCGACTACCTCGGCAAGAATCTCTACCGCGCCGACTGGACACAGCACAAAGGCGTTCTGCTTCTCGACGCCGAACTCGGGCTCGGCGGCCCCGCTCCCGAGCCGCACACGCACACGGCCGCAGAAACACACAAAGAAGCCGCTGCGCCGACACCTGTCCGCGAATCCCCGCGGACTACTGCCCCCGCACCATCGGCGACCGAGGCAGGCGGCGCGGCAGCAGGCACGAGGCGCACCATCATAGCCGCCGCGGCAGGTTTTGCCGCCGGATTGCTGCTCGGATTCTGCCTCTTTGCCGGAGGGCAGGACGAAAAGGTGGGACGGAGGCAGGCACAGCCCGAAATCCCGGCCGCCATTTCCGCACCGGCCACCACCACCGCCCCCCCCGTCGAAGAAACAGCCCCCGCTGCCACGGACGAACATCCCGACGCACTCGCCGACGCCACGGCATACCTCGACAGCAACCGCACATGGACACGCAGCCGGATGGAACAGAACAGCGCCATAGCCGGTCTGTTCGACGACTTGAACGCCATGCGCATCGACAGAATCATAGACAAATGGGGTCCGCAGCTGAAAGACTCCAAAAACTTCGGAGCTGTGGTGCGTGCGGCAGAGAGTTCACGACGCAAAAACATAAACCTCCACCGCGAAGGCCGCACCTCCTACAACAAACCCGGCGACGAATCCATCGGCTACGTCGGCTACACCTATTGGATAGACCCCTGAATCCCGCATGGACTTACGCCGGATTAAGGGGTATCTGACCGCACTTGCCGCCTCTCTGAAAGACAGATTGCTTGCACCCGTAGGCACATGCCCCGCCTTCTTTTTCGCAGCCACGGCTCTCGGAGCGGTGGCGCCATTGGCCTTAGCCCTGCTATGCGGACAGCTCCGCCTGCGTTTCACTGCCTTTGCCTTGTGCCAGTCGGCCGTGTTGGCCTATGCGGCATGCGTCCTCATGCGCCGCTGCCGTGTCGCGCGCATGGCATTCCTGTGCGTGCTCGCAGCATGGGCAGCCATAGAAGCCGGACACACCGCAATGCTCGGCCGCTGCATCGACGCCTCGTCCGTAAGCCTTGCCATGGACACAAATCCCGCCGAAGCCGGCGGTTTTTTCCGTCAATATTTCTCGGCAGGACTAATCGCAAAGATCCTACTCTTTTTCTCCGCCATGGCGGCCGCACCTTGGTGCGGCCGCATGCTGTGGATGCGCCTGCGCCACCGCCCTTTCCCTTCCGCCCTGTTCGCCGCCGCACTCGCCGTGGCGCTCCCGGCCGGAGCCATAGGCATAGCCGAATGCGCGAGTGTATGGTTCATCAAAGACTACGACCGCTTTCTTATATGGAGAGCACACGACAATGGCAACACGGCGCTCGCCAGAGTGTACCGCATGCTCCACAGCGACAGTTTCACAAAAGGGCTGTATCTTGCCAAAAACATGCAGATGGACAGCGCCACACTGCGCATGTGGGAGCACGTGCAGCGTGGCATAACCTCTGAGCCCGCAAGCAAGGCCGGCACAGATTCGCTCACGATAGCGGTAATCATCGGCGAATCCTTCATCAAAAGCCACTGTGCGCCATACGGCTACGGCCTGCCTGTAAACCCGCGTCTGCAACAGGAAATAGACAGCGGACGCATGGTTGCCTTCACCGACATGATAAGCCCTGCCGACTTCACGATACAATCGCTCCGCAACACGCTCAACCTCAACGACCTCGCCGACGGCACAGCTTGGCACGACTCCCCGTTCTGGCCTCTGCTCCTGCGCCGCTCGGGTTTCAGCGTCTACCTCTACAGCAACCAGTACGCACCCGGTGGCGGCAGCAACGAACTCAACGGCATGCTGTACTCGCCCGTGCTCACCGACTGCTGCTACACGGCCACGGCCGAACGCCGGTTCGACTACGACCACCTGTTCACAGAGCATGTCATGCGCAACCTGTGCCCACACGAGCACGGCGCGCGAAAACTCGTCATATGGCATCTGCTCGGCCAGCATTTTCCGGCCGACGAACGCCTCCCGGCCGACTCGCAGTGCCGACGCTTCACCGCAGCCGACATCACCGCAGAGCAGCCGTGGCTCACCCCCGGACGCCGTGCCGAAGTGGCCGACTACGACAATGCCACCCTATACAACGACTCCATAGTAGGCTCCATCATCGACCTTTACCGGAATACCCCGTCCGTAGCCATCTACTTTTCCGACCATGGCGAGGAAATATGGGATGTGGCGCCTTATGGCTCACGCAACGCGCAGCACCCCGACGACGCCGAATGGCTCCACCGACACTTCGACATCCCGTTTTTCGTATGGATGAGCCCGGCCTACACAGCCGCCAATCCCGACGCCGCCGCGCGCATAAAAGCCGCCGCCGGCCGCCCGGGCATGCTCGACAACCTCGGGCAGGCAGTGCTCGGCCTCGCGCATACCGACGGCGGAGGACGCTACAATCCGCGCCGCGACATCCTTTCCGGTTCGTACTCTCCGGCTCCGCGCGTCACATCCGCAGGCTACGCCTACGACTCCATAGTCTCGGAATGACATGATTCCCGATTTTTTTCGTAACTTTGCAGCCTGAATGAAGGAACGCACACGTAGAATAGCGGCAGCGCTGCTGCTTGTGGCATTCGCGGCATTTGTCGGCGGAAACACTCTCTGCGTGCACACTCACTCGGGACCCTACGGAGCCGTCACCCACTCCCACCCCTACCTTCCCTCATCACACCACTCCCACACCTCAGCCCAGTTCGAGACCATAGGGCTTATCAACAGCCTGAGTTTCGACAGCGGCAGCACGCCCGAGACATACATCCCGGCCGACGTGCTGTCCACAGCCATTGTCTGCGGCCGCGAGGCCACAGGCAATCCCGGCGCATCCGTCGCGCTGCCCGACCGCCGCGGTCCTCCCTCAATTGCGTAAAAAACAACGGCCACCCTTCTCCGTCCGCACCTCTGTGCGGGCGCATACGCACATACACATCCTATTTTTACGCAACATCCCATGATTATAACCAAAATACTGCCGGCAGCCATCATCGCCGCAGCAGCCACACACGCTTCATCCTCCACGGCTGCAGGCCTCCACGGCGTCGTACGCGATGCCGACACACGCGAACCCATCCCCTAATGCGCCGTAAAACTCGCAGGCTCCGGCACCCCTGAGGCGGCACTCACCGACTCTGCCGGCCGCTTCACTTTCGACCGCCTCGCCCCGGGCGACTACACCATAAGCGCATCATATGTAGGATATCAGGACCGCTCGCGCCACCTATGCCTCCACAGCGGCACCGACACCACGTCCATCGAACTGCGCCCCGACGCGATGATGCTCGACCAGGTCGTAGTCACAGGCACAAAAAGCGAACTCAAGCGCCGCCACAGCTCCTCGCTCGTCAATGTGGTTTCGTCCAAGACTTTCGACCTCGTGAGCGCATGCTCTCTTGCCGACGGACTCAATTTCCAGCCCGGCGTGCGCGTCGAGAACGACTGCCAGAACTGCGGTTTCACCCAAGTTCGCATCAACGGCCTCGACGGACACTACTCGCAGATACTCATGAACTCGCGCCCGATGTTTTCCGCCCTTGCGGGTGTCTACGGCCTCGAACAGATTCCGGCAAACATGATCGACCGCGTGGAAGTGATGCGCGGAGGCGGCTCGGCCCTGTTCGGCTCGTCGGCCATAGGAGGCACCATAAACATAATCACCAAGGACGCCGCCGAGAACAGCGCTTCCGTGGCACACACTCTCACATCCATCGGCATAAGCGGAGCCCTCGACAACAACACCACCCTCAACGCATCCGTAGTGGGCGGCGAAGGAAAACTCGGCATGTTCGTCTACGGGCAGAACCGCCAGCGCGACGGCTACGACCACGACGGCGACGGATTCACTGAAATAGCAGCCCTGAACACACAGACACTCGGACTCCGCGCATTCGCGCTGCCGACAGAGCTGTCGCGAATCACTCTCGAGTACCACGGCACCCACGAATACCGCCGCGGAGGCGACAACCTCGACCTGCCGGCACACGAGGCATGGGTGGCCGAACAGACCGACCACCGCATAAACGCCGTCGACCTCGGCTACAACCTCCGCAGTTCCTCCGGCAACGACCGCCTCAACGCCTACGCAGCCATGCAGCACACACGCCGCAACAGCTACTACGGAAGCGAGAAAGACCCCGACGCCTACGGACGCACCGAGGACCTCGTGGCTCTCGCAGGAGCGCAATGGACCCATGCCTTCAGCCGCCTGTGGTTCATGCCCGCCGAACTCGTGGCCGGAGCCGAATTCAACTACAACTTCCTGCACGACACCACCGTGGGCTACGACCACGACGCGCGCCAGCACGTGCGCATCTACAGCGCCTACGCGCAGAACGAATGGCGCGACGACCGCTGGGGATTCCTCGTCGGCGCACGCATCGACAAACACTCCATGGTGAGCACCCCGATAGTGTCGCCGCGCGCCAACATCCGCTTCAACCCCTCGTCGAAACTCAACTTCCGGCTGTCCTATTCCACCGGATTCCGCTCCCCGCAGGCCTACGACGAAGACTTCCACGTGGCGGTCGTGGGCGGCGAACGCGTAGTCACCGTGCTCGCACCCGGACTACGCCACGAAAGCAGCCAAAGCGTCAGCGGCTCGGTGGACTGGTACAGCCAGATAGGCGACGTACAGACCAACCTGCTTTTCGAGGCATTCTACACCGACCTCAGCCACGTCTTCGCCCTGCGGCAGCTTGACGAGCCCGATGCCGCCGGCAATGCCGTGCTCGAACGCTACAACGGCAGCGGCGCACGCGTGGCAGGCATCAACGTCGAAGGCAAAGCGGCCTACGGCTCCCGCGCCTCCCTGCAGATGGGCGTCACATGGCAACGCAGCCGCTACAAAGAACCCGAACGATGGAGCGACAATGCCGACGTGGCCCCGGTGCGGCGCATGTTCCGCACACCCGACCTATACGGCTACCTCACAGCCTCGTGGCTTCCCATGCGACGGCTCACAGCCGCCATCTCCGCCACCTACACCGGAAGCATGCTCGTCCAGCACCTCGAAGGAAGCGGCACACCGGTCGACGTGGCCGTCGACACACCCTCCTTCTTTGACGCCAACCTCAAACTCACCTACGAGATTCCGCTGCGCGGCTCAGCATGCCTCGACCTGAGCGCAGGCATAATGAACATCTTCAACGCCTATCAGAACGACTTCGACCGAGGCTACCTACGCGACTCCGGCTACATCTACGGTCCCATGATGCCCCGCAGCATCACCGCAGGCATAAGTTTCCGCATCTGAGTCTTTGTCCTGTAATTTGCAGTGCATCTCCCATTGCAAATTACAGGACAAAATCTTTTATTTCCGAAATATTCCGTAACTTTGCCAAAAAGCATCAAACACACAAAGCTATGGATTGCATCTCTAAACGCGTGGCAGCGCTCGCCGTGTCGCAGACACTGGCCATGTCGCAGCGCAGCCAGGAACTGCGCGCTGCAGGCGTCGACGTCATAAACCTCTCTGTCGGCGAGCCCGATTTCGACACTCCGGCCCACATCAAGGAAGCCGCCAAGAAAGCCATCGACGACAACTTCACCCGCTACACTCCCGTCCCGGGCTACATGACCCTGCGGCAGGCAATAGCCGACAAACTTTCGCGCGAGAACGGCCTGCACTTCGACCCGGCACAGATAGTGGTGGGCAACGGAGCCAAGCAGGAGCTGTGCAACGTAATCCTCGCCACCGTCAACCCCGGCGACGAAGTAATCATCCCCACCCCCGCATGGGTAAGCTACGTCGAGATGGTAAAACTCGCCGAAGGACACGTCGTGGAACTGCCCACCGGCATCGACACCGACTTCAAACTCAGCCCCGAACGGCTCGAAGCCGCCATCACCCCACGCACGCGCATGATAATGTTCTGCTCGCCGTCCAACCCCACCGGCAGCGTCTACACCCGTGCCGAGCTCGAAGCACTCGCCGAAGTGCTCGCGCGCCATCCTCACGTGCTCGTGCTCGCCGACGAAATATACGAACACATCAACTATACCGGCACGTTCACATCCATGGCCTCCCTGCCCGGCCTTGAAGGACGGGTAATCGTCATAAACGGCGTGTCAAAAGCCTACGCCATGACAGGCTGGCGCATAGGCTACTGCGCAGCCCCGCTGCCCATAGCCAAGGCCGTGTCGAAACTTCAGGGACAGTACACCAGCGGCGTCTCCTCCATCGCACAGAAAGCCGCCGAGGCCGCCTACACCGGCCCCCAGCAGTGCGTCGCAGACATGCGCGAGGCTTTCCGCCGCCGCCGCGACCTCGTAGTGGAACTCGCACGCCGCATCCCCGGCCTGAAGGTCAACGAGCCCCAGGGCGCATTCTATCTGTTCCCGGAAGTGAGCTCCTACCTCGGCACGCGCACCCCCGACGGACGCGCCATCGACACCGACACCGACCTCGCCATGTACTTGCTCGACGACGCGCACGTGGCCACCGTGGCCGGCTCGGCATTCGGAACCCCGGGCTACATACGTTTCAGCTACGCCACCTCCGACGACAACCTGCGCGAAGCCATGCGCCGCATAGCCGAGGCTCTCGGCCGCCTCGAGGGCCGCAAAGGGTGAACCGCCAGGCGCGTGCCGCACGCCGTGCGCGCATCATAGCGATAGCCATAATCGCCGTCACCGGCATTGCCGTGCTCGCCACAGGGGCGGCACGCATGCTGAAACCGAGGCCCGACCATGTCGACCCCGACCGCGAGCGCTATCCCATAACAGGCATCGACATCAGCGCCCACAACGGAGAGATTGATTTCGGTCGTGTGGCTGCCGACAGCATCAGTTTCGTCTACATCAAAGCATCGGAAGGCACGACTTTCCGCGACGCCAACTTTGAAGACAATTTCGACCGCGCACGTCGCGCCGGCCTGAAGGTAGGCGCCTACCATTTCTTCCGCTTCGACAGCGAAGGATGGCGTCAGGGAGCCAACCTGCTGCGGGCGCTCGGGCACCGCACGCCCGACATGCCCCTGGCCATAGACGTCGAGGAGTGGCGCAACCATTCCGGCGGCGTCACCGGCGAGATCATCCTGCAGCTGCATGCCATGGTGGACTATCTGCGCGCGGCAGGCCACCATGTCATAATCTACACCAACAAGGGCGGCCACAGACGCTTCATCCGCGGACATTTCGACGACACCGGCCTGTGGGTGTGTTCCTTCACCGACCCTCCCATCAGCCGCGCCGACTGGCTGCTGTGGCAACATTCCCACAGCGGCCGCGTCGACGGCGTCGCAGGCCCTGTCGACCTCAACACCTTCTGCGGCGACAGCGCCGCGTGGCGCACGGCCCTGAGCCGGTGGGCAGGACAATAAACCGCGGCATTCCGCGTTATATTGTAGCATAAACCTCTCTTGATGACACGATTCTACGCTTTCATTATCACAATACTCTGCTTCTCCGCAGCCGCCTCGGCACTCCCCGCCGGACATTTTGCCCGGCATTCGCGCCTTGCCGAAGGCCGATGGGTGAAAGTAGCCGTCCCTGCCTGCGGCCTCTACCGCATCACAGCCTCACAACTGCGCTCGTGGGGGCTCGGCTCGCCCGACGCAGTGCGCGTCTACGGCTACGGCGGCCGGCGTATCGACGACCGTCTCGACGCCGCCTCCTGCATCGACGATCTCCCGCCGGTGCAGAGCATATCCACCCCCGCCGGAATCATATTCTACGGCGTCGGCCCCGACGAGCTGCTATCGTCCGAGAGAGGACGCCTGTCGTCGGACTCCAGCCCCTACACCACCGCAGGATATTATTTCCTGACTTCCGGCGACACCACCCCTCCGCGGGACATTCCTGAAGCAGGCACGGCGGAGGCATCAGCGCCCGCAACCACATTCACACAGCTTATCCACCACGAGACAGACCGCGTCTCCCCCGGAGAAGCCGGCCCGATGCTCGTGGGCGAGGAATTCCGCCTCACCCCGCGCCGCACATTCGACTTCGCCACCCCCGACCGCGTGGAAGGCAGCGACGCATGGCTGCAATGCGGTTTTGTCGCAGTCACCCCCTCCGCACCGTCCTACATAGAATTCACTGTCAACGGCACCGAACTGCCGCGCAACGACAGCGACCGCATCCCCACGATGTCGTCATCGAGCTACCAGCACGCCATGATGACGACAGCCACGCACAGCTTCACCCCGTCCGGCGACCCCGCACGCCTCAAAGTGGAGCTCCGCCACACATCGCCGTCGTCGCCCGTCTACAACGCGTGGCTCGATTATCTCAGCATCAACTACGAGCGCCGGCTTGCCATGCCTGCCGACGGAAGCCCGCTCGCATTCAGCACGTCGGAGCGCGCCCTGCGCCTTGAAGGCGCCGCAGAAGGCGTCAGCATATGGGACGTGACCGACCCCGCCGATATCCGTCTCATGCGCACAGGCGGCGACGGCTCAGCAGCCGTGTGGACATCCGATTACGCAGGCCTGCGCCGGTACGTCGCATTCCGCAACGAGGCCGCCATGCCGGCTCCCGAACTTGCGGGCAACGTGCCCAACAGCGACCTGCACTCACATTCGGGCTACGACATGGTGATATTCACCCCCGCCGAGTTCCGCGCAGCATCCGAACGCATCGCCGGGCTCCACCGGGCCGAGCCTGACACAATGCGCGTGGCGGTGGTCGACATCGAGCAGCTATACAACGAGTTTGCCTCCGGCGCCCCCGACGTATCGGCCATGCGCAAATACCTCAAGATGCTCCACGACCGCGGTCCCGAAAGCGGCCACGGCATACGCTACGCCCTCCTCATGGGACGCCCCACCTACGACAACCGCCGACTTACCGCCAATATGCAGCGGGCATCGTGGCCCACGCTCCCTTGCTGGGTCAACCGCGACAGAAGCTCGTCGCTCCACGATTCCTACGGCTTCGGTACCGACGATTTCATCGCCATGCTCGCCGACGGCAGCGGAACCCGCATGGGCACCGACGACATTGACGTAGCCGTCGGACGAATCTGCGCGTCATCCGCCTCGGAAGCATCGTCGATAGTCGACAAGATGGAGCAGTACCTGCACAAGACATCGCTCACGCCATGGAAAAACGTCGTAGTGCTCCTGGCCGACGACGGCGACGGCGGCATACACGCCCAGCAGGCCGACTCGCTGGCCACATACCTTGAAGCGGCTCCGGGGCAGCAGCACATCGTCACAAAAATATACACCGACACCTACAGGCTCGTGGGAGGAAACTACCCCCAGGCGCGCAGCGACATGTACCGCCGCCTCGACGAAGGCGCCGTGTGGTGGGCCTACATAGGCCATGCCAGCAACCATGGCTGGACAGGCGAAGGCATGCTGACATTCACCGACATCAACGGCCTGTACCTGCGCAACGTGCCGTTCATATATGCCGCCACATGCAACTTCCTGCGGTGGGACAGCTCCACCATAAGCGGCGGCGAAATCATGCACTCCGAGCGCAATGGCGGCTGCATCGGAATCATCAGCGCCACACGCCCCGTCTACATCACCGACAACGGTTATTTCTCCAACGCCATGGGCCGCGCCATAGCACGCCGCGACGAACACGGACGCTTCATGCGCGCCGGCGACATCTACCGCCACGCCAAAAACAACATCCGGAACGAGAGCGGACAGAAAGACAACAACCTCAACCGCCTCCGCTTCGTGTTCTGCGGCGACCCGGCCATGCGCCTCGCCACCCCCTCCAACACCGTGCGCATCGACAGCATAGACGGCGTTCCGTTCGACCCGGATTCCCAGCCCACGCTCGAAGCTCTGCGACGGGCCACACTCAGCGGCCACGTGGAAAGCCCCGACGGACGCCGGCTCGACAGCTTCGAAGGCACCGCCACCATCGAGCTATACGACGCCGAACGCACCATCGTCACCAACGGCAACAACGGAGGCAACCAGCAGCCCTACGACACCCACGGCAGCAAGCTGCTCTCCGTGTCGGCACCCGTCAGCGGCGGCAGGTTCGACGCTCGCCTCGCGTTGCCGGCCGACATCAGCGACAATTTCCGTCCGGCCATGCTCAACATCTACGCCGCCTCCTCCGACGGCGCACAGGAAGCCATAGGCGTAAGCAAGGACATCTACGTGTTCGGTCTCGACGAGACCGCCGCGCCCGACACAGAAGCGCCCTCCATAGACGCATTGGCCATAAACCACAACGGATTCCGCACGGGCGACATCGTAAGCACCCGCTCGCCCATGGTGCTCGCTTCGGTAAGCGACAACATAGGCATCAACATATCGTCGGCAGGCATAGGCCACCAGCTCGTGCTCACCCTCGACAGCGCCACCACCTACAGCGACGCCGCACTCTACTACCGTCCCCACCCCGACGGCACCCCCGGCGGCACGCTCAACTATCCCCTGCCCGACCTCGAAGAAGGCCTCCACACCCTGCGCCTGCGCGTGTGGGACACTTCGGGCAACGCCACCGAAAGCAACATCGAATTTTTCGCACGCGCCGATGTGGCCCCGCAGATTTTCGACCTCTACTGCGACGCCAACCCCGCACGCACCGCTGCCAACTTCTACATCACGCATGACGCGCCGGACGCAATGGCCACCATCACCGTCACCGTCTACAACATGCTCGGCAACCCCGTGTGGACACGCACCGAGCGCGGCCGCAGCGACATGTTCACATCCACTCCGGTGTCGTGGAACCTATGCGACGGAACAGGCCGGCGTGTTCCACGTGGAATATACGTTTACTCGGCCACCATCACCGTCGACGGCACCACACACCGCACAGAATCGCGCAAACTCGCCGTCACTGCCTATTGAAACGTAAAAAACTGACAAAAAAGTCTTAACTTTGCATCCGTGAAGACCTCCATTACTACAAAAACAGAAACACGCGTATGGCTGCCGGAGCCCACACTGCGGCGTCTGCCATGGTATCTCGCCCACCTGTCGATGCTGAGGCGCGACGGCGTGGAACATGTTTCGTCGCGCGGCATAGCCGACGCCATAGGAGTCGACGCATCGCAGATAGCAAAAGACCTGTCGCACCTCGGAGTGCGCGGAAAAACAGGCATAGGCTACGAGGTGGGGGCGCTCGAACGCGAGTTGCGGGACTATCTCGGCTTCGGCACCGGACACAACGCCGTCATCGTGGGCGTGGGCAGCCTCGGAGCCGCTCTCATCCGCGACCGCGGACTGCAACGCTACGGCCTCAACATCGTGGCAGGCATCGACACCAACGCCGACCTGCTTGGCACACGCGTGGGTGACATAGTGATTTCGGGCTACGACGCCCTGCCAGGCTTAGTCGTGGACCACGACGCAGCCATCGGCATCATCACCGTGCCGGCGCGCTACGCCCAGGACGCCGCCGACCGACTCGTGGAAGCAGGCGTGCGCGCCATATGGAACTTCACCCCATTCCGCATACGGGTGCCTGAAGGAGTAGTGATTACAAACACTTCCATCTACTCCCACCTCGCCGTGATGTACAACCGAATCGACAGCGCCAGACAATGAAGACCCTCATCGTAAGCGACCCGTCCGTCCCCACCCTCAGGCAAGTGCCCGACTCAGCACTCCTCACAGGCGGACGGCCATTGTTCCTGCAGGAAGGCTGCACCGGCGCACGGCTCGTCGTCATGCCTGCGGTACGCATCTGCCGCCTCGGCCTCTCCATCGGCCGCCGGTTCGCACGGCGCTACTACGACGCCGCCACACTCGTGGCGCTGAACGCACCGTCCGATTCTCTCTGCGATGCCGACCTCGTGGCCGACAACGCACTCATCACAGGCACATGGCTTCCGCTTCCTGACACTTCCGGGCCATGGAAAATAACCGCTCCCGACGGGTCGGAACACACATTCGACATCGCCGGCGCATTTGACACCGCAATAGAATCCATAAGCCGGCGCACGACATTCAAGACCGGCGACATAGTGGCCCTGCGCTGTTTTTTCTGCGTTTTCGACGCCATGCAGGAATCCCGCCCCCAATGGAGCCTCAACGGCACTGACGTCCTCAGTTTCAAGATAAAATAGTTCATAGCACCATGAACTTCCGCATCCTCCTCACAGCCATCGCCGCCGCAACCACGGTTGTTGCTGCGGTGGCCGCACCCGCTTCGTCGCGCCTCGCCGAAGGCCGGTGGATAAAAGTAAAGGTCACAAGCGAAGGCATCCAGCAGATTTCACACCGGCAGCTGCGACAATGGGGTTTCGATGACCCGGCGCGGGTGGGCGTGTACGGCTTCGGAGGCACATCCCTCGCCCACGAACGCATCAGCGCGGGAAGCGACGACCTATGCCCGACACCCGTCATCCACACCCCCGACGGACGCATGCTTTTCTACGGCGACGCCGACCTGCGTTATGACCTGCGCGGCTTCGACGCCACCGACAACCACGAGAAAGAGCGCACCCTGGCTTGGCGACGCAACATCTACGACGACGGAGGCTATTATTTCATAGGCGAGGCCGAAGCCTCCCCCTCCTGCAACATCCCGGCCGAGGCTCCGGCCATGACGTCGTCCATTGTCTACACGGGCCATATACACGTCGACGCCACCGACATAGACCTCACGTCGCCATTATCCATGGGCGCAGTCTACTGCGAACGCTCTTTCACCGCCGCCGACCCCTACCGCATCACATTCGCCACCCGCGACCGCGTGGCCTCCGAAATCCTCGGCGGTACGACGCGCCCCACGCAGATAGGCTACCAGCTGCTTGTGGCCAACGAAGCCGCCATCCTTCCCGGCGCCCTCACCCTGCACCGCATCGAAGGCCCGGCAGCGGCATTCGTAAGCAAGCAGACCACCGCGCACATGACAGGGTACACCGTCGAGGAATACGCGCGCCTTTACGGCAGCGTCGACTTCTCCTCCAACGACGCCGACATTTCCGGCACGCTCGAAATATCGCGTCCGGCAGCTACAGCGGGCCACACCTACTACATGGACCGCCACGCCCTCGTGTACCCGCGCCTGAACCGGCTTGCCGACGGCGACGCACAGCTGCTCATGCAATATCCCGTGTCGCAGGCAGGTGCCACGATACGCATATCTGACGCGCGCCCCTCGCTAAGGCTGTGGGACGTCAGCAATCCTGCGGGCGTAAGCCTGCTAAGCCTCGACTTCGAGGGCACTTGCGCCACTACCGCCATGCCGGCCTCTTTCAGCCCCGCATCGCCCGGGCGGCTTCTGCTTTTCGACGAAGACGCCGCACATTATGAGCCGGAATTCGCCGGCGAAGTGTCTCTGCAGAACATCCACGCCGCTCCCGTTCCCGACATGGCCATAATCACCACCGCCGCATGCGAGCCGTACGCCCGCATGCTGGCCGAAGCCCACGAGCGCGTCGACGGCATAAAAGTGGGCGTGTTCCTGAGCGGACAGGTCTACAACGAATTTTCTTCCGGCGGATGCAATCCGACCGCCTACCGCCGCCTCGCACGCATGTTCCACGACCGCGATCCTCTCAAGTTCCGCTACCTGCTGCTTATGGGTTCGTCGGACTGGGACCACCGCGGCATCACCACGACCCGTTCCGACGAAAAGCTCGCCATCCACGAGTGCAACGTGCCCCTTGCACGCCTGTCGCGCAACAGCTGCTACGCATCCGACGCCTTCGCCGGCTGCCTCGACGACATCGCCTTCGAAAACGGCCACCGCGCAAAAATGACAGTGGCCGTAGGGCGCATCACCGCACGCACCCCGTCCGAAGCCGGCATGATGGTGCAGCGCACCATCGACTATATCGAGACCCCGCCGCCGGCCGCCGCCCACACGCGCACGCTGATGGTGAGCGCTACCGGCGACAAATACGAGCACTTCGAATATTGCGAGGACATGACCGCCGAAATCGAAAGAACGGATGGCGGCTTCGTCATAAGCCGTCTGCCCATGATAGCCTACCCGTCCACAGCGGGAAGTTTCAAAGAAGCCCACCTCCGCCTCAAAGACCACCTCGGCGAGGGACGCGGACTTCTGGCATTTTTCGGCCATTCCGCACAGGGCAACACACTCGGCTCGGGATTCTATTCCTGCGCAATCGCCGACAGACTCGACTACGACGTGCCCCCGATAGCGCTGCTGGCCACATGCAACGCATTCGCCATAGACCGCGACATCCCGACTCTCGCGCCCACCATGGTGGCAAAACGCGGAGGCGGAGCCATCGGCGTGATAGCCGCCTCGCGCAGCGTGTTCTCCGATCACAACCGCACTTTCGCATGTCAGCTGGCCAAAGCCTATGTCACCGCCCGACCCGGCCACACCCTGGGCGACATATACCGCACCGCCCACAACTCCGTAGTCAGCATGACATCGTCGGCCCTGTGTTTCAACTCAAAATGTTTCAACCTGTGCGGCGACCCCGCCGTGCGCATCCCCATAGCCGGAGCGCGTGCAGTGCTCGATGCCGCAGGCAGCGACGGCGCCACGCACGCAGCACAGGGTCTTTCGTCAGTGACTTTCCGCGGACACATAGAAAATCCCGACGGAACCCCCGACGACACATTCTCCGGCACAGCCGAAATCATAGTCTACGACACTCCTGTGCAAGGTAGCGTGCAGGTGGCCGACCCCGCAGCACCGGCACCCGAGATAATCATAAGGAACACGCGTATCGCCACCGCCACAGTGCCCGTTTCGGACGGCAAATGGGAGGCTTCGGTGTTCATACCAGAGTTTTCCAGTCCCGGCAGCGATTACGCCGTAAGCATCGACGCAACCTCTCCCTCAGGCGCAGCCCATGGCTACCGCTCCGACCTGCCGTCGGCGTCCGAAGCCGCATCGACAGAAGGCCTCGACCCCGCGCCGCCGGCCATCACGGAAATGTACGTCGACAGCCCCGACTTCACCGAAGGAGGCGAGACCGGTCCCGACATCATCGTGGCCGCACGCATCTCTGTGCCGCCGACAGGCGTGAACATCAACACCGCGCCTCTTGCCGGCCCCACACGCATCATCCTCGACGGTTCCGACACCCGCAGCAACATATCGGGCTATATGACCGTCGACCCCGCCGACGGCTCGCTTCTGCTGTCAATGCCCTACAGCGGCCTCACCGAAGGGCGGCACAGCGTCACACTCTCTGCGGCGAACAATCTCGGGACTGCCACACAGCGCACCATAGGCTTCACCGTAAGGGCTGCCGCCGGCCATGCCTCCATAGCCGTGGAGGAGCGCCCCGCGCGCACCTCTGCCACTTTCTCCGTCGAGCACGACCTCGGCGACGGCACCGAGGGCCTGCTCATAATAGAAGACCACACTGGCTCCACGGTGCGTTCGCAAAGCAGCCTCACCGGCTGGGACCTCACCGACAACGAAGGCCGGCCAGTGGCATCAGGCGTCTACCGCGCATACGCACTGCTGCGCAACGGCTTGCGCCGGGCGGCCACAGGGGCGGTAGAAGTAATAGTGCTGCGCAATAAATAGACCGCGAGGCCGTTATAATAGCGACATGCCCATTAAAAAACCGAGATGAAAACAACGCTACGATACATACTCGCCGCAGCCATATGCCTTGCGGCATCCACAGCGGCCCTCGCACAGAAAAACGAGTTCAACCCCGTGCAGACAGGCGTGACATCGCTCAACATCGCCCCCGACGCGCGCGGAGCCGCCATGGGCGACCTCGGAGCCGCCACCGAGCCCGACGCCTATTCGCAATACTGGAATCCGTCGAAATACGCTTTCGCCTACAGCAACGCCGCCGTGTCGCTCAGCTACACCCCGTGGATGCGCAAGCTCGTCAACGACATCTTTCTGGCCGACGTGGCCGGCTACTGGAAACTCGGCAGCGGCGACAACCAGGCACTGAGCGCATCGCTGCGCTACTTCTCCCTCGGCGAATTCGTGAGCAACTCCGGCGATGGCGCTGCGGCCGAAAGCCTCAACCCCTACGAAATGGCATTCGACATAGGATATTCTCGCAAACTCAGCGAGAAATACTCCATGGGTGTCGTGTTCCGCTACAGCTACACCGACCTCGGCTTCAGCGACAGCTATGCCGGCGACAACAACACAGGGGCATCGGCATTCTCCGCCGACATTTCCGGCTACTTCACCACCTACCCCATAATCGGGCGCAACGAATGCCAGTGGTCATGGGGATGGAACATCAGCAACGTGGGTTCGAAAGTCAACCTGCAGAACGGCGAGAACCCCGCGTTCCTGCCCACAAACCTTAAGATAGGCACATCTTTCACATTCCCGCTGGCCGACTACCACAACCTCATGCTCGGACTCGACCTCAACAAGCTGCTCGTGCCCACACGTCCGCGCGAAAGCGACTACGACATGAATTCCACGGAAGGGCAGCAGCAATACCTCGACGCCATGCAGGACTGGCGCGACATGTCCAGCATCACCGGCATCTTCAAGAGCTTCAGCGACGCACCGGGCGGAATGAAGGAAGAACTCCGTGAAATCAGCGTATCTTTAGGCGCCGAATACAGCTACAACAACCAGTTCTTCGCCCGCGCGGGCTACTACTACGAAAACGAATTCAAAGGCGGCCGCAACTATTTCGCCGTCGGAGCAGGCTTCGCGCTGAACGTGCTCCGCCTCGACGCGTCCTACATGATGGCCACCGCGCAGAACTCGCCTCTCGACCAGACCCTGCGTTTCTCGCTCACCTTCGACATGGAAGGCCTCAAAGACATTTTCGGACGCAGATAACACGATGAACATAACAGACATACGCATAGGAAACGGATTCGACGTGCACCGCCTTGTCGAAGGCCGGCGCTGCATCATCTGCGGCGTGGACATCCCCCACACACGCGGCCTCCTCGGCCACAGCGACGCCGACGTGGCGCTCCACGCGCTTGCCGACGCCTTTCTCGGTGCGCTCGCCATGCGCGACATAGGCTACCACTTCCCCGACACCGACCCGCGCTGGAAAGGCGCCGACTCTCGCATGCTGCTGCGCGAAGTAGCGGCCATGGCCGCCGCACAAGGCTACCGCCCGTCCAACGTCGACATCACCGTAATGGCACAGGAACCCCGCCTGCTGCCGCACATCCCCGCCATGCAGGCATGCGTGGCGGCCGACCTCGGCCTCGAGCCCGGCCGCGTGAGCATAAAGGCCACCACCACCGAGCGCCTCGGCTTTACAGGGCGCGCGGAAGGCATAGCGGCCCAGGCCACAGCCCTGCTCATACGCGCCGACTGACGACTGCACATCCACTCCGGGACGCAAAAAGCCACGGGCTGCGACCGCTTATGCGGCCATTGCCCGTGGCTTAATTGAATCCTCTCAGCCTGCCGGCCGGTACATGTTCAGAACTCAGAGAATGTGAACGGAAGCAGCGACGCCACCGACGGCATGCGGTACACCTTAGTGGCACCCGCCATATACACCGGCACATCGTGGCCCGCCAGATGCTCGTATTCCACAAGCGCCTGACGGCATGCGCCGCAGGGAGCGGCCGGTTCGTCGAGTTCCATGCCGTCGGTGCCGCGTGCAGCCACGGCTATGGCCTCGAACTTTGCCTCGGGATAGCGTGCCCCGGCATAATAGCAGGCCGAACGCTCGGCACATGTGCCCGACGGAAAGGCTGCATTCTCCTGATTCGAGCCCGGCACCACCACGCCGTTGTCGAGACGCACGGCGGCGCCTACGTGAAATTTGCTGTAAGGCGCATAAGCACGGTGGCTTGCCTCGCGGGCAGTGTTCACGAGTTCGAGTTCCTCAGGCGAGAGCTCATCGTAGCTTAGTTCCGTCACCGGAACGGATATAGCGAATTGTTTCATACGAATTTGATTTTGGCAAACGCAAAATTAGTGCATTATGGAGTGATAACAAAAAAAACACGGCCAAAATTTTCTCATTCGCCAAATTTACGCTATTTTTGCACTTCGATAAACATTGCTAAATCACAATAACACATAAATGGAAACTAATCCCGTAAATCCTCAGGAAAATCCCGCCAAAGGCGACGAGCTCCTCGCCAAAGCGCAAGCCAATAAAGGCAAGCTCGCCGGCGCGCTGATATTCTGCATCGTAGTAGTCGTGGCAGCCCTCGCATGGTTCTTCATAAACCAGAGCGGCAACAAGAAAGCCGCCGAACTCGCAGGCAAGGCCGATGTAGAGATGAACGACAGCATCGCCATGCAGCTCTACCAGCAGGCAGCTGAAGCCGGACACAAGAACGGCAACCGCGCAAAACTCGAAGTGGCTATCCGCTACTACGGCCAGGAAAAATACGAAGAAGCCCTCGCCTACCTCAACGACGCATCCGTAAGCGATGTTGTCATCGCAGCCGGAGCGCAACTCCTCAAAGGCGACTGCCTCGTCAACCTCGACCGCCTCGACGAAGCCGTCAAGGCCTACAAAAACGCCATATCCGAGGCCGACGAGAACCCCGACATCGTGCCTTTCGCACTTATCAAGCTTGCTAATGTATACCGCGCGCAGGGCAACCACAAAGCCGAATACGAGGCCTACAAGACCATTCTCGACGAATACCCCTCCTACCAGTATGCGCAGGGGCAGCAGACCGACATACGCAAATACATGGAGCGCGCACGCATAGCCGCAGGGCTCTGATTACACCCCCGACACGCACACACCAGGGCAGCGCTGACACAGTGCTGCCCTGGCTGCAATTATACCACAGCCGCATATGCAACAGCAAAAACTCCGCGACCTCGCCACACTGCCCGTGGGACGCCTGCTATGGCAATATTCACTGCCCGCCGTCACAGGAATGCTCGTGATGTCGCTCTACAACGTAGTGGACCGCATCTTCATCGGCCAGGGCGTGGGACCCGACGCAATAGCCGGACTCGCCGTCACCTTTCCGGTGCTGAACGTCACCACCGCCTTAGGAGTGCTCGTAGGCGCCGGAGCGTCGTCGCGCGTGTCGATACTCCTCGGCGAAGGACGGCATGCCGAAGCCGAGCACACTTTGGGCAATTCCCTGACAATGCTCATCGTGTTCGCCACATGCTACATGGCTGTGTTCTACGCATTCCTCGACCCCGTGCTGCGACTGTTCGGCGCCAGCGACGCCACGCTGCCCTACGCCCGCGACCTCGTGTCGACTCTCCTTCCCGGCCTGTTCATGACCAACCTCGCTTTCAGCCTCAACAACATCATGCGCGCATCGGGCTATCCCGCACGTGCCATGATGACAATGGTGATAGGAGCCGCCGTCAACATCGCCCTCGACCCGCTGTTCATCTTCGGCCTCGACATGGGCATCCGCGGTGCGGCCATAGCCACCGACATAGCTATGGCCATAAGCGCCGTGTTCGTCTTCGCACACTTTTTCCGCCGCGGTTCCACGGTGCGCTTCCGGCGTGGAACATTCCGCCCAGACTGGCACGTAATCGGCACAATAGCCGCCATAGGAGCGGCGCCGTCGGTCGTGAACTTCGCGGCCGGATTCATCAACGTAATCATCAACAATGCCCTGCGCCATCACGGCGGCGACACAGCCATAGGAGCAGCAGGCATATTCACCACCTACGCCTCGCTGCTCACCACCGTCGTGCTCGGAATATGCCTCGGCATGCAGCCCATCGTGGGCTACAATTATGGCGCAGGCAACATCGGCCGCCTGCGCCGCGTCTATCTCTTGGCTGTGGCGGCGGCCACGGCCGTCAGCATCGCCGGATTCGCAGGCGCACAGCTGATGCCGAGGCTTATATCGCGCGCGTTCACCGTCGACTCCGGACTTATCGGAGTCACCGCGCAGGCTCTGCGCACATCCATGAGCCTCTTTTTCGTGGTAGGATTCCAGATAGTGTCCACAACGCTTTTCCAAAGCATCGGAGCAGCGGCAAAAAGCGTGTTCCTGAGCCTTACGCGCCAGGTGCTTGTGCTCATCCCTCTGCTGCTCACACTTCCGGCCGCCATGGGGCTGCACGGCGTGTGGCTCTCCTTCCCACTCAGCGACCTCGCCGCCACAATAATCACAGCCGCCATGGCGGCATGGCAGCTGCGACGCTTTTCTTCCCTCACACAGAACACATAACTCTCCCCGCTACTTCCTCCCCCTGCCCGTAGTGGTGGACGGGGAGGCGGACGGCCTGGCCGTCGTTGCCGAAGATGCCGGCTCACGACGCGGGCGCACCGACTGCGCACCGCCCACACTCTGTGTCGGCAGCCCGTTGTTGCCGGGGCGTTGCGCGCCGGAAGGCGTCGTGCCCACGGCAGGACGGTGCGGGGTGTTCGAGCCCGAGCTCACCGGCGGCTTAGGCTCCGGCTTATGATGATGGGGAGGCCGCGGAGGAGGCGCAGGAAGCCACGGGCCGTAACCGTAATCCGGGCCATAATATCCCCCGTAATAATTGTTGCCGTATCCGTCATACCACAGGTCGTCATACCCCGGGCCGTAATCCATGCCGAGGCTTGTTCCAAGCCCGAAACAGCCGCTCAGGACTGTCGCCAGCACGATAGCTGTCATGGCGGAAAATATAGTGTTGCGTTTCATAATTCAAAAGTCTTATATATTATATATGACAGCCCGCGGCCAAAAAAGTTTAGTTCCGCATGCTCCTGAAACAGCCACGGAAAAACGCCGCCGCCAAACAATTTGATATTTTTGTATCAATCACACTTAAAGCATGTAATATATTCTCGAAAACATGCTGAATAACATGCCAAAATTATGCAACCACAGCAAGTATTTTGCTTAATTTTGCAGTCGTACACAAGAAAATATCAACACACAACAATAACCTTAAATTTACCCTGTATGATTAAACGTCTACTCACAATCTGTGCCGCGGCTGCGGCACTCAGCGCAAGCGCTGACACTTTCGACATGCTGCCCACTTTCGGAGGTGGCGGCTGGGGTGACCGCACCTACGATGCCGACACCCGCACCATCACCTATAATGACGAATGGGTAGGCATCGGCTGGTGGTTCGGCTCCGGCGCAGACGCGAAGGATCTCAGTGCCTACGACGAATTCGTCCTCGAAACCGAAGAGTCCTCCATCGCCTACAATATCGCCATCCAATATGTGGAAGGCGGCGACAACAACACCGTTTCCGTAACCGTGCCCGCCGGAAAGACCAAAGGTATCGCCCCGCTCGATCCCGAACGCAAAAACGCCGTACAGCAGATTTATATCCAAAACCACGCACCGGGCACCATCACTCTCACTGCCGCCTATCTCCAGAACTCCGTGGAAGTCGACCCGACAGCACCCGTCGTGCTTTGGGAAGGCAGCCGCACACTTGCATGGTCGGGCGAAAACAACACCGTGGAAATCGCCATCTCCGACTTCGTTGCCGCCAAGACCGTGGCCGGCGACAAAATAGTCATCGACTACACCTCAGAAGACGGCAACGGCTTCAAGATGATCTACGTGAATCCCGACTGGGAATGGGTGGCGCTACCCGTCATGTCGACTCTCGAAGGCTACAACGCAGAATATTCGACAATAAACCTGCCCTCTGACAAGACTTCCTACTCCATCACCCTTGACGAGGAAAACGCGGCTTTGTGCACCAACGCCGCCAATAAAAAAATCATGCTTCAGGGCGACAAAATCACCGTGAAGAAAGTGTCCATCGTGCATGCAGCGGCCGAATCCGCCCTCTCCAACTGGTACATCGGCGGCGAGTTCAACGGATGGAAAAACGGCGCCGAAGGCTTTGCTTTCAGCAACACAGACACCGAAGGCGTGTACACTTTCAAGACTGCTTCGCTCAGCGGCGAATTCCTCATCGTATGGGCCGACGAACCCGGCACACCCGACTGGACTAAGAAAATCTGCGGCGTGCAGAACATGGAAGCCGGCACAGCCTACCCCTATAAGGAGAACGACAACACCAATTTCTCCGTGAAAGGCATACTCAAGGACGTGACCGTGACACTCGACACCAACGCCAAGACTATCCTCATCGAAGGCGCATCCTCCGAAAACCAGTACACCGACATCTACCTCGTAGGCGATTTCGGCGAAGGCTGGAGCGAAGACACGACCGACATGCCCCTCAGGCTTAAGGACGGCGACACCTACACCGGCACCTACAATCTCACGGCCAAAACAAGCTACTTCAAACTCAAAGCCGGCAGCTATGTATACTCCACCGGCGGCGGCGACGTGGCTGTAGAACTCGGCAAGGAATACACCACGGCCAAGACCGGCAATGCCTTCTCGCTGCCCGCAGGCGAATACACCTTCACCTACGTGATGGCCAAGAACGCCGACACCGGCAAGCTCACCGTCACCAAAGGCGCCGGCATAGCCGACATCACTGCCGACGACAATGCTCCCGTAGAGTTCTTCAACCTTCAGGGCATACGCGTGGCACAGCCCGAACAGGGAGGCATCTATATCCGCCGCCAGGGCTCGAAAGTGCAGAAAGTGTTTGTGAAATAACATCTCCGCCCACCCCATAACGCAACGCGGCGTCATAAATCGATTTATGACGCCGCGTTTCTTTTTAGATTAACGCATACAGAGAGCCGCATCGCAGCGGATCTCTGACACATTGTCACAGATATTGATCCACGCCTTTCTCGCATCTTACCGCGCAATTCTCACGGATGCTGTAGCGGATGTTCTCATCTTTGTTGTACATGTACTTGTCTTCATGCCATAGATGCCACACAAGGCCTGCAAACTTAAGGTGCCTTTTGTTCAGTCCGTAGAGAGTGAGGCGGCGGGCAAAGTCGCCGTCCTCGCCTCCCCAGCCTTCGAAGAACTCGTCATAGCCATTTATGGCTATGAAGTCTTTTTTGAAAAAAGACATATTGCATCCAAGCGAACGGCCTCGCTTTTTCCTATACCTCGGCGCGAGGAATCCAGCAATCAACCGGGAGTGTATGGAGTTTTCGCGCTTGCTCTCTATGCCACGTGTCCAGTAGCGTATGCGCCGGAGTCTGCCGTCGGCACACATTCTGTCGGTAAGCCCGGGGCCGAGGTTGGCGCGGCCTCCTTTGAGGTAAAACCCCTCCTGTGCAAAGTCGCAATGGTCTTTTACAAACAGCGGGTGCATGATCACATCGCCGTCCACTTCTACTATATAGTCGCCTGAAGCCGCAGCTACGCATTTGTTTCTCATCATGGCGAGCCTGAACCCATTGTCCTCGTGCCACACATGCACCACGGGCACAGGGCTGATTTCCCTTATCGAGTCCACGACCGCACGCGTCTCCGCCCCGGAGCCGTCGTCGCCTATTATTATTTCATGCGGCGGCATTTTCTGGTTTATCGCGCTCAACAGACACAGCCGCAACGCGTCAGGGCGATTGTATGTGGAGATTATCAGACTGATTTTCATATTTACGTTTATTTACGTCCCAAAAAACGCACTCCAAAGCCTTTTGCCCGCAGTGCCAGTTTTTTCGGAATACTGTCTTTCCGGCGCCACGACGCTGCATAATTGTGTATGGACACCGTGTTTTCCGACTTGGCGACAGCTCCGTCCTCCCAGCTCTTGCCGCAGAAGTAATCGTACGGAAAAATCGCAGGCCAGTATTTGGCAGGGAGTGCCGGCAGAATCCTCCGGGTGAGTATCTTAGTGTTGGGCGTGCGCACACAATGCCCCAGAATATCGATGAAATGCGTCCGCGAATAATAGCCGAGAAATTCCTCGAGCCATTTCGTGCCGGACTGCGAACCGATGACACCGGTGCCGACAAGCCACGTTTCGGTGCCGACAAATGATTCGAACTTAAGATATGGGTCGAACGAGCCCACAACCTCCACATCGGTGTCGAGATATACGCCACCGCAATGGTAGAGGGCATGAAGCCTGCACACGTCCGACACGTGGGCATAGCTGCCCATAGCGTACGCCTCGCGGCTGTAGACATACTGCGAGACATCGAAATTACTTTCGTTCCATTCGCGAATCTCATAGTCCGGCAGCATTTGCTGCCAGGTTTTCATATAGCGGAGGAGCTGTTCCGGCTTCGGGCCACGCCCGAACCAGCAATAATGGATTATTTTCGGTATCATGCGTGTTATTTATTTATATTTTTATAGTATTCATGCTTGCTGTTTTTCACCTGTCACGGCCGTCCTGTTCCAGCCGGCGTTCGGTAATCTTCGCCATGAGTATCATCTGGTATATCGAATCCATATATGCCTGGACGATGCCTTTACGGCCGTGCCTTATGCCTCCCCGCAGAAAGAGCGACCGGAAGAAGAACCACAGCGGACGGAACAGCATCTTGCAGCTGCCGTATTTTTTGCCGCAGCGCCGTTCCATGTCGTAGTCGGTGTAACGGTTCAGTTTGGAAAGACGCTCCGATATAGTCGGATTGTCGAGGTGAATCAGGCTCAGAGACCTCCGCTTCGGGATTTTTTCTATCCTGCCGTCAATAATCGGATGCGAGTGTATGGTGGCAGGCCACGTCGTCCTGTCTTTGCGGAAGAAGCGTATCTGATAGTCGCTGCGCTCCTCGAATTCCTCGCCCATGAACAGATTTATGCGTGGCACAGCCAATGCGCCGTCAAACGCGCCGGAGGATATTCTGTCGTAAAGATAATCGCGCAGCGTGTCCGGCACCAGCTCGTCGGCATCCACAACGAGCACCCAGTCGTTGCTTGCCGAATGGATGGCGAAGTCGCGGGCGGGCTCGCAGATTTTATGCTCCCCTTTCGGAAATGTCACGACGCGGCACCCGCAGCGGCGAGCTATCTCCACGGTGCTGTCCGTGCTCTCCATGTCGCACACAACCACCTCGTCGAAGCCGGCCACACTGTTGAGCACCCTCTCAAGATGCAATTCCGCATTGTAGGTGTTGAGGACTACAGATATTTTTTTCATGCCCATTGTTTTAGGGATTTGTCAGCATCGGAAAAACAGCGCATGTTTCTACAATGCGCTGCAGAGTTTCCGGCCGATTCCGGCTCCACATGCCTGCGTCACAAAGTTAAATATTAATTTCTACTTGTGCAAGTCGTCATCCTTTGCGCATTTTGATAAGAGGTTGTTTAATAATCATTGTTAACGACAGGGTGGTGTATTTTATGTTAAGGTGCAGTTTATGAGGAGGAAGCAATGGGGTTCCATTGTGACCGACGAGTAAATGTGCGTTAACATAAAAGACGCCATGCAGAAGTAATTTTAAATTTTTGTTAAGGTTGTCAACAATGGAATTGGCAACCCCTCCGAAATTTTTGAGTGTCTTTATCCCTTTGCTTCAGTCGCATAGCCCGCTATGCTCCTTCGCCACAGGAATAAATACGTCTGAAAAATTTCGGCCCTGTCATTAACAAGCATTATTAAACAACCTCTAAAAAACGCCGGACAGCTGAATGCGCTGCCCGGCGTGTATGTGGAAGTTCTGTGTCAGATTACTTTTTGAAGAAGCGGTTGAACAGGCCCTGGAAGCCCTGGCCGTGGCGTGCTTCGTCTTTGGCCATTTCGTGCACGGTGTCGTGGATGGCGTCGAGACCGAGCTCTTTGGCGCGCTTTGCTATGCGCATCTTGTCGGCGTTGGCTCCGGCTTCTGCAGCCATGCGCTTTTCGAGGTTGGTCTTGGTGTCCCACACCACGTCGCCGAGCAGTTCGGCAAACTTCGAGGCATGCTCCGCCTCTTCCCATGCGTAGCGCTTGAAGGCTTCAGCCACTTCAGGATAGCCCTCGCGGTCGGCCTGGCGTGCCATGGCAAGGTACATGCCCACTTCGCCGCATTCGCCGTTGAAGTGTGCGTTGAGGTCTTTGATCATTTCCTCGTCGCAGCCTTTTGCCACGCCGATTTCGTGTTCGGTCACGAACTGGAGTTCAGCCTCGGTGTCGAGTTCTTTGAATTTCGACTTCGGAGCACCGCACACGGGGCACTTTTCGGGAGCTTCCGCACCTTCGTGCACGTAGCCGCAGACAACGCAGATAAATTTCTTGTTCATAATTCTTTAAATTAGGGTTATGGTTGTTTTTGGGATAATATTTTTGAAAAAAGTTCCATATAGCGCCGCGCCACAGCCGGGGCTGCGAAACGCGCCTCCACCGACTCACGCAGCGACGCGCGGTCGTGGTCGCCGTCTACGGCATGGGCCACGCCGCAAGCTATGTCGTCAGCATCAAGCCAGCGGGCAATGTAGCCGCTGCGCAGGTGCTCGATTATGTCGCACTGGCCGCCGCGCCCGAAACTCACCGGCCATGCGCCGGCTGCCTGCCCCTCGATGAGCGTGCCCGGCAGAGTCTCGTACAACGATGTGGACAGCACAACCTTGGCATGGGCGAAAAGCGAGCGCAGGCGCACAGGGTCGTCCACCGGCCCCGTGTGCACAAAAGGCATGGCAAGGCCCGAAAGCGCATCGGCATGGCGCAGCTCGCCGGCAAACACCGGCAGCACTTTTTCGGAATAGCCCGAAGCGGCAAGGCGGTTGAGTGCGTCGACTGCCACGTGAAGCCCTTTTACGGGCGCGTCGAGCCGCGCAGCGGCCATAAGCACAATGTGGCGGCCGTCGTCGGGCAGTCCGAGTTCTGCCCGTCCGAGTGCGGGAGTCAGGGAAAATTCATCCACCGGGAAGGCATTCGGTATCACCTCCAGCCTCGCGTCGCGCAACAGGCTGCTTTCGCGGCACCGCGCCGCGAGCCATGTGCTCACGGCCACAAAAGTGATGCCAGCGCGCGAATATGCCTCAGCCTTGCGCTCATGGCGCCGGCGCGACAGATCGAGGCTGCGCGCAGGGCGCTCTATAAGCGGACAGCGGCCGCAGGCATCGCGGAAACGCGTACACTCGCCGGCATGGTGGCACAGGCCCGTAGCGCACCACATGTCGTGCATCGTCCACACCACGGGCTTACCAGTAGCAGCGATGCGTTCCACACCGCGCAGCGACAGCATGCCCTGGTTCACCCAGTTGAGGCACACCACATCGGCCTCGCGCACCCACGGATGACGATGCAGCGGCAGACCGGCCCGCGCGGCGTCGAGGCTGAAAAGATTGCGCCGGTGCAGCCCGTTGTCGAGCCATGTCATGCCCTCCTCGACCATGAAACACGCTTTCGACAACAGCCTCGGCGCAGCTTCCGCCACATATGGCGATTCGGCGGCGCGGCGCCGGACCACAAGCATGCGGGCGTCCACGCCCTCGGCGCGCAGCGCCGAAGCAAGGCGCGCCGTCACCACGGAAGCACCGCCGAGCGTGTCGCTATGGTTTATGAGTACGACTTTCATCGGCGAAAGGGTTTAGGCAGCGGAATATGCTCGAAGCGCACCACGGCGGCCACATAGCCGGCAAGAAGCACGGCGCGCAGGGCGGCCGCGGCTCCGGCAGGCAGCGGAGCGAGCAGATGCACACCCGCATAGTACAGCACGGCGGCGGCGGCACAATAAGCGAGAATACGCGCCACGGGATAGTCTATGGGATAATAGCGGCGCCCGGCCGCATAGCTCGCAAGCATCATCACGCCGTAGCTGGCAAGGGCCGCATAAGCGCAGCCCATATAGCCGATGCGCGGCACGAGCAGAACGTTCAGTGCAACCGTCACAGCAAGCCCGAGCAACGAGAACCACGCGCCCCACACCGTGCGGTCGGTGAGTTTATACCACAGCGACAGGTTGAAGAACACGCCGAAGCACAACTCGGCGAGCATCACCACCGGCACCACCTTCAGACCGCTGAAATAGCGCGGCGATATGAAATAGCGCAGGATGTCGAGATAGTACATCACGCCGAGAAAAATCAGCAGCGCGAACAGCACGAAATATTTCATGGCATCGCTGTAGGCGGCCATGCGCGTCTCGCCCTGCTCGCGGCTGCGGGCGAATATGAAAGGTTCGTAGGCGAAGCGGAACGCCTGGATGAACATCACCATCACGATGGCTATCTTGTAGTTGGCGCCGTAGATGCCGAGCTGCGCCATAGCGTCGGCATGGTCGGGCAGCAGCACCGGGAACAGAATCTTGTCGATAGTCTGATTCATGATTCCTGCCACGCCCAGCACGAGCAGCGGCGCCGAATAGCCGAGCATCTCGCGCCACAGACGCGCGTTGAAGCGCCAGCGGAAGCCGCGTAGCTCAGGCACGAGCAACGCGAGCGTGACGAGCGTGGACACAAGATTGCTCAGGAAAATATAGCCTATGCCGAAATCGGGGCGATAGAACCACTCCACCGTCCACGGTACCTCGCGCATGAGCCACGGGCACAGCAGGAGAAAGAACAGGTTGAGACCTATGTTCACCCCTATGCCCACAAGCCGCAACACCGCGAAACGAACAGGCCGGGAGCGGTAGCGCAGATAGCTGAAAGGCAGTGCGGTGAAAGCATCGACAGCCACACACACGGCCATCATGCCCACGAACGACGGATGCTCCGCACACTCCATCCAGCGGCTCACAGGGCCGAGCGCGCACAGCACCCCCGCTATGAACAGCACCGACGTGGAAGCCACCGACACGAGAGCCGTGGAGTACACCTCCATCGGGTCGGACCAGCGCTCGTGGTTGGCGAAACGGAAAAAACCCGTCTCCATCCCGTAGGTGAGCACGAGCATCGCCACGGCCACCACGGAATACACCAATGTCACCACGCCGTAGTCGGCCTGCGAGAACGTGATGGTGTAGAGCGGCACAAGACACCAGTTCAGAAAACGCCCCACAATGCTGCTGAGGCCGTAGACCGCGGTATCGCGCGCCAGACTTTTTATTCCTGCCATTTTTTTCGGGTTTTCAAGCGCAAATTTACGAAATATTTGAATTAAATTTGCTTTCGATTATGAAATTGAAATTCTTTATTATAACAATCGCCCTTGCAGCCGCCACGGCCGCCGCTGCCGACTACGGCCTGACGGCGCGCCGAGCCGACCGCAACTTCGCTTTCGGCGAATGGGCGCAGGCAGGCGCCCTTTACGAACTGATGCTCGACGAGCGTCCGGACAGCGCGGGCGTGTACTCGCGCGCCATCGTGGCCGCATCGATGCTCGGCGACAGCGCGCGCTGCGCGTCGCTGCTCGAACGCGCCATGGCCCACAGCGTAGCCCTCGATTCGGTGGTGGAAGGCGTGCGCGCGGCAGCCTACGGCGCTGGCCATGCAAGTGTCTACGCCGACTTCCTGCACCGCGCCCGCACCCGTATGCCGTGGCTTGCCCGAGCAATGGACGCTCGCCTGCTCGACTATTACGATTCGCGCTCCGACGGTCCTGAAATAGTGCGTCTCGCTGAAGCCATGCTCGCAGGGTTGCCGGGCAGCACACGCTACCTCGCCATGCTCGCGCGCGGGCACATGCTGCAGGGACACGAAAAAGAGGCCGAAGAAGCATGGCGGCGCATACTCGACGCCGACCCCGGCGACATAGACGCCCTGCGCGCGCTCGGATGCCGCCTGGCCGCCTCAGGACGCCCGGCCGAGGCTCGCGTGCTGCTGGAGCGCGCACAGGCCGAAGACCCCACACCTTACATCGAACACCTGCTGGAAACCTGCACCGAATGAAACTCCTCAAAAGTCTGCCCGGCCGCATCGCCATAGCCATAGCCGCCGGCATAGCAATAGGATGCGTAGCCCCGCAATGGCTCGCCGGAGGCGCGGCCACATTCAACGGCCTCATGGGGCAGATGCTCGGCTTCATGATTCCTCTCATCATCGTGGGATTCGTGGCACCGGCCATCGCCGAAGTGGGGCGCAGCGCCGGACGCATGCTTGCCGTCACCGCCGCCTTGGCCTATGCCGCCACATTCCTCTCCGGCATGATGAGCTACGGCATCGGAAGCCTCACATTCCCCATGATAGTGACCCCCTCGCTCGCCGCCGATGCAGCGGCGGGCGCAAGCACGGCCGCAGAACCGTGGTTCGAGGTGTCGGTGCCGGCGCTCATGCCCGTCACCACGGCGCTTGCCCTCGCCTTCATGCTCGGCCTCGGCTGCGCCGTCACATCCTCGCCCACGCTGCGCGGCGTCCTCGACGAGCTGCGCTCCATCGTGGCGAAAGTAATCGACCGAGCGGTCATCCCCCTGCTGCCGCCCTACATCATGTGTATATTCCTCGTCATGACCGTCGAAGGCCGCGTGGCCACCATCCTCGGCACATTCGCAGGCATAATAGGCATCATTTTCGCCATACACGTGCTCATCCTGCTGCTGCAATACGCTGTGGCGGGAGCCATCGGGCGCCGCAATCCACTGCGCATGCTCCGCACCATGCTGCCCGCCTACCTCACCGCCCTCGGCACACAGTCGTCGGCGGCCACCATACCGGTGACTCTCGAGCGCACGATGCGCCTCGGCGTAAGCCCGTCCACGGCAGGCTTCACCGTGCCCCTGTGCGCCACCATCCACATGAGCGGCAGCACCCTGAAAATAGTGGCATGCGCCATGGCTCTGATGATGATGCACGGACAAGCCTGCCCCACAGGACAGTTCGTGCACTTCACGGCCATGCTCGGCATCACCATCATCGCCGCACCCGGCATTCCCGGCGGCGCCATCATGGCGTCCCTCGGCCTGCTCGCATCCATCCTCGGCTTCGACCCCGGCATGCAGGCCATGATGATAGCGCTCTACATAGCCATGGACAGCTTCGGCACCGCCTGCAACGTCACCGGCGACGGCGCAATAGCAGTAATCGTTGACAAAATCATGTCAGGAAAATCATGAAGACGCACACAGCCGCACCCGAAGTCAGGGCGATACGCCGCGTCACATGGATAGGTTTCGGGGTGAACGCCGTGCTCATGGTGCTGAAAATCCTGTTCGGCATATACGGCCACAGCGACGCCCTCGTGGCCGACGGCATACACTCCCTCAGCGATTTCGCCACCGACGTGATAGTAATCGCATTCGTGGGCATAGCCTACAAGAGCGCCGACAGCGGCCATCCCTACGGCCATGGAAAGTTCGAGACATTCGCCACGCTCGTCATAGGGATATTCCTGCTGTTCGCAGCCTTCGGGATAGCATGGTCCGGCGCTGTCGCCATAGCGGAATCGGCAGGAGGCGCCCCGGGAGCGCGTCCAGGCTTCGTGGCCCTCGCGGTCGCGGCAGCCTCCATCGTATCCAAAGAACTGCTGTACCGCTACACGATGTCCGCCGCCCGCCACACAGGCTCGCCGGCGCTCATAGCCAACGCGTGGCACCACCGCAGCGATGCCATCTCGTCCATCGCCACCCTCATAGGCGTGTCGGCCGCATACTTCCTCGGCGACAGATGGCGCATCCTCGACCCCGTGGCATCGGTGCTCATAGCCGTATTCATCGGCATGTCGGCCGTGCGCATCTGCCGCCCGGCTGTCGACGAGCTGCTCGACAAATCGCTTTCGCCCGCGCAGGTGCGCCGTGCCGAGGCGGCAATATCCTCTGTGGAAGGCGTGAAGCGCTTCCACCGCCTGCGCACACGGCGCAACGGCCGGCGCATCATCATCGACGCACACATCAAGGTGTCGCCCCGCATAAGCGTGCTCGAAGGCCATGCCATAGCCACAGGGGTGGAGACCGCGCTGCGCAACGAATTCGGCACCGACGTAATCGCCAATATACACGTCGAGCCCCACGAATCCGACAACTGCTGACAAATCGCCCCGAAGCGGCAAATTTCTTACAACACGCGCCGCACAAGCCACAGCGCGCAGCCGTCTTCGCCCCATGGGCGGCTTTTTGCCACCACGCACAGCCGCAGGACAAAAAAATTGCCACCGCAAGCTGCCGAAACCCGATGTTAAAAACACGACTTCGGAATTTTATTCGGATTATTTTAGCTATATTTGGCAGCTAATTGCGGCGCTACGCCGCGACGGCCATGCCGACTCATGCAAAACACTGTTAAAAACAAGTCATAAACCTCAAAAATGCGTATGAGACTAAAATTGTTTCTTCTCATGCTGCTGGCATCGACTCTTGCGATGACGGCACAGACCTCCGCGCTCACTGGCGTGGTGGTGAACGGCACCTCGGGTGCGCCCGTAGGAGGCGCCACCGTGGAGCTCAAAGGCTCAAAAACCGCTGTCAGCGGCTTTAACGGCGACTTTAGCCTCGAAGGACTCAAAGACGGCCCCGCCTATCTCCTCATCACCTGCGACGGCTTCCAGCCCGTAGGCCTCGACGTGCAGGTGCACGGCGGCAAGCTCAATCTGGGCAACGTCTCGCTCACACCCGCCATCGACAACGAAGTGGACGCCTACTTCGGCGGAAGCGACGACCTCATGTTCGACGAGGCCGCACTCGACGATGAAGAAGGAACGAGCCAGGGCGTATCGTCGCTCACAGGCTCCAACGACAACATCTACTACTCCACCGCTTCGTACAACTTCGGCCCGATGTACTTCAACTACCGAGGCTACGACAGCCAGTACCAGAGCGTGTACATCAACGGCATACGCTTCAACGACATCATACGCGGCCGCTTCAACTTCAACTCGCTGCTGGGCATGAGCTCGCGCGCGTTCCGCAACCGCACCAACACCGTGGGCCTGGCCGCTTCCAACTACGGCTTCGGCGACATAGGCGGCTCGGTGAACTACAACACCACCACCGACCTCTACGCCCCCGGCTTCAACGGCTCCGTGGCCTTCACCAACAGCAACTACATGCTGCGCGCCATGGCCACCTACGCGTCCGGCATGAACAAGCACGGATGGGCCTACACCGTAAGCGCCATCGGACGCTACTCCAAGGAAGGCGTGCAGCCCGGCACATTCTACAACTCCGGAGGCCTGTTCCTAAGCGTCGAAAAAATGTTCAACGAAAACAACTCCCTGACGCTCACCGCATTCGGTGGCCCCACACAGCGTGCCACCGGCGGCGCCACGTACAAGGAAGTGTACGAACTCACCGACGACAACCTCTACAACCCCTTCTGGGGATGGCAGGACGGCAAAAAGCGTTCGAGCCGCATCACCGAGACATTCGACCCCACCGTGATACTCAACTATCTGTGGAAAAACGGCAAGACATCCGTCAACACCGCCGCCGCCGTGCGCTGGGTACACTACACCCGCAGCGCCCTGCAGTACTTCAAGGCCAACGACCCCAACCCCACCTACTACCGCTACCTGCCCTCGTACTACTACGACGATGACGACCAGCCCACAGAGCAGAGCGACTACTACACCTGGCTGTGGAAGAACGACGACAGCTTCCGCCAGATCAACTGGGACAACCTCTACAACATCAACCGCCTGAACAACATCCAGAACGAAAGCCTGCCCGAATCCGCACAGAAAGGTTCGAGCTATATTCTTGAAAACCGCACCAACAACCAGTTCAACGCCATGTTCAACAGCTACCTGAACACGGCCATCGACGACGTGGTGGCGCTTCAGGCCGGCGTTGACTTCAACTACACGCGCTCCAGCAACTACAAGACCATACGCGACCTCCTCGGAGGCGAGTTCTGGACCGACATCGACCCCTTCTCCGACCGCGACATCACACTCGCCCCGGACAACCTGCAGAACGACCTCGACAACCCCAACCGCCGCGTGGTGAAAGGCGACCGCTTCGGCTACGACTACGACATCAACGCCGTACAGGCCGGGCTTTGGGCGCAGAACGTAATCACGCTGCCCAAATGGGACATCAACTACGGCGCAAAGGTGAACTACACCAGCTTCTACCGCGAAGGCTTCATGCGCAACGGACGCGCACCCGGCTACGGACCCGAAGGCTCCAAAGGCAAGAGCAAGACGCAGAACTTCCTCACCGCATCGGCAAAAGTGGGTCTCACCTATAAGCTCGACGGACGCAACCAGTTCCAGCTGCAGGCCGAATACGGCTCGCGCGCACCGCTCGCCGACAACGTGTTCATCGCACCCCGCGTGAAAAACACCACCGTCAAGAATCCCGAAGCACAGCTCGATTTCAGCGCCGACTTCTCCTACGTGTGGAACTACCGCCGCTTCCGCGGCACGCTCACCGCGTTCTTCACCCAGATGTCCAACGCCGTGGAGCGCACCGGCTTCTACGACGAGACCTACAACACCTACGCAATCTTCGCCCTCGAAGGCGTCAAGCGCGAATACAAAGGCATCGAGCTCGGCATGGCCTACAAGATTCTGCCAAGCCTCACCGCCACATTCGCCGGCACATACGCGCGTTTCCAATACAAGAACAACCCGCTCGGCACCCGTTCGTTTGAAAACGGCCTCTACCCCGACGCATCGCAGACAGTGTACCTGAAGAACTTCCACCTCGGCTCCACACCGCAGAGCCAGTTCAACGTGGGTCTCGACTACGCAGCTCCCAAAAACTGGTTCTTCGGCATCAACGGCACATGGCAGGGCGACGCCTACGTAAACCTCTCGCCGGCCTATCACGAAGCAATGCCCGGACTCGTGGGTCTCTATCCCGACAAGGCAGAACTCGAAGCAAAAATCCGCGAACTCGCCACACAGGACAAACTCGACCCGCACTTCACCCTCAACCTGAGCATCGGCAAGGCCATCTATTTCCGCAACGGCACCAGCCTCAACTTCAACCTCAACGCGAACAACGTGCTCAACAACCGCAACGTTGTCACCTACGCCTATCAGCAGGGACGCGTGGACACGAAAAACTTCGACCGCAACGCCTATCCCAACCGCTACCAGTACGCACAGGGCATACGTCTGTTCCTCAACGCCGGCGTACGCTTCTAAGTCTCCCCCACACAACACATATAAGTAAGCAATGAACAAAACGCTATTATATATCGCGGCAGCAGCCCTCGGCACCGTGGCCCTCGGCGCATGCGACGACGACCTCGCCTATCCCCCCATCGCCGAGCCCGAATCGGAATGGGTGGGCATGGACAACACGTCCATAAAGGAAATCAAGGAAGCCTACTGGCAGAACAGCAACAATTACAACACTATGGTGGGCCTCACTTCCGACAAAGAAGAAGTGATAATAAAAGGCCGCGTCATCAGCTCCGACCTCACCGGCAACGTCTATAACAACGTTGTCGTCCTCGGAGAGGACGGCTATGCCATCACCGTCTCGGCAAGGGCCGCCAGCGGAAAGAAACTCGCCTCGCAGTATCCCTACGGAGCCGAAGTATACATCAACCTTTCCGGCATATGCGTGGGACGCTACGCCGGCCTTTTCCAGGTAGGACAGGCCAGCGGACAGGAAATCACCTTCCTCAGCAACGACGAGGTGACGGAGCACATGCAGGCCAACAGCATCGGCTATCCCGAACTCGTCGACACCCTCTCCGTCGACCTGGCCACCATCATAGCCGCCAAAAGCGACACCGAGCAGCTCCGCTACTACATGAGCCGCCTCGTGCGCATCGACGGCCTCAAGTTCCAGAACGCCGGCCAGGAGTTCGCCCCCGGCACTCAGGCCGAGAACCGCTACGCCACCGACGCCTCGGGCGCACGCATCAACGTGCGCTGCAGCAACCGCTCCACATGGGCCAAGGAACTCATCCCCACCGGTGAAGGCTCGGTAGTCGGCATCCTCAGCTATTTCAACAACGACTGGCAGATTCTCATGAACGACGCCGAAGGCTGCATAGGCTTCACACCCGCCGAGCCCGGCCCGGAACCCACTCCCACCGAGCCGAAAGGCAACGGCACGCTCGACGACCCCTACAACGTGGCCGCAGCCCTGAAAGTAATCGAGGAAGGCCCGTCGGAGGATAAAGTGTACGTGAAAGGCAAAATCGCCATCATCGACGAAATAGACACCGGCAACTTCGGCAACGCCACCTATCAGATAGTCGACAACGACGGCGGCACACCGTTTAAAATCTACCGAGGCTACTGGTTCAACGGCGAGAAGTTCACCTCCGCCGACCAGCTCGCTGTAGGTGCCGAAGTGATAGTGTTCGGACAACTCGTCAACTTCATGGGCAACAGCCCGCAGATAACCCAGGGCAGCTCCATCGTGAGCTACAACGGCAAGACCGAAGGCGGCGACATCCCCACGCCTGGCAAAGCCCTCTACTCCGAAAGCTTCCAGAGCGGCAACCTCGGAGCGTTCACCGTGGAGAACAAGGTTGAAGGCTGGGACGGATGGTACGCCAAGGCCAGCGGCCCCGCATGCGCCATCGCAAACAGCTACAAGGACGGCACGAACCTCGCTGCGGACAGCTGGCTGATTTCTCCCGTTCTCGACATGAGCGCCGCCACCAACGTGAGCCTCAGCGTGAAGATGGGATTCGGATTCGACTTCCCCACAGCGCAGGATGAATACTACACCGTGCTCATCAAAGCCGAAGGCGGCGAATGGACACGCCTCGACATCACCGAATTCCCGCAGAAAGGAACCGGCAACTGGACAAGCTTCGCCGAAAACACATGGGACATCAACGGCTATGCCGGCAAGAAGGTGCAGATAGCGTTCCGCTACATCAACGACGGAAGCAAATCCCGCGCATGGGAGCTTCAGGATTTCGCCATCAAAGGCGAAGGCTCCGTGCTTGCCGAAGGCAATCCCACTCCCGACCCCGATCCCACTCCTGACCCCGACCCGACGCCCGGTCCCGACGGAGAAGTGACCGTCAACCCGTCGCTGTTCCCCATAGGAGAGAGCGACAACTCGAGCAAGCCTGTGACCGGACCCATAACCGTAGGCGGCTATACGCTGACCACCGACATGAACGGGGGAGCCACGGCTCCGTCGGTCAACACGTACAACGGCGCCGGCACGCTACGTCTGTATGCCGACAACACGCTGACAATCAAAGGCGCGGCCATGTCGAAGATAGTCTTCACCCTGAACACGGCCACGGGGTCGAAGCGCTACACCACGTTCACTCCCAGCACAGGCAGCATAGTTCCCGCCCAGGCTTCCGGCGACACGTCCATCACATGGGACGGAAACACCGGCGAAGTGAAGTTCACCGTCGGCCATGACGCCACGCTTGGAAGCGACGGAGCCTAGAAGCGCGGCCAGGTGCACATATCATCCATCGAAATAACACCCGCAGAGTAAAACCATATCCGAATATGAACAACATAAAATCATACATAAAGGCACTCGCCATAGCCGCCGCTGCCACCCTGGGCTTCTCTGCATGCCAGGACGACTTCGACGACCCCAACCTGCCGGTGCCCGAGGCCAAGAACAAGCCCACCATTTCCATAGCCGAGCTTAAAGCCCTCTACTGGCAGGAAGACCCCAACTACGCCATAACCGTGGCTCCGTGGAGCAGCGAGCTCGCCGACAAGGCCGCACAGGCCGGAGTGAACCTCTCGCTCGACGAAGGCCAGCACCTCATCGTCAGCGGCGTAGTGCTCAGCAGCGACGAGGCCGGCAACGTGTTCAAGAACCTTGTCATCTTCGACGGCACAGCCGCACTCCCCCTCAGCATCAACAGCTACAACCTCTACCTCAAGTATCGCCGCGGCCAGGAAATCGTGCTCGACCTCACGGGCATGGACATAGGCAAATACAACGGCTACATGCAGGTGGGCAAAAAAGAATGGTACGAGAAGGGCCAGGCATGGGAAGTATCCTTCATGGCTCCCGAGACATTCACCCGCGGAGTCGAACTCAACGGCCTGCCTGACCTCGCAAAAGTGGACACGCTCCAGATTCAGAGCTTCGACCAGCTGCCCGCCACCCCCGCAGGCCTGCAGACCTACCAGGGACGCCTCGTGCGCTTCAACAACGTAGCATGGCAGAACGGCGGAGTGGACACCTATTCCACCTACCATAGCAGCGGCGTGAGCCAGAACATCGTGGACACCAACGGCGCTACGCTCGCAGCCCGCACCAGCGGCTATTCCAATTTCTGGAACCAGACGCTGCCCGAAGGCCGCGGCGACGTGGTGTGCATCCTCGGCTACTACGGCTCCGCATGGCAGCTCACCCTGCTCGACGGCAACAGCAGCATGAATTTTGGCAACCCGACAGTGGCGCCCGGCGACGAAAGCAACCCCTACAGCGTGGCCGAGGCAGTAGCCATTGAAGAAGAAGGCAAAACCGCCACAAACGTATGGGTGAAAGGCTACATCGTGGGCACCGTGGCTCCCGAAGTGGAAAACATCACCTCCGACGCCGACATCGAATGGGGCACAGGCCCGACACTCTCCAACACCGTAGTCATCGCGTCCGACCCCGCCTCGCAGAACATAGCCGAGTGCATCGTGCTCGCACTGCCCACAGGCAGCACCATGCGCGAGTGGGTCAACATCCAGGCCCATCCCGACAACGTGGGCCGTCTGCTCACCGTACGCGGCAACCTCGAAAAATACATGGGCACATTCGGCCTCACAGGCAACCGCGGCACCAAGCCCGAGTTCAAGCTCGACGGCGTGGAAATCCCCGACGAGGAAGGAACCATACCCGACGGCGACGGCTCGCAGAACAACCCCTTCAACCCCACACAGGTCATAGCCAAGAACCCGACAAGCACCACCGAGGCCGTAGCCTCCGGAGTGTGGGTGAAAGGCTATATCGTAGGCTCCATGCCTTCGGATGGCACCTACATCGACAAGACCATCTTCGGAGCAGAAGGCGCACAGCTCAAGACCAACATCGTGATCGCGCCCACAGCCGACTGCACCGACGCATCCAAGTGTATCGGCATCCAGCTGCCCGCCAATAATATCCGCAGCGCACTCAACCTCATGGACAACCCCGGCGTGCTCGGCAAGGCCGTAACCGTCAAAGGCGACATCATGAAATACTGCGGAGGCCCCGGCGTGAAAAACCTCACAGCCTACGAGCTGGAAGGCCAGGAGCCCACACCCGACCCCACCCCCGGCAAGCCCGAAGGTGAAGGCACGGCAGCCTCGCCCTACAATGTGGCCGCCGCGCTCAAGGCAATAGCGGAAGGACCTGCCGAAACGGAAGTGTACGTGAAAGGCAAAATCTCCTCTATCGACGAAATCGACACCGGCGACTTCGGCAACGCCACCTACAACATCGTAGATGCCGAAGGCGGCGCCTCGCTCAAAGTGTACCGAGGCTACTGGTTCAACGGCGACAAATTCACGTCGGCAAGCCAGCTCGCCAAAGGCGCGGAAGTAGTGGTGCTCGGCAAACTCATCAACTACATGGGCAACACCCCCGAAGTGGAGAAAGGCAACCGCATCATAAGCTACAACGGCGAAACCTCGGGCAACAACCCCACTCCCGACCCCGATCCCACTCCTGACCCCGACCCGACTCCCGACCCGACTCCCGGTCCCGACGGAGAAGTGACCGTCAACCCGTCGTTGTTCCCCGTAGGAGAGAGCGACAACTCGAGCAAGCCTGTGACCGGACCCACAACCGTAGGCGGCTATACGCTGACCACCGACATGAACGGGGGAGCCACGGCTCC
>OFGE01000231.1_pt1 | contig 64120 bp, 46 predicted proteins | sample 1521681 | NCBI WGS metagenome assembly OFGE01 (sample SAMEA3504093, study PRJEB24116) | mouse gut metagenome | biome: mouse gut; feature: mouse-associated habitat; material: faeces | place: Denmark | collected 2011 | reverse complement strand
TCTATTTGGTTCAAGTAATAAAATTGAAAATGTAAACGAAACAAGTGAGGTGGAACTACCACCAATATCCGAGGAAGTGTTGCTTGATGGAGAAACTTGCGAGGAGCAAGCAGCAAAGTGGAACGAGGCAATAGAAAAATCACTTGCAAATGGTGGTGACAATCATATATTGGTTACTATGATGAATGACTGGGTTGCAGAAAGTAATGCTGCTGCTGATATTATCACATCTTTTGGTGAAGGCGATTATTTCATTCAAGGGGCAATTAGGATTCCAGCAAATTCAATAATAACATTGGATTTAAACGGATATACAATTGATAGAAATATGAAAAATGAAACTACAGGAACTGCACATGGTTGTATTTCTATTTGGGGTGGCATAATGAATTTAAAAGATAGCAAATATAATTCTGCATTAATAAAAGAATCTTATGAAAATGACCCTGAAAATGAAAACTTATTGGATATAGCTTATGCTAATGGTGCAGGTAGCATTACAGGTGCATACATGTCTGGTGGTGGAGCAGTTAGGTTATACAAGAATAGTAGATTGTTTATGTATGGTGGAGTTGTGTGTAATAACATTACACTAGGTAGTGGTGCTGGAGTAAGAATTTATGATACATCAGAATTTATATTGTATGATGGATTAATTGCAAATAATGAATCTAAAGCTAGTTCTGGTGGTGTGGCTGGTGGAGGCGCAGTTCTTGACTCAGTTAGTGCATCAAAAGTATACATCAAAGGTGGATTTGTTTATAACAATAGTGCGACGGTTTCTATAGGTGGAATATATGCATATAACAGTGTGTACTTTGAAATAGCTGGAGGAGTAATTGCACACAATAAAGCTGGAGATGATGCAGGTGGAGTGAGTTGTGTCAGAACTGAGTTTAATATGTCAGGTGGAATTATTGCAAATAATTATGCAGGAACAGATTTGGTAAACGGCTCTCCCTGTGGAGGAGGTTTGTGTTTTGTTCAAGTTGACAATGCTGTTATTACAGGAGGAAAAATCATAAACAACTTTGCTACTAGGCTGGGTGCTGGAATTTTTAATAATGCTTCAAATCTAACGATAAAAAATGTTTTAATAACAGAAAATAGAACAGGTAACTATCCACAAATTCGTGGTGGAGCAGGCATTGATTTATATCTGTATACTAAGGAAGCAACTTGTAATTTAGGAGCAGGAGTGCAAGTATATGGAAATTATGATTATAGTGGAAATGAGGATAATTTTAGAATTAACAATTCAAATCCAATAAATATTATTGAGCCACTTATGCAGGATGGAAAAATTACACGAATTGGAATGCAAAATAATGTAAGTGTGTTTACAGTAGATTATGAAAAATATAATGATGGTGTTGATCCATCAAGATATTTTTTTGCTGACGATAGTGGATATGTAATTACAAAAAATTCTGCTGGTGAGGCACAAATTGGGGCAGGTACAAAGCCAACTGCACAGATTAGTTGGAATTATGACAATCAAAGCACACCAAATTCCAGTGTTATTTTGCCATACAAGCAAGATGGTTACACAATATCAAGCAGTGTAGGAAGCTTTAATAATAGCAGTGGGGAAACATCTTCTTCATTTGTTGTCTCAGATGCAGGAACATATTCATTTTATGCAGATGGTACATATTTAAATCCAACATTTATGGTAACTATTGAGGAGCCAATTGCAAAGATAGAAAAGCCAGTCCAAAAAAAATATGGAGTGTTATACAATGGGAAATATCAAATATTTGAACCAGAAGGATTTGACGAAAATACGATGGATATTTCCTATAATGTTAAGAAGGAGCTGGGGCAATATATAGCATTAGTGCGATTAAAAAATGTATGGAATTCCATATGGAGTGATGGCACAACAGAAAGTGTGGAGTATTCTTTTGAGATAATACAGCCAGGAATAATGCTGAAGGAAAATGCTAATATAGATTATATTTATAAGGATAGCAATAATCAAAGGCGAGGATACAAAGAAGACAATATATTGCATAAGTTCAGTGATAACGAAATAACTAATCGTTATGTGATAGGAAATATTGCTACAAACACAAGATTGGAAAGCATAATTAGTGTTATAGAGAATGACACAACATTCTTAAAGTTATATGACAACAAGGGAAAGAAAGTGTTTGATGGCGTATTAAATGACAGCAATAAAAGCATTGTAGTATCCACAGGTTTTAAGGTGGAGTATTATTGGGAGAATAAATTGTATGATGAAGTGTATTTGTCAGTGCTTGGAGATATTGTTGCAGACGGAGTAATCAATACATTAGATGTAACATACATAAATAGGATAGCAAAAGGGGAAATAAAACTTGAAACATTGAGCATAGAACAACAACTTGCAGCAATGGTGGATAACAAAGGGAAAGTAACCTCAACAGACGGAAAGATATTGCTTAATGTGATTGGTGGAAATGCTGAGGTAGATAACTATTTTGAAAATGTAGCAAAAAAGGATAATTATCAACTATTGAACCTAAAAGAGGAAGGTGGCAAAACATTCCGTGAAAACATTGATATAACAGTATTAAACTTGGTTAATAACGCAATCATTGGAAATATAGCACCACAAACAAAGACAAGTGAGTTTAAAACAAAGCTAGCAAGTCAACTTGGTGTTGATATCAGTACAATAGCAGTGTACAAAGCAAATGGAGCTATTGCAAACGATAATGATTATATTGGGACAGGATATTATATCACTTACAATGGTAAAACAATATATCTAAGTGTGTTGGGAGACTTAACTGGCGACGGAAATGTCAACACAATGGATGTAACTTGCCTTAATAGGATAATAAATGGAAACATAAAGTTGAACATAATAGATATAAGAGATAAACTAACAATGTTATCTGCAATAATACAAAACAAAGGAAACTTGACCACAGCAGATAGTGAAACACTATTGAATCATATCGGTGGAAATGCTGATATGACAAAATACTTTTAAAAGATAATCGGACTGAAAGAAATTCTTTCAGTCCGAGTTTTTAGTTAGTGCCATGTTGAGCCTCGGACTATGCTTGCTTATACCACTACAAAAAGGCTATTTTGTGTGGAGTATTTTTATTTGTAAGGATAATGTTTTATTTTGCTCAATAAACGGAGTTGGAGATTTCTCCTTGTATCCCACAAAAAGGTTATTATGTGGGGACCCCGTTAAGCTCGAAATGACATTTTTTCTTGTCATTCTGAGCGAAGTGTAACGCAGTCGAAGAATCTCGGATTATGCTTGTTGAGTGATTTAAAAGGTTCCATTTTTATTAGTTAGCATGCAAAGTTTGAGATGTTTCGACTACACTCAGAATGACATGAACAGTGTCATTCCTTAAAATCTTGAAATGACATTGCGATTATTGCTCAAAATGACATGAACTTTAGTGCTTGACATTATAGCGACATAACAAAGTTTATGATTACAGAATAAGAATATATGTATTATGGGGGAGTGTATTGGTTGACTATTTGGTGAATGTGTGATAAAGTAGTTACATATTTAAGGATTTGGTATGCAAAATAATAGATTAGGTGAGGACAATTTAATAAAAGTATTTGCTATTAATGTATTGCCAGCTATTGTTGCGATGGTAATTAATGGTGCACAACCGATTATTGACGGCTTGTTTCTTGGCAAGTTTGCGGGGCTTAATGCTATGGCGAGTGTAAACATTGTTGGACCATTTATGCAAGTTATTTTTGCTGTTTCTTTTATTGTTTGCACCGGAGCAATCAGTTTGATTGGCAGGAGTTTGGGTGCGAGCAGAGAGGATAAAGCTTGCAGTGTATTTCGCACCGCAGTGATATCCATAACTGCAATTTCCATTTTAGTAGCGATTTTCGGCAGTGTTTTTTCAAAAGGGATTGCAAAAATGCTTAAAGCGACAGATATTTTGATTGATGATTCTGCCACTTATGTTTTTGTTATTTCTTTTTTTGCACCAATAATCAGCAATATGTATTTGACAGGTTTTGTGGATAGAACCATTGAAAAGCCTAATCAATATTTGTATGGAGCGCTGGTGAGTCTTGCCGTAAATTGCCTTTTGGATTATTTGCTTATTGGTGTGTGCAAAATGGGGACAATGGGTGCTGCTCTTGCAACAGGAATATCTTATACTACTGCGCTTTTAATTTGTGCTGTTCCTTTGCTGAAAAAAAGCAGCATTATCAATTTTTACAAAGGCAAAATCAATTTCAAACTTATGTTGCCGGTGGTTGCAAATGGTTCGTCAGAGGCAGTTGTTTGTGGTTCAACGGCAATATCAGTTTTTGTTTTTAACTCTGCCTTGCTTAATATTGCAGGAGAGAATGGAGTTGCAGCATTTACAATAATAAACTATATTTCCACATTTGGTGCTCTTGCTATGTTTGGAATTTCTGACGGCATAAACGCAATTATCAGTTATAATTATGGTGCAAACAAAATGAAAAGAGTTGCAAAGACTTTTTTATCAGCTTTGGCGTTTAATTTGCTGATTGGTTTGATTGTGTTTTTAATCGTATTTTTTGCAGGGGATAAACTAATACAAATGTTTTCTTCTGATCCGACAAAGGATGCCGAAGTTATTAAAATGGCGTTCAATGGAGCCAAAATTTATTCTGTTGCCTTCTTTATGATTGGCTTTAATATTGTCAGTTCGGGATTTTTTACTGCAATTGGTGGCGCGTTAAGTTCTGTTTTGATTGCAGCAAGCAGAGGCATAGTATGGATATTAGTAGGCATTAATACTTTACCAAAAGTGTTGGGAATAGACGGGGTTTGGTGGACTTTTTCTTTTGCAGAGGCTTGCACAATATTGTTGACTTTAATTTTGTTTGCAATATTTATTTTTAAAAGAAAGCGATTGAATAATCGTGCGAAAATCGAGGTTAATTGATTAAATTTTAATCTGAGAACATGGTTTTTAGGTCTATTTTGACAAGTAAAATTGCAACAATTGTGCTACACAAAAAACACATTAAGAGCATATTATTTGTTGAAAAATATTTTTTGCTTTGTAAATTTTGCAAAAAATTTTAAAAAAATTGTTGACAAATAAAAAATCTAGTGATAAAATACAAATATAAATTTAATAGAGCAATGAGAGGGACAATAATCTTTTTGTGGGTTTTCAGAGAGTTGCCGTGTGGTGCGAGGCAATACAAAGCGTAAGATTTAATCACCCTTGAGCTATATCCCTGAACTAAGAGTAAGGAATATCGGTTTTCCCCGTTATAGGAATTCGTATTGATTGATACGCAAAGTGGCTGACTATGTCAGCAAAAAGAGTGGTACCACGGGTTATATCTCGTCTCTGTTTTCAGAGACGAGTTTTTTGTTTTAAAATGATAGTTGAAAATAAAACTAATTATAATTTATAAATTGAAAAATATTTGCTATTATAATTTCAAAATTTGATTGTATTATTTTAAAGGTAATAATATTTAATAATAAATAAAGAATATTAATTACCTTTGAATATAAGCATATAATTTAACTTTATAACATTTAATTGTTTTTTAGAAACAAAGTTGCAATTGCTTAAATGAATTTTTTAATACATTTTGACAATTCGCAACAACAATAAGTGAGGTGTAAAATGACAGAACTTTTGTACAAAAAATTTGTTAAAGAAACTTTGGACAGCAAAGGGAACTTGAAAGATATTGAGTTTGACTATCCTGACAATTTCAATTTTGCCTATGATGTCGTTGATGCATTGGCAAAAACTAAGCCTAACAAAAAGGCTATGGTGTGGCTTTCAAAAAACAAAGAAGAACGAATTTTTACATTTGAGGATATGAGCAAGTATTCAAACAAAGCTGCAAATTATTTTGCGTCTTTGGGTATTGGCAAAGGCGACAAGGTTATGTTGATTTTAAAAAGACATTATCAATTTTGGATTTGTATGATGGCACTTCACAAATTGGGTGCAGTTGCTGTGCCTGCAACAAATCAGCTTATGAAAAAAGATTTGGTTTACAGATTTAACAAGGCACATATCAAAGCAGTTGTCTGCACACCAGATGATTATGTTGCTATGGAAGTTGATAAATCAGTGGATAGTTGCCCAGAGCTAAAAATCAGATTGGTTGTAAACGGTAATCGTGATGGTTGGAAAAACTTTGACGATGGTATGGAAAAGGCAAGTACTCATTTTGAAAGAAAAGCTACAAAAGTGGGCGAGCCAATGTTGATGTATTTCAGCTCTGGCACAACAGGCTATCCAAAATGCGTTGTGCATAATCACACTTATGCAATTGGTCATATTGTAACAGCAGCGTGGTGGCATTTGGTTAAAGAAGATGGTTTGCATCTTACAATTTCCGATACTGGTTGGGGTAAGGCTGTGTGGGGTAAATTGTATGGTGCATGGCTTGCAGAAACTTGCGTTTTCACTTATGACTTTGACAGATTTCATCCGGATGACATTTTGCCTTTGTTCAAGCAATATAACATCAAAACTTTTTGTGCACCACCTACAATGTACAGATTTTTTATAAAAGAAGATTTGTCAAAATATGATTTATCATCACTTGAGTACTGCACAATCGCGGGTGAGGCACTAAATCCTGAGGTTTATAAACAATTTTATAATGCAACTGGCTTAAAACTTATGGAAGGTTTTGGACAAACAGAAACAACTCTTGCCATTGCTAATCTAAAAGGTATGGAGCCAAAGCCTGGCAGTATGGGAAAGCCTAATCCTCAGTATAAAGTTTGCGTGCTTGACAGCGATGGTAAGCGTTGTGGTGCAGGTGAAGTTGGAGAAATTTGTATTGATATTTCACAAGGTCGTCCTGTTGGCTTGTTTATGGGATATTTTGAGGATGAGGAGCAAACAAATGCTGTAATCACAAATGGCTATTATCACACAGGCGATATGGCATGGCTTGATGAGGATGGATATTTTTGGTATGTTGGAAGAACAGATGATTTGATTAAGTCAAGTGGTTACAGAATTGGACCATTTGAAATTGAAAGTGTACTTATGGAACATCCAAGTGTTTTGGAATGTGCTGTTACAGGTGCGCCTGACCCGATTCGTGGGCAGGTGGTTAAAGCAACAATTGTGCTTGCGAAAGGCTATACTCCAAGTGAGGAATTGAAAAAGGAAATTCAAAATTTTGTTAAAAATTTGACAGCTCCTTATAAATATCCAAGAATAATTGATTTTGCAAATGATTTGCCAAAAACAATCAGTGGTAAGATTAAAAGAAAAGATATCAGAAAGTAAAATCTAAATTATAATCATATATGCAGAATGGCTATTCAGAAAATTTTTGGCTATTCTGCATATAAATTTTTGTAAATTAAAAATAATTTTGGGAATATTTAAAAAAGTTGCAAAATTAATTGACTATGGCTTGGTTATATGTTATATTATAAAGGCACCTGCGTAAGGGTGTAATTTTTTTGGAGGCGTTTTTTACTATGAGAACAAGAATTACATTGGCTTGTACTGAGTGTAAGCAAAGAAATTACGACGATTATAAAAACAAACAAAATACAACTGAAAGAATTGAGCTGAAAAAGTATTGCCCATTCTGCAAAAAACACACAGTTCATAAAGAAACTAAATAATTTTTAGGGGGCATTCTTTAATGAAGAGCAATAAAAAAAATAATCAAACTATCAGTGCTCCATTGAGTGCTGATACTTTGGAAGAAAACAGCAGTAATTTGAAAGCTGAACAGAATTCAACTGCGGTTGCTCCTAAGTCAAATAAAAATAAACAAAATAACAAACTTAAAAACAAGGGCGAAAATGGCTTTGTTAGGTTTTTCAAGAAAATAGGCCGTGCTTTCAGAGGTATGTTTGAAGAACTTAAAAAAGTTACTTGGCCAACTTTTGCCTCAACTTTAAAGTCAACAGGCATAGTTTTGGTTTTTGTTGTTATCTTTTTGGTTGTTTTGATGGGTATGGACGCTTTGTTTGGATTTGGATTTAATTCACTTATCGGTATCGGTAGTTAAGGATAACGGGAGAGAGATAGTTATGGAAAATACACAAAACACACAAGCTCAAAAGCCTCAGTGGTATGTGCTTCAAACTTTGTCAGGATATGAAAAAATGGTGCAAAATAACCTTCGCACTATGGTTGAAAACAACAATTTGCAAGATTACATTGTGGATGTTGTAGTGCCTGAGGAAGAGGAAATTACTGAGAAAAACGGCAAAAGAAAGGTTGTTATGCGTAGAAAATACCCTTGTTATGTATTTATCAAAATGGTTTATACAAAACATGTTTGGTATATGGTAACTCAAACTCGTGGTGTTACTTGTTTCTGTGGACCACAAGGCAGACCAGTTCCTATTACCGACGAGGAAGTTAAGCGTAATCAGCTTGAGCGTATTTCTGAGGAAGAGTTGGAATTTAAGGTTGGCGACCAAGTTGAAGTGCTTAGTGGCGCTTTGAAAGACTTTATTGGAGAAGTTAAGGAAATTAACTTTGAAACTCAAAAGGTTAAAGTTATCGTTTCAATGTTCGGCAGAGAAACACCAGTTGATATTGAATTTATTAATATCAGAAAAATTAATGCGTAAGGCAAACAATGTTGATTTATAAATATTAATTAATTGTATTTAAACATTAAAGTATTAAAATATTAATCAATATAATTCAAATTGATTTCGTTCGCTTTTGCGATAGAAATATATTGGAAGAATTGCAAATCCTAAATAGCAATTCGTTATAACCACGCTATGTGTAGTCAAGGAGGTAAAGACTATGGCAAAGAAAATTACAGCAGTAGTAAAACTACAATTACCAGCAGGTAAGGCAACTCCAGGACCACCAGTAGGTTCAACACTAGGACCTCACGGTATCAATATTCCTGGTTTCACAAAAGAGTTTAATGAGAAAACAAGAGGACAAGAAGGCTTAATTATCCCAGTTGTTATGACAATTTATGCTGACCGTTCTTTTGAGTTCGTATTGAAAACTCCTCCAGCAGCAGTTCTTGTTAAAAAGGCATTGAACATTCAAAGTGGTTCTGCAAAGCCTAATAAAACAAAAGTTGCTACTATCACTGAGGCTCAACTTAAAGAAATCGCTGAACAAAAAATGCCTGATTTGAATGCAGCAGACTTGGATGCAGCTATTTCTATGATTAAAGGTACTTGTCGCAGTATGGGCGTTAAGGTTGAAGGTTAAAAGGAGGAGTAACTATGAAAAAAGGTAAAAGATATTTAGAAGCTGCAAAGCTTATTGAAAAAAATAAAGCATACGAAGTAGAAGAGGCTATGAAGTTGGTTTTGCAAACTGGCACAGCTAAATTTGACGAAACAGTTGAATTGCATATGCGTTTAGGTGTTGACCCTAAGCACGCTGACCAACAAGTTCGTGGCGTCGTTGTTCTTCCAAACGGAACTGGTAAATCTGTTAAAGTTTTGGTTATCGCAAAAGGTGCTAAAGCTGACGAGGCAGCAGCTGCTGGTGCAGATTATGTTGGTGCAGAAGAAATCATTGCAAAAATTCAAAACGAAGGTTGGATTGATTTTGATGTCTGCGTTGCAACACCTGATATGATGGGTCTTGTTGGTAGAATTGCAAGAATTTTGGGACCAAAAGGCTTGATGCCTAACCCTAAATCTGGCACAGTTACTATGGATGTTACAAAGGCTATCAATGAGATTAAAGCTGGTAAAGTTGAGTACAGACTTGACAAAACTGCTATTATCCATGTTCCTGTTGGCAAAAAATCTTTTGGTGCAGAAAAGCTTATCGAAAATATGAATGTTGTGGTTGAAGCTATTCAAAAAGCTAAGCCAGCAGCAGCTAAAGGTACTTATATTAAGAGCGTAAGCATCGCATCTACTATGGGCCCTGGTGTAAAAGTTAACATTAAGTAATCACAAAAACTTTTTATTGAAGTTTTAGGAAAAATTGGTTTGGTGTGTGCTTTGCAAATTAATTTTGGCAAAGCCCGCAAAATCAGTTGACTAAATGTGTTTTTTATGTTAAAATCAAAAAGTTAATAGATACCGTAGACAGTGAGTTCCAAATTTTTTGGTATAATGTTGCTCACCGAGGTGTGAATTAGATTGTTTATCTAAAGTCTCAGCTTGCGTTTACGGTTGAGACTTTTATTTTTGTATTTTAGTGTTGTTAAAGGTAATATTGTTATGTAATATAAAAATTGCAACACATAAGATAATGATTAAATTTTTAGGAGGTAATCATGTCAGTAGCTAAAGATCTTAAAGCAGAGCAAATTGAGGCAATCAAAAAATCTGTTCAAGAGTCAAAAGCTTTTGTCCTTGTTGAGTACGAGGGTATCACAGTTGAGCAAGACACTAAATTGAGAAGTGATTTCAGAGCTAACAATGTTAAATACCAAGTGCTTAAGAACAGACTTGTTAAGCGTGCTTTAAATGAATTAGGTTTCAATGAGTTTGATAACTATCTTGAAAAAACAACTGCTATTGCTTTTGCTAACGGCGATGAGCTTGCAGCAGCAAAAGTTGTTATGGATAACGCTAAGGCTGTTAAAGTTTTAAAGCCTAAATGTGGTTTGTTGGATGGCAAATTTATTGACGCAAATGTAGTAACCCAAGTCGCTAGTATCCCATCAAAGGACATTTTGTTGTGTCAATTGTGTGGTATGTTGCAAAGTGGTATCTCAGGCCTTGCCAGAGCTATATCAGAAATTGCAAAAAATAAAGAAAATTAATTCACTATTATTATATTTTTGGAGGAAAGAAAAATGGCAGATATCGCAAAGATGATTGAAGAAATAAAAGGTATGACTGTTCTTGAGCTTAACGAGCTTGTTAAAGCTATTGAGACAGAGTTTGGTGTAAGTGCTGCAGCTATGGCTGTTGCTGCTCCTGCTGCTGGTGGCGCTGCTGCCGCTGCTGAGGAAAAGACTGAGTTTGATGTAATTTTGAAAGCTGCTGGTGCAGAGAAAATCAAAGTTATCAAAGTTGTTCGTGAAATCACTGGTCTTGGTCTTAAAGAGGCTAAAGATATCGTTGATAACGCACCAAATACTATCAAAGAGGCTATCGCTAAAGAAGCTGCTGATGAAATCGTTGCTAAGTTCAAAGAAGTTGGCGCTGAGTGCGAAATTAAGTAATTTACCCGAATTTAATCAAAAAGAAAAGCATCTGAAAAGATGCTTTTTTTTGTGCAAAATGAGAAATCATATGCTTTTATATATTGATATTTATAATGTGTTGAAAAAGATTATATATTATTGGTTAGCCTAAAAATTCAAATATATCTTTGTTGAAATTAGATTTTCTTCAATTTTATAATTTGCTAGTAAAAAACGAATTAAAAGTTTTAAGGTGCCACCCAATTAAGCACCTGCAATTCTTGGCATCCACATTTTTCTTGATCCTATGCGTTCGCTTATAATAGCAAGCAAAATTTCAATTTTTTCATTTGTATAGCTGCTATCATTCCATAAGTCATTGCCATTTTCGCATAAAAGTTTCGCTGTTTTTGTTTTGCTATCAATAGTAATTTGATAGTTTTTTATTTTTGCATCCATTTTGTCAGTTTTGTCTTTTGCCATTTCTGCACATAAGTATCTAAACAGTATATCAATTTTTATTTGCCTATATTTATCGTCATCCCAAAGATTGTTGTGTTCGCCTTTATCTTGGGTTAAGTCGTACAATTCGCCGTAATTTCTGCCTTCATAAACATTGATTTTGTATCTTTCTTCTACATAGCTTACAATGTGCATAACATGTGGTTCGTGGCGATTTTCGCATATTATGTAATCTCTTTTATTTTTTGTAGCGTCTTTCCACACTTCAGATTGATTTACGCCTGACATCGGTTGTGGAATATTCAAATTGCACAAATCCATTAGTGTTGGGGCAATGTCAACAAGAGATTGCAGACTATTTGACCTTTGTCCTTCGGGTATTACATTTTTGTATTTGACAATCATTGGCACACGCAACAAGTCTTCGTAATGGAAAATGCATTTGTGCACAAAGCCGTGTTGCCCAAACAAATCGCCGTGATCGCAAGTGAACACGATAATTGTGTTATCCTCAAGCCCTAATTGTTTGACCTGTTCCAAAATTTTGCCAATATATTTATCCATAAAGCTTACCATGCCATATGCATAAGCAAGCTTTTTTTGCTGTTTTTTCTTGTTGAAAATGTGCCTATGCAAGCCATGAACACCTTGACCAGATTCTTTGTACTCTGCAAGCTTTGGCACCTTTTTGAATACCTCTTTGAAATAAGGAGGATTTTTTTCGTGTTCTGCAAACGAAAAATCAGGAATTTCCATATCTTCTGCCTTGTACATTTTGTCCCACGGGCTTGGCACTAATTGTGGATAGTGTGGGTCAGGAAAGCTTGCCCACAAGAAAAATGGTTTGTCATTTTCTTTGTATTCCTTCATAAGAGCTGTAGTTCTCTCTGCTATCCAGTTGTTGTAATGATATTTTTCAGGAATTTTCCATTTTCCCATCTGCTTTTCAAGCATTTTTCCACGAGGCTTGAAAAAGTATTTTCGCCAGTTTTTGCAACCATTGTCCTCAAGCCAAGCAACATAATGCTGACCAACCCAATGTTCTGCAGTGTGATTTCTTAGAAGTTCAATGTGTTTGAAACCATAAAAATCTTTGTTAAAGTTTCGCCAAAAATCAATATCCCACATAAATTCAGGAGTTTCAATGGAAGGAAATTCTTTTGTCCCTTTTGTCGGTTGAAAATGTGCTTTGCCAATAAGTGCTGTTTCATAGCCATTATCTGCAAGATATTGTGCCATTGTTGGTGTGCTTTCGGGCAATTTTGTGCCAAGTGACCAGCAACCATGTTCGGAAGGGTACATTCCTGTCAAAATGCTTGCACGAGAAGGCGAGCAAGTTGGATTAGGGCAGTAGGCTCTGTCAAAAGACATCCCCTCATCTGCAAGTTTATCCAAATTTGGTGTTTTAAGTATTTCGTTTACTTTGCCAAGCATTGAAAAATGTTGTTGGTCTGAAGTAATCAAAAGTATGTTTGGTTTTGTCATATTTCCCCCGACTTAAATTTAATATTTTAGAGCATAATGAATTTTAATCAATTATGCTTGGATTTTGCTCAATTATTTTGTTGTATTCCTCATAAATATCATCAAAACAAAAGATTTTCAGCTTTTTGTGAACCTTGTCAATTTGCCATTGCTTTATGTTGTAAATGTGAAAGAAAGGTATCCATTTTATGCCTTTGTTGAAGTGTTTTACAACAGTATCAGCGACAGGTGTGCGTTGTTCATTAAATTTTCTGTCCAAAATCAGCATTTTTGTTTTGCTTTTGTATAGTGCTGATTGGTCAGGCATTTTGAACCATTTTGTGTTTACAAGTTGACGGCATTTTTCAAACAAATGATTTTCAATTGCAAGTTTTCTGTTAAACAAAGTTACACCTGCATTAAAATAATCTTTTGCTATCCAAAATTTGCCCATATAGTCAAGTGCTGCTGCAAATTCGTAGTTTTCTATGTCAATATTGTACAAAAGTGAAATGTCATTGCACGCCATAATGTCACTGTCAAGATACAAAATTTTGTCAGGCAATTCAAGCTTGTCGGTAAGCAACCTTATCAAAGTGTAAGGTGTGTAGTCATTGTTTTGATTTTTCCCTGACAAAAGCTGTTTGAAAAGGGATGTTACATCCATAAGTACAACTTTGCTGTTTGGATTGACTTTTTTTACAATTTCGTCCAAAAATTCAGCTTGCTTTGGTGTTATGCAAACAAAATTTTCTTTTATTTCTTGATAGTCCAAAGTTGTCAGATAAATTGTCAAATCGCCTTTGTAATGCTTTAATATTGACAAAGTTGCAAGCAAAATGCCTTTAAAAATGGCTTTGTTGCCTGAAAACATAATATTAACCATTTTGTCTCCTTATTTATTGCTTTTCGTCATTTGTAATTGTTGATTGATTATCCTCTTTAGGAACTGTAATCTCTGCAAAATCAATATTGTTTATGTTCAGATTTTCTGTTAATCTGTTGTTTTCAGTATCTATTATGTTTGTCAAATCGCTATTGCTGTCTTGTGAATTGCTTTCCGTGTCAGTCATCTCATTTTCTTGCTCAAGTTGCAAATTGTTTGCTAATTTGATTGTTTTTTCGTATTTTGTGGTGCGTTTTTCCAATATTAAATAGAAGATAAAGCTTAAAAGCATTAGTCCATAGTAGGTTAGTATACGCCACAAAAGCATTCCACTTGCGCCTAAGTCTTTGGTGATTCCACTTGCGATAAACACAAAAATTGATGTGAAAGCAAATTCAATTCCACCACTTCCACCTGGAGTAGGGATGAATACGCATGCAGTAATTGCAAATGAGGTACCACAAATTACAAAAAACAAATCAGTGTAACTGACAGCGATGTTGAATGCACGCAAAACATAAAAAGTTATTGCATAGTAAACAAACATTGTGATAGCCCTGACAATAAAGCAACCTAAAGCCGTCCATTTATACTGAAAAAGTTCCTTAAATGCTGATTGCGTATCCTCACAATATTTTTTAAAACCTTCTATTGACGGGTTGACAACTTTAGATAAAAATTTGATTTTTCCAAGTTTTGTTAGCAATAACACCAAAAAATTAGCGACTTTTTTGCTTGTTGCAAGCAAAAGCACAATGGCAAAAGACAAAAAGTTCATCACAAAGCCGATTATCACCACAGGCAAAAGACTACCAACAGCAGTAACAAGCTTTGGATATATCGCTAAGGATAACAAGGCAAACAGATTTGTAACGAACATATGAATGATAAAATTCATTATTAAAATGCCAGTTGATGCAGATGCTTTAACCCCTAATCTTGAAAAAGAATACACTTGAAAAGGTTGTCCACCTGTGGCAAAAGGAGTAATTCCGTTAAAAAAGTGTTCAGTATTGCCTATCAAATATGTGTCAAGCATATTTATATCGCATTTTTTCCTTTTGGTAAGCATACACAAAGTAATCGGTGACAGCGCAAAGTACAAAAGTGTCAAGCCGATTGCAGCAAAAAGATATCCAATGTTTATTCTGCTAAAAGCGTTTTTAATCTCATTTATGTCCGTTGTTAAAAAAATGATTAAAAGCAAAATAAAAATTGTAATAGCAAGTCCTAAAATAATTTTATTTATTATGCTTTTCACGCTATATTTGTTTTTTTCTTTTTTTTCCATAAAATGATTATACCATAAAGAGTAGGAAGTGTCAATAATTGTTGTTTAAACACCAATTGTCAGTGTTTGATTTAAGCAATAAAATTTTGCTTAATTTGCCGTAATTTATGTAATACTTTGTAGATTTGATACTTATAACATTTATAGTAATATTATTGCCCAAACTTTTGAAATTCAAATTTGTTTTTTAATAAATGCAAATATCTGCATTTTAATAAAATGTGAATAGCACTAAAAAATACACCCTTAAGTATTAAACTGCAGAGTGTATTATATTGATATTTTAATATTAATTATTTATTTTCTCTTGTGCCGTATTTTTCAATAACATAGTCAAGGTCTTTGTCGCCTCTGCCTGACAAGCAAACAAGCACACTGCCTTTGTTCATTTGTTTTGCAAGTTTGATTGCATAAGCAACTGCGTGGCTGGATTCTATTGCAGGAATAATTCCTTCAAGTCTTGAAAGTTCAAAGAAAGCATCAATTGCATCCTCATCGTCAATTGTTTCGTATTTGACTCTGCCAATTTCTTTTAAAAATGCGTGCTCTGGTCCACTTGAAGGGTAGTCAAGTCCACTTGCAACAGAGTAAACAGGAGCAGGTTCGCCATCTTTATCTTTCAGCATAATGCTGTTGAATCCATGCATAACACCTTCTTCGCCATAAGTTAGGCTTGCAGCGTGGTCGCCAAGCTTAGCACCTCTGCCAAGTGGTTCAACACCAATAATGTTAACTGGGTCGTTAAGGAAAGCTGTAAACATACCAATTGAGTTGCTGCCTCCACCTACGCAAGCCACAACATTGTCAGGCAGTTCACCTGTCATTTGCAAAAATTGTTCTCTTGCTTCAATGCCGACAACGCTTTGGAAATCACGCACCATAGTAGGGAATGGGTGAGGACCAAGAGCAGAACCAATGCAATAAATGCAATCCTTATATTCCTTACTATAAGCTGCAAAAGCAGCATCAACAGCCTCTTTCAATGTTTGAAGTCCGTCAGTAACCTCTACAACCCTTGCACCAAGCACTTTCATTCTTGCAACATTAGGAGCTTGTTTTTTAATGTCAACAGCACCCATATAAATGTCGCACTCAAGCCCAAAATAAGCAGCAGCAGTAGCCAATGCCACACCATGTTGTCCTGCACCAGTTTCAGCAATAATCTTCTTTTTGCCCATATATTTAGCAAGCAAAGCCTCTCCCATACAATGGTTAAGTTTGTGTGCTCCGCTGTGATTTAAATCCTCACGCTTAACATAAATTTGAACATTGCCATATTTGTTTGACAATCTTTCACAATGTGATATTGGTGTTGGTCTGCCTTGAAATTCTCTGCGAATTCTTCTAAGCTCGTTTACGAACTTGGATGATTTGCAAATTGTGAAATATGCATCAGTAATTTCTTGCATTGCTTGTTTTAGTTCATCTGGTAAATAAGCTCCACCGTATTTGCCAAAATATCCTGTCTCATTAGGGTAGTTCCTGTGATATGTATCAAAATCTATTCCGTTAAAATTCATTTTTCTGTCCTCTCTTTAATAATTTACATTTGGTTTTGGATAAAATTTTTATCCTTAATTTGTGTGATAAAAGTTTTTTAACTTTATCTTGTTATTGGAAATTTACTTGTTTATTTGTTTGATATTATGTTTTTAAATCAAATTTTATTAATTGATAAATAAAAGTAAAAATTCCTAAAAATTTGCAAATAATTTTACTGCATTTTTTCAAATAAGCCATCGAAAATCGGTATTATTTGATATTTTTAACAAAAAAACGCAATATACCAAAAGCAGAGTATATGCGTTACAAGCTAAAACGGCGCCATCGCCTTGATAAAATTTTCATAATTACTATTCTCCTCTAAACTAAACTATTCTATCCATAATGTCCCTTGCATTATGCGATTTTATGTTTTTATTATAACCTTAATAATTGCAGATGTCAATATATTTTATGCAGTTTTTCAAAAATGTTTCTTAATCAAAGACAAAAGTCTTTTATTATTGTTTGTCCTCTGTGTAGGGCACTTGTTCCTGAACGAGCAAGTTCAATTATATCATAAGGTCGCAACACATCAATAAAAGCATCAATTTTGCGTGGGTTGCCAGTAAGTTCCAAAACCATTGCGTTTTGACTTAGGTCAATTGTTTTTGCTTTGAAGATTGAGGAGATCTCAATAATTTCAGATCTTTTTTCTGGTGTTATCTCCAATTTGATAAGTAGCAATTCTCTAAGGATAGAGTTGTCCTCTGCAAGTTCAGTAACTCCGTTTACTTCAATTTGCTTAAGCAGTTGATTTTTTAGTGCAGTGATTTGTCTGTCATCTCCAAAAAGAGAAATTGTCATTCTTGAAAGATTTTCGTCTTCTGTTTTGCACACAGATAGACTTTCAATGTTGTAGCCACGCCTTGAAATAAGTCCTGAAATGCGAGTTAAAACACCCGCATTGTTTGAAACAAGCATTGATATGTAGTGTAATTTATTGTTCATATTGACCTCATTATTAATAAGCTATAATATGTAAAATAGATTGTTTTTTATTTAAAACTACTATGAATATTTAGCCAATATACTAAATTATAATTTATTTTTTGTTTATATGTCTCAAATCATCGCCGTCAAGATATAGCAGTTTTGACATATTTTTGTTTGTAAGTCTAGAAAAGACTCTGTCGCCATATTTATTTTGAATTTCTTCGTCCGTAAGATTAGTTGTAATGATAGTATGTTTGTTTTGTCTTTCTGTAAGCAGTAGTGTCAGATATTCAATGGAAACATTTTTGATTATTGGTTCTGTGCCCAAATCGTCAATTAAAAGCACATCTGTCTCAATCAAATTTGTCAAAATGTAATCTCTTTCTTTAACATTTGTTGTGTGATATTTCAAAAACAAAGAGTTAAGATTGAATGCAGAAAAATATTGAGCACTTATGCCTTTATCCAAAAGTTTATTGATAGTGCAACTTAGCAAGCAACTTTTTCCTACGCCAACTTTGCCACAAATCAAAATGTTTTTAAAGTTGTTGTTTGGAAACTCCTCACAATATTTTTTCATTGAGTCATAAAGCTTTGCCAAAGTTTTTGATTGCCTGCATTTTATTTCTGCAATTTTGTTGTCTTTAAAAGTGAAATTAGGCAGGCTATCAATTCCAGATTTTTGCCTTAAAACTTGCTTATAAAGAGAGATAAAACAATTGCAATATTTGCCATCTACAAAGCCTGTATCACAACAAGTAGGGCAGTGTGCAAAGTTTTTTATATTGAGAAATTTGTTTTCAAATTCAGCAAGTTGTTTGTTTAATAATTTATCTTTTTTTTCAAATTCGGAAAAGTCTTGATTGTTTGCAAGAGCTTTGCTTAAGGCTAAAGTATTCAACTTTATATCTTTTGTAAGCTTTGCATATTCTTGATTTTGAGCAAATTTTTCTTTGGCTGAGTCCAGCTTTTCCAGTGTAATACTGCGTCTGTTCTCAAGCAACATTTTTGCCTGATTAAAAGCTTTTATATCCATAATTAAAAGTCAAAATTTGACTCATCCTCCTTGTTGAATAAATTGTCCAATTCCTCTTTTGTGTAAATATGTTTATCACTGATAATTTGCGAATTATTGGAAATAGTACCGATTTTTGACGGAATAATTTCGATTTTTTCACAATCTTCAATGCTTTTAACATTGTTTTCTTTATAGCTTGCAATCAAGCTATTAAGGTAAGCAAAGCTGAAAGATTTCCCACAAGATTTTTTTGCTGCAAAGTCAATAATCTCATCGCTCATGCCCCAAATGTTTGTCCAAGTGTTGTAGTAGTCTCTGTCTGCATTTGAGATCATACGAGAAGTGCCAATCAAATTCAAAATCTCTTTTATTCTGCAATCAATTTGTTTTTTAATTTCAAAATAGTTTTGCAATGATTGTGCCGAAACAATGCCTTTTGAGTACAAGTCATTTATTATGCTGTTCATACCTTCAAGTCCTTTGATGTTTCGCTTTAGGCAATAGTTTGCAATCAGTTTAAGTCCGTCTGCCTCATATCCTTTGCCAAGCCAATCGGTGATATATTGCTCCACAACAGTGTCAATGTTTTCATAATAAACGCCAATGGTTTTGTTTATGTTAACAGCAAGGTTGCGAGCATATTCAATATATTCACTTTGTTGTTTGATATCTGCAAGGGTAAACAAGCCAAGCCTGTAAAAATTGTCAAGCATATTGTCAAGTTTTTTGATGCCACCACGCTTTTTGCAAAGTTTTGCTGCGTAGAGTATGCTTTCCAAATCATATCCCCAAGAGGTTGTCCATTTTATCAAATATTGCTTATCTTCAAAATCAGGTAAGGACTTAAGCCCCAATGCAAAAAATACTGCACGCATATTTTCAGATTGAGCCTCCATTTCCTTAAGTTTGAGTTCCACCTGTTCAATGCTTTTTATTCCTTCGTTTGCCCAAGCCTTTGCAACTGTCAAAATGTAGTTTGAGTTGATGTTTTGTCCTTTTGAATTCACACAATATTGTGCAATAAGCACCATTGCCTCTTTGCTGATTTTGTAGTCCTCAACAACTTCAATATATTTTAATAGTTCATTTGGAGTAAGTGGTCTTGCCAAAATCATATTTTCAATTTGACTGATAAATTGTGAATATTTATCCACACTATATTTGCGAGGCTTGCTCATAATTGTTTTAAGTGGCAAATATTCAAATTCCAAAGGATTTTCATTTGTGATTTTAACTGCTCCCACGCTTTCCCAATATTTGATTGCGTTTGCAATTTGACCTTTTTCCACCCCAAGTGCGAGACTAACGCTCTCTAAAGTGTTGCCAATGTTTTTTTGATTTGCACACAAAACCAAACCATACAAATAAACTTTTATGGCAATTTCATCAGCATTTGGCATTAAATCAGTAATAAACATATTGTCTATTATTGTGCTGTTGTTTATCATCGCATCTTGGCTTAGTGCAGAAAATGGCATATTTTTCCTCTCAAAATTTTTTCGTTTATTGCAAGGCAAGTTATTTTTTTGTTTTGTGACAAAATCTTATGCTACAAAATAAATAAAATTATGTCTTGACAACTTACCCTTAATGTTGTATAATATTTTTGTTTAAATATATATTTAAATAAATAGGGTGTTTAATTTGCAAAAAATAGCATAAATTAATTAAAAAGCATTTGTTAATTTTTCTTGTTTTTTGCTGTACATATATTGTAACACAAAATATTTGATTTGCAAAGTGTTTTTTGTTTATTTTGCATTAGGAGGTTTTGTAATATGAAAAAATCTGTTGTTTTAATGGCAGCATTATTGATAGTTTTGGTTGTTTGCCTTACAGGTTGCAACACTAATTTTAAATTTGAAAATTTGGGATTTGTGACAGAAGAGGTTGAAGAACTTACTGTTTGTTATGGAAAGGATAGAAAGCCTACCTCTAATGAAGAAAAAATCGGCAGAGTAATTGAAGAGCTAAACAGCCTTGACATTGAAAAATGCAAAGAAAAAGTTGAGGAAAATGTTTTTAATGATAGCGTTGTCGGCAAAATCATTTTCAAGTTTAAGGATAAAGAAGGCACTTTTGTTATGACTTTTGTGGAAACAACTGTGAATGGTTCAAAAACATCTTTGCTTAAATGTGAAACAACTGACGGCTTGAAAATTAAAAAAATGCCAAAAGATATTTATTATATGAGCAGTGTTGAGGCAACAAATGCAATGCTTAACAAAATTTTTGCAAATTATATGTGATTTGAAAAAAAATTGCTTAAAATAAAATAGAACCAAAAAACATAATTTCGCTATAAAGTGAAATTTACTGAAAATTTATACAAGATATTTGTGAGCCTAAATTATATGTGAAAAATTCACAATTTTAATTGTGGCTTTTGTTAGGGAAATATAGGAGAAAATATGAAAAAATTTACTAAAGTATTTTTTATTATCTGTTTAATGTTTGCGCTTGTTTTGTCACTTGTGGCATGTGCAACAGGCACAACAGGTAAGGACGATCAGGGAAGATATATTTTGGCTGCCCCTGAAATTTCTATTGAAAACAACCTTATCTCTTGGAAGAAAAATCCAAAAACTGATAAGTATGGCGTAAAAATCAATGACGAGGAAGAGATTGAAATCAATCGAAATTCTTATACTTTACTTGGCGATAAAGATGCAACAGTAAAAGTTCGTGCATTGGGAGATAATGTGGATACTGTTAGTAGTGAATACAGCAATGAGGTAAGTTACAAGGCAAAGTTGCAACTTGCAAATCCACAAATGCCAACTTACGAAATTGTTGGAGATGACATTGTGTTGAGGTGGAATGCCATTGAAGGTGCAATTTCTTATCAAATAGAGCAAACACACACTTTGTCAGACAATACAAGCGTGGGTAATGTTGTAAGATATTCCAGCAATACAAACTCCTATACAATTGCAAAATCCACATTTGCTGCACCGGATATTTATTATTTCAGAGTACAGGCTGTGGGAGATGACAATTATAGAAATTCAAATTATTCAGAATTATTATCATATGCAGTAACTCAAACTTTGGAGGCTCCTGCACCAAGACTTGGCAGCAGTAATATCAACTGGAATAAAGTTGACAAAGCAACAAATTATGTGATTTATCTTGAAAAAGTTGTGGAGAGTGGCGAGAGCAAAAGAATCGCTGTAAACACTGTTTCAAGTGGCACTACAAAATATGATGAGCCAAACTTTGCAACTGCAATTGAAACTTACAAAAAAGAAATGGAAAAGCAGAATAGTGGCACTTTTGACATTACTGGTAGCTATAAAATGTATGTACAAGCAGTGCATTCTTCTCATCCAGAAATTTATTTGAGTTCTGCAATTGACGAAGTTAAGAAAATTGAAGGCGAAGGCGATAGTGCAACAACAAAAGACATTACTTTCAGAAAGCCAGGAAAAGTTGAAAATATTAATTTGAGAATTGATACCATTGGAGAGGGCGATGATCGTAAAAATGCTGAAATGTTATATTGGCAGGAAATTGAAGGCTATGATAAATATAGAGTAAGATTTTATACCAATGAAAAAAGTCTTGTTTCGGAAGAAATTGACATCACAAAAGATGAAGGTGCAACAAGAGCTAATATTACAGGAATTTTTGACAGAAATACTGATCATATCGGCAAAGTTTACAATGTTTCCGTAAGTACAGCATCAAAGTTTGCAGAAGGTTTGTTGGAAGGTGAGGAAACTTACTGGATGAAGGATGCTGACAATAAAATGGAGTATTGTCCAAAACTAAACGAGCTTGAAGTTGAGGGGACTGGAACATTTAAGGATTATTACAGAATTTCCACGATAGGTGGCTTGCAATACATGCTTGAGCACACAAAAGCAGGTAATGATAGCAATAACTATTATTTGACAAAAGATATTAATGGTGGTGGAAGTACAAATTGTAATTTTTATTTTTATCAAGATAGTGTGCTTAAAGGTACTTTTGATGGCAATAATAAAGTGATTTCAAACATAAATATTATTGTTGAAAGTGACGGGACAGCTATGAACTTGTTCAAAACAATTGAAAGTGGTGCAGTTTTCAAAAATGTAACTTTCAATAACATTACAATTCAAACACTTGAGGGCAAAAGATATACAAGTGTATCATTGGTTGCTGGAACAAATAAAGGTATTATTGACAATGTGCATATTATCAACAGCAAATTTCAAACTACATGTGAAACAGCAGGTTTTGCAATAACAAATGACGGAGAAATCAATCATTGCAGTCTTTACGATACAGATATTATTGCAAAAGGCTACACAGAGCCAAAAGATGAAAATGCAAATACAAGAGCAGATGAAACAGCAGGAACTGCTTGCAATGTTGCAGGTATTGCATTGACAAACAACAAAATAATTTTTAATGTTAGCATTTATGAGGCAGAAATTACTGCAACAACAAAATTTGCAAACATTAAGGCAGCAGGTGTTGCTGTTACAAATAATAGCGCTGCAAGCATAACAAACAGCTTTGTTCGCAGTAGCTTGGTTAAAGCTGTAACATCATCAGGAAGCACACAAATGTATTCAATTGTTGGTGGTTTTGTAGCTGAAAATAGTGGTAAGATTAAGGAAAGCTATCTTGCTCACAACGGCAGTACAAGCAGAGCCGTTGAGGCAAACAATGTTGCAAATCCTCAATCTGGTTCACAAAGACTTTCTATTGCTGGTGGTATTGTTGGCAGAATGAGTGGTGGTAGCATAAGCAAATGCTATGTATCATATGCAAGCATTATTGCAGAAAACAAGGCAAGTGGTATTGTGGGAGAGACTACAAGCACTTTTGCAAGCAGTGACGAGTTTGTAATTGATAACAGCTATGTTTATCGTATTACTTTGTATGATGCAATTCAAAAAGAAATGGTTGTAAATGACAGCAGCACAAAAATTGATTCTGAAAAAATTCAAAATGTTTATTGTGCAAAAATTGAGCAAAACTCAAGTGCAAAAACTACTCATGCAACAAATGTAAGCGTTTCAAATTTGATAAATCAAAAACTTGATGGCTTTGTGGTTTATTTGTCGTCAGCAAGTGAACAACCATTGTTAAAGCATATGATGTATGCAGATAGGTACAAAGCAACTTATTCTAATAGTGCAAAACGCGACAATGATGTTTATGTTGTAATTGATACAAACAGAAAAGATTTGTGTCCTATTAAATATGAATCAGATTTGTCAATCTATGGCAAAAAAGTTGATGTTTATTGGAGAGTATTTACAATAACTGAAGGAGAAGGCGAGAGTGCAAACACATATGAGTTGACTTTGTTCTTGCCTAAATATATAACTGTAAGCTAAAAGGAGTATATATGAGCGAATGTGACGGAAATTGTTCAGGTTGCAGTCAAAAAGGTGGCTGTGACAGCGTGCTTAAAAAACTTGAACAAAACAAAAACAGCAACATAAAAAAAGTTATAGGAGTTGTAAGCGGCAAGGGTGGTGTTGGCAAATCACTTACCACCGCAAGTTTGGCTACAGCTTTTAGGGCAAAAGGTTATAACACTGCGATTATTGACGGAGACATAACAGGTGCGTCTATCCCTAATATTTTCGGTTTGAAAAGTGGGATTGAAAGCGATGGCGAAAGTATGATTCCAGCAGTTACAAAAACAGGAATTAAAGCAATAAGTATAAATTTGTTGCTTGAAACACCTGATAGTCCTGTTGTATGGCGTGGTTCTATGCTTTCAAATGTGCTAAAACAATTTTGGACAGATGTTAGATGGGGTGATGTTGATTTTATGTTTGTGGATATGCCTCCGGGAACTGGTGATATTCCTTTGACAGCTTTTCAATCTTTGCCTGTTGATGGAATTGTTATTGTAACATCTCCACAAGACTTAGTTTCTATGATTGTCAAAAAGGCATACAATATGGCAAGATTAATGAATATCCCAATCTTGGGTATCATTGAAAATATGAGTTATATTGAGTGTGGCGATTGTGGTAAAAAAATATATCCTTTTGGCGAAGGTAAAGCAGATGCTGTGGCAGAGGAGTTAGGTGTCAAATTGCTTGCAAAAAATCCTATTGACCCTGAGATTGCAAAAGCTTGTGATGATGGCAAAATTGAGGATATCAGTTTGCCTAGTTATGAAAAAGCAGCGGATTTGATAATCGAAATATTAAAGTAAGCAAATCTTAGCCGAGGCACTATTGTCGAGGCTATTTTTGTATTATGACTAACAATTTATTATATAGTATTTGCACATTCAAAGCAGAATAATTTATATAATGAATAAATATATTTATTTACTCTGAGAAAATAAATAACTCGTATAATGATATGGTAATATATTATTTTGTAGCAAAATTTTTGCAAAAACTTTTATGATTCTAAAAATAAAAATGGCAGATTTTATTGGAAAGGTGTGATATGAAAAAACAAAAAGAAAGACAACCTTTAACGCTAACTGATGTGGATATCAACATCGGTCTTAACGACGAGCAAATTGCAGAAAGAAAACAAAAAGGGTATGTTAATGATGTGAAAATCGGTACATCCAAATCTTATTTTAGCATTTTTGCAGGAAATATTTTTACATTTTTTAATTTGATTTGTTTTTTGGTGTTCATTTGGCTTATCACTGTTATTGAGGATTTTAATGGTGTTAAAAATTTGACATTTATGATAATAATCACTGCAAATATCGTTATTGGTATTGCACAAGAAATAAGGGCAAAACGCACAATGGATAAGTTGTCGCTTTTGTCATCTCCCGATATCACAGCACTTAGAAATGGGCAAGAGATTTCAATCAAGCTCAATGAAATTTTGCTTGGGGATATCGTAAGACTAAAGACAGGTGCACAAGTGTGCTCAGACAGCGTTATTCGTGAAGGAGAGGTTGAGGTAAACGAGGCTTTGCTTACAGGTGAATCGCAGGCAATAAAAAAGGGTGTTGGCGACAAATTGTTGTCAGGCAGCTTTATTGTAAGTGGAAGTTGCGTGGCAGAGACAACACACATTGCAGAGGACAATTACATACAAAAACTGGCTATGGATGCAAAGCAGTTTAAAAAGGCAGATTCTGAGCTTTTGCATTCTCTAAAACAAATTTTCAAATTGATTTCAATCATCATTTTTCCAATAGCCATAGGTGCTTTTTTCACAAACTGGAATGATGCATTGCTTGACATTGCTTTTTCAAAAGGACTTGAGTTTAAAGACACATTGTTTTATGCAATAGGACATATGGGCAGTTTTAGTGGAGCAGAGCTTTACTCTGCTTATCGCGTTGCAGTAACTCCAACCAGCACGGCAATTATTGGTATGATTCCTGCGGGATTGTTCCTTCTTACATCAGTTGCGCTTGCTGTTGGGGTGGTAAGGCTTGCAAAACACAAAGCCTTGGTGCAACAGCTTTATTCAATTGAAACATTGGCAAGGGTGGATATGCTTTGTTTGGATAAAACAGGCACAATCACTGATGGCACAATGAGCGTCAGAAAAATTGAGTGTGCAAAAATCCCAGAGGAAGAAATTTGCAAAATCATATCAAGTATGCAATTTGCTTTGGGCGAGAGCAATCAAACAGCAGATGCATTGGTCAAGTATTTTGGAAAAGAGGAGCATTTTAAGGCAACAAGCGTTATTCATTTTTCTTCGGAAAGAAAATGCACTGCCGTTAAGTTTGAAAACGAGGCATTGTATGTGCTTGGTGCTCCTGACTTTGCAACTGATATGCTAAACAAAAATATTCAACAAGTTATTGAGGAAAACTCAAAACTTGGTTTCAGATGTTTATTACTTTGCAAAAATGGTGCCTCATCTGACAATGTGGAGGTTATTCCTGACAGAAACACTCCAGTTGCAGTGATTGTAATTGAGGATAATATAAAAGAAGATGCTCCACAAATTATTGATTATTTCAAGCAAAATGGTGTGGATGTAAGGGTTATAAGTGGCGATAATCCTGTTACTGTAAGTGAAGTTGCAAGGCGTGTGGGTATTGTCAATGCAGATAAATACATAAATCTGCACAATATGACGGATGAAGAGATTCGTGAAGTTGCAATGGATTACACAGTATTTGGCAGAGTAAATCCTGCACAAAAAAAGCTTTTGGTGCAAATTTTCAAGGAAAATCATCACACTGTTGCAATGACGGGTGACGGAATAAATGACATTTTGGCGCTAAAAGAGGCAAATTGTTCAATCGCAATGGCAAATGGTTCTGAGGCAACCAGAAATGTTGCTCAAATTGTGCTTATGGATAGCAATTTTGCAAGTATGCCAAAGGTTGTTGGCGAGGGCAGACGAGTTGTAAATAACATTGAAAGAGCCAGTGCTTTGTTCCTTACAAAAACAGCTTTTTCAATTTTGTTCCAAATAATTTTGATATTTATGGGAATTGAAATGCCACTTGAGCCAATTCAATTGTCATTTATAAGCTTGTTCAGCATTGGTGTTCCTTCCTTCTTCCTTGCATTGGAGCCAAACAACAGAAAAATCAACGGACGATTTATTGTCAATGTCAGCAAACGAGTCATTCCAGCAGCTGTGGGAGTTGCTGTCAATGTGTTCTTGCTTATGATTTTGTCACAAATTACTGATGTGGTGCAAATCCCTGAAAATCAACTTAACACAGCAGTGCTAATCAGTGTATTTTTGACATTCTCTATCATCTTGTTTGATGTGTGCAAGCCGTTCAATGCAATGCGTGTTATTCTGTATGGTGCTGTATCATCAATAGCAGTTATGTGCATTATATTTATGCCAATGTTAAATGATTTTTGGGATGGAAAACTAAACTTGTTTATGTTGCAATCAATCACTGATCCAACAACAATATTTATGATTTTCACATTGTTACTGATTACAATTTACACAATAAAAGTTGGCAATTTCATTGCAAATCAGTTTAAGCTTGACGAAAAAGGAAAGGTTTACTTGGACAAGGAGATTTGGGAAAAGGCAAAGGCGCTTTTCAAAAGGGAGAAAGAAAACTAATGACAAATGTTATCACTGAAGCGCTAAAAGATTTGCCACGATCTTTAAGGCAAAGGAGGTATTATGAAAGGTTAATCATCAGCAAATATAAGATTAACGGCATAAAAACTTCTGCCTTAAAAAAGTGTGCAGAAGAGCTGGCAGGAAAAGTGAAATTGCAGGATTTGTATGAGATAGTTCCACAAAATTATGAGGAACTTACATTGCTTGGACTTATCATTGCATATCACGATAGCTGCATTGAAGAAAAATGTAAAGCACTTGATTATTATTTAAGTTTTAACGATAACTGGTCAAGTTGCGATACTGTAATGTTTGTGATAAAAGATACAGGCGATACATATTTTAATTATCTGTTAAATTTAGTTGGCAGAAATGACTGGTCAGTAAGGTTTGGGATGACTGGACTTATGACAAATTTTATGGATAAAGAGCATTTGGGTGCAATTTACGAAAGATTACATCATATCAATTATGGCGATTATCAAATTGATATGGCTGTCTCTTGGTTTTTGGGTATTGCGCTCATAGATTTTCCTACCGAAACAATAGAATTTTTTGAGTCAGCGCCACTATCATTATTTTTGTTGCGTTTAACAGTGCGAAAAGCAAAAGACTCCAAAAATATTAGGGAAGATGTAAAAATAACAATAGAAGAAGCGTTGAAGGATATATTATGCAAAAGGGCGATGTGTTAGAAGTTAAAATTGAAAGCGTTGGCATGGATGGCGAAGGCATTGCAAAGCAGGACGGAATGGTTATTTTCGTCCCCTTTACTTTGGTTGGCGAAAAAGTTAAATGCGAGATTACTTTTGTAAAAAAGTCTTTTGCCACAGCAAAGGTTATCAAACTCCTTCAAGGCTCAAGTTTCAGAGTGCAACCGTTATGCCCACATTTCAGGCGTTGTGGTGGTTGCGATATGCAACATATAACATACGAAAAACAGCTTGAAATAAAGCGTGAAAATGTGGCAAATTGTTTGAAAAAGTATGCAGGAGTTGAGGTTAATGTCAACCCGGTTGTGCCATCAAATGATGTCTATTATTATCGCAACAAAGCTCAATTCCCATTGTTTGAAAAGGATGGCAAAGTTTGTTTGGGTTTTTTCAAGGAAAAATCTCACAATTTTGTTAAAATAGAAAAATGCTATCTTTTAGGGGATTGGTGCGACAAGTTTTGTGAGGCTTTTTTGAAGGTCTCAAATCAATTAAAACTTACTTGTTACAATGAAAAAACACATTCTGGATTGCTTAGACATTTGGTGCTAAGAAAGCTTAATGACAAGGTAAGCGTGACAGTTGTTGTCAATGCCAAAAAATTTGATTATGTGGAAAAATTTGTAAAAGAACTATCAAAAATCGGTATTAAATTTTCTTTTTATGTATCTTTCAATACAAAACAAACTAATTTGATAATGTATAATGCTAATGTTTTTTATGGCGACAAAGATATCCAAACAGACATTTCTGGAGTAAAAACTTTTGTCAATCCAATGTCTTTTATGCAAATCAATGATTATATCCGTGATGCCATCTATTCCAAAGTTAAAGAGCTCGTTATTCAAAGCTCAGCGCGTATTGTTGTGGATGCATATTCAGGTGTTGGTGTGCTTACAAACATTGTGGCAGCCTGTGCAGATAAAGTTTATGGGATAGAAATTGTTCCCGAGGCAACTGCAAACGCGAATCAACTTGCAAAGTTGAATGGCAAGGAAAATATAATTGTTAATATTTGTGGCGATAGTGCAGTGGAACTTCCAAAACTAGCACAACAAATTAATTTGCAACTTGCTCATAACCACACAAGTGAAGTAGATTTATGTGTTGAGAAAAGATTGAATAAAGATATTTGTCATTATAGTCAATCACAAAACAAAAATAAAATATCTTCAAATGTTAAAGATGTTTTAAATAAGCAAGGAAAAACAAATTCAATCAACCAAAAAGATGTTGCAGGTAGTGATATAGAAAATTGTCAGTCGTTCATAGAGCAAAATTACAGCACAACTGAAATGTCGCAATCAAAAAGTAATCAAAATGATTGTGTAGTGGATGCAGAAAATGCAATTGTGAGTGACCATAAAAACAAAACAACAGCAGAAATAAGCAGTTGCAGTCTATCTGAAAATAATGTTAATAACAAGAAATTTATTGAAGAAAACAAAGATAATTTTGGCAATTTCATTGTCATTCTTGACCCACCAAGAAAAGGTTGCGATATGCCAGTTTTGCAAGGCTTGTTAAAAGCTCAACCAGTTAAAATTATATACATCTCCTGCAACCCTGCAACCCTAGCCCGTGACCTCGCCACCTTAAAACAAAACTACATCATATCCCTAATCCAACCTTACGATATGTTCCCCAACACCTCCCATATCGAAACTCTAGTTTGTCTCGACAGAAAATAGAATTTTGATTGTAGAGTTATATAGAATTGTAGTGGTTAGATAACATTATATTCTCGTAGTTATTAGAGCAAATTTTAAGAAACAACGCGTCGAAAATCGGTATTATTTACAAAAATTAAAGCATCAATAACACAAATTTGTTACTTGATGCTTAATTTTTTTACCCAAAATACATAAACCTTTTGAAGTTTAGAGCCTAGCATATGACTAAACATAACCTAAGACTGTGGGAACATATTAACATTTTTACAGCTAAATATAGTAAAAAATATTGAATAAGACAAGTAGACAAAAAGATGAAATGGATATTTTGGGGTAGAAGATGTTGTGAAAATAATTAACAAACAAAATGGACAATAAAACAGCTATATTAAAGTTTTATTTATTGAAATGTTAAATTTGATTTCTTTGCGAGTTAGTAGAGCTGTTTTAAAAAAATCTCCAAAAATTAGAGAATATCTTGCGAATTTTTTTAATCTGTGTTATAATAAAGTACAGTTATATAAATAGGAGAATTAAGTATGGTGGTGAGCTATAAAAAGCTATGGAAACTACTGATTGATAAAGATATGAAGAAAGAAGATTTGCGTAAAGCGGCAGGAATTACAACTACCGCTATGGCGAAGCTTGGTAGAAACGAGGATGTTAAAACTTCAGTATTGCTAAAAATTTGCAATGTATTGGAATGTGATATTTCCGATATTATGGAAATAGTGGAGGATAATAAAAATGAATAATGAAGAAAGAAAATTGTTTTGGGAAACATTATGTTCTCTTGACGGAGAAGATATTGAAGACGATTTTCAACAGATTAAAACAAAAATATTATATCCGAAGTTTCTATATCGTTATCGTCCTATTTCAGATAATAATATAGATGCATTGAAAAATAATAAACTGTATTTTTCACGTTCAAGTTACTATGATGATCCGTTTGACACCTATTTACATATTGATTATAAAAATATTTATCAGCAACTTATAAATACAGAAGACAGAAAAAAATCGGCTGTCGAAATGTTTAGACAAATATGTTTGGAAAAAGGCATGGATAAGAAAGTTATTGAAAATTTGATTAAAGAAATAAATTCAACTTCAACGGAACAATTATTTAATGTTTTGGTTTCTTTTATGAAGAACGAGATTCAACCAATAATACGTAATACATCTATGTCGATATGCTTTTCTGAAAGTGGATTAAATGAAACTATGTGGTTAAAATATGCAAATCAATACAAAGGATTTTGTTTGATGTATAGCTTGGATGATGACGAAAAATTCCTGTGCGGAAAGCAAGAAAAATGTAAGTATTGTGGAGTACATTTATATGGTACACCATTGTATCCTATGTACTATTCTGAAATAAGATACGATGCAACAAAGTATGCTTATAATTTAACTCACGAATATTTTTTAAGGAACATCTATCCTGACATGTCCGAAAAAGAAATCTTATCACGACTTGAACCTTGTATATGGGAAAAGGAAAAAGTAACACTTATTAAATCGAAATGTCACGAGTATGATGCTGAGTGGAGAATGATTTTGTCTCGTCAAATGAAAGAGCCAGTTATGCGTGAATGGATTCCCTATGGAGTTATATTGGGACTAAAGATCGGAGATAACGAAAGGAGTATAGTAATTGATTCTGCAAAACATGCTGGCATCAAACATATATTTCAATCAGTTATTAATAATAATGGTGGATTGGATATGATTGAAATTACGGAGGAGATAAATAATGCTTAATCTATCACAAATGAAACGCAAGCGAATGCTTGAGTTTTTGGATAAAATTAAAGAAGAACACAAAAACGATGATGAAATGCTTATAGCATTAGGTGAAATTGAAAACGAACTTAACTCAAAAAAATATGGTTTGGTGTGGGAAGAACATGAAGAAAAAGTTGATATTCAAATGTGTACACATATTCCTGTTTTTACAGAGGTGAAAGAACGGGAAATTTCTGTTGCACCTGAAAAGGCATATAATTTTTTGCTTGAAGGTGATAACCTACATAGTTTATATTTACTTGAAAAGACACATAAAGGTAAGATTGATGTTATTTATATCGATCCGCCATATAATACGGGCGAAAAAGATTTTATTTACGATGATGTTTTTATAGATAAAAAATGATGCATTTAGGCACAGTAAATGGCTGTCTTTTATGGCAAAACGATTACGAATTGCTAATAAACTATTGTCTGAAAAAGGAGCTATTTTTATTCAAATAAGCGATATTGAAGTTGCCCAATTGAAATGTCTTTGCGATGAAATTTTTGGTGAAGAGAATTTCTTGAATATAATAAGTGTAAACATGAAAAATATTGCTGGTGCTTCTGGCGGTGGTGAGGATAAAAAGTTTAAGAAAAATTGTGAATATATTTTAGTATACGCAAAATCATACTCATTTTTGCCATTGTTTAATGGAGCATATGTTTATACGGAAATTTCGGATTTAATTCAACAATATTTAGACGAGGGTAAAAGTTGGAAATATACCACAGTTTTATTAGATGCTGGTGAAAAAGTATATATTGGTTCGACAGTTGATGGTGATGGTAATGAAATTAAAGTATATGGACGTAAAAATACAATTACTATGTCAATCAATCAACTGGCTAAACGTGATGGTGTTTCATTAAAAGAAGCTTATAAAAAATATGGAATAAATGTTTTTAGAACAACTAATGCTCAATCGTCTATTAGAACAAGAATAATTGAATATAGAAAAGAGAAAAATATTCCGTTTGAAATATTGTCAATAGAATACACACCAAAAACAGGAAAAAATAAAGGTTGTGTCTATGAACAATTTTATAAGGATGATATTTGCAATTTATTTGTTTGGTTGCGTGATACGACGGAAGTAATTGATGGGGAATTATATAAGAAAAGTTTACAAGGCACTTATTGGGATATGAATGGTGCAATGAAAAATTTGACTAAGGAAGGAAGTGTTTCGTTTTCAAATGGTAAAAAGCCTGTAGATTTGTTGAAACAAATTATTCAACTTTATCCTGATACAAACATTACAGTGCTTGATTTCTTTGCTGGAAGTGGTACAACTGGACAAGCAGTAATGGCATTAAACCAAGAGGATGGAGGAAATCGAAAATTTATTTTGTGTACTAACAATGAAAACGATATTTGTGTGCAAAAAACTTATCCGAGATTATGCAATGTTATTAATGGCTATGGGAAATATGGTGCTATTCCAGCTAATCTTAAATATTATCACACAGATTTTGTATCAAAAAATGAAGAAATGTTGTCAGATGCTTTACTTGAACATATTAAAGAGATGGTACAACTTGAACATATGGTCAAAATTGATGGTAAGAATTATGTGTTATTACTTGATGATGAATCAGCGGATTGTTTAGAAGAAAAATGGAACGACTATAATGATTTGAAAGGTATTTACATCTCAAAAAATGTGCTTTTAACAACTACTCAAAATGAGTTGTTTAATAGCGTTGAAATGAAAGTTATACCAGATTATTATTTCAATTTTGAATTAAAGGAGGTTGGTGAAACATGGTAGGCGGAAATGTAAATATAGAATTATTCGATTTTCAAGAAAAGGCTGTTATCAACCTTCTTGATTTAACAACTGGAAATCACAAACAAGTTGTAACGGTAAAATCTCCAACAGGCTCGGGTAAAACTATTATCATGATAAATTACATAGATGAATATTTGAGCAATGTAAATAAAAATACTGCTTTTGTTTGGTTGTGTCCAGGGAAAGGTGATTTGGAAGAGCAAAGTCGTCAAAAAATGATGAAATTTGCTCCAACACGCAATGCTCAAAATTTGTTTGATGCTTTAACTAATGGCTTTACAGCAGAAAGTACAACTTTTATCAATTGGGAACTTATAACAAAAACAGGAAATAGGGCTATTTCTGATGGAGAAAGAAAAAATCTGTTTGATAGAATTGCAGAAGCACATAGAGATAAAATTGATTTTATAATTATTATTGATGAAGAGCATTCTAACAATACTGCCAAAGCACACAATATCATTGATGCTATTGCTGCTAAACATATTATAAGAATGAGTGCAACCGCTATTGAAAATAAAAGACATGAATTATATGAGATTGACGAGATTGATGTTATCAATGCAGGGTTAATTACTAAGGCATTATATGTGAATGAAGGAATAGTTGACGGAGAAGATATTTCTAATGATTATGACCATTTAATTGATTTGGCAGATGAAAAAAGAAAGCAAATCGCCAAAAGTTATAATGATTTTGGAAAGACAATAAGACCACTTGTATTAATTCAATTTCCTAACGGACAACCCGAGACAATAGAAGCGGTTGAAAACAAACTTGCTACTTTTGGTTATACCTATGATAATGGTATGGTTAGTAAATGGATGAGTGGAGACAAAAAAGATTTACCTGATAACCTTACACAAAATGATGCTACACCAATTTTCTTATTAATGAAACAGGCGATTAGCACTGGCTGGGATTGTCCACGTGCAAAAATCCTTGTTAAATTGCGTGAAGGCATGAATGAACAATTTGAAATACAAACTATTGGCAGAATAAGAAGAATGCCCGAACATAAACATTATGAGGATGATTTGTTGGATTTTTGTTATGTTTATACATATGATGAAACTTGGAGAAATGGTTTGCTTTCAAGCATGGACTTAGCTTATGTCCCACGTCGATTGTTTTTAAAGGATAAATGTAAATCGTTTACAATTGAAAAGCAACTTAGAGACTTAGATTTTAGTGTTATGGGCGAAAGAGAAATATTAAACAAAGTTTATGATTTTTTAGTTAAAAAATATCATTTAGGATCCAATAAAAAACAAAATATAGATATCCTAAGGGATGCTGGATATAAAATTGGCAATGTTCTTGTAGGACAAACAATTCAAGGCAAATATGTGAAAACTGAAACGACTGTAACGGATAATGTTGAACTTATATCAACCTCAAGAAAAATTGATACTCACACGCATGGTATTTATTTGTTACATGCAACGGATGAACTAAAAAAAGTTTTGGGCATTACTACAGCAAAAACAAAGTTGGTTCTTGAAAGATTGTTTAGAAAAGGTGTAAACCAAAATAAAAAAATATGCAATTTTAATACAGATGAGTTCTATGCTTTTATTATAAACAACGAAAAGAAACTTAAAGTCGATTTTCTTGCGGTTACAGAAGATATGGTGAGACAACCTGGATTTCAAATGTTCAAGAAAACTGCTCCGTTTCATATTCCTGAACAAGATTTTTATAAATATGACCCATCAGTCAAAGAAGAAGTTGAGTTTTTATCTAATGCATACAATGAGTATACATCGGGATTTATTACAAGTCTTGTAAGAAGTCGCAGCGAACAATTGTTTGAACAGTATTGTGAAAAGAAAGATGATATTGATTGGGTTTATAAAAATGGTGATACTGGACAGAATTACTTTTCAATTGTTTATATAGATGCTTTAAATAAGCAATGGCTATTTTATGCTGACTATATAGTAAAAAAGAAAGACGGGACTATTTGGATTATTGAAACAAAGGGTGGAGAAAATAAAGGACAAAATAAAAATATTGATAGACAAATAGCTAATAAATTTAATGCGTTTAAAGAATATGCCTCTGAAAAACATGTGAAATGGGGCTTTGTTAGAGATTTGGATAATAAGCTTTTTATCAATAATACTGAGTTCGTAGAAGATATGGCAGATGAACACTGGGTGCCGTTGGAGAAAGAATTTTAATACATAGCAAAAAGAATATTGGGAAAAATCATCAAATAGCATATAAATAGTTGATATTGAAATGATAATGATGGTAGAATCTTAGATAGTTCAATAATATGTATGGAATGAAGGTTTGAAAACAAAGTAAAAAAGTAGATGATATCTTGTAGTTCAACTAACAACATATATAAATTGAAAAAAGGGATGAGTAAAATTAGTTAAATAAAAAAAGGAGAATTATAATGACCAAAGAACAAATATTAAAAATTATTGACAAAAAATATTGTATCATTAGTGAAGAGACAAGAGGAACAGGAATATGTCTTAAGCTAAACAATGGTGCAATTATTAACTGCTTCAATAACGGGAAACACAATGTGCAGGGGAAAAATGCACAAGAATTAAAAGATTTATTGGATGGGAAATCTCAAGTTAATGAAAAACGAAAAATATTTGTGGTTTATGGCCATGATGACATAGCAAAAACGCAATTGGAGGCTATGCTTCGCCGTTGGGATCTTGAACCAATAATTCTTGATCAACAAATATCTGCAGGTCAAACAATTATTGAAAAATTAGAAGAATATTCTAAAGAAGTACAATATGCTATTGTTTTAGCTACTCCTGATGATGAAGGTAAAGCATCATCTGAATCTACATTGAAAAAAAGAGTAAGACAAAATGTGGTTTTGGAACTTGGCATGTTTTTATCTAAATTGGGCAGAGATAAGGTTGCTATATTATTAAAAGAGGATAAAAATTTTGAAAAGCCATCGGATATTCAAGGATTAGTGTATATTCCTTTTAGTAATAAGGTTAATGATGTTACAGTAAGCTTGGTAAAAGAACTTTCTAATCAAGGATATAATATTGATAATAAAAAATTATAATAGTAAAATATGGAATTTTATGAAATTAGAAACAAAATTAATTGATGCTGTCGAATATGTTTCAACAATATTAAATGTTACGATAGTTAATGAATATAAAAATATTTGTAAAAAAATGGCAAACACACGAAATTTGTATTCACATTTTTATAAAATGAATAAAACTCAAGAATATTTGACAGAAAAAGAAATGAATAAGTTTAATCCTGCAATTCGTACAATATTTAGAATATTGTTTTTTGTTGATATAGGTATTAATGAAAAAAAAGTGGCTGAAAATATGCTTAGGAATGGATATATGACAAGTTGGTTATCCATATTATATAGTATTTAAAATTTTTGTCAATCACAAACTATGTAAAGTATAGAGTTAATGAGATTGATGCGATTTTATTTAAATATTTAATTTTAATCGACGAGGAAATTGCAATTGTTGAGGAAACAATAAAATAATAAATGAGAAAATAATGTAATTTAATTTGAAACGAGCTGTTGAAACTTTGGTGAAAAAAGACTTGAAATTTTTGCAACCAATGTATGAAACGATTACTAATTCATTAGAGTCAAATTCAACGAAAATTATTGTTGATATATTTTCTGAAACTTTAATATCTGATAAGATTTTACTTAAAGAAGCTGGCTTGGAAAATTAATAGTAAAAAATATAAATTTTTGCTATTGTTACATGGAATAAATTATTTAAAAAATTATATAAAGGGAAATTTATGAAGAAAAAATATTTAAAACCGCTATTAAAATATCCTGGCGGAAAGTCATCCGAATTAGACAGTATTGAAAAAAATTTACCACAACATATAAACAATTATATTGAACCATTTGTTGGCGGAGGTGCAGTGTATTTTTATTTAAATAATAAACAAAATTTTATAAACGATAAGTCTGAAGAATTAATGCTTTTATACGAATATGTAAAAAAAGATAATAAGACATTTTATGATGAGCTTAATATCATAGTTTCAAATTGGAATAAATTAAGAGACTTATCCCGTGATAATAGAATATTGAATTTATTTATCCAGTTTAGAGATGATGAAAATATCAATATGCTTTCTGAATTAAGTAAAATAATTAATGTAGGAATTGAAAAAGTCCCAATGTTCACATTAAGGAAAAGTGTAAAATTTGAAGAGTTTTTGGTTAAATGCCTATATTCAAAATTTAAATTAATTAAGAAGAATGAAATTAAGAAAGGAAAACAATTAGAAGACACAGAATTAATTGAGAATTTAGAGGCAGGTATTAAAGCATCGTATTACACATATTTACGAGATGTTTATAACAAACCAAATGAATATAATAAATTATCTAAACCAAGAAAAGTTGCCATTTACTTATTCATAAGAGAATATTGTTATTCCTCAATGTTTAGATTTAACAAAAATGGAGGATTTAATGTTCCCTATGGCGGAGTATCATATAACAAAAAAACTCTTCAGACAAAAGTAGCATATTATAAATCAAAAGAAGTTAGACAATTGTTAAATAATACAGAATTGTTTTCAGAAGATTTTTATGATTTTTTAAATAGAATAGCAATCGTTAGAGATGATTTTATGTTTCTTGATCCACCATACGATACAACATTTAGTGAGTATGATCAAAATTCTTTTAATGCAGAAGACCAAAGAAGGTTAGCAGATTATTTAATAAATGAGTGTCCTTGTCAATTTATGTTGGTTATTAAAAAAACAGATTTTATAGAAAGTTTATATAAAAATCATGGCTTAACTATTTTGGAACAAGATAAAACATATTTTGTTAGTTTTAAAAATCGAAATAAAAAAGATGTAAAACATCTAATCATTATGAATTATTAGGAGGATAATAAATATGCCGATTACTGAAAAGGAACTGATTGTACCTGCATTAAAATTAATAGCTGAACAAACTAAGGGATTATCAACTACTGAATTGATAAATTTATTAAGACAAGAAATTAATCCTATTGGTAGAGATGCTGAAATACTTAATGGGAGAAATGATGATGTTTTTTCTCAAAAAGTTAGAAATTTAATATCGCATAAAAGCATTGAAAAATTTGTGGATAATGTAGATGGAAAAATGGTTATTAATGACAATGGTTTAAGATATTTATCGGACGAAACTAATAATAAAATAGATGAATATTCAGCTATCATTGAAGGAAATGACGACTTTAGAGAGGAAAATTCTGATTGCGAAGTTAACTTTAAAATATCTGAGCCAGATAATATTTATTTATCAGTATCGGATTTGAAAAGAAAATATGATAGATCCCAAAATGGGAATTTAGAAAATGCACTTATTCTTAGTCCATACTATCAAAGATATGATGGTATATGGAGTACAAAAGATAAAAGTTTATTTATAGAAAGCATAATATTGAACATACCAATTCCTAGTATCTATTTGTCAGAAGATAGCAAAGGAAATTTAATTGTTATCGATGGTAGGCAAAGATTGTCAACATTATTTGAATATATGGATGAAAAAAAAGGATTTAAGTTGCAAGGACTGTCAATTTTAAAAGAATTAAATGGGTGTAAGTTTTCTAAATTAACAGGAGACAAAGAAAAATACAAGTCTAAAATAGAAGATAGAAGCTTGCATATTGCTAAACTTCGTTATGGTACGGATGATACTTTTATAATTGAAACATTTGAAAGAGTTAACACTAAAGGTGCCAAATTAAATGCTCAAGAAATAAGGAATGCTATTCACCATGGTAAATCAACTGATTTGCTTAATGATATTTCAGATTATTATTGTGGAACCAACAAAATACTCGATAAAAAAAGAATGAAAGATAAATATATCGTCCTTAGATATTTTGCAATGCAACATTACTATAATTGTTTGAAAGAGAATAAAACAATTGAGTTTAAATCAATTTCAGATTATCTATCAAAAACTATGATCAGACTGAATTCTTTAAATGATAACGATATAGAAAATATCAAAAAAAATTTTATAGAAATATATGATAGAGCTAAGAGAATTTTTAAAGAATGTGCTTTTAGATTAGATGAAAAACTACCTATAAATATGATTTTGTTTGAAATAACATTGATTATTGTTAACGAATCGAGATTCAAATCAGATATAGAAATTGTAAATACATTTAATGAATATATAAATTGGAATGAAGAAACCAATACAGATAGAGAGACATCTTTTGAAAAAAATATTAAATACCATAGAGATTCAAAAGAAAATATACAAGCAAGATTGCTTTATATAGAAAAATTATTGAGGAAATAAAATGATTAATGAACTGAAAATAAAAAATTTTAAATCTATTGAGAAACTTAGTATTGATTTAAAAAAATTAAACATTTTATGTGGCGAGAATGCTAGTGGAAAAACATCTATAATACATGCTATACTATTATGTTCTCAAAATGTTAAAAACAATAAAAATGTAGATGGAAATATAATTAAAATTGGGGAATATGAGGAGCTAAAAAATATTTCAAAGAATAGTGAAATAAAAGTAATTTTAAAAGAAAATAATCAATCCAAAACAATTGTTTATAGAAGAAATGAAGATCCTACATTAAATCAGGATAATATACTAATTGTAAATACAACAAAGGAAGATATATTTAAGTTTGAAAAGTCAATTTTTTATTTAAGTTCAAATCGCACAGGAGTAATGGATACTTACCCCAAAGGTAATTATTTGTTTGGAATAAATGGGGCAGAAACTATCTCGTTTCTACATAATCATCAAGAAGATATGATGAGTGATGAGTATATGCAATATTTTAACAAAGTATGTATTGGCTCAAATGTATCAGAAAACAAAAAATTCATTGAACATATTAGGTTTTGGATGGAAGAAATAACAAATGAAAATATTTCAATTTCATCTATAAATAAAACAAATCAATTTATACTTTCTTTTGGGGATAGTAAAATCAGACCAATAAATACAGGTTCTGGATATAGTTATTTATTACCTATTATAATTGCGTGCTTGGGAGCAATATTATTAAATGAAAATACTCCGACGATTATTATTGAAAATCCCGAAATCTTTTTGCATCCAGAGGCACAACAGAAATTAATGAAGTTTTTTAGCTTCTGTAAAAAATTTTGTCAAATAATTATTGAAACTCATAGCGAATATATAATAAAGAGTACCATAGAGAATAGTAAAACAGATACAAATGTTTATGTTGCAAAAAAGGATGGCAAAGGTTTTACAACATTATCTAAATATAAAGGTAAAGATTTTAAGACAAATTCTTATTTGGAAATTTTATACCGTTCCTTTGGGATAGCAACACCAGAATTTCATATTTTATTATATGGATTATTACAACAAAATTATAATAGGAATAATAATATTTTCGAATCATCTATAAAAATGTTTGATGTTTTTTTAAATGGAATTAGCAATGTTCAACACAAAACGTGGGAACATATGAATAAAAATGGGATTATTACAACTTATGAGACTTTACCCACTTTTATCAGAAACAAAATAGACCATCCAGAAGCAAAAAATCCTATGACGATGATAATTTATAAATATACAGAAAAAGAGTTAAAGAACTCAATAGATTTTTTATTAAATCAACTATAATTACTTTGGTATTTATACGAGTGCTTTTTTTGATACAAGATAAAAAATATAGAATTAATCATTCAAATAAAAATTCAACAAAATGTTTCTGGAAAAGATATAACTGATTTAGATAAAGATTTAGTTGATTCAGTCGATTTGCTAATTGCAGGTCAATTTATTGAATCGGAAATAGACAATAGCCGTATACTACTTGGTTCGAAAAACAAAAAATTGCATTGTATATCGGATAGATACAGAAATGACTTAGAATATTTTAATAATCCTATATCTAAAGAAGAAGTCATAGTGCAGGACTATATTTTTATTAATGGAGATTAAATGGATACTTGATAAATTAAAGAAAGTATGGTATTATAAGAATATGGGAAAAAAGTTTTATAAACATGAGTATAAAGGAAAATATAAATTTATACGAAACTGGTTTGATGATAGAGAAGGTGCCGAATTTGAGAGAAAGATTGATGAATGGCTCGCACAATTTGACGACGAAGAACAAGATTTTTTGCTGGAATGTTTAGAAAATTACTCTTATTTTAGAGCGGCAGAATATCGGCACGCAATAAAAAACCTTTATAAAGATTTTGATAGTAAAAATCCTAACTGGAAAGAACATTCAAAAATTTTTATGATGAATAGAGAAAATGGTCGAGTTTCAAATTCAAATGGTTTTTTTGTTGATTTTTGGAAAATAAATAATATTAAAAATGAATGTAAAAACGAGTTAGACCAATTTAAAGATTGCTTTGATTTAATTGATAATATTGTTTTTGTAGATGATTATATAGGTACAGGAAATTCAATTGTAACATATTTAGAAAATCAATTTAAAAAATTTCCTATGTTGAAGTTTAAATCAATACATATTTTGTGCTTATATTTGACAAAGTCGGGTGAACTAGCTTTGAAAAATTATGCAACTGATAATACTTTGAGCTTGAAATTGTATTATTATAAAAAAGGAGATAAATTTTTTAAAGAAGGGCACTATTATTCTGGGAATAATCTGATAGAAAAAATAGAAATGTATAGTAGAATTTGGGATGGAAAATTTACTGTTCCTTCTTATAAATTTGGGTATGGAGATATACAATCTTTATGTTCTATAAATGATAATACTCCAAATAATACATTGGGAATTTTTTGGAAAAAGTCTTCTACATACAATCCATTATTTGAACGTTATCATGAAGATTTTACAAGTTTGGATTATTTGATAAGAGAAAGAAAATTGACTAGCATGATAAAAAAAGAACAATTATGGAAAGATCAAATTGATTCGCATCAAAACTTGTTGTTTGTTGGATATTGTGCAAGAAAAAAAATTGTATTTGATTTTAATGATGCTTGTAAAAGATTTAATTTAACAGAAAAACAATTAAATGAAAAAATTGACTATGTGATAGATAAAGGATATATTGAGATTAAAAGATCTAGATTTGTAGAAACAGAAAAATTTTGGCAAAGTGTAAAAAGACGCAAGTGCCAAAAGTATTTTGAAGATTTCATTAATGGAGTAATTGAAGAAAAAACATTGGATTTAAAAACAACAAATTATTTGCCAGTGGATTTTGAAAAAAGATTTACTGAATATAAATGAAAGGAGGTAATTACAATATCAACACCTAGATAATGAAAAACAAGTAGTTTTTCTAATTAGTAAAGTTACTTTATACAACTAAACACAGTTTAGTTGTATAAGCATATGTAATTTATGCAAATTACATATGCTTATGCACATAGTGGCAGTGGCACGAAATTTTGCGATGGCACGCCTTACGCAAAAATTTGCGTGTTCCACTTTAGCGCACCATGTTGCACTCATGGCGTTGCCATACCAATATAAAATTTATAGGATAAGTAGGTGTTGATATTGTTTTACATAAATGATTGAAATTGATAAAATTGAAAATGGTTTTTTAAATAATACTATCAGTTATGAACAAAAGCAGTTGCTAACAATGTATTTAAATAGACTGCATTCTAATAATGTTCCAGTTATTTATAATTTAAGACATTTGCGAAAATTAATAAACATACATAAAAAAGAACAAAATAGGTATTTTGGTGAATATCGTAACGGATTATATCGGACATTTTATATCCACAAAAAAAGTGGTGGATATAGAAAAATAGAAGCACCTAAAGAAAAATTGGGAATTATACAAAAATGGATAAAAAGAGAAATTGTTGATAAATTTTTAGTTTCAGAATACGCTAAAGGATTTAAGAAGAAAACAAATATTGTTGATAATGCCTTACCTCATTGTAATAAAGATGTTCTGTTAAATATTGATATAAAAGATTTTTTCCCTAGTATTACATATGATAAAGTTTTTAGAATGTTTAATTATATGGGATACACAAAAGAAGTTTCACATTTATTGACAAGATTGTGTACTAATAGCGACAATGTATTGCCTCAAGGTTCGCCAGCTAGTCCATCTATATCAAATTTAGTCAATTTAAAACTTGATAAGAGATTGTCTAGTTTGGCAAATGTAATTGGAGCTAGTTATACAAGATATGCTGATGATATTACTTTCTCAGGGAGCAAAGGCTTGTTAAAATATAAAGAATTAATTATATCAATTATAAAAGAAGAGAATTATGAAATTAACAATAAAAAATTAAGGATAACATATAACAACCAAAGACAAGAAGTTACAGGTTTAATTGTTAATAAGAAAGTATCTCCAAATGCAAAAATAATAAAAGAACTCAACAATGCTATTTATTATATTAATAAATATGGTTTACAAAGTCATATGGACCATGAAAATGTTAACAAATCGGCGTATAAAGAACATTTATATGGCTTGGCATATTTTGTTAATATGGTTGACAGGAAAAAGGGACAACAGTATTTGTCACAATTAGATAAATTAATATGGATATGATTTAATAAATTTTTAATTGCATAAAATTTATTAATTGCCAACCTTGCTAAATGCAGCATATAAATAATATTAATGTAAACGAGCTAATGGGAAAAATTGCTTTTTTGAATATTTGGATGCATAAAAATATATATTAATAAATCTATATAAAGAAAAGGATAAAATATGAAATGTAGAGGAATTGATATTCGTAAAAAAATTGTGAAAGAATATTATGTGGAACCTGTTGCACATTTAAAATTACTTGCTAATCAAACTATCTATAGTGATGCAGAAGCAACTATTAAAGATGAATATTACATATTTTTATTGACAAGAAAAAAAGATGGTTATCAAGATATAATAAAATGTGGAATGGGTGCGGCACGAGACTTCTTGAAATTATTAGGACATAAAGGTTTGCCTTTATTTAATCCTCTACAGGAAGGAATTGTAAACACACGAAGAGTTAGTTCTGTGTCAAATGATTCCAATCCTGATAATAATTGGAATCCAATAGCCAAACAATTGTATAATGCAATTATGTTGAGTATAATTCTTTTGGATTTGCAACCTAGCACAACAATATATAAAATAAGAGATGCTGTTGTTAGATACAAAAATGGTTTTAGATTTGATGGGGATATTAAGGGGGTAAATACAATAATCATGAAAATGGGTAATGGCAAAAAATTGACTGAAATAATAAATGAGTATAGAAAATACAATGACTTCAAAAGAAATATTTGTGAGTTCAATTTGTTGGAAGTTTGCATTAATAAAATGAATGAAAATGGAAATAAAATCGAATCATTTTTTTAAAAAACAAATTAAATTTAATACTTTGTATTCTTTACATATGAGAAGAATTGAATTGCATAGAAACAAAAGGTGTGGTTAAGACTTTTTGAAGTGATACACTATGTTTTTTTGAAGATTTTATACCTTTGGCAGGTGTCTGCCATATCAAAACTCTGGTTTGTCTCGACCGAAAATACTTTTCTATCGTGAATTGATAAATAATTTGTAGGAGGTAGAAAACATTCTATTCTCTTAATTGTTAGAGTAAAAATGATATTAGAAGTGCTTACAACCAAAACGGGCAGTAAGAACATTTTTGTATAAGCAGTCATGGAAAAATCACTACAATGTATTTGTTATAGTGATTGATTGGAATTGTTATAACCTATCTATTCTTGGAAACTTGTTGTGGTGCTATCGTTATGTGGCAAACTTGCTATGCTGTAACCGATGTTTAGACGCTATGCAGGGATAATTTGGTCGTTAATCTATACGGATTTTTTCACGAAAGTGGTGCCTTGTGGGATATTAGCATCAAAATAAATATTGTTTATTTTGTTATTTTTTTGTTAAATTTTAAAAATATTTAAAATATATGACAGACAAGTCGACTTTGTTTGTTGTTTAATAGTGAGTAAGATTAATTTGTTAGATTTAAGAACACAAATGTGGAAATTTATATGAAAATATTAAATATTGAAATGATTTTTCTTTATAACACGAGGTTGATATGGAAAATAAGGTTTTAAGAAGATTATTAATTGTGCTTACGATAATAGCAATTTTGGCGTTTTTGGCTTGTTTTGGTGGATTTATTTATGCAACGGTGTATTACATTAATCACAAAAATACCCACTTAGTGGAGGAGCAAGCAACAATTGTTGAATATAAGCTATTTGAATATACCAACTTTAGTTATTACAATTTATATTATGAATATGTGGCACCTGATGGAACGAAATATACAGGATTATATGATAGCAATATTAAAAATTTTGACTATATTGAAAAAAAACTTAATACAAAAATAGCCATATATGTGGATCATGATAAGCATATTCATATGTTAGAGAAGAAAGAAGCTAGTTGGAGTACAATAGCATTTTTATGCCCTGCAACTGTTATGATGTTTGTGTTTGCTATGGTGCCATTGCTGAAACTTATAAATTACTATAAAACAAAAAAGCGAAATGACATCAGCAAAATTGTGCAAGAACAACCAAAAGAAAAACTTGAAAAAGTTGAAAAAAATAAAAATGAGAATGTCAAAAAAATTAAAAAGCCTAGCTATGGCAATTTAGCAAGTTTAGTTGGTGTTTTTTTGTTTAGTTTTGCATTGTTGGGAATGATATCGTTGTATCCTAAAACAATTGAGTCAAAGCAAATTTATGAAAGAGCTAATTTCGTAAAAGTATATGCAACGATAGATAAATACGATTGTGTTCTTAGAAATGGTAAATTTTTATTGTATTCAACTTATTATGTTTATGAGTCAACTGAAGGAACATATGAGGGGTTGTGGCAAGCAAATTTGCAATCAGAAGAAGAGGCAAAAGCACAATTAGGCAAAAAAGTACCTATTTATGTGGACCATGAATTGAAAATGTACACAAAAAAAGTAAATACAAATTATAATGCATCATTTATTGGAATGACAATATTGACTATTATTTTTTCAATTGGTCTTATTGTTTCAATGATTATAATGATAAAATTTATTACCAATAGTGTTAAATGGAAAAAATATCAAGAGAGCATAAAAGAATAAAAAAATTGGAGAGACATATGCAAAATAAGCATCTAAACCAGTATTAATAGATGCTTATTTTTTCAACTTATATTTAAAATAAAGCTTTCAGACATGTGCTTATAATTTTTTGTATGATCTTCTTAATAAATTACAACTTATTTCTGTAATTGAATTTGCGTAGCACTTGTTTTTTTCTTTGGGAACTTACTTCGGTATAAATTTGTGTGGTAGCAACGCTAGCGTGACCAAGAATTTCTTGCACAGAACGCAAATCAGCACCATTTGATAATAAATTTGTTGCAAAAGTATGTCGAAGGTAGTGTGGGGTAGATTTAGGATTTATTTTTGCTTTTGTTATATATTTTGTATAAATATTTTCTATTGACTGAGTTGAAATTTGTTGGTTATATCTGTTGGTGAATAAATAGCGAGTTGTTTTAATTGATTTTTGCTGTTTTAGAAGGGTGGTAATGCGTCCCCAAGTAATGGAAGAGGATATGTAAATTAGTCTTTGCTTGCGACCTTTGCCGTGAATCAATATGGTGTGCTCATGAAGAATAATATCATCAAAGGTTATAGCCGAAGCTTCTGCAATACGAATGCCAGTGGATACCAAAAGGTCAATGAGTGCAGCATCGCGATTATATTGCAACTTTTTGAAAGCTGACAATTCGGACGAGTCTATATCAAAACAATTAAGAAGTTGTTTAACCTCATTGACGGATAAAGTTTTTGGCAGTTTAGTTTCTTGCTTAAATTTAAATTTTAGCTTGTCAAATGGCGAGTTGATGATAAGTTCTTGCATTGCCAAAAATTCATAAAATACTCTTAAACTTATAATTTTTCGCTTTATAGATGTATCTTTAAGTGATAGGGTGGTGGATAAAAAATTGATATAATCGCAAATGTCAGGATTAAGATAATCCTGCGTTTTACGCATAAATTGCTTTATGTCAATAGCATAAGCACGCAGCGTTTTTTCAGATAAATTCTTTGTAGTTTTAAGAAATTGCATATAGTTTTCAATAATATTCATAAAAGTTACTCCTTTTTTGTCGTTTAGTATTGCAAATTATATCATATTATGGTATAATTTGGTAGAAATAACTACTTATTATTGTGAGGATGATATGGCTCTTTTAGATACTCAAGAAATCGCTGTAAAAAACTTAAAGGAACAATTTGCTAAATACGACAAGATACAATTTGTTGGTGAAAAAGGCTATGGAAGAACGCACACTTTGCATTCCATGGCTGACGATTATTATATTGTTGAGGTGGAAGGGGGAAGTGGGAATAACTCTTTGCAGAGTATAATTGACGCATTATATAAATACAAAAATATCGTTAGCACACTAGATACCAAGTTTAGCTTAGGATTTAGTGGAAAGGTGTTATTTTTAGGTGTGGATTCTCATAAAGTGAACTTTTTTTCGCAAGAAAGTTTAATAATTAAATTTTTAAAAAAATTGTCTACATATCCAAAAAGAAACAATCCAAAACCTATTGTGATTGCGATTAAATTGAGCGCTTGCGATAAGTGCATAGATAACTTTTTGCATTTTGCGTTAAAGAAACTTAATGCTAAATCGGACATACTAAAAGTAGTTTATTTAACTTCCGTAAATCAATTAATAGACGATATTCCTGCTGTATATTTATTGCCCTTAACGGAGAGTAAGTTGCCGAATAAAGAATTATTGGCAAACCTTAATTTGCGACCGGAAATCTTAAAAACTTTAAGCAAGGATGAGATTGATTTTATTTTCAATATCACAATGAATAATTTTCACGAATTAAAAAAAATTGTGAATGAATTAAATGCTAACATTATATCATTCATTAACAAAAGTGACAATAAAAACACATTGTCTAGCATAATTGACAAGTGTATTGAGGCTTCGGGGCTAAGCAGGACAAATGATATAATGAAATATTGTGCATATGCTAGCATGGAAAATGCTAAAATCACCCAAAATGCGTTGGAGTATTTGGTTGAAGTTGAACAAAATCAATTAAGCAAAGAGATAGAGTGTGCAAAAAATCTTAATATCTTGAATAAGCAAGATGACTATATTAGCATATTGTTAGAGCTTGTTAATATGATAGTTGTAAATAAGTCGATAAACAATAAAGAAGCTATCTACGAGCGATTTAACAGAATGTTATCATATATGTATCCATCAAACTATAAGATAAAATATAGATTTATGAGCAAAATTGATGAACAAAAAAGCCATTTAATATTAATGCAATATCTATTGCAAAAAATTAGACATAGAACATATGTTCCCCAAGCGAATGAATTGCCACAAGATTTGAAAGATTTTGTGTCAAAATACGCAGTTGCAGTAAACTATAGTATTCAACTTGAATATGATAAAACAATAGATACTTTAAAAAATTATTTAAATGATAGTAGAAGCATAGTAAGTGCTGAAGCAAAACTAATTGTTGCACAAGCTTATATGAAATCTCTTGATGAGGCAGAAAGAAGCACAGCACTTGACCTATTGTCAAGCATTGTTTTGAAAAATTGTGATGGAAATTTACGATATCGTATCATAATGTGCAAATTATCTGCTTTGATACATAAAGGCAGATACTCAGAAGCTAAACAAGAATTTGAGAATCTGTCATTGGAACTTGTGAATAAAATTGAGCACCATTCGAGCCATGAATTGAGGTATAACTACAATGTTTTACTGCGAAAAGCAAATATGGTATACCATTTTCAATTAGCGAAAGGGATGATTGAATTGTCAAAAAATTACTTTAAACAAAATCAAGAAAATTATACAGATTATTTTTACGCATTGTGCAATGCACTTGCTATCCATTTAGAAAATATGAATTTAGAGCTTGCAAAAGAGGATGTGGAGGATTTTGAAGCGTTAAAATTCCAGTATGGTGGGATTGCGTTCAAAAGGCAATATATTTTTGACAACAATTTAATTTTGTACAAATATTTTGCAAAAATTCAAAATGCAAAAGAAACAGCTGACCAATTTAATACATTGCTAAAGCAAATGAATGGCAATGCTGATAGATACTTGATTTCGTGTAATTATGCAGTATTCAAAGCTTTAGCTGGAGATGTTAAGGGAGCATACGACTTTATAGAGAAAAATTTATCTATTGTGAACGACAAAGAAGGTATATATGCGTATAGGGCTATTGTCAATTCAACTATTATGGAGTTTGTGCTTGATAACTCAAACAAGGATGAGTTACTAAAGCGAATTAATTCATTACACTTAGAAGATGAACTGCCTAATAAGTCATTTAAAGTAATTGAGCTGAAAAACATTTGCAAAGTTATTACAAATAGCAACTGCACTACTATTGAACAATGGATGAAAGAATTCAACGCCCTTATGCCTAAAAATAGACCTCTTAACATATATGAGCAAGGCTTTATGATTACTCCATTATATAATTGGGACGATGATTAATATTTCACGAATAATAGTCTAGTTTTACCACTTACGTGATATAGTTAAGCCTATAATTGCTAAAACCATATTTTTATATTCACCCAAATTTAAATGTTCAAAGCCTTTGTATACGCTAGATGTTTTTGTTAAGTGTGGGTTGCAATTTATATCCGTAACATATGCAGTATTGTTATTATCTATGCGATAATCAATACGGCTTACTCCTTGCAAATCTAAAAATTTAGCTATAGCAATAGATTGTTGTTGTATGCTTGCAGATAATTCGCTAAATTTATCGTCAAAATTGTACAATTTAAACCCACCATAACAACGAATATCATTAGACAATACTTTATTGTTTAATTTATAGTCATCATCTATTAAAATGCCGGATGGAGGCAAGCAAAACACTTTTTCTCCATTGTAAAAAATCGGAACTTCCACTTCCATACCTGGTATGCATTTTTGAACCAAAACAGGTTGCTGATAGGTGTTTGCTATAGATAATACATCATTGAAACTTTTATCGGAATATACAAAAACAGATTTTTGAGATTCCATACCAATACTAGATGATTGGTTGCACAATTTAGCTATTACTTTTTCCCCTCGTGTTGGCTCCTCTGCAAGCCAACAACTTGTTTTATTGTTGAATAACCAACTATCTGGAACATTTGCAATATCTTTAATACATAGTCCCCAATAATATTTTTCACGTGCAAAACTGCAAGCAAAACCATTGCTATTAGTATGAATAATGTCATTCATCTCGCAAAATATTGGAATCAACGATTTTCTGCCTTGAACAAGCCCCTTTTGAGCAAAATTAAGCACAATGAATTTTTTTGGATAATTATTTTTTATCCTCTTATTTAACACATCTTGAATAAAGTCCATTTCATCAAAATAACATAAAGTTTCAAACCCAACTTTTTGCAGAGTAGATGATATTTCGTTAAACTGAGTTAAAGTATAGTACTCGTCAGTAACGGAAGTTTTTGCATTGAAATCATTAAAATTCTTTGTTATTCCAACAACATTACCAACAATAATTACAATATAATTTTCACACTGTTCTTTAGCATTTGCAATCAATTTTTGAACAAATTCTTTTTCCTTATCAAATCTATAATCACTCTTTATATTCATATCATCCTCACAATAATAAGTAGTTAACATTATGAAATTTATAAAAGATAGAACATTTTTTGATAGGAATTTTTTATAGATAAAGTTTATATAGCATAATTGAATGTTTAAAATGCTTTGTGCAAATAATTGCAAAGAAGAATAAATTATGGTATAATTTTTAAAAATTAATTAGACGGGTAGGGAATAGATGAAAAATAGTAAATTATTGAGGCGATTTGTGCCATATTATCGTAATTATTGGCGAATAATGCTGGTTGATTTGTTGTGTGCGACGCTGACTATTGCATGCGAGGTTATTTTTCCATTGTTGATAAAAGACATTACGGATAGGGCAATAACAAGCATAGCAAGCGTTACTATTCCGTATGTATTAATTTTGGGGGCAATCTATCTTGGATTGAGAATAGTGGATACTGCAGCAAACTATTATATGCAATATGTTGGTCATTATATGGGCAGCTTGATTGAGGCAGATATGAGGCGTGAAATGTTTTCACACCTGCAAAAAATGTCGCATAAATACTATAACGAAACAAAAATTGGTCAACTAATGTCACGCATTACAACGGATTTGTTTGATGTTACAGAATTTGCACATCATTGTCCAGAGGAATTTTATATCGCAGGACTTAAAATTATAGTTTCATTTGCAATATTGTGCACATTTAATGTGTATATGACACTGATTATTTTTGCAATGATTCCAATAATGCTTATATTTTCCACATATTTTAGCAAGAAAATGCATTCAGCGTTCAGACAACAACGAAAATCGCTTGGAGATATCAATGCTCAAGTTGAGGATAGTTTGCTTGGCATTCGCGTTGTAAAGTCGTTTGCTAATGAAAATGTGGAAGAGGCAAAGTTTGAAAAAGGAAATAAAGCATTTTTGAAAGTTCGCAAAACAATGTATAAAGCAATGTCTGGTTTTCATAGTGTAACAAGATTTTTTGATGGGCTTATGTACATTGTGGTGGTAATTGCAGGTGGTTTGTTTTTGGGATATGGCATGCTTGGGATTGGAGAGTTCAGCGCCTCTTTGTTGTTTGTAAGCACATTGTTGCAATCCGTTCGCAGAATTGTTGAGTTTACAGAACAATTTGGCAGAGGAATGACGGGTGTTGAAAGATTTTTTGAAATTATTGATACTCCACCTGAAATTACTGACAATGCAGATTGTATAGAATTGGGTGAAGTTCGTGGAGATATAACTATTCGTGATTTAACCTTCGGATATGGGGATGATGATACTAAAGTATTTCATGGGTTAAATTTGGAAATACCTGCCGGAAAAAATATTGCAATTATTGGTGCAAGTGGCAGTGGAAAAACTACGCTCAGCAATTTGATACCACGATTTTTTGAGATTGAAAGTGGCGAGATACTTATTGATGGCGTGGATATTCGCAAAATTAAATTGAAATCATTACGAGAGCATATTGGCATTGTTCAGCAGGATGTTTATATGTTTTCAGGCACTATTCGTGAAAATATTGCTTATGGAGATCCTAATGCTACCGAGGAGCAAATAAAGGCTGCTGCAAAGGCGAGTGGAGCAGATGAGTTCATTGAACATTTGCCACAAGGATATGACACTTTTGTTGGAGAGCGTGGTGTTAAGTTATCTGGTGGACAAAAACAGCGAATAAGCATTGCAAGAGTATTTCTTAAAAATCCACCAATCTTGATTTTGGATGAGGCAACAAGTGCACTTGACAATGAATCAGAAAGACTGGTGCAAAAATCTTTGGAAAGCCTTAGCGTTGGAAGAACAAGCATTATTATTGCGCATAGGCTTTCAACAATAAGAAATGCAGATGAGATAATTGTTTTGGATGCTGAAGGCATAGCAGAGCGAGGCACTCATGAAGAACTTATTGCCAAAGGTGGAATATATTACACAATGTTGAATGTTTAAAACAGCAAATTGAATTTGTGTATAATTGTTATTAATATGGACAAATTTCTATTTTGTTTTAAACAATAAATGATATTAGAATTGTTTATTGTTTTCATGGGTATTTTTACTTGATGAATACAACTTTTATAAAATAATCAATTGAAATTCAATATTAAATTAAAAAAACAGCACTATAAGGTTTAAAAAATATAGTGCTGTTTTGTCACTTAATTGTTAATAATTATAGTGATAATAAAATGATTTTTGCTTGCATCATTGGTAAATTATTCCAAAGGTATTGAATTAAAAACAATAATATGATAGAATATTTATATAATGTTTATTCCAATTTAACAATTATATGCAAAAGCAAGTTATTATAAAATTTTTGGTTATAAAAAATAGTCGACTCTGGTTAGTCGACTGATCCAATAGGATGCTTAAGGTAAAACCTTATTTGAACGATTGTTATTTTGATAATTATATTATACATTATTTTAATTTGAATGTCAAGTTTTTTTTAAGGAAGGAGAAAATTTTATGAAGAAATACTTTTTAGGGTTAGATGTTGGAACAGAAAACATTGGTTACGCACTTACTAAAGATTATGAAGTTATGCAAGTAAATGGGAAGCGCACCATGGGTGTACTATCTTTTGATTCTGCAAATACTGCAGTGGATAGGCGTACATATAGGGCGACAAGGCGTAGATTGGATAGGCGCCGTTATCGTATTGCGTTACTTCAAGAACTGTTTAATGATGAAATTATGGCTAATGATAAAAATTTTCTAAGGAGACTTGGGGATAATGATTTGTACCTTGTGGACAGAAATGTCGAAGGTAAATATTCTTTATTCAATGATACTGATTTTAATGATATAGTGTATTATAAGCAATATCCAACAATATATCATTTGCGTGAAAAACTTATGATGGAAGGTACAGATGATATCCGATTGTTGTATCTAGCAATTCACCATATTATTAAGTACAGAGGGCATTTTTTACTTGCTGGGGAAGTTTCCACAAATGAAGTCGGTGGCGTAAAACAATTGGAAGAATTGATTAATAAATTAAATAGTAAACTAGATGAAAATAATGATGAAAATAAGAATAATGATAATACTTGTTTTTTTGACAAGTTTGCAACAACGGCTTTGAGTGATGTGAAAGATTTGATTTGTGGCACTGGCGACATTACAAAAAATATGCTAAATCAAATTACAATAGGCAAAAAATACATTTCAAAGAGAGATAAAAAAAATAAGCTTAATGAATTGTTTGGTGTTTCTTCTAGTAAAACATCAAAAAAAATTATAGATATTGTAATGGGTGGTAAAGTTAATTTAACAGAGTTGTTTGGCAAAGAGTACTATGAAAAAGAAGAAGTCAAGGGTTTTACAATGGCAGAAGAGTGGGAGTCAATTGAAGATTTGCAATTGATTAAAGATAATATTTTGCATATTGATATTATTGATACAATCAAACAAATTTATGATTGGGTAACACTTAATGAAATGCTTAAAGGTAAACAATCTTTGTCAAGTGCAATGGTTGAAATTTATGAAACGCATAAGCAAGATTTGCACGATTTGAAAGAATTTATAAAAGATTATGCTCCAAATGATTATGAGAGAGTTTTTGGAGAAATAAAAAATGAAAAAGGTAAAATAGATAATAGTATTTGCAACTATAGCTGTTACATAGGTGGTGGCAGGTATAATGGGGATAAGATAGGTGCAAACGGCAGGTATGGAAGTACTTGTACACAAGAAGATTTCTATAAATTTATAAAAAAGATTATTGAAAGCGTTACAGTTGAGGAAGCAACTGCTTTACGGGATGACTTGCTTGAAAGAATAGCTAATAAGGATTTTATGCCAAAAATTGTTTCAAAAAACAATTCTACTATACCATATCAACTAAATATGATGGAACTTGATGGGATTTTAGATAAGGCAAGACAAAATCCAAAATTTACTTTTTTGAATGATGTAGATAATGGTTGGACTATTGCTGATAAAATAAAATCACTTTTATCATTCAGAGTGCCATATTATGTGGGACCAGTGAAGGAATATGAAGATAATGATAACAACAAAAGGTATGCTTGGGCTGTAAGGAAAGAGTCCGGCAGAATTACTCCTTGGAATTTTGATGATAAGATTGACAAAAAACAAAGTAATGAGATATTTATTAGAAGGATGACAAACAGATGCACATATTTGAAACTTGCTGATACCTTGCCTAAAAATTCTATTTTGTTTTCAAAATTTATGTGTCTAAATGAAATTAATTCTATGAAGATAAATGGTGATGCTATTTCTTGTAAAGAGAAGAAAGCAATTTTTGACAATGTATTTTGCAAGAAAAATCCAACAATTAAAAATATCAAAAAGTATTTGATAGAAAATTTTGGATATGAAAAAGGTATAGTCTTGAGTGGTATTGATAATGAAATCAAATCAAGTATGAAAACCTATATTATATACAAAAATAAGCTTGGTAATAAGGTTGATGCAGATCCTAATATGATTGAACGAATTATTTTTTTGTCAACAATTCATGAGGATAGCCAAATGTTGGAAAAATCGATTCGTGAAGAATTTGGTGATAAATTGACTGAAGATGAAATCAAGGCTATTAAAGGTTTCAAGTTTAATGGTTGGGGTAGTTTGTCAGCAGAGTTTTTGACAGGATATAAAAATAATGGCATCAAATTAATGTTTGATGGAGAAATGCTTGATATTATTGATATAATGTATGAGTACAACTTGAATTTGCAACAAATTATTTTCAATGAAAAGTGCAATTTTTCAGAAGCATTAGAGGCATATGATTTAGAACATAACATTGTAGAGGACTCAAATGTAAGTTATAATAAAGACATCGCGGATTATCCTTGTTCTCCATCTGTCAAAAAGTGTGTTTGGCAATCATTTAAACTGGTCAAGGATATTGTGAAACAAACTAAAATTGTGCCTGATGTAGTATTTATTGAATCTTGCCGTGAAAATAATGATTTTAAGAAAAATCAAAGAACAAGCAAAAGGCGTGATATGATTGTTGCAAATTATGATGAAGCACGCAAGATAATTAATGAATTACAAAGAGATAAAAAGGCAGAATTCTCAATTCAAGAGCTTGAAGGACTTAGTGAAGATATTGATTATTGCCAAAAGACTCTAGATAATTATTCTGATAGCGAATTGAAAAAAGAAAATTTATATTTGTACTTTATGCAACTTGGAAAAGATATGTACACTGGCAAAGCTATTGATTTGAATCAAGTTTTGTTTGGCAATATGTATGACCATGATCATATTATACCTCAGGCAGTGATTAAGGATGATAGTTTTACAAACTTAGTTTTGGTTGCTAAAAAAGAAAACGCTGAGAAGTCAAGAACTTATCCACTAGAATCTCAATTTAGACAAACAACTTTGTGGAAAAAACTATACAAAATTGGGTTGCTAAGTAATGAAAAATATTCAAGACTTATCCGTCAGACACCAATTACTGATGAAGAACAAGAAAAGTTTATTAATAGGCAATTGGTTGAAACAAGTCAAACTGTTGTATTATTAAGGGATTTGTTGAACAGATATTTTGCGAGCAAAAATGTTGAAGTAGTGTTGACAAAAGCAGGTAATGTATCTATGTTTAGAAAAGAATTTGATTTAACAAAATCAAGAGAAGTTAATGATTTTCACCATGCTTGGGATGCATATTTAAATATTATTGTTGGAAATATTTTGAATAAAGAGTTTAATCATAATTGGTTCATTAGGCAAGATAATGGAAAAGATAAGTCATATAACTTCTTGCGTGTACTAAGAAAACAAGCAACTGCGAATAACAATGAAATACTGAATATTATTGAGACAACAATGAATAATATCGATTTTCAAATGGTTAAATTGCCAGAAGAGAAAAAAGGCAACTTCTATTCAGAAGTGTTAAAAACTCATGAAAATGATAAAGATAGCAGTTTAATACCAATGTGCGATAACAAAATTGTGGGTGGCAAAGAGATTCATCCTAAATGCGATACAACTAAGTATGGTGGTTACAAAACTGCAAATACTGCATATTTTATTCTTGCGGATTCGATTGATAAAAAAGGTGCAGTTCAAAGAAATATTGTTGCTATATCTATTTTTGATGATGCGAGAATTAAAAATGGTAAAATAACTTACAAAGAAATTTTTGAAAGAATTGGCTTAAAGGATGGTAAACTCGCAAATGTTGAGGGAATGAAAGTGCCTATCATAAAAACGGGTTCTTTGTTAGATTTTGGTGCTTATTGCTTGAGATTAGCAGGAATGACAGGGAATCGGTTAACTTTTCATAATGCAAATCAATTATTTGTTAGTAAAGATCAAAATAGGTATATCAAAGAATTGGGCATATTGGTTGACAAAGTTGTTAAGGAAAGCAAAAAGGATACTAAGGAAGATAAGAAAGAGGCAATGGCACTAGAAATTATTGAAGAAAGTATTAGACGAAAAAATAATCCTGACAATAAAAATTCCAACATAATTGTAGTCAATAGGAAAGATAATTTGAAATTGTATGATTTCTTTGTGTATAAATTGTCACATAATCCATATAAAGATATACCTACATATAGCAGTTTGCTTGATATTTTGCAAAGAGGAAAAGAAGACTTTGAACAAAAGGAGATTTATGCTCAAGTACTCCTATTATTTAATATAATCAAAGCTTTCCAATGTAATGCACAAAAAGTTGATGTTAGTGCTTTATCTTATGTTAACAAGAAAGGTATTGCTACAAAAGGTGGGGCTGGACAATGCAGTATTGCAATAAATAGTGATATTACTGAAATTGACAAATTGATTTTGATTAATCAGTCTATGTCTGGACTAAAAGAACAAAGAATACAGCTTAATTTGAAAAAGGTGGACAAATGAGTTTTAGAACTATTGTCATAAAAAATAGGTGTAAATTAGATTATTCTTTAAATTATATGGTTTATCGTGGAGAGGTGACAAAAAAAGTACATCTTTCTGAGATATCTATGTTAATTGTTGAATCAACAGCTGTTTCAATTACTGCAGTTTTAATAAATGAGTTAATTAAAAATAATATTGCAATTGTATTTTGTGATGAAAAACATAGCCCAAAAAGTTTAACTTTAGGTTATCACAACAATTATCATTCTGCAAAAAATATTGCTATTCAAGCTACTTGGAAAGAAAATGTAAAAATAGATGTTTGGACAAATATTATCTATAACAAAATTAATAATCAAGCAAAATTGTTGCATAAATATAATTTGGATAACAAATTGTTAATGTTATATTTAGAAGAATTGCAACCTGGCGATAGTACAAATAGAGAAGGACATTCTGCAAAAGTTTATTTTAATTTGCTTTTTGATATGTTAAGCAGAAGAGTTCCATCTTTTTATAATTATGCACTTAATTATGGTTATGCTATTTTATTATCAGCATTTTGCCGAGAAATTATTGCAAGTGGATATATAACTGAGCTTGGGATATGGCATCACAATGAATTCAATCATTTTAATTTAGCCAGTGATTTGATGGAAACTTTTAGAGTTATAGTTGATGATATGGCATTAAAATTAGATGAGAAGGAAACGAATTATAAAGCAAAAATGGCAAATATTCTTAATGTCAAGGTTTTTATTAATGGTAAAAATGTTTATCTTGATAATGCTATTCAAATTTATGTGAAAAGTGTGTTAAGCTATTTATCTAATGGTAAAGGAGAAATTTCGAACTACAAAAATTATGAGCTACCGATTTATGAGAATGATGATAATGTTTGACTTGCCAACATATAGTTTGCAAGATATGCGAGAATATAGAAGATTTAGGAAATTTTTAATTGAAAATGGCTTTTTTATGATGCAAGAGTCAATTTATACAAAGTTATTATTGAATGGTGCATCAGCAACTATAATGTCGAAACAAGTGAGAAAAGCTGTGCCTAAGGATGGATTAGTTCAAATGTTGGTAGTCACCGAAAAGCAATTCGCAGGTATGGAACTGTTGACAGGTGAGTTAAATAGCACTTATGAAAATAGTGACAAGAGGTACATAGAGTTATGATTGAATTTATGCATCCACTTATAAACTCTGTACTTAATATTAACTTAGATTTTGTTAATAATATTGTTATTGAAAATCCTAATTTTCTTGTTTCAGTTGTTGAAGATATTCAAAAGTTTTTAAACAAAGTAGAAACAGAAGCAAGGTTCTTGGAGAATAATGAATTGTGCAAAAAAATTGACAAGATATTTATGATAACAGATCTTTTTACAATTGATTTTAATAATAAATCTTTGCAAAATACATTGATAAAAAGATTAGTGAGTTTGCTTAATGGTACAGAGTATCAAATTAATGAAATATATCAGAAATCATACGAGGTTTTGCACAGATGTTTGTGTGATTTAAATATAAGTGTTGATGTTGTCTCAACATTTGATAAATCAGCTTTTGTTAAAATGTTTGCACCAACAATTCAGTGTGATTATCAAAATTTACTTGATAAAATTGTATCTTATGTTAATATATTGGTTGAATTAATTGATTTAAAATGTTTAATTGTTCTTAATTTATATGAATTTTTATCTAAAGAAGAGTGTGAACAATTCTTTTATCATTGCAAATGCAGAGATGTAGCTGTTTTAGTGCTTTCATCAAGAAAAAAATATGCGTTTGATGATGAACAATTTCTTTTGATTGATGAAGATTTGTGCGAAATTGTTGCAAAATTGCACAATATATGATACAATATTGTTATATATAATAACATGCTTTCTTACTACTTGAAATCAGATTTTTTTAAATTTGAGGTTTGAGGTTTGAGAGTATTGTTATTTTGAATACTACTAAAAGTTCCAAGTCTGTCTAACCCTGACACTGCAAGTTTGAGAGTATTGTTATTTTGAATACTACTAAAAGCCATAAATTAGACGGCAAAACACTACGCGAGTTTGAGAGTATTGTTATTTTGAATACTACTAAAAGACACTCAACACATTTTCCACAAGGAATAGAGTTTGAGAGTATTGTTATTTTGAATACTACTAAAAGTACAACACTCGCCCAAGCTACACCTCTCGCGTTTGAGAGTATTGTTATTTTGAATACTACTAAAAGTTGACATATAGCGACGATTATTGTCCTGAAGTTTGAGAGTATTGTTATTTTGAATACTACTAAAAGTGTTGATTTCAAATTTACTTACGATAATCAGTTTGAGAGCATTGTTATTTTGAATACTACTAAAAGCAATGAAGAATGTTTTGAAATACAAAGTGCGTTTGAGAGTATTGTTATTTTGAATACTACTAGAAGATATTATCAAATAAGCAATTTAGGAAGAGTGTTTGAGAGTATTGTTATTTTGAATACCACTAAAAGCCTAGTCAGCTTGATTTAGTTGAGAATGGAGTTTGAGAGTATTGTTATTTTGAATACCACTAAAAGACTCAGCAGTATAGACATAACGAAGCTTGTGTTTGAGAGTATTGTTATTTTGAATACCACTAAAAGACAATGAAAGTATATAAAGTAGAAGATTTAGTTTGAGAGTATTGTTATTTTGAATACCACTAAAAGTTACAAACAACTCTAACTAGACTATTTAACGTTTGAGAGTATTGTTATTTTGAATACCACTAAAAGGGCAACAAAGTTTGTGTTGTTGGTTCTATTGTTTGAGAGTATTGTTATTTTGAATACCACTAAAGGCATACACATATTTGTATTTCCCGAACGGGAGTTTGAGAGTATTGTTATTTTGAATACCACTAAAAGAAAAGCAAGGCATAACTTGAGCACAATATTGTTTGAGAGTATTGTTATTTTGAATACCACTAAAAGCTCGCCACATTGTAACAGATCCATCTGACAGTTTGAGAGTATTGTTATTTTGAATATCACTAAAAGTTACTACGCATATGTGATACATATCTATCTGTTTGAGAGTATTGTTATTTTGAATACCGCTAAAAGTTAGTGGGCAATGCGAACGAAGAAGGTATGGTTTGAGAGTATTGTTATTTTGAATACCACTAAAAGATAATATTGTTTGCAGATTCGTCATATGTGTTTGAGAGTATTGTTATTTTGAATACTACTAAAAGGTTTTACAAGTCTTGATAATTATTTTTCGGGTTTGAGAGTATTGTTATTTTGAATACTACTAAAAGATGTTAATTCAAGTAGGTACAATAGCTTATGTTTGAGAGTATTGTTATTTTGAATACCACTAAAAGTGAGTCTAAAGAAAAAACGCAGCACAACAGTTTGAGAGTATTGTTATTTTGGATACCACTAAAAGAAAAAAAGTATTACAGTTATTGTTGAAAGCAGTTTGAGAGTATTGTTATTTTGAATTTCATTAAAAAAGTTTGAATTAATTTAGTCATAACAATAAATATATAAATTTATAAAAGCATATTGACTATTTTAAAAAGTTTGCTATAAAAATGATAAATAATCTTTATATATATGTGAATGTAAAATTTTGCATATATGGATGTTAAGCTAAATTGAGAAATAAACTTTTGCAATAATTTAATCAAAAAATATTGTAAAAAATGCAGAAATTACATAGAATTTACAAGTTTATAAAGTTTGTGTAAGGAATGTAAAGATTTAGAAGCGTAAAAATTGATAAAAATCATAAATTCAGCAATGAAATAGAAATAATTATTCTGTTTTGTTGCTGAATTTGCGTTTTCAGAAAAATTTACAGATAAAATATTACACAAGGGATATTTTTAGAAAAACAATAATATTTTAAGTATATTTAAAGTAAATTAAAAGTTAAATTTAAAGATAAAAGTAAATAATTAGTAAATTAACTTCTGATAATGTGAAATTCATTTGTTTTAATAAGTTGAATATGTTAGAATTTTTATGTTAAAACGATTGGTTATGAGTTAAATGTTGAAAATATTTTTTGGTAAACTTGGTTAAGTTGTTTTATAATATATTAACATCTAGCATATAATTTTTTATTTTAACAAATAAATTGAGGCTAAAATGATGTGTTTTTAGTATTTAATAATTTTGATTGTTTGTGAATGGTAATTATTAATTTAAAAACAAATCAACGAGATGGGAAATGAAGATAAGAAGAATCCTTGTGGTAATATTTGTTGTAATGCTTATGAGTGTAATTGCTGTTGCACTAAGTGGTTGTAAAGATAAGGATGAATTGGGAGAAGAACCTCCTGTAGCAAATGTGCAAACTCTTGAGTATAAGTTAAATAATGACGATACTTACAGCGTGATTGGAATTGGAAGTGCTGACAATTCAGAGAAAATTGAAATACTTGAGGAGTATGAAGGAAAGTCAGTCACAGGCATAGATGAAAAGGCTTTTGTGGATTGCATTAATTTAAAAATCTTGAAAATACCTGCAAGCATAAAATATATTGGAAGAAATGCATTGGAAGGATGTAGTAATTTAGTAAGTTTAACATTGCCGTTTTTGGGAAGTAGCATAAATGATATGCCTAATGCTAAATTGAGCTATTTATTTGGCGATGATAATATTGTTGTGAATTTGAAGGAAGTAGTATTAGCAGGCGGGCATATTGGAGAAAAGGCATTTTATCAATGTGAAAGTATTGAAAATGTTACAATAAGTGATAGCACCTATGAGATTGGAAATTATGCTTTTTATGCTTGTAACAATCTTGAGGCAATAGTAATACCAAACAGCGTCAAAACTATCGGAAATAATGCTTTTGAGGGTTGCGCTAAACTAAAATGCATAGATATTCCTTCAAGTGTAAGCACAATTGGTGGGTATGCATTTAAAAATTGCATTGGAATACAAAGTTTGACTCTTGAAGAAGGAGTCCATGAAATAGGAGAATTTGCTTTTGAGCAGTGCAGTAATCTTGCTGAAATATTAATTCCTGATAGTTTAATCCGTATTGGTATAAGTGCCTTTTCAAGCTGTACAAATTTGAAAAAAGTGGTTATAGGAAAAGGTTTGACCACAATAGAAAATGGAATGTTTAACGGAGCAATCGCACTTGAAAGCTTGGAAATAGGTGAAAATGTCGCGAAAATTGGCTTAAATGCTTTTAACGGATGCAGTAGTTTGAAAATATTGTCATTGCCTGCAAGTGTAAATGAAATTGCAAATATGGCTTTTATGAATTGCACAAGTTTAATTGAGATAAATGTTGATGAGCAAAACACAACTTTTAAAGGCGAAGGAAATTGTTTAATTAAGGGGAATGTACTAATTTTAGGTTGCAAATCGAGCGTAATACCAAATGGAGTGGTTAGAATAAAAGAAAACGCATTTAAAAATTGTGAAGGCTTGACAAGCATAAACATTCCAAGTTCCGTTGAGGAAGTTTCAAGTCAAGCATTTGTTGGTTGCAATCAATTGCAAAACTTTGTTGTGGATAGCCAAAACACTAAATATAGAGCAGAAAGCAATTTTTTGATAGAGATTGATAGTGCATATGGCGATATTTTGTTGTTGTCGGGAAATAGTGAAGAGACTATCAGACGCATACCAAATACAATTGCAATCATAGGCGAAAACAGCTTTCAAAACTGCGCAAATTTAACAAACATAACCTTGCCTTCAAGCATAACGGAAATAAAAAATAATGCTTTTGCAAATTGTAATAGTTTGACAGATATAGTATTTGAAGGTTCAAAAGAAGAATGGATAAGCATTAATAAAGATAATTGGTGTAACTTTGAAAATTCAATAACAATATCTTGCACTGACGGAAAACTTGATCAGTTTGAAAATGAGTTGGAATAACATATTTTATATTTTTTGTTATGATATAACTAATATTATTCGGAATCTATATTCTGTCATCTCGAGCGAAGTCGAAACATCTCTGACTATCGCTCATTGCGACTTTTAGAGCGATTTT
>OFGE01000223.1_pt1 | contig 65942 bp, 47 predicted proteins | sample 1521681 | NCBI WGS metagenome assembly OFGE01 (sample SAMEA3504093, study PRJEB24116) | mouse gut metagenome | biome: mouse gut; feature: mouse-associated habitat; material: faeces | place: Denmark | collected 2011 | reverse complement strand
GAACCATACTAACCGTTATCGAATCGATATTTTCAAATTTTTGTCATATACTTAGATCAAAGTTTTTCGGAGCACCTCTTGTCATTGTTTTTCATGGCATCATTCCTATGAAGTTTGGCTGTGTGGTATAAATAATTGATTATTGGATTTTTAAAATATGGTTTTCCTGTTTTGATGACATTGTTTCTTGTCAAAGTTATGATTTTTAAATGATTATGCTCTACGGCAAAGGAGGGGGGCAGCTGATGATTTTGATATAAGACAGGGACTTTAAGCTCTGTTCCGGGGCTTTCCATGGTCCTGGCGAAAATTGGCATGCGGGTCATTTGATACTGAGCCTGCACACATATCAGAAAAACGGTTTAAAAAACGCGCCGGATTTTTACGGAATGCTCCCCAAAAGCAATTCGGTTTAAGAATCGCCCGATATTTAAACCGTTTTGCCGTTGTGTCATTTATCGTTGTCTCATTTTGCGGTATAATTGACATTTTTGGTTGGTGATCATGACAAAAGTGGTTGGTGAACGAGTCGTTCACCAACCACTTTTAGCAATGTAAACATCTCCTTATTTCTTGGACTTCTTTTCGTCGTTGAAGTACAGATACCATTTGACAAAGTTGTCCACACGAGTCTCTGATAACCCTCGGTGCAGCCTAAGTTGATCCTTGATATGTCCAAAGAAAGACTCCAAGGCATTTGTGGTTTTGGGCAGTCCGGGATGTCTTATGAACTCAAACAGATGGGGAATGGCTCTACGCAGATGAACGTATGCTTTTCTCAGATCATTCCTGACAAAGTATGTCCTTGTAGAGTTTGGCAGACATGCTTTCTCGCATACATACTCTTCGTTTTCTTCAGCCCAAAGGCTATATCTGCTGAGCCACCACATCATGTCGTTATGTGTCCTGATGTCGCTTAGGCTCATGATGAGACTCTTCAGCATTCTGCCCTCCGGAGTGCGAGGATGTAAGGTTATAGATGACAAGCATTCACGCTGTACGTGAAACATGCACCGCTGGCGGGGAACATCAGGATAGACATATTCTACAGCCCGGATGATGTTGTCGCCTCCGTCCGTTGTGATACCTATTACATTATACCCCATGGATCTTATATTCATAAGGTCAGAGGCTATCTCGTCATCATCCTCTGACCGGGTAAACCTGTAATAGATAGTTCTCTTCAGGTTCTCAGCACGGTAAACGATCATACAATGACCACAGTAGTATGTCCCGTCAATCAGAAGAAAGATAGGAGTGCTTGTGTTAATGTGCCAAGTCGGATATTCGTCCAGATACTCGTCAAACCACCGATGGAGCTGCCGAGAACTATAACCGCTGATCTCGGCTATGTCTTCAAATATCATCTTTCCTAAGACCCACTTCTTGAACCAGATGAACCTGTTTGATTTGGAGATTTCCTTGCGTCTTGCAGAAAATAGGGATTGACAGTTCCTGCACTTATAGCGCTGGACACCATTGCGTACACCCCATTTTAATGTGTCTAAAGCCCCACAATTGGGGCAGCGTAAACGCCTTCTTATTTTTGGATTATCACTCATTAGATGAAACCGTTTTCATCTAATTTATGTAAATGTATGAATATAATCAAGTTACAATGGTTACACCAACCGTTTTTGTCAATTATATCCTGCACTCTCCTTGATACTGAGGATGTAAAAAGAAAAGTCCTTGAGAATCAAACGATTTCAAGGACTTTGGGAGGGTGCCCAGTGGGATTCGAACCCACGACATTCAGAACCACAATCTGACGCTCTAACCAACTGAACTATGGGCACCATGTTGGTTTTGGGATTGCAAAGATACGCAAAATTTTCTTTCGTGCAATAGTATGGAGCAATTTTTCTTGATAAATGATTGTTTTAGCATTTGGGGGACGTTTTATGTGAGTCTGCAATGGATTTATATGCAATCGAAGGGTGCATTCTTTCGCATTCGCTTCAGCGACCTTGTCGATTAACAAACAAGTTTGATGTTTGCACTCAGCTTTTGCGTATATTTGTCCTGACGGACATATATACGCCAGGTCTCGGCATAATCAAAGCAAGCTTTGCTTCTGCTCTCGACTTTTGCTATATTTGCGCTTCGCGCATATATACGCCTGTGTCTCGGCATAGTGAAAATAAATTTTCCCTCTGCTCTCGACTTTTTGCTATATTTGCCCAATATTTTGCACACGGATTTTGGCTGGCGGGCATGATGGGCCGGAGGTTCCGGCGTAACAGGCTGAAAGACAGTGGGAATCCAGTATTAGTAAATAAGTTTCTTTATATGGGACGTGAAATTAAATTCTCCCTTGTCTATAGGGATATGTGGCAGTCTTCAGGCAGATATGTGCCGACTGTCGCGCAATTGAAGGAAGTCGCTCCGGCGATAATTGATATGGGATGCTTTGACCGTGTGGAGACAAACGGCGGAGCATTCGAGCAGGTCAATCTGCTTTTCGGTGAGAATCCGAACAAGGCCGTGCGTGAATGGACGGCACCGTTCAACAAGGTCGGCATTCAGACACACATGCTTGAGCGCGGTCTTAACGCATTGAGAATGAATCCTGTTCCGGCTGATGTGCGTGAACTTATGTATAAGGTCAAGAAGGCTCAGGGAACAGACATCTCAAGGTCATTCTGCGGTCTGAATGATCACCGCAATCTTCGCCTCAGCGTGGAATATGCCAAGAAGGCCGGCATGATTTCGCAGGTCGCCCTCTCCATAACCAATTCTCCGGTACATACTGTGGAATATTATATGGGAGTGGTTGACAAGGTTGTGGAATACGGATGTGACGAAATCTGTCTCAAGGATATGGCCGGCATCGGACGTCCTACCTTCCTTGCTGAGCTGACACGCCAGATCAAGAAGAAATATCCTCATATTACCGTTCAGTACCATGGTCATTGCGGTCCTGGATTCTCTCCGGCCTCAATGCTTGAGGTGGCACGTGCCGGTGCGGATTATCTTGATGTTGCCGTCGAGCCTCTCTCATGGGGAAAGGTTCATCCTGACGTAATCACTATCCGCGAGATGCTCAAGGCTGACGGATTCAGCGTCAAGGATCTGAACATGAATGCATATATGGAAGTGCGCGCGCTTACCCAGAAGTTCATAGACGAGTTCCTCGGATATTGGATTGACCCGAATAACTCACATATGAGCTCGCTTCTTGTAGGCTGCGGTCTTCCGGGCGGAATGATGGGCTCCATGATGGCCGACCTCAAGGGTTTCCACGGGGCTATCAACGCTTCTTTGCGCGCCCAGGGCAAATCGGAGCTTACGCTCGACCAGCTGATGGTCATGCTTTTCCAGGAAGTGGAATATGTTTGGCCTCGCCTTGGATATCCTCCTCTGGTTACTCCTTTCAGCCAGTATGTGAAGAATACCGCTCTGATGAACCTCATGAACATCTTGAAGGGCCAGCCGAGATGGACCACTATCGACAAGGACACATGGAACATGATTCTCGGCAAGATGGGAAAACTTCCTGGCGAGCTTGCTCCTGAAATCGTTGAGCTTGCAAAGAGCAAAGGACTTGAGTTCTATACAGGCAATCCGCAGGATGCGTTCCCGAACGAGCTTGACAAGTTCCGTGCAATGATTAAGGAAGAAGGATGGGACTGCGGCCAGGATGACGAGGAACTCTTCGAACTTGCAATGCATGAAAGGCAGTACCGTGACTATAAGAGCGGAGTGGCAAAAGAGCGTTTCACCAATGATCTTGAGGCTGCGAGGGCAAAGGCCGGCGCTCCGATCATCATAACAAGGCCTGTTGTTGAGGTTCCGAAATACGATGTTGATTCTATCGTGGCCAAGTATCCGTCTGCGGTTCCTGTGCAGGCTCCTGTCAAGGGACAGCTGCTCTGGCAGGTTGATGTTGACGATGCATCTACTGCTCCTGTTGCCGGAACTGAGGTCGAGGCAGGAAAGGCCATGGCATACGTACAGACATATTACGGCATGGAAGAGATTGTGCCTGCTGTGTCAGGACGCGTGGTGGCAGTATGCAGCAAGCAGGGTGACAATGTCGTGAAAGGTGAGATTGTCGCTTTTGTCCAGAATGACTGATTGCCGTCAGAGGCAGGCTGACAGATAGCCTTGGAGAAAAGTCAGAATAACTATTTCGAAACAAGGTTGAGCTGACCTCGCCGAAAAACAAGAAAAAGGGGCTTGAATAATACTTTTTATTCAGCCCCTTATTTTGTTTGCCGTTGACGGCTTCCCGGTGTTATGCCGGATTATTTTCTTTCCTGCCAAGCATAATATCCGTCTCCTGTCACGTAGTCATAATATTCCCACCAGAAGTCGAAAATGCGGGTGTACTTGTAATTGTCCATCCAGTCGTAGAACTCTACCTCGAGCACCGCTTCCGTGAATCCGGGTTGCAGGATGGAACTCAGTTCATAGAAGATGTCTTCTATCTCCCTGTCTGACAGGTACTGGGACCTGAGCTCATATCTGCCCTGTGTGGTGGCTGTCGGCAGGCCTCCTACGTAATATGCCGTAAGAAATGCGTCGACGCTGACCTCCTGTGATGTCCCGATGTTTATTTCGCATGAACTGAATGACATCATGGCAAGCAGGCCGGCTGCCATAAGTGTAACCTTTCGATTAAGCCGAATCCAATCAAACTTGTTTGAATTGGTAAGGCAGAATAAATCTGCGCAAAAGCGAGTAATCCTTTTCATATTCCAATCTTAATTGTCGTAGCAGCTATGCGGACATTTATGCCGGCAACTTGCAAAGAGACTTAATCCTGCACGTTCTGGAGTGCCTCGCGGATTTTTGCCTCAATCTCGTCGCAAAGCTCGACATTGTCGGTGAGAAGTGCCTTGACCGCCTCTCTTCCCTGTGCCAGCTTGCCGTCGCCGTAGCTGAACCATGAGCCGCTTTTCTTGATGATGTCAAATTCCACACCAAGGTCGATTACCTCTCCCACGTGTGATATTCCTTCTCCGAACACGATGTCGAACTCGGCTTTCTTGAAAGGCGGAGCCATCTTGTTCTTTACAATCTTAACCTTTGTACGGTTTCCGAGAGCCTCGTCGCCGTCCTTTATCTGGGTTGTCCTGCGCACGTCAACTCGTACTGATGCGTAGAACTTGAGGGCGTTTCCTCCGGTCGTGGTCTCCGGGTTGCCGAACATCACGCCGATCTTGTCGCGCAGCTGGTTGATGAAAATGCAGCATGTGTTCGTCTTGCTGATGTTTGCCGTGAGTTTCCTGAGAGCCTGGCTCATAAGGCGTGCCTGGAGACCCATTTTCGAATCTCCCATCTCGCCTTCAATCTCGGCCTTAGGCGTAAGGGCCGCGACGGAGTCGATGACTATGATGTCGATTGCTCCCGAGCGGATGAGGTTGTCTGCGATTTCGAGAGCCTGCTCACCGTTGTCGGGCTGCGATATCAGAAGAGTCTCGAGGTCGACTCCGAGGTTCTTTGCATATGTCCTGTCAAATGCGTGCTCCGCATCTATTATTGCGGCGATGCCGCCCTGTTTCTGAGCCTGGGCGATCGCATGGATCGCGAGAGTCGTCTTACCGCTTGATTCCGGTCCGTAGATTTCAATCACCCTTCCGCGGGGATAGCCTCCGATTCCGAGTGCCGCATCAAGTGCGATTGAGCCGCTCGGGATTACCGAAACCTCCCATTTTGGCTGATCTCCCAGCTTCATGATAGTACCTTTGCCGTAATCTTTTTCAATCTTGTCGATTGTAGCCTGCAATGCCTTCAGCTTCGCGGCATTGACTCCGGTACCTTCCTGTACTTCTTCTTTAGCCATAAATGTCAAAAAGTTAAAATGTTATTGCACAAACGGAACTTTTCCGCATGCAATAGCAAAAGTAATGAAAAAAGCCGATACTCAATGCATAAATTTTGCCTATTTTTGCATCATTGTGGCGCAGGCTGCCCGGGATCGCATTGAAGGACCTTTGGACGCATGCGTGGATTTGACATGAGAATTTTTTGTTATGAAGATAAAATTATTGGGAAAGAATCTTGAGGAGCTCAAGCAGATGGTGAAGGAGGAAGGCCTTCCGGGATTCGCTGCAGGGCAGATTGCAAGGTGGCTTTATGTAAGGAAGGCGCGTTCCATAGATGAGATGACGGACCTTTCGAAGGCGGCGCGTGAAAAGCTTTCGCAGAAATATGAGGTAGGGGTTACGCCGTATTCATTGGTGCAGGAATCTTCTGACGGAACGAAAAAATATATGTTTCCTGTCAGCTGTTCACACAGGCGCGCTCTTAACGTGTCCTGCGGACCTGACGCGGAGGCTGAGACTCTCGAAGAGGGGGCAGTGGAGGCTGTGATGATTCCGGATGACGGGCGTGCCACATTGTGCGTGTCCTCCCAGTCCGGCTGCCGCATGGGATGCCGGTTCTGCATGACGGGACGTCAGGGGTTTCACGGCAATCTTTCGGCTGCTGACATCATATCCCAATTCATTGCGGTGGATGAGACGGATGAGCTTACGAATGCCGTTTTCATGGGAATGGGAGAGCCGCTTGACAATTATGAGAATGTCATGAGGGCCATTGAGATACTTACTGCAGATTGGGGATTCGCATGGAGCCCGAAAAGGATAACTGTATCGACTATCGGTGTCCTGCCGAATCTGAAGCGTTTTCTGGATGAGAGCAGATGCCATCTGGCGGTCAGCCTGCATAATCCGTTCGCTACGGAGCGCCTGTCCGTTATGCCGGTCCAGAAGGCATGGGCGGCCGAGGATATAATTTCGCTTATAAGGCAGTATGACTTCACCGGACAGAGGCGTGTGAGCTTCGAATATACGATGTTCGCGGGCTTCAATGACACGAAGGCCCATGCTGACGCTCTTGTGCGGATGTTGCGCGGCATCGAGTGCCGTGTGAACCTGATACGTTTCCACAGGATTCCCGATTTCCCTTACGGGACTTCTCCTGATGTGATAATCAATAATTTCCGACAGCGTCTGAACAATTTCGGGATAACCGCGACCGTGCGTGCGTCAAGGGGTGAGGACATACTTGCCGCCTGCGGTATGCTCGCCGGAAAACATGGCGGGAAGACATCGTGATGACAAATGTGAAAAACTTCTTATAAAAGCGGAACAGATATGAAAAAAGTGCTGTCAGTCATATTCATTGCTGGGTGCCTGTTATTTGGAAATCAAACGGCAGGTGCTGTGGGAATAGATCCGAAGGCGGATTCTGCCGCGATTGCAAGGATGAGGGGCCGGATGGATGAGATAAGGAAATTCCGTCCTACGGTTGCGCTCGTGCTCAGCGGCGGAGGGGCCAAGGGAGCCGCGCATATCGGAGTAATACGTTATGTGGAGTCGCTTGGCATTCCCGTTGACATGGTGCTCGGAACCAGCATGGGAGGGCTTGTGGGAGGTCTCTATGCGCTGGGCTATACTCCGGACCAGATGGACACTCTTATAAGGGGAATCGACTGGCAGTGGGCATTGAGCGACAAGCTTTCACGCAAATACATATCATATTCCAATGCCAAGTACAGGGAGAAATACCTTCTTTCCATACCCTTCTATTATGAGAAGGACTATTACAGGATGATGATGGCGGATGTGCACCGCTTCGACCCGGTCCGGCAGTTTGAGGGACTGGACATCGGCGCGGACAATGAGGACGCCCCGAGCATCCTGAGGCAGAATTTTCTTGGCAGTCTTCCTTCCGGATACATATACGGGCAGAATGTGAGCAATCTGATAAGTTCGCTTACGATAGGCTACCAGGACCCGATGGATTTCATGGATCTTCCGGTGCCTTTCGCATGCGTGGCGGCGGATATGGTTTCCGGAAAGGCGAAGATATGGTATGACGGGAAAATCAATGACGCGATGCGCTCCACAATGTCCATACCCGGCATTTTCGCCCCTCTGAGGGTTGACGGGATGGTGCTGGTTGACGGAGGCCTGAGGGACAATTATCCGACTGCTCTCGCAAAGGACATGGGAGCGGATATAATAATAGGTGTAGAGCTGTCAGACCTCAAGCGCAGCTATATGGATGTCAATAATATAGGTGACATAATAGGGCAGGGGATAGATATGCTCGGACGCGACATGTTCGAGAAGAATGTTGATATTCCGGACGTGAAAATAAAGCCGGACCTGAGGGAGTTCAACATGATGAGTTTCACTCCGCAGAACATAGATACAATAATAGTCAGGGGATATGCGGCCGCACTTGCCCAGGATTCGCTTTTGCGTGATGTGGCGTCAAGGACGGCAGGGATTTATTATTCTCCGAAAAAGAAGCCTGCGGTCGGGCTTGCCAAGGATTCGGTCGTGATTGCAGGAATTGACATAGTCGGTGTGCTTCCCAAGGAGAAGGAACTTCTGAAGGACAGGCTTGACTTGAAGTTCGGCCAGAAGATAAGCCATGAGGAACTTGACAATATAGTCGGGCGGATATACGGGACGCAGGCATATGATTTCGTGACATACGAGCTTTTGGGAGAGAGCGAGCCTTACCGTCTTGTGCTGAATTGCAAGAAAGGGCCTGTGCACCAGTTCGGTGTCGGTGTCCGTGCCGATACGGAGGAAATCGTATCCGTGCTTCTGAACATAGGTTTGTTTGCACACAGGCTGCACGGGCATACTTTCAATCTTACCGGAAAGGTAAGCGCGAATCCTTATGTGCAGTTGCAGTGGTCCTGCGATCTTCCAAAGGTGCCGACCCTGAATGCCTCGGCTTCGGTGCGGTGGACTGATATGAATATGCTTAATCTCGGAAGCAACAGGCTGAATTTCAAATATCTGACTTCCCGCCAGGAGCTTTACATGTCCAATATAAAGTGGCTTTTCCTTGATATAAAGGCCGGAGTTCGTAATGAGGTGTTTGACATACGCAATGTCCTGACTGACCAGATTCCGGGTGACTATGCCTTCGGACAGCTCAAAAATGATTTCATGTCCCTTTTCGCCGATGCGGGGTCAGACACTTTTGATGACGGGTATTTCCCGACGCGTGGTTTCAAGGCCGGGCTTTCATACCAGTGGACATTTGCCGGTTTCCCGAACAAGGTCCGCAACTTCCATACTGTAATGGCGGAGGGCAAGGTGGTGATTCCTTTCGGAAGCGTGTTTTCGCTCATTCCGTCTTTCGATTTCCGCTTTCTGCTCGGGAGGGATGTCCCTGTCGCGTATTTCAATGCCATGGGAGGCTCTCTTGAAGGAAGGTATGTTGACCAGCAGATGCCTTTCTACGGGATAACGAATCTCTCAGCCATGAAGAACATCCTTACGGTATATCGCACGGACATGCGGTTTCGCGTCGCCAGAAACCATTACCTTACTGGTATTGTCAATTATGCCCGTGACTGTGACCGTTTCGTTGACTATGCGAAGGGGCTCGGGTATTTCGGTGCGGCAATTGAATATTCATATGACACTGTTTTCGGGCCTGTGAGTGCGAATATCCACTGGTCCAACATAACCAATAAATTCGGCGTGTATGTAAGTGCCGGATATAATTTCTGATATGCCGTTATGGTAAGGAAGGATGTGCCGGCAGATCCGGCAAAGGTCGCTGACAGGCTTAGGATGCTGTGTTCAAGGAGGGAATATTGCCGTGCTGACATACTGAGGAAGGCCATGGATGCTTTGGGAGGTGACTCCGTGGCTGCTGCCGGGATTGCGGATATGCTGGTCTCGGAAAAATATGTGGATGATTTGAGGTATTCCTCTGCCTTTGCACGTGACAAGTCCTCTATTTCGGGATGGGGCATAGTGAAGATAAGGCATGCACTCGCTGCAAAGGGGGTGGGCCAGGATGTGATATGTGCCGCCCTGGAGGAAATCGATAGCGTCCGTGCTGACATGCGTCTTGAAAAGCTGATGGAGAACAAGCTGCGTTCTTTGGCAGACGATCCGCAGTGCCGTTTTAAGATGCTCCGGTTTGGTCTGGGGCGGGGATATGGATATGATGAGGTTTCAAGGGTGATTGACGTGCTGCTCAAAAGAGTGTCCCAATAATTTTTATGGTCTCATGAAAGAATACAGAAAATTGTCCGGTGAGGAAGTCGCCAGGCTTAAAGCTCAGATGTGTACAGCTGCGGATTGGGAGCGGATTGAGGTGTCCGCTGATTTTTCTGCGGAACATGTGATGTACACGCGTTTTTCAGGGAATGTGCGTATAGGAGCGTTCCGTAAGGAATTCTGTCTGCCTGGCGGGATGAAGAAACATTCCGGTCTATACCATGTAACGTTGCATAATGTGGTTGTCGGAGATGACTGCTGTATAGAAAATGTGAAGAATTACATAGCCAATTATGAGATAGGTGACGGAACTTTCATAGAGAATGTGGATATACTCCTGACAGACGGCCCAAGCAGCTTCGGAAATGGCGTAGAAGTGTCTGTTATGAATGAGACTGGAGGACGGGAGGTGGTTATTTTTGACAGGCTTTCCGCACAGACAGCCTATATTATGGCTCTGTACCGTCACCGTCCTGGACTTGTCTTGCGTCTTAAGGAGATTATCGGCAGATATGTCGGGTCCGTTTCTTCGTGCACCGGGGTCATCGGCTCCGGAGTTACCATAGCTGATGCCGGTTACATAAAGAATGTAAGGATAGGTGATTGCTGCAAGATAGAAGGGGCCGCCAGGCTTAAAAACGGCAGCATAAACAGCAATGAAGCCGCTCCTGTCCATATCGGTGTCGGGGTAATCGGAGATGATTTCATCATATCAAGCGGCTCATGCGTTGAAGACGGTGTTACTTTCTCGCGTTGTTTCATCGGACAGGCATGCCGTCTGGGGCGTAATTATTCGGCGTCGGATTCTCTGTTTTTCAGCAACTGCCATGGAGAGAACGGTGAGGCATGCGCCATATTTGCGGGCCCTTATACCGTAACTCACCACAAGTCAACTTTGCTTATAGCCGGAATGTTCTCGTTCATGAATGCCGGTTCCGGCTCAAATCAGAGCAACCATTTATATAAGCTGGGACCGATACACCAGGGGATTATGGAGAGAGGTGCTAAGACCGCTTCCGATTCTTATATCCTGTGGCCTGCCAAGGTGGGGGCATTCTCGCTTGTGATGGGACGTCATGTCTGTCATCAGGATACCTCGGATTTGCCGTTTTCGTATCTTATTGAGCAGCAGAGCATGTCTTATATCGTGTCTGGTGCAAACCTGAAGAGTGTCGGGACAATACGTGATGCTAAAAAGTGGCCTGTACGTGACGGACGCCGTGACCCTGACCGGCTGGACTGCATAAACTGCAACCTGCTCAGTCCTTATACCATACAGAAGATGTTCAATGGAGTCCGTATTCTGAAGGAATTGCAGCAGGTATCCGGGGAGATGTCTGATGTTTATGCCTACATGAGCGGTAAGATAAAGAGGTCTTCACTAAAGAACGGCCTGAGGTATTACGGGATGGCTATCGATAAATTTCTTGGCAATTCGCTTATCACCAGGATAATGTCAGCTGATTTCAGCGACCTGCGGGAACTGCGACGTGCTTTGGTTCCCGATGAAAGCTGCGGAACAGGTGAGTGGGTTGACATTGCCGGAATGATTGCACCTAAACAGGCAGTTGAGAAGTTGGCGGATGACGTTGAATGTGGTATAATCCGTGATGCGGATACTTTGAATGCCCGCTTTGCGGCGATACATGCCCGCTACTATGATTATGAGTGGACTTGGGCTTGCCGGGCCATTTCGGAGCATTATGGAGTGCATCTGGATTCGGTTACAATTGACCAGCTGTTGGGACTCATTTATAAATGGAGGGAGTCTGTTACGGGATTGGACGAACTTGTCTATGAGGATGCACGCAAGGAGTTTTCGTTGAATGCAATGACGAGTTTCGGCGCGGACGGGGACTCATGGCAGCGTGAACAGGATTTCATGCAAGTGCGCGGCTCTTTATTCGAGTCGGATCCTTTCGTCAATTCAGTCAAGGAGCATATGCGTATTAAATCTGATTTATGCGATGCGGTTGTGCGTAAGATAAAGTCAATTTGCAATTCATAAAGGTGCTCCGGTGTATTTTATGGGAGTCTTTTTTGTCTGTTGGATGAAAATTTTGTAATTTTGCAGGCGCTCCCGGATTCCGGGCTTCTTTATTTACTTGCTTATGAGAAATCTTTTTAGAAAACAGATTGACACTTTTGTCAGTCCGATGTTTGACCATTCCATAAAGGATGTGGAAGAGTATATTCTTAAAGTTGAACTTTCTGATGCGCCTTTTAAGGTATGTCGTGAGATTGCCGTGCCTTCAGACATTTATGTCGGATATCTGGGTGAACTTCTCGTATTGTCGGTAGGATGGTGCGGTACGCACATGCATGAAATACTTAAAGACGGCATCAGCTATCAGAGGCAGTCCGAGATTGACAGGCGTATTGACGAATTCTCGCTTTCTGCGGAAAATTTCCGTAATTCATTCAATCATACTCTCGGTGAGCTTTTGCGTGAACCGGGTGATTCTTTCAATCTCAGATATGACTTCGGAGATGACTGGATGCATGTCGTGACACTTGTGGAAAAGAAAAAATATGACAGCGTGTCATATGACGACCCGGGTGTCGAGGTCTTGGCCGGGGAAGGAAACTGCCCGCCGGATGACTGCGGAGGAGTCCCGGGGTATATGCATCTTCTTGAGGTCATTGCAGATTCTTCCAATGAGGAATATGAGATGATGAAAGAATGGCTCGAATGCTGGGGCTATGCGGATTTTGACCCGGAGCAGTTCAACCTTTGCGAATGCAGAAGACGAGTTGATGATTATCAGCGCCTTATAGAAGAGGTGCGCCAGGGTTTCTTTGCGAGATTCTGACGCACCTGCTGTTTTTCGGAACTTCCGCCGTTATTCCGGACTTATGTCGAAAGGACTGAGAGGCAGCCCCTCGGCGTTCTTAAGATTGCCAGGGCAGAAGTCTCCCCAGCCGTAGCGCACACGGCAAGGGTCGGGGACAAATTCGGAACGGATTCTCAGCATCTTGGACCCCCATTCGAAATATGCGTATCTCACAGGGTAGAATACGCCTTCACTTCCTGCTACCTCAAGGCCTTCGATTTCCATCCAGCGGCTCAGCCCGTTGTCGCAGTTTGTCAGGAAGACACCGAGCTCATTGTTGTCTGTCCTTATGCACTTTATGGCTTCTGGGCTGTCGCAGGCGATGCTGCCGAATCCGTAGGTGCGGTTAAGCGCAAGGTATGCGAGCCTGTCTCCTACCGGCTTTTTCTTTGCCGGGTGTATGTTGTCCATTTCATAGCTTTCAACAAGGTCATTGGTTACGGCTATCCCGCAATTCGGAACGGATGAAGCGACATCGTGCTGTGCCTTGCGCAGCAGGGCGGCATAGCTTGTCTCTCCTGCCGGCTTGTAGCGGTAAGGGGCTATTTCCACCATATAGAACGGAAGCTGTGCACGGTCGTCGTCCCAGCAGGACCTCCAATGGTCTATCAGCATGGTCATGCGCTGCACGAAATTATCATGGCTGCCTACATTGGAGCATCCCTGATACCATATGAACCCTTTTATGGAGTAGCCTTTGACGGGGCAGAGCATGGCGTTGTACATCAGGAACGGCCGGCGGTAGTCCGTCATCGCCTCTATGGCTTTATGGTCAAGATTCTCGTCTGTGTGCTCTCTGAGCATGTTTTCCGGTATCCAACTTTCCACGCGTGCCCCTCCGTATGCGCATGAAATTATTCCGACTGGCATGTCCGTTACTTCGTTTATGCGGCGTGCGAAGAAATATGCTGTGGCACTCATATTGGGGATTGTTGACGGTTCCGCGCCTTCCCATTTGCCTTCAGTGCCGTTGAGCGGCTCGTATGACTGGGCTTTGGGTACAGTGAACATCCTGAGCCTGTCCTTGGCCGGTGCTGAGCAGATGTAGCCGGCTGCATTTTCGACCGGACAGTTGAAGAAGCCGCGCATCGGCATTTCCATGTTGCTTTGCCCTGAGGCCAGCCACACTTCTCCGATGAGCACATTTTCTATCTTTATTGTTTCCGAGTCTCCTTTTATTGTGATGGAGTATGGCCTGTAGCTTCCCTTCGGAGTCTTTAGCCGAATGCTCCATCTGCCGTCGGATCCTGTCTTGCATTTGTGTGCGGAGCCGCTCCAGGAAGGGGTCACCGTGATTTGTGAGCCGGGAGTGGCCTCTCCCCAGATTTTCGCCCCGGTCTCCTGCTGGAGGACCATGCCGTCGCTGCAAAGATTTGACAATGTAAGCTTTGCCTGTGCTGCCAGACACATTGACAGCATGAGGATGATTGTTGTAAGCCGTTTCATTTCAGTGTGTATTATGTGTATTCGGTTGTTCCTTTAAAGGACAGAGGCCGGCTGTATGATGCAGCCGGCCCCAGTTGGGATTGTCTGTGGTCGGATTGCGCTATTTCAGTGATGCAAGGCATTCCGTCACGTTCTTTTCTATGCGTGAGGTGATGTCAGCCCCTTCCGCTTTCACGAATTTTTCGCCCGTGATGTTCTCGTACAGCTCGATGTAGCGGTCTGTGATGCCGTTTACGATTTCCTCTGTCATTTCAGGGACTGTCTGGCCTTCCTGGCCCTGGAAACCGTTTGCCATAAGCCATTCGCGTACAAATTCTTTTGAGAGCTGCTTCTGCTTCTCTCCTTTTGCAAGACGCTCGGCATAGCCTTCCGAGTAGAAATATCTTGAAGAATCCGGGGTATGAATCTCGTCCATGAGATAAATCTTGCCGTCTTTCTTGCCGAATTCGTATTTGGTGTCAACAAGGATAAGGCCCATTTTTGCCGCCATTTCTGTTCCGCGGTTGAATATGGCCCTTGTGTATGCCTCAAGCTGCTCGTAATCTTCTCTGCTTACTATGCCGCGCGCTATGATTTCTTCCTTTGAGATGTCCTCGTCGTGTCCTTCGTCGGCCTTTGTCGTCGGGGTTATGATAGGCTCAGGGAATTTCTGGTTCTCAACCATTCCCTCAGGCATTTCGACTCCGCAGATTGTGCGCTTGCCGGCCTTGTATTCTCTCCATGCGTGTCCCGAGAGGTAGCCTCTTATGACCATTTCCACCTTGAACGGCTCGCATTTGTGGCCCACTGTCACCATAGGGTCAGGGACTGCGATTTTCCAGTTCGGGAGAATGTCGGCGGTCGCGTCAAGGAATTTGGCGGCTATCTGGTTCAGTACCTGTCCTTTGAAAGGGATTCCTTTCGGCAGCACTACGTCGAATGCGGAAATCCTGTCGGACACTACCATCACGAGATATCCGTTTCCGATGCTGTAAACGTCGCGCACTTTGCCGACATAATGGCCCGTCTGGCCGGGAAAATTGAAATCTGTCTTTACGATTGCTTCCATGGTATGATGAATTGTATTTTAAAACTTCGTTTACAATCACTATCTTCTTATAAATGACGTGCAAAAATAGTAAAATCAAATCAGAAGCACTTTGTTTTTGGTGAGAATCTTTTGTGGTTCTGCTCATTTGCCTTTAATCCAGTCCGGATATTCTATTTTGGGTATCAGCGTCAGTATCTGGCCCGCCCTTTTTTCGAGATATGGGGATGGCCTGTCCGGACGTCTTGTCAGCGGGCTGGGAAGGCATGCTGCAATCAGTGCAGATTCCTTTCTTGTCAGTTTTGACGCGTCTTTGCGGAAGAATTGCTGTGCGGCAGCTTCGGCTCCATATATGCCTTTGCCCATTTCTGCAATGTTGAGATATACTTCCATGATTCTTTCCTTGCCCCACAGCAGCTCGATGAGCACAGTGAAATATGCCTCGAAGCCTTTTCTTATGAAACTGTGGGTCGGAAGGAGAAATACATTCTTTGCTGTCTGCTGTGATATAGTGCTTGCGCCCCTGAGCCGCTTCCCCTTGCGCTGATGCTCGTCTATGGCCTTTCGCATTTCAGTCCAGTCGAAGCCGTCGTGCTGTGCGAATCGGTTGTCCTCGCTTGCTATTACGGCCATAGCAAGCGAGGGAGATATATTGCCGTAGCTTTTCCATGTCTTGACGGTCTTGAATGTAGCGTCGTTGCGGTATTCGATGCTTCTTGAAATCATGAGCGGCGTTATCCATACCGGCACCCATTTCAGCACGAGTACCCATAGCACTGTCAGCAGCAGAAATGCCAGCGGCAGTTTGATGAATATGAATTTGAGCGTCTTTTTCATTGGTAATCCGTTATTTTGAGTCTGTATTTGTAGCTTCCCCAGTTCTTGAAATACAACGGTTCAGAGGCGCCGGGGAGACCGTCTGATATGGCTCCGCAGGAATTGCCTCCGGAGTCCCTTATGGCTGTCCTTTCGTATGTAGAGCTGTCTATCGTGAAGAAAACCGGGTCTTTGGTGCTTTCTTTTGTGAACCCGAGGCTTTCATATACGTTGCCGTCTGACCATTCGATGTCCGCGTAGCTCATTATGTCGTCCGGCTTGACATCCTGCATGAAAGTCCTCAGCATCTTTCCCATCCCTCCGCAGACACGTATGCCCGGAAGGGATGCGTATCTTGTCCATTCATATGATTTTATCTCTTTGCTGCCTTTTGTCCATTTCCTCGCATTGGAAAATTCCGCGACGGCAACGAGGGTGCCCGGAATCAAAATGTCCTTTGCCTGTTGGCCTGTTCCGTTCATGATTGAAGCGAGATGTCCGGTGTGCCGTCTGAGGAACATGCCGTATCTGTACCGGCAGGCTGCGTCACCATAGCTGTGGCTCCGGGCGAGGAAATCTGCGGCTTCCTCTTTTCCGATGCGGCGCACTTCGCAATTCCTGGCATATGTGGGAGTGAAGATTCCGAGGTGGGCGAATAGCCTGGCTTTCATCATCTCCCTTTGGCGTTCCCATCTGTCTTGTGTGATTATTATGGGACGCTCTCCGAGGCTTTCAGTTATGGCCGCGTCTGCCTTTGCATACATTTGTGAGGCCTGGGATGCTTCGCCGGGAGTCCTGGCGCTTATGTTTACAGGCAGTATTGCTTTGGGGCTGCCTCCGGAAGCGCTTGTGCATATGATATGCCCGTATCCGTCAGGCAGCTGGCCGGTAGGGGCGATGCTGTGCCTGAGTCCTGCTTCCGAGAGCGTTTGTGATATGTCTTCGATAAGCGTTGGCATCAAGGGCGCAAAATTAGAAAACTGGGCAAAGTTAGGAATATGTTTTGATTCTGCTCCGCCACTTTGGGCATTGGCCTGCATTTTATGGGAAAATAGCTATTTTTGTATTCCGGGCATTTTGAAGGCCCGCAAAAACAGGAGCGGATTGTATGACAGATGAGAAGAAAGTCCAGGAAGATGTTTTGCCTGCGATGGCCCATGACGGCATCCATGCCGGTTTCCCGTCGCCGGCTACGGACTATATGCAGCAGGCGATAGACCTGAACAAAGAACTGGTGAAGCATCCCGCCGCCACTTTCTATGGGCGTGTGGTGGGGGACTCTATGATTGACGCCGGGGTTGAGGAGGGGGATATCCTTGTGATAGACAGGGCTCTCGAGGCCCGTGAAGGTGATATGGCCGTCTGCTTTGTGGACGGGGAATTCACACTGAAGCATATATATCATACTGAAAACGGGCTGCGCCTTGTACCGGCAAACAGCAGGTATCCCGAGATTGAGGTAGTTGAGGGAGTGGATTTCATCATGTGGGGAGTGGTCACATATGTCATTAAAAAAGTCCGGTGATGATTGCTCTTGTGGACTGCAATAATTTTTTCGTTTCTTGCGAGAGGGTCTTCCGGCCTGAGCTGGAGGGGAAGCCGGTTGTCGTCTTGTCTAACAATGACGGGTGCGTGGTATCGCGCAGCAATGAAAGCAAGGCACTCGGCATAAAGATGTGCACGCCTTTCTATAAGATACGGCACCTTGCCGAAAACGGGTCCATAGTGGCCTGTTCGTCCAATTATGCGCTGTACGGAGACCTTTCGGCGCGTGTGATGTCGATATTGGCCGATGCCGTCCCTAAGGTGGAGATTTATTCTGTGGATGAGGCCTATCTGCATCTTGACGGGATAAGTGAGGATATGATGCCCGGGCTTTGCCGTTCCATAGCATCCAAGGTGCGCAAATGGGTGGGGATTCCTGTAAGCATAGGAGTGGCTCCTACCAAGACGTTGGCCAAGATAGCAAGCCATTTCGCAAAAACGTATAAGGGATATGGCGGTGTGTGCATGATAAACACTGAGCAGAAGCGCCTCAAGGCTCTTGAACTTACTCCTATAGAGGAGGTTTGGGGAGTCGGCAGGAAACTGGCTCCGAAGATGGCCGGCTGGGGGATATCTACGGCAATGGATTTTGCGGCGCGTCCGCGTGAATGGGTGGACAGAAAGCTCGGGCTGCACGGAGTCAGGACTTGGGAGGAGCTTGGCGGAAGGGTCTGCATTGAAGCGGAGAAGGAGGACCGCCGAAAGTCAATATGCACGTCACGTTCGTTCGCGGAAATGACTGGAGAATTGCAGGACCTGTCGCAGAGGGTTTCCGATTTCGCGGCAAGGTGTGCAAGGAAACTCCGGGAGGAAGGCTCTGCCGCCGGCGAGGTGACTGTGTTCCTGCATACTAACCGCTTCAGGTATGATATGGAGCAGTATTGTCCTTATGTGACAATGCGCCTGGATGTGCCGGCGAACAGTACGGCTGAGATTGTCGGGACGGCATTGAAGGCTTTGAGGCTGATATGGCGTCAGGGCTATATGTACAAGAAGGCTGGGGTGATAGTAGGTGATATAGTGGCTTCGGATGCCGTGCAGCCTGCCATGTTTGATTTTGACGGGGAATTGCGTGAAAAGAATGACCGCATTTCAAGGGTCATGGATGCCGTGAACAGTTCGGGGAAGTCTGACGGTGATTCTCTTTTGAGGCTCGCATCCCAAAGGCCCGGGAACTATTCGGAAGGAATAAGGAGCGATTACCGCTCGAACAGATATTCCACTTCACTGGATGAGATAATCGAGGTGCATTGAATGGAGGCTTGGCTCTTGCTTCCTGGTATGTCTGGCCATGAGCGCTTTTTGAAAAAATGGTGCCCTTTGATGTATGCCGATATTCAAAAAAAATATATCTTTGCCGAATTGCGGGCACATCGCGCCCTGTGGCCATGTCCCGTGTCTTGGACTTTGATAAACAAATACAACAGATATAGTTATGGTAAAGGTAAATTTGGGAGGCTGCAGCTCCTTCGTAAAAGATGCAGATTATAAGTCATATGTTGAAAAGGCATTGTCTGCCCTTGACGTACTTGAGGCCGGTACCGGTGCAGGAAATGATTTCCTCGGATGGAAACATCTTCCTACGGAGACACCGGAATCTCTTGTGGAAGAGTGCGAGCAGATAAGGGACGCATGGAAGGAAAAGGGCGTGGACCTTGTCGTAGTGATAGGAATCGGTGGCTCGTATCTCGGTGCAAAATGTGCCCTCGAAGCTCTTTCGCATTCATTTGCAAACAGCCTCAAGGGAGAGAAGAAGGCTCCTCAGCTGGTTTTTGCTGGACATAACCTTTCAGAGGAATACATGAGCGAGCTTATGGACCTCATGAAGGAGCGCAATACGGCTGCCGTCGTAATCTCAAAATCAGGCACGACTACTGAGCCAGCAGTGGCTTTCCGCCTTATAAAGCAGTATATCGAGCAGACATACGGCGTGAATGAGGCTGCTGAGCGTATCGTTGCCGTTACTGATGCGCACAGGGGAGCGCTCAAGTCTCTCGCTACCCAGGAGGGCTACAAGACTTTCGTGATTGAGGACAACGTGGGAGGACGTTTCTCTGTCCTTACCCCTGTAGGCATCCTGCCTATAGTGCTTGCTGGATTTGACATCAGGCAGATGCTCAAGGGTGCTGCCGAGATGGAGGAGGCGTGCGCCAAGAGGTGCGAGTGCAATCCGGCCGTGCAGTATGCCGCAATGAGGAATCTCCTTTATGACAACGGAAAGAAAATCGAGATTCTCGTGTCATATAATCCTAAGCTCCAGTATCTCGGAGAGTGGTGGAAGCAGCTCTACGGAGAGTCTGAGGGCAAGGACGGAAAGGGCATTTTCCCAGCTTCAGTAAGCTTTACTACTGACCTTCATTCAATGGGACAATATATCCAGGACGGTGAGCGTCATCTCATGGAGACTGTCGTGACTGTGGAGAACAGCAACCGCAGCATGACAATCGCCAATGACCCGCAGAATCTTGACGGGCTCAATTTCCTCACAGGAAAGCATATCGAGGAGTGCAACGCGATGGCTGAGCTCGGTACCAAGCTTGCCCATATCGACGGCGGCGTGCCTCAGCTTTCCGTTTCTGTGGAGCGCATCAATGAGTACAATCTCGGCGCGTTGTTCTATTTCTTCGAGAAGGCTTGCGGAATAAGTGCATATGTCCTCGGAGTCAATCCTTTCAACCAGCCTGGCGTTGAGGCTTACAAGAAGAACATGTTCGCTCTTCTGGGCAAGCCTGGATATGAGGAGCAGGCAAAGGCTCTTCAGGCAAGGATAGAGAAATAGTCTCTTTTTTGGATGCATCCGGAGGACTGTGTCCTGCCATGGTGCATCAGAAGCATGTTGTCCGCGGCCCTTTGCTGGGTGGCGGACAATTTTTGATGTCCGGGCCCCGTGTGGCCTGAGTTGTTTGACGAAAGTGAATCAGATGGAAAGTAAATGCAAGATAATAATGCTCGGAACGGGCAATGCCGCAGTTACGCGGTGCTATAATACCTGCTTTGTGCTTAAGGCCGGCAAAACTGCGCTTTTGGTTGACGGAGGAGGCGGCAACGGGATATTGTCCCGCCTGGAAGAGTCCGGGACAGGGCTTGATGAAATTCATGACATATACCTTACTCATGTTCATACGGACCATATACTCGGGGCGGTATGGGTTGTGCGCATGATTTCCCAGGCCATGAAAAGCGGAAAATACGAGGGGCAGCTGAATGTCTATGGACACAGGAAGGTCCTGGATGCCCTTGACGGGATATGCAGGCTTACGCTTTCCCCGAAGCAGCTCCAGCCTTTCGGTGAACGTATATTTCTCCGTGAGGTGTCGGACGGGGAGGAGATTGCCGTAGGGGACATCAGGCTGACATGCTTTGACATCATGTCCGAAAAAGAGAAGCAGTTCGGATTCCGTGCAACGCTTCCAGGCGGAAAGACACTGGTCTGCCTTGGTGACGAGCCATATGATGAGCGTAACAGCCGTCATGTCTGCGGTGCGGACCTGCTGATGTGCGAGGCATTCTGCCTGTATCGTGACCGTGATGTGTTCAAGCCATATGAGAAACATCACAGCACTGCCCTTGAGGCCGGCGCGGTAGCCGCTCAGTGCAATGTGCGCAATCTTCTTCTTTACCACACCGAAGACCGCACTCTCGCCGAACGCAAAGCCGCATATTCGGCAGAAGCTGCAGTCAATTTCAAGGGAGGCATATTCGTGCCTGACGATTTGGAGGTTATTGAGTTTTAGGGTGTCCCGGTGTGCTGCCGGTATCAGTGAAAGGTTGCGAAACGCCTCTGTTTGGCTAAAACGGTGAAAATATCGGGCAATTCTTAAACGGAATTGCATTTCTGGATGAAACGGTAAAAATTTTTGCCGATTCTTAAACGGAATTGACTTTGGGGACCATTCGGTGAAAATCTGGGCCGATTTTTTAACGGAATGGTCTATTGAATCGGCAATGTTGCCTTATGAGCGGCGGGATTATATGCGTTTGCTTGGTTTGGACTGACCAGTATTGGCCTGGCCAGACCCGTATTTGAAGCAGGAAGATTATGCAATTGCTGCTCTTGTTAATAATATTAAATAGTGTTCTTGGTAAATTACGATAAAATGAGTAGTTTTGTGTTCTGCTGAATGGTTGTGATTTGCAGCCGGAATTTGCAGGTTTGTTTTTGGAATGTCTGTTGAATGACGGCATTATGGAATGCTGCAGCCGGACTGGTGAGGACATTTTGGATGTTTTGCTGGTGAGTTTTTGGCTGCATGTTCCTTGATGAATTATGGTTGGCTTGCCGTGTTGAAAGACATGTGGTTGGGTCAGACGGAAATATTGGTTACCGCGGGGTTTTGAATCCGCAAAGCGAGTTAGGTCATATCGTGCCTGGCTCGCTTTTTTTGTTCCGGAGGGCTATGTCGCATTTGCTTTGTGCTGATTTGGTTTGGTTTTGTCCGGAGCGGTTGGACTTCTGTGGCTTGGGCAGTTCTTGATGCTGTGGTGAAATGGTGACGGTCCTGCTGTTGATGAAAACGGTGAAAATATCGTGCGATTCTTAAACGGAATTGACTTTGGGGACCATTCGGTAAAAATCTGGGCCGATTTTTAAACGGAATCATGATTTGCTATGGTGCATGTTTGGGTGGAATGGTGAGGATAATTGGGCGTAAGCTCTTGAAAATATAGGAATTATGGTAACGTATGTAGAGAAGGAAAGAAGGTGCATGTGCTCTTTTGCACAGGAGGGACCGTATTGGCATATTTTTACACCGGGGAAGGATACGCCGCTGATATTCTGCGGAAAAGATGATTATGTCTTTGCTATGAATGCGGTCGCGCAGGCTGCATTTGCGTTCAAGGATGTGAAAATAGTGGCATTTGAAATCATGAACAATCATTTTCATGCCCTGGTTTCCGGAGAGAGGGCGAGTGTGGAGGAGTTTTTCGGCTATTTTCGTAAACGGCTTGCCAAGGGGATTGCCAGAGACGGGCATGCTCCGCTTCCGCAATCCTTTTTGCTGAAAATCAAGGAGGTAACGGATTTGGCGGCCATGAGGAATACCATAGTTTATATAAACAGGAATGGTTATGTGGCGGATCATGACTATACGCCATTCAGCTATCCATGGGGGACGAACAGATATTATTTCTGTGATTTTCCGGTTGTGCGGACTTACAGGGAGACAACTACGGTGGAGAGGCGCCGCATGTTCCGTGGGAGGATTCCGTTTTTGCCTGACAGCTGGCCTGTTGTTGACGGATATGTGGCTCCAGACGCGTATTGCCATATAGGCTTTGGGATGGCGATGTTCAGGGATGCGCATCATTATTTTGCAGCAGTCAGCAAAAACGTCGAGGCTTACCGTGAGATTGCCGGGGAGCTTGACGATGGTGAGTTCCTGACAGATGCCGAGCTTTTCGCAAAACTTGTTTCTCTTGTCAGGGATACGTACCATGTGAATGGGGTGAGGGATTTGAGCAAGGCGCAGAAACATGACCTGGCACGTACTCTCCGCTATAGTTTCCGTTCATCGAACGGGCAGATCAGACGCCTTCTCGGGCTTACTGGATATGAGGTTGACTCGATGTTCCCTTTGTCTTCGGAATAGTTGGCATTGCCGGAGTGGTGGACAGGAGGTTAATTCTTAAAGTTGAAATAACTATTCTTAGTCTTGTTCTGTATATAATGTCCTGAACATTTGGATTTTATATGAATATGCTGCCTGGCAGCATGTGCATTGTTTTGGTGTGTTCTGTTCATGCTTGGGCGGGGCGCACTTGGCATCTCTGTCAGCTTATTTAGTATCGGGGCTGACTAAAAAGTATTAGTCAAGCCCTTTTTTCTTGTTTTTCGGTGTGGTCAACCTCGACCTGGTTTCCAAATATTAAATTCTTAGAGAGTATTCTGACTTTTTAGTCATCCTCTTGTTTGTCCACTTTGCCGGTTTGTTATGTCTGTCGATTATTATTTCTGCCGGTTTCAGCTGGTCTCGTACCATGGTTTTGGCCGGACATGCACATGGGCCGCTATTACTGGTGTATGGTTCGCTTGCGTCCGGGAAAAGTTGCGAAATGCTCTCCGTCCGACGAAAACGGTGAAAGAATCGGGCGATTCTTAAACGGAATTGCATTTCGGAACAAAACGGTAAAAATTTTGGCCGATTCTTAAACCGAATCAGCTTTCGGAATATAGACCTGAAAAATGAACCAGAGATGCACTGCAACAAAATGAAATGCAAGAAAATGCAGAAATACAGGCAGGTCAAGTTGGGTGACAATAAAAATGCATAAAAATTAGATGGGAATTTCAGGTTGATGTTTGTTACTGAAATTTGAATTTACGGGACTTTGGGGGCAGAAATTAGGGCGAATATTTATAAAATGTAAGAAAAGGCTGGAAAATACGTATTTACGGGGACGTGAAATGGCTTTTGCAGTTTAAGAATCTTTTGTTATTCTTATTTATTTTGTTGAAATTTGCGCCCGTTTTTTTTGAATGCGCTTCCCAGGCGCAGCAGTTTATTGTACACGAAATTTAAAATTTCTTTAATGAACAGATTTGGTAAATTAATTGTCAGTCTCTTGATCTGCATCCTGTGCAGTGCGGCTGCTTTTGCGCAGACCACCGTAAAGGTCAGCGGAATCGTTACCTCGGCTGAGGACAACATGCCTCTGGTCGGAGTGACAGTCATTGCCGGTCCCGGAGTCGGAGTCTCTACCTCGATAGATGGAGACTATTCCATTGAAGTGGCTCCCGGAACCAAACTGGTCTTCTCCTCAATCGGTTTCCTTGATGAGGAATATACAGTAGCCCAGGGCAGTCCTGAAATTAGGCATGATGTAGTCATGCAGACGGAGAGCATGCGCCTTGACGATGTTGTTGTGATAGCATACGGCGTCAGGAAAAAAGGTACAATCACCGGCTCGGTGGCAACAATCAAGTCACAGGCCATAGAGAGCACGCCTGCTCCGGCCTTTGACCAGGCAATGCAGGGACAGGTTCCCGGACTTATGGTATTGTCAAACTCAGGAGAGCCGAGCACTTCCGCGTCTATGACCATCCGCGGAACAAACTCAATCAACTCAGGCACGGAGCCGCTCTACATTCTGGACGGAGCCGCAATTTCAGCATCGGATTTCAATACGATAAATCCGTCTGACATAGAGAGCCTTACGGTATTGAGGGATGCCTCTTCAACGTCCATCTATGGTGCCCGTGCGGCAAACGGTGTCATTGTAATCACCACGAAAAGGGGACGTCAGACAGACAGGCCTTCAATCAACTATCGCATGCAGCTCGGATTCTCAGACATCGCCTGCGGAAACTGGGACTTGATGAACACCGCAGAGCGCATACAGTACGAGAAAGAAATCGGAATGACCGACGGAAAGGATTACGGCATTCTCTCACAGACTGACGTCAACTGGCTTGACGCTGTCTATAATGACAAGGCTTTCCTGCAGAGCTATGAGCTTTCTGTTTCTGGAGCTACCGAAAAGACAAATTACTATTTCTCAGGCGGCTACTATGACCAGGACGGTATCGCTCCAGGCTCTTATTTCAAGCGCTACTCAATGCGTTTCAATGTGGAGCAGCAGATGGCCAAGTGGCTGAAAATGGGTACTAACACCATGCTCGGCTTCCAGAACATCGAACAGGCAGACGAGGGAAACTATACTGTCGTGACTCCTATTTCTGCGGCGCGTTTCATGCTCCCTTACTGGAATCCGTTCAGAAAAGACGGCTCACTTGCCTCAATCAACGACGGCTCATGGAAAGGTCAGGGACAGAACCCGCTCGAGTGGCTTGAGAACAACCCTCGCGTATATAAGAAGTACAAGGTCATCTCAAACATTTTTGCGGAAGCAAGACCTGTGCAGGGGCTCTCAATCCGCTCACAGTTCACCGTTGACTATTCACACAACACCGGATTCAGCAAGTCCAACCCGACGTATGCCCCTAACCTGGGCGAAGGAAAGGCTACAAGGAATTCTGCGGACGGAATGTCACTGAGCATATCCAACACGATAGGCTACCAGTTTGACCTGAAGGACATCCATTCGTTCAACTTCCTGCTCGGACAGGAGGGAACGACATACCGTTATGAGAGCTTCGGCCTTTCGACCGCTGGACAGACCAATGATTTCCTTACGGACATTTCAACCGGAACCAGGGCTACCGCATGGAGCAGCGTATCTTCTGCGGATTATTCATTGCTCTCATTCTTCGCAAGGGGAGAGTATAATTACGATTCACGCTATTTCGTGGAAGTTTCTGCACGTACAGACGGCTCTTCACGATTCGGTGCGAACGGCCGTTTCGCAGGCTTCTGGTCTGCCGGACTCATGTGGAACATGAGGAACGAGAGCTTCATGAAGAATGCCGCCTCATGGCTCACCAATGCGCAGATAGCGTTCAGCACCGGTACGTCAGGAAACTCATCCATCCCTAACTATGAGCACCTTGCCCTTGTAGGCGGAGGAGCAGATTATGTGGGCAATGCCGGCGTGGTTCCTATACAGCCGGGCAATGAGGAACTGGAGTGGGAGTCAACATGGACCACCAATCTCGGTTTCCATTTCGGCTTCTGGAACAGGCTCAATGTGGACTTGGAACTGTATGACAAGGAGACTACCAACATGCTCATGGAAGTTCCGCTCTCATATGCCACATCAAACGGTTTCGGATATAAGTGGGACAATGTCGGAGCGATGAGGAATCTCGGTGCCGAGCTGAATCTTGCCGCTACCGTGGTTACATGGCGCGACTTCAATTGGACCATCAATGCCAATGTCAGCTACAACTCCAACAAAATCATTGAATTGTACAATGGAGTAACCGAATACGAGCCCTCAAATACCAGCACCAAGCTTGTAGTGGGACAGAAGCTCGGACAGTTCTACATGAACCGCTACTATGGCGTCAACCCTGCCAACGGAGACGCCCTCTGGCTTACCAAGGACGGTGAGATAACCAACGAGCTGCGTGACTCTGACAAGGTGCTTACAGGCAAATCTTCGATAGCCCCTTGGATGGGAGGTTTCGGTACCGCGCTTTCATGGAAGGGCCTCTCACTCTCCGCACAGTTCAGCTGGGTCGCTGACAGGTACATGATAAACAATGACCGCTACTTCGACGAGTCCAACGGACGCTTCATGTCCTACAACCAGTCACGCCGCCTGCTTGAAAGGTGGAAAGAGCCTGGTGATGTGACTGAAATTCCGCGTCATGGCATATATACGGAGTTTGACAGCCGTCTTCTTGAGGACGCTTCATTCCTGCGCCTGAAGAACCTTACCCTCGGCTACTCACTTCCTCAGGAACTTCTGAAGAAGACCGGTTTCATCAGGGGGCTCAGGGTATATGCACAGGGACAGAACCTGTTTACCGTGACCGGCTTCTCCGGACTTGACCCGGAAGGATCACGCAATGTTTACCAGGCTGCATACCCTATGTCACGCCAGTTTACTTTCGGTCTGGACTTAACTTTCTAAAATCGTGAAAATGAATATATTGAAAAATATTACGCGCAGCATGGCCGTGATGCTCATGATACTTGCAGGAGCACAGTCATGCCTTGAGAAATATCCGGGAGATGCCTTGCCTGAGGATGCTGCGATGCAGTCGCTTTCAGATGCCGAGCAGTCTCTAATAGGTATGTATGCTTCTTTCAAGTCATCTGCGCTTTATAGCGGATATCTTACCTACCTTCCTGACATCCAGGCTGACCTGGCTTATGCAGTTGACGGTTTTTCCAACATCCATGGTGACATCTGGCAGTGGAATATCCGCACTACCAATGAGGAGGTGGAGGCTGTCTATGCTTCACTTTATACAATCATCGGCCAGTGCAATTTCTTTCTTGACAAAGTAGGGAAACTGCGCGCATCGCTTGTGGATGACAATGAAATAGAGCATCTCGACAGCTGGACCGGCGAGGTATATTGCGCCCGCGCCCTCGCTTATTCGGAGCTTATCAAGTGCTATTGCAAGGCTTATCCTCTGACCGGCGAGCCGTCAAGCCCTGATTCGAGGGGAGATGATGCGCAGGCTGAGCAGGAACTTGGCGTGATGTTGCGCGATTCATATTATAAGGAAGAAATCGCAAGACGCTCAAACCTCAAGGAGTCATGGGACTTCGTGCTCAGGGACCTTGAGAAAGCCGAGACCATGATAATGGAGGATGAGGACACATACAACGCCATATGGTTCACAAGGGCTGCCGCTCATGCAATCCATGCGAGAGTGGCCCTGTACATGGGCAACTGGGATGATGCCGTGAAATATTCTACCATGGTCATAGAAAACAGCGATGCCGGATTCAGGCTGGCTGATGCAAATGTGACATATACCACTGACGAGAACAACCGTCCGCTAAGCTACTACCAGTACATGTGGACCAATGACTCATCGTTCGAAGTCATCTGGAAAGTAGGATTCAACATCAATTCATATGGCGGTGCGCTCGGACGCATCTTCCTGAACTTCACCAATGACTACAGGTATTTCTACCCTGACTATGTTCCTGCCACATGGGCCATCAACCTCTATGGAAACAGCGACCTCAGGGCTTCCGCATTCTTCTCTAGCGAGAGCACCGGCTATGACCACGGGCTTACCTGGCCGCTTCTTGTGAAATATTACGGAAACAGGTCATTCATATCCCAGGCAAAGATATATCATGTCAGCATGCCTAAGGTCCTCAGGCTTTCTGAGCAGTATCTCATCCGTGCTGAGGCAAGATGTCACCAGAGGAATTTCGGCGGTGCGCAGACTGACCTCTCGACATTGCGCAAGGCACGCCTGAGCGCAGGTGGAAACATCGGTGTCAACGAGAAGAACTGGCTTGACGTGATTTCCGACGAGCGTGTAAGGGAACTCTATATGGAAGGCTTCCGTCTGAACGACCTCAAGCGCTGGGGACGCGGATTCGAGCGCAAGCCGCAGACAAGCTCACTTACACAGGGCAGCTCGCTTAAGGTTGAGGCCGGGGACTACCGTTTCGTATGGCCGATTCCGAATCATGAAATCGAGTCACCGGGTACGGCCCTTGAGCAGAATCCCGGCTACATGGGACTTTAGGTAAGTAACTCTGATAAAAGAAGATATATGAAAAGTTTTTATAAAGTATTGTCAGTCTCCGTTTTGCTTGCAGCGGCTTTTGCCACTGGATGCACTACTCAGGAGCGCAGCTTTTCTTCTGACGGAGCTGAATATATCATGTTCGCGGACACGATAGGCACATATCCTGTGATTCAGAACGAGACATTCAAGGTTCCTGTCGTTTCCACAATTGCATGTGACTATGACCGCACTTTCGCAGTGGAAGTGATTGACAAGGGCAGCAATGCCATTGAGAACCTGCATTACCGCCTCAAATCCAACACCATCGTCATTCCTGCCGGACAACTCCGTACTGATGTCGAGGTTGAGGGCATTTACGAGAACATCGGTGACACTGATTCGCTCGGCTTCAAGCTGAGGCTCGTGATTCCTTCGGAACTTGAGATGCCTATGGCGGGCACGAATGAAAAATTCGGCCTTGAGATCAATTGCGTGCTCCTGAAAGTATGTCCGTTTGACATCAACGCATACTCAGGATATTGCATGCTGTCATCCCTGTACCTGTACAATTATTCGCTTGACGGTTCGTACCAGAGGCTCATCTGGACTGAGCCGCACAAGACGCTCGAGAATACGATTGTATGCTACGACTGGCTCTATGACGGCTATGACGTGAACCTTACACTTGAACCGGAAGACCCGACATATCCGATTGTCTCCATGGAGAAGGGGCAGGTCATCGGAGACGAGTGGACTGCTTTCGGAATCATAAGGGGAGACAACAAGATACGCGTGGAGAGCAGCGCTGCCTATCCTTCGTTCATCTACGGATGCCAGGATTACATCACAGTCTCTTACAGGGTCTATGTCTCAGCCCTTGGAGGAGAATATGGCACAGTGGGACATTTCTATAACATAATGGAATGGATAAGTGCCGAAGAGGCCGAAAGGCTTATGAGGGAAGAGGGAATGAAACTGCCGTCAAGGCCTTCGGGACAGGATGAAGACTAATTTGCCCGGAATCATTCTTACTCTTTGTAATTATTCACAGTCATTTAAAGAAAAGGACTTATGAGAACAAAATTTTGGAAACTCGCTTCAGCCTCGGCGCTGGTGCTTGCCATGTCCGCAGTTTCATGCAACGAGCCTGCTGAAGGCCCGGTTGACATTGCCCCTATCTTCCCCGAGCAGGTCAATGAGACCATTGAGCCAGGTGAATCTTATGAACTTACGATAAATCCCAATCTCCCTTGGGAAGTAGCCATATCAGGTGACACGGAATATTTCCGTCTCATTTCAAGAGGAGAGCCTCTGCCGGTAGTCAGCGGACAGGCGGGGGAGCACAAGCTTATTGTGGAGGCCATTGTCGATGAGAGCGACTTCGAGCAGCGCCAGTGCATCCTTACCATGACCATGGGCAAGGAAGAAAAGCAGATTGCTGTCATCAACCGCAACGGCAAGGACCGCATATTCAGCCTGTGGCCTGTCAAGATAACCTCGGATGGATTTGACTATGGCGAAGATGTCGGAGGATACAATTATGCTGAGAACGAGAGTGCTGACATTGACCTCTATTTCGACGGCAACATCTTCCAGATATACATGAAGGTCGAGGCAAACTTCGACTGGGCGCTCAAGGAGACTCCGGAGTGGGTGGAGCCGAACGTGGTTGAAGGAAGGTATGTGACTTCTGCAAAGGCCAATGTTCCGGCTGCAATCTGTCTTCGCGGAGTGAATGCGAAATATCCTCTTGACGGTGCTGAAGGAAAGCTTGTGTTCATCGTGAATGACAATTCGGAGAATCCGATGGAGGTCGAGAAAGAGATAACTCTATCGATTGAGCCTGTCAAGAATGTGTTCGAGGTTTCCCCATTGTCGGAAACAGCGCGTTTCAACAAGGCCGGACACTATTATAATGAGATGAACGGCGAGTACCAGGAAGGCTATCCTATGAAGGGCAGCGTAATCGGTACTGATGGAGTGAAGATATTTGCCGTGCAGATGCAGGACGGCATGTATTCAGTTGTCGGCTCTTCTGAGCAGTACAGCCTGTATGGTGAGTGGGTGAATTTCACTCTCACGGACAACGAGCCTGAGGATGTGCTGAAGGACTGGTCTTTCACCGTAAGCGTGGATGCCAACGAGGGCGCCTCACGCAAGGCTGAACTTATGATAATCCCGGGAACCGTTGAAATCAATGATCCTGACTACGACCTTTTCAATGATACCGCTACTGCCATCAAGGATGAATTGGCTGGATATGTGTATAGCCTCATTTCGCAGGAAGGCTCAGCAGGCGGTTCTGAGGGCGGACTTGTAAGTGCTGACAATGATGCCTTGGCTGCCAAGGGAGCAAGGTTCGAGAGCCTTGACGCGTCAAATCCTGAGAACGGATGGATTTCTGTCGCTGAGGAGCTGTTCGGTGTCGGCCTGGACAATTATTACCAGCTGACTGTCACAAGGACTTCCGGTACATACAACTTCACATTTGTAAAGAACGTATGGAATGTAAGCCTTTATGAAGTAGGTCTTGAGGGCCTGGTTCTCAGCGAGGTGCCATGGCTTGAGCCGCAGTCTGAGTCGTCATTCTATATCTCCCTCTGTGAGGAGGATGCCTATATGGACAAGTTCATTGTATGCCAGACCGGAGATGATTCGGAAGAGCTCAGGAACTTCGCGGTAATCAAGGTGCTGTATGACCCGGAGGCTTCCATCGGAGGAGGCAGCGCCCTTGCATTCAAATATGCCCAGTGGGGCGGCGGTGCAGGATGCGTGCTGCGCAAGATGAGCGAGACTGAGGACGGGGAGTCAGAGTATTATTGGGCTTGCAAGGAGCAGCTCTGGAATTCTGATGAGATTTACGAGCTTACTTACGGACAGGAGATTTCAATGCCTACGCTTGAGTCAACAATCGGGTTTGACAATGCCTTCTATATTGTAGATGAAGACCAGTCTTGGCTTACTTTTGAAGGAAGCGCGGAGAACCTGTTCATCAATATGGAGACGACTGAGGCTAAGCAGGGCGCTCTCGTGTTTACGAATGCAGGCATGCCGGTGCTCGCCATCGTGTGCAAATATAATCCTGCGCTGTAGTTTTGTGGAACGTGACTATAATTGAATAATAAAGAGCAGTTTCAGATATGAGAATTTTAAGATTTGCCATGATGCTCATGACGGCGGCAGCCGCTTTGGCAACTTTTGGAGGATGTTCCGTGGAAGATCCCCAGAGTGCGGGCGATTATGGCTATGTGCAGTTCAAGCTGTATAAGGAGGCTTCCTATGTGCCGGCCTCCAAGGCAGCGGAGATAGACTATCTCGCTGACATTACCAAGGCGAGGATTACGATGAGGTACCAGGGGAGCACGCTCAACCAGACCCTCGTCTTTTCCGCAGCCGACAAAGTTTCGGCCGAGTTCGGAATACGCAGTGAAAAGCTGCAGCTCCTTGCCGGTGACTATGAGGTGCTGTCTTTTGTCGTGTATGACAAGAATGACAACGAGGGCCCTTCCGTATCAGGAATCGAAAATCCAAGGTTTACTGTCACAGCAGGCGGAATGACGGTGCATGACATGACTGTAGGGACATCCGTGGTGCCTTCAAGGGGAAATATCCGTTTCACTCTTGTAAAGGACATGTCTGACTTCGGGAACCTGCCTACAAGGTCTCTGGAGGACCACACTTTTGATGAGGCTAAATACATCACAATGCGTGTGGAAAAGACATCCAGCAATGAGCAGATTTCCTTTGCGAACATTCCTGTCAAGTTTTCCATTCATTTCAATGAGGAGGATGATGCCAACATCTATCCTGACGGATACGGCAAGGAGGATGATTTCGGCTACCAGACTTCTTCCCTGAAGGCGGATTCGCTTCTTTATCTGCTTGCCGGTGACTACCGTGTCAGGTCATATACACTCTCGGACGGTACGAAGACAGCATTCGAGACAAGAAGCTTTGACCGCTCTGCAGCGCCTGTATTCAATGTTGCGGATAATAAGACTCTTGAGGTGAAAGTTCCTGTGGCCCTGAGCGAGGATGCACCGTATCTTCAGGACTATTATGCCCTTTACGAGATATGGAAATCTCTTGACGGACCGAACTGGTATTACCGCGGAGAGAATTATCCGGAGGGAACCAACTGGGACTTCAACAAAGACCCTGACCTCTGGGGTGACCAGTCCGGCGTAAGGCTTCACAGCAACGGCCGTGTGGCTTCTCTTGACCTTACGGATTTCGGCATCAAGGGAGACCTTTCTCCTGCCGTTGGCCAGCTGACTGAGCTTGTGCAGTTCTATCTGAGCACCCATAACGACATCAATAATTTTGATTTCACCGACCCGGGACAGTCTGCCCAGATGCTCTCACGCACCAGAATGGAGCGTCACAAGAAATATCTGGCAGAACTGCACCCTCTCACACAGCTGTCAGAGCCTATCGCTTTCGGCTTCGCGGAGAAGAAAGAGACCATAAGGGAGGTATCCCTTTATGCAAAGGGCTACACGGAAAGCCAGATATACGCAATGGAGAAAGGGACTGGAATACGTCCCATGGACAACAATCCTGGAACGCTTACCAATGGACTCACGTCGATTCCGGAGGAAATCGGAAACTTGACTAAAATGGAGTATCTTTATATCGCCAATTGCGAGATTGAGAATCTTCCGAGTGCCGAGTCCATGTCAAAGCTTGTGGCTCTTACAGACTTTGAGGTATATAACTGCCCTAAGCTCAAGATGACTGATGACAATATCGCGTCATTGGGTGCCATGCCGTCTTTGGTTTCAATCAACCTCGGAAACAACGGCCAGTGGACATCCCAGGAGTGCGACAAGCTCATGCGCGCCCTTGCCTATGGTCCAAGCAGCGACAAAATCCAGATTTTCTATTTCAGGAACAACAAACTGGATGCTCTCAAGAGCGAATATTTCAGCCGCTTCAAGAAAATCGGCCTTCTTGATCTTGTCAACAACGAAATCGAGACTGTCGAGAGACTGGGAAGCGAGATTGCTCCTGTGCAGATTTATCTTGACTATAACAGGATAAAGGAGATTCCTGACAACGAGGGCGGTGAGATTCTCTTCACAATGGATGATGTAGAGGCCTTCTCAGTATCCCACAACATGCTGGAGGTCTTCCCTGACGTGTTTGACGCCAAGAGCATCTTCACTATTGGCTCGGTTGACTTCTCGTACAACAATATTGACAGGATTTCCGGAGGCGATGACTTCAAGGGCATCAATGTCAAGACACTGAGCCTTGCAAGCAACAAGTTCACTGAATATCCTCTTGAGTTCACACACAGCAACTCAGTTGTGTCCGTATATAATTTCCGCGGAAACGGCATGAGGACGATTGACAAGGATGCGTTCGACTATACCAAGCCTTACAGGGACAAACTGACATATACACAGACGTTTGATTTCACTTACAACAGGCTTGACGACCTCCCTGTGACTTTCGGTGACTCGGCTTTCCCTTACCTTTACAGTGTGGACCTTTCGTACAACGCGTTCAAGGAGTTCCCTTATGAGCCTCTCAACTACATAAGCCTTACCGCATATGCAATCAGGGGACAGAGGGACGACAACGGAAAGCGCATTCTCAAGCAGTGGCCTGAAGGACTTTACAACCACAGGGGACTGAGAGGATTCTACATCGGCTCCAACGCATATGAGAGGATAGATGACAAGATATCCCAGCTGATATATTATTTCGACATCAGCGACAACCCGAACATTGAGTTTGACGCGTCTGACATCTGCTTGGCCTGGCGTGCCGGAGCATACAAGCTCATCTACGACAAGTCGCAGAATATCCTCAACTGTCCTGAAATGCTCAATTAAAAAAGGCTGAAATGAAAACATATAGAACAATACTTTTATCTCTGGCAATGGCTTTTGCCGTATCGGCCTGCGTTACTCCCGAGGCAGATGTTCCTTTCGGCACAGGGGAATCGGACCTCACGTTCGAGGCTGTGGGCGGAAGGAAGACCATATCCGTGTCATCTGACGGGGAGTGGGTTGCATCCTCAGGAGAGCCTTGGATAACGATTTCTCCTGCAAACGGCAGGGGAAGCGGCCATTGCGACGTAATAATAGACTCCTCTCTTGTGCTTGACAACAGGACAGGTGTAGTGAACATAAGGAAAATCGCTGATGACGAGGTTGTCAGCATCAATGTCACCCAGGCAGGCTTCGACTACTCGATTACGGTTGACAAGCCTGAGATTTCAATACCTGAGTTCGACGTGCTGGACAAGCGTTATTTCGACGTGAAGGTGAAATCGAACATTCCGTTTGACGTCAAGCTTCCTGACAATGCCTCATGGCTTTCGCTCGACCGCTCAAACAAGGAGCTTGAACTTGACCGTGGCGTGCGTCCGCGCGAGGTCAGGGTGCGTTTCAGATGGAATGTAAGCTCTGTGCCTCAGGAGCGTATAGCAGAGGTGCAGTTCATACCTAAGGACCAGTCTGCGTCTCTGATAAGGCAGGACTTCATAACTGTAGTTCAGGGCGCCGCTGAGGAGATTACCCAGGACCGCAGGGGAGACTCTCTGGCAGTGCTCGGAGCATGCCGCTCAGTTGCCGTATGGACTGAATTTGATTCTTCGCTTCCGATGGACAGGTGGGAAGGCATCTCATTGTGGCGTGAGGAGAATATGGATGACATAAGGGCGCTTGTCGCTTCCGACAGGGAGCATCTGCTTGCAGAGCGTGCTGAACTTGACGATACTGACCCGCTCAAGAGCCTCGGAGACGAGGAGTATCTTGAAGCCAAGGCACAGTCGTATGTAGGACGTGTCCGCAAGGCCTCATTCATGATGTTCACAACACGTGAGCCGCTTCCTCAGGAGGTGCAGTACCTCAGGGCTGCCGAGTCGCTCATTTTCATGAGCAACGCCAACACCTTCCTTATAAAGAGCCTCAGCACAGGCGAGTATCTCAACAACCTTACCCAGCTCAAAAGGCTTACCGTAAGCGCCTATGGACTCAGCGAACTCCATTCAGGCATAACGGCTCTGAAGAATCTGGAATATGTGAACTTCTCAAGCAACAATTTCCAGGCATGGCCGGGCGTGCTCACTCCGCAGAATTTCCCTAAGCTTCACAGCATTGTATTCAACGCAAACCAGCGCAGGGTAATCTATGACCTTTCGAATACATCCGACAAGGATCTCGGAGGATTCATCGACAATACCGCTCCGGGAATGGACAATGCAAATGTCTTCTGGAAGAGGCTCCTTACTTGGGAGAAGCTCGATACTCTGATGATGTCAGTGAACTATCTGCAGGGTACTGTTCCAAGTGATGCGGCAGTAAGGAACATGGGCATCAGGGATTATACCTCAGCTGACAGGGGAGACTCCCTTACCGTTGATTTCATCAATCTTCAGCTGCCTCGCGTATTGCCTAACATAAAGCGTTTCGCTTTCAACTACAACAGGCTCAACGGTGAGCTTCCTATGTGGATACTGTATCATCCGAATTTCAATTACTGGCTGCCTGACTCGTTCATCTTCAATCAGGAGGGAACTGACAAGAACGGCAACAAGGCGGAATTCAGCAATGTGCCTATCAGCCTTGGCAACTACAGCAATGTTCCAGGCAACTATGGCAGCTATTACGATATCCATCCTTACAAACTGGATGACAACAAATAAATGAGAGGAATGAAAAAATATCTGTATATATTTTGTGCGGCCCTGGCATTGTCAGCCGTATCTTGCTCAGTTGAAGACGGACTGGCTCCTGACGGAAACGGTACATCTGCCCCGGCATTTCCGCAGGATGCCGTTGCCGGTGAGCTGCTTGTCAAGTTCGCCCCGCAGGTTAGCGGAATCCTGGACAATCTTCTGCCGGCGACCAAAAGCGGCGGCCCGGCAACACGTTCAGGAGTGGTTTCAGTCGATGAAGTCCTTGACCTTGTCGGGACTTATCAGATAGAGAGGGTCTTCCCTAAGGACAGCCGTTCTGAGGAGGCTACCCGCAAGGCCGGACTGCATCTGTGGTATGTGGTGCGTTTCAGTGACGAGTTCACGCTTGATGAGGTCGCAAAAAGGCTCTCCGCTCTGGGAGAGGTGCAGCAGGTCGAGCTTAACAGGACAATGAAGCGCCACAACAGCCGCAAGGCAATACCGTTCTCAGCCGGAACAGTGATGACAAAGGCAGGCGTGTTTGATGACCCCTATCTCGCATTCCAGTGGGATCTGGTGAACAACGGCACCATGTTCGCGGTCAATGACGCCGGAGAGCGCGTGGGCAAATCAATCGCAGGTGCTGACGTTCAGGTCCAGGAGGCCTGGAAGAAATGTACGGGCGACCCGTCCATAATTGTGGCGGTGCTTGACGAGGGTGTGGATTTCACCCATCCTGACCTGCTTCCGAACATGTGGACTAATCCTGGTGAGCCGGTTTATGGAGGTACCGAGGACATGGACGGCAACGGATATGCCGGAGACAGGCACGGATACAATTTCGTGAGGAACACAGGCCTTATCACTACCAATGACATAAATGACACCGGACATGGCTCGCACGTGGCAGGAGTGATAGCCGCCCAGAACAATAACGGTGTCGGCATCGGCTCAATCGCTGGAGGAACACCTGCGGCGCCGGGCGTGAAAATCATGAGCTGCCAGATATTCTCGGGCAATATCGAGACAAGCGCTCTTGCCCAGGTACGTGCGGTCAAATATGCGGCTGACAACGGAGCTGTAATCCTCCAGTGCAGCTGGGGATACATTTCCGGAGCTGCGAACGGCTATATCTACGGACAGGGATACTCGTCTGACGAGATGTGGATGGAGTACAGCCCTATCGAGAAAGTGACTTTCGATTATTTCATACATAACGCCGGTTCTCCGAACGGTGTGCTTGACGGCGGAATCGCCATCTTCGCCGCAGGAAACGAAAATGCACCGATGGCATGCTATCCGGGAAAATACAAGGACTATGTCTCAGTGGCTTCTACTGCCGCTGACTGGACTCCTTCTACATTCACCAATTATGGTCCGGGAACAACCATCTGCGCACCGGGCGGTGACCAGAATTATTACTGGGACTTTACTGACTCTGCCGCAGGATACAAGCGCGGTGAGCGCGGATGCATTCTCTCTACAGTTCCGGTGCACGTAGCTGAGAGCGGATACGGCTATATGGAGGGTACTTCAATGGCGTGTCCTCATGTCTCGGGAGTCGTGGCTCTCGGACTCTCATATGCTGCCCAGCTGCGCAAGCATTTCACTGCTGACGAGTTCAAGGAGCTGCTTTATGCGAGCGTTACTCCTGCAGCCGACTTCGAGAAGACATGGCCGTCTGTAAAGGTTTACAGGGATTTTGCGACTGAGATTGAGAATGTACCTGCTTCCATGAGCCTTGCCCTGAATTACAAGGGCCAGATGGGTGCGGGACAGGTCAATGCGACCAAGCTCCTTGCCGCAATCGAAGGTGCAGGCACGCCGATGAAATTCCCTAACCTTTATGTGGCAGTAGGCGCTGAGGTTATTGCCGTTCCTGCTATATATTTTGCGGAAGGCACAACAGACTTCACCGTTTCCGTTGAGGACAAAGGCATTGCAGAGGCTTCATATGACAAGTCCACAGGCAAGCTGACCGTGAAGGGAGTGAAAGCCGGCATGACCAGGGCATCCGTCACAGGCGGAGGAAAGGTCCATGAGTTTGTGATAACGGTCAGGACTTCTGCCGGAGACCACGGCTGGCTGTAGTATGATGCGCGGACGTTTGGCTTTTTGCCTTCTGGCGCTTTGCCTTGTCCCGCTTCAGCAGGCTGTGGCGCAGATACGCACCGTGCCGAAGGAATTGCTTGACAGCATTGCCAACCCGGCTGTAGCGGAGAACAGCTCTTTGATGGAATTTGACACCAGGCGCATTGTAGCGGCCGGAATCGGTGAAGACGAGCTTCCTGTTTATTCATATGATTTTGTGAACAGGGGAGACAAGCCGATTGTGGTAAACCGCATCACCACTTCATGCGGATGTGCGGTAGCGGAATGCGCTTCAAGGGTGACAGGGCCGGGGGAGAGGGGCACCATATCGGTGACATATCATCCCAAGGGGCATCCGGGGAGGTTTGAGCGGAGGATATTTGTCTATACCAATTTGTCCTCTGAGCGTCCCACAGCCGTGCTTTCGCTTGATGTCACAGTGCGGGCCGGGGAAGACCGGAGCAGATGGTTCCCTCATCAGATGGGCCGCATCAGGATGAAGGTCAAGGAATTTGCTTTCCGGCAGGATGTCAAGGATGTGGTTTGCCTTGCCTTCCTGAATGCTGGTGATGTTCCTGTCACTCCTGTACCGGATACCGCCATGTTGCCTTCTTATTTGAAGGCCTGGTGCGAGACTCCCGGTGTGGAGCCTGGAAAGGAAGGGGAGATATGCATAGCCTTTGACCCGGACAAGTTCCGTGAGCAGGCTGTCGCAAATTCCGGATGGCTTTCGGGGGCATCTTCCCGAGATGTGTCAAGGACGGCCGTTGTGTTAGGCGGGGTCGGAGCAACTCCGAGGGAGTCTGCGATTATTATTACGATTCAATGATTGGAATGCCGCCGGTTTGGCGGAAAAGTTTTGTAAAAACATGTTTTATTATATGAAGAACATATTTAAAAGCGCGCTGCTTCTTGTGGTGCTCTGTGCTTTTGCTTCTTGCGGGGAGCAGGTTGAGCCGGTTGATGAATATCTGGAGGTCACTGCAAACAATCTGTCAGGCGACTGGACACTTCAGACATGGAATGACGGCGCCGTGCCGGAAGATGGCGTGGCTGTCTATATCCGTTTTATCCGCAAGGATTCAAGGTATGAGATGTATTCTAATGTCGGCTCCATGGAGTTTGTCAGGCAGACGGGTGATTTTGTCATAATGAATGACGAGGCTCTCGGATATGTGATTGCCGGCAATTATGACTTTACTCTCGGACAGGAGTGGAATCACAGGTATATTGTCAGGCTGACTTCCGACCGCATGGTCTGGACTGCTGTTGATGACCCTACTGATGTGTGCGTTTATGTGCGTACCTCCATCCCTGAGGACATTACTTCCGCTTTCCCTCCTGTTGAGGAATAGCCGAATGATTATTATGTGACATGCGGGACTGTCTCTTTAGTGGAGACGGTCCCGTTTTTCTTATTATAATAATGAATGCAATCGGAGTCTGCAATTTTTTGTGCTGAAAATTTGTGTTTTATATGAAATTTGCCTTAATTTGCGGTGTATTATTAAACTAACACACTATTAACGAATTTTACAGACAGCATGAAAAAGTCATTTCTTTCAGCCCTTGCTCTCCTCATTTCCTGCATCGGCTTATGTGCGGCGGGCCAGGACGGCCTTGTGTTCAAAGGACGTGTGACGGACTTGCAGGGCAGTCCGGTGCCGTATGCCACAGTCGCAATCACTGATGCTTCCGGCTCTGTCATTTCAGGAGCGACCTCAGGCGAGGACGGTTCCTGGCAGATAATCTCCCCGAAAGGCTTTGCCGTTTCAGACAGCCTTGTCTTCCTGTGCTCTTTCATCGGATACAAGGACTTTACCGCATCTCTGGCCGATATGGCAGGCAACAGCTCAGGCAGCATAATCACTCTGAGGGATGCCGTGCTTGAAGAGGATGCCCAGGCTCTTGCCGGAGCTGTCGTGTCCGGAAAGCGTGAGCTTATTGAGCATCATTTTGACAAGCTGGTGCTGAATGTCTCCGAATTGGCAGTGGCCCAGACCGGCAATGCGCTGGACGTACTCAAAAACTCCCCGGGCGTTACCCTTGACAAGGACGGAAACGTGAAGCTCAACGGACAGACCGTTTCAGTATGGATAGACGGAAGGCCATCATCCATGTCCGGAAAGGACCTTGAAGTATATCTTAAGGGCAGCCCGGGCAACACGATAGAGAAAGTGGAGCTGATGTCGTCCCCCTCCGCCAAATATGATGCGGAAGGAAGCGGAGGAATAATCAACATAAAGACCAGAAAGGGATTCATGCAGGGGCTTAGCGGCTCTGTGACAGCCAACGGGGGACTTCGGCTCAATCCCACTGGGGAAGGCTCCAAGGTGAAGCCTTACGGTGACATTTCCGCTAATCTGATGTACAAGACGGACAAGACCCTTACATCGTTCACTTATTCGCCGTCGATGACGGAAATGTCAGCTGCTGCCTATGAGAACAAATGGTACGGGGCGGATTATTCTTCTCTCCAGCAGTCCGAGACCGCCATGAACAGCAGGTGGGGAGGGCACAGCCTCCGTTTGCAGCATGACTGGCATGTAAGCGACAAGGATGTGCTCGGGGCGATAGCGAACGTGAGGTTCAGTGACAGCGGCTCGGATTCGGGTAACGGAAGCACCATTTCTGACTACAGGGCGTGGGGCACTCCGGAGCAGGAGCTGTACTCGGTTATGCTGAGCAACAATGCCTCGCAGGATAAGGGCAATTTCGTTTATGCGAACCTGAATTACACGCATACGTTCGATGAATCACGCGCAGCGGAGCTGACTCTCAATGCTGACTACAGCCGCAATGCCAGCAGGGAGTTCACTGAACAGACGAACATATGGAAGACACGGCCTTCCTCACTTGGCCTTGACGGTTCTGACGCCGGCGGGAACAGCTTTGAGGACTACGGCTTTCAGGAGAATACCGGAAGGGTGCTGGACCTGATTTCATTGAAGGCTGACTATACTACAGTTTTCTGGAAATCCACAGGACGCATCGAAGCCGGTCTGAAAGGGGCAGTCTCGCTGACTGACAACAAATTCTCCCGCTTTGACTATCAGGTGCCCTCATGGACCTTGGAAGAATCTCCGGTGCAGACAAACAATTTCAAATACAGGGAGCAGGTCTATGCGGCCTACCTTAATGTGGCAAAGCAGTTCGGCACCAAATGGAACGCCCAGGCAGGCCTGCGCGGTGAGATGACCTTGTCAAAAGGAATGTGGCAGGACGACCCTCATACTTCCGACAGCTATTTCGATGTTTTCCCTAATGCTACGGTGAGCTGGATTCCGTCACAGAAATTCATTTTCTCGGCCAATTATTCCTACAGGATAAGCCGTCCAAAATATTGGCAGCTCAATCCTTTCATCTCTTATGTGAATGCGACCACCTACACGCAGGGAAAGGCAGACCTCAAACCGTCATATTCGCACAACGCCGCATTGACGGCAGTGCTTTTCGGCCGGCTATCGATAAGCTCAGGCTACGGAAACGTCCGCAATTACAATGACATGCAGGTGCCGCGCTTTGACACGGAAAGCGGAAAGATGGGGCTTGTGTTCGACAATGCCGGCATAAAGGACATGGCATACGTGTCGATCTCCCTTTCCGAGCAGCCTATAACCAAATGGTGGACCCTGACCTTGTCCGGATATTATGCCTATACGTATTTCAAGGCATACGAAGGAGTCGCTACAGGCCTTGGAGATGGCTATGTGAACAAGGGGCACTCTTTCTACGGCTATGCCTCAACCACTTTCTATCTTCCAAAGAATTTCAAGACAGGGCTTTCCGGAATGTATTGCACTCCTCAGACTGAAGGTTTTTATGACATAGACCAGATGTGGCATATGAGCTTCGACTTCTCCAAGACTTTCCTTGACGGCAAGCTCGCCCTTAATTTCTATGTGGAAGACATCTTCGGCTCAATGAAGTCAGACCTGAAGATTTATGACGGGGACAGGCTCTCATACAGCATGGCGCAGAAATTCTCCTATACTTCTTTCCGTCTCGGACTTACATGGCGTTTCGGCCAGGCAGTGAACTCCAGACGCAAAGTCGGCAACTTGGATGAATCCTCAAGAATGTAGAAGAAGCTGTCAGTGCCCTATTCTATGACAAGCCCGTCATAGGCCGGCCTTATATTCTCCGGCAGAGACTCTTCAAGAATCCCGTGACAAGGCAGCTGGTGGGACATATGCGTCAGCCAGCTGTTCCTTGCACCTACCCGCCGGGCTACTGCAACGGCCTCCTCTATGCTGAAATGCGAGATGTGCCTTCCGCTTCTTACGCAGTTGATTACGAAATGGTCAAGTCCATGCAGTTTTTCGAATTCTTCCTCCGGAATCATATTCATGTCGGTGCAATAGGCAATGTTCCCGAAGCGGAAACCAAGGACAGGAAGCTTGTAATGCATACCTCTTATCGGGATGATTCGGACAGTCCTTGGCTTTTCCGTTGAAGGACTGTCCGCGTCCACATGCACGTAGCCTTTTCCGGAATGCCATTCAAGCCTGTCAGTGCCGCATGAGCCGGATACATTGAAAGGGGAGTTGCCGATTTCATGCACATTCCACTCAGGTGCGCCAGGGTATTTCTTTTCCGCAAACGCATAAGAATACTCCTGCCGGAGAGACTCCTCGACATATTTCTCGCAATAAATCTGCACAGGACGCTTTTCGGTATAATTGAACGCACGTATGTCGTCCAGCCCTCCAGTATGGTCCTTGTGGTTGTGCGTCAGCAGTATGGCATCAACATGCGACACATTCTCCCGAAGCATCTGCTGCCTGAAGTCCGGGCCCGCGTCTATGAGTATCCTGAGTCCCCCGTAATCTACAAGGGCGCTCGAACGCAGTCTCTTGTCGCGCGGATCACGGCTTGCGCACACCTCACAGCCGCAGCCTATCATCGGGATGCCCTGCGAAGTGCCTGTCCCGAGAAATGTAAGCCTCGCCCCTTCTGTCATATCGTAACTTCCGTAATTTTTCCTATCAGCTCCGGGTCATATGGCCGGGATACCCTTATGTAGTTCCCGGTATATCCCTCCATCATCCCGTTCTTGTCCGTGCTCTCGAAAAGGACATGTCCGGTAACTCCGCGGTTCTGCTCCAGGAACTCCTCATGCAGCTTTGCGCTCAGTTCCTCAAGCATCTGCACCCTGCGTGTCTTTATGCTGTCCTGCACCTGGTCCTTTCTCGCGGCAGCCCTTGTGCCTGCACGTCTTGAATACGGGAACACATGGATGAATGCCGGCTTCACCACCTTGCCCAGGAAATCATATGTCTCCATGAACAGCTCGTCAGTCTCTCCAGGGAATCCTGCAATTACATCAATCCCGAAAAACACTTTCGGGCCGCCTGGCTTCTCCATCTTTTCCCTTATATACGCAATCTTCGCGGCAAAGGCCGCAGTGTCATATCTCCTTCCCATCTCTTTCAGGACTGTGTCGCTCCCGGCCTGCAGCGGGATATGGAAGTGGGGGAGAAACTTTGTTCCGGATGCTATCCAGTCTATCATCTCTTCCGTAAGCAGATTCGGCTCTATTGAGGAAATCCTGTATCTTTCAATGCCCTCCACATCGTTGAGGCTGCGTATCAGGCCGAAGAAACTCTCGCCTGTAGTCCTGCCGAAATCTCCTGTGTTCACACCGGTAAGCACAATCTCCCTGATTCCTGCTGCAGCTATCTCCCTGGCCTGCTCAACGGCAAGGGCTATTGGAATGTTGCGGCTTTCCCCCCTGGCGTCCGGAACGGTGCAATATGCGCACCTGTAGTCGCATCCGTCCTGGACCTTAAGGAAGGAGCGTGTCCTTTCCCCGTCTGAATAAGCCGGAAAAATGCATGCGCTCTTGTGGAGAGGCAGGGACTCGCTTTCCTCACGGAGCTTTGCGAGCACTGACGGCACTATAGCGGACTTTTCGGCAGCACCGAATACCATTGTGACTCCCTCTATCGCCTCTATCTCGGCCTTCTTCAGTTGGGCGTAGCATCCTGTCACCACAATCATGGCGTCAGGTGACAGCCTGTGCAGTTTCCTGATGATGTTTCGGCTCTTTTTGTCGGAATGCTCTGTGACAGAACATGTGTTCACAAGGAAAATGTCCGCGCCGCGGTTCCAAGGCACGGCTTCAAGTCCCTCTTTCAGCAATGCCCTTTCGTATGTTGAGGTCTCTGCATAATTGAGCTTGCACCCCAATGTTATGAATGCTATGGTCTTTTTCATATCAGTTCTTCGTTTGTGTGGATAAGGGTCACTCTTGACCATTGTACCACCCCGTTCACCGGCGGACGCTTCTTGGACACGCGCACTGAAAATGAGGTGAACTGCGGGAATCTGTCGGCAATGGCCCTGACTATCCGTCCGGCAACATGCTCTATCAGATTTGAGGGAACCGCCATTTCCCTTGCCACCGTTTCATATATCAGCGAATAGTCAACGGCATCTTCAAGAGAGTCGCTCTGTGCGGCGCGTCCCATCTCTGCCGTACCACGGAAATCCACAATGAAATCGTTTCCTGCCGCCCTTTCCCTTTCGAGGCAGCCGTGATATGAGCGGAACTCCATTCCTTCGAGTTCCAGTATGCCTAAGTCGCTCATGCTAATCTGTTTAAAGGTAATCATGCAAGAATAAGGAATACGCACGGGCGCTTGCCTATCACGATGCCCTGCTTTTTCCATTGCGAGACGCTCATTGTCCTGATGTACGCGTCAGGCATCGTTATATTCGCTGCCACGCATACTTTTACTGACGGAGAGCATACGGCCAATATGTCCGCGAAAAGAGAGTCGTTCCTGTAAGGCGTCTCTATCAGAATCTGAGTCTGGTGCAGCTGTCCCGACACTTTCTCCAGCGTCTTGAGCCTGCTCCTGCGCTCATCGGTCTTGGCCGGTATATAGCCGCAGAATGCGAATGACTGCCCGTTGAGTCCGGAAGCCATCAGGGCGAGCATGAGAGACGACGGGCCTACGGCCGGTATCACCTCAATCCCGTTCCTGTGCGCCAGGGCGACAAGCTGCGCCCCCGGATCTGCCACCGCCGGAAGGCCTGCCTCTGAGATGAGAGCCACGTCATTCCCGTTGTCGAAAAGCCTTATGTAGCCCTCGATTTCGGCCTGTTCCGTATGCTCATTCAGCTCGTGGAACTCCAGTTCGCCTATATGTCCTTTCAGCCCGGCCTTTGACAGGTACCGCCTTGCAGTCCTCACTTCTTCAACGACGAAAGTCCTGAAACCCTCAAGGGACTTCAGGACCGGTGCAGGGATAACCTCTGCCGGATCATTTTCCCCCAACGGGGACGGTATCAGGAACAGTCTTCCTCTTTTTCCTTCCATGTTTTCCTTTGTCATCATCTTGCGTTATCTTCATAAGTATCCGCTCTCCCTCGAATATGGCCTGCTCCTCGGCCTGCCTGGCCTCCTGTCTCTTGCTCTTGCTTGAGAACATGTGCCGGAAGAACTGCCCGAGCTTGTTGAACTCGGTCTGGTAGGTGAGTCCGACTCCGTTCCTCTGCGAATTGTCGAGGTAGTTGGTATATTGGTCAGCGGAATGCGAGAATATGTTCAGCCTGAAAGCTCCGGGGCGGTCCAGCTTGATTTCTATGTCAAGGTCACCGACCACATCGGCCTTGGTGCTTCCGGAAGTGTTCTGCCTGTTGCCTACGCTTCCGTTCACTACGACCCTGTTGTTGAACATCTGCGTCGAGACCGCCACATCAAACACATCGTTGCCCCGTTCATTCGGCTGGTATTTCAGTCCCAAATCGACAGGTATGTCAAGTTTCTGCAGAATATTGTTCAGCTGGTTGGACATTACCTCCGTCACATTTGAGTACAGCATCGTGGAGTTATTGGCGATTCCGGACTGCTCGTCAGGCATGAAGCTGTTGGTCAGCAGCAGCCACAGGAACTGTTTCTGCAGCTTGTCCTCTGTTCCCAGTGCGCTTTCAACGCGTGACTTGACAATAGGGTCAAGGTCCGGGATGTTGATTGAGAACGCAAGCCTCGGGTTGCTTATCTTGTCCGTTATCTTTATTCCGCATTCGACCGTTCGCCTCGTGGCTACTGATGTCGTGTCGGCTATCAGGGTTGAAAGTGAAGCCTTGGTCTTGTATATCGCCTCGATGTTGAGGTTGCTGTCGAATATGTCCCCGTTGAAGTTTACGGTGCTTCCGTCCTGTATCACGAAATCCCTCCTTACAAGGCCGAGAGCCACAAACCTGTAGTTTCCACCCGTGAGGGTGTAGTCTCCGTTTATATTGAACACGTCCTCGGCAATCTCAAGGTCAATGGTGCCGTTTCCGCTTCCCGAAAGCACATGTCCAGATGCCTTGTCAATCTCCACGAAGGCCGTGACCTCAGGCGACGCGCCCACATGAAGGTTCAGCCGGAAGTCTCCCGAGCCGGAAGTCTTCTTTTCCATCTTCGTTACCATCTCCTCATACGGGTCGATGTAGATGTCTTTCGGAACTTCCGTGAATTTCAGCAGGTTGGAAGTGCCGGAGGTCATGGAGGAGGTTATCGGAATGTGCAGTTCGCCTCTCTTGGCGGTCACCGCGTCAATGTCCATGAGCAGAGAACTTACTGGGCCTGTTATGGATATGTTTCCTGTACCGAAGATATTGCCGTAGAATGCCTCTCCCTGCTTTTCGCTCAGATTGATGCCTTCTATCTCGTTGACCTTTATCCTGGTGTCAAAGCTCATGTTCTTGAAATTCTCCCAGTTGATGCTTCCGCCTACGCTTCCTGTTCCTGTGAACCTGTCCCTTATGCGTATGCCGTCGAAATGGACTCCGGTACGGTCTATATAGAAGCCTCCGTCGGCATAATAAGGCACATTGGTGAATGCAATCTTGAGCATGCCGTCCTCCAGCCTTGTCTGTTCGCTTGACAGTTCAAGCCGTTCCAGAGGCCCTGAAACGGAGATGTTTCCGGATACATAGCCTTCCATCTCGCTGAATATGTCCTTGAGAAGCGGGCTTGCATATCCCACCGGAAGCCTGTTGAGCGCGGCCTGTGCCTCAAGAGTCCTGATGCTCGGGGTATATGTTCCGTATGCGTCTATGTTGCGTCTTCCGCCGAGTTCATTGCGTACAGCCACTTCGAACCGTTGGAACACGTCGTCCCATTCGCTGAGCACTGTGACTGTTCCGGCCGGCATTCCTGCTATATGTGTTGAGTCGCAGACCATGTTGACGAGCAGGCCTTTGTCCTCAAGAGGCGAGATGAGCTGTGCGCTTCCGGTTGCCGCTCCGCTTATGCCGAGGTCAGAGCCGAGAAGAGGGTTGACAATGGATATGTCAAATCTGTTCAGGCTCAGGTTGAGGGTGTCGCTCTGTGTCTTTGAAGCCCTGCCGTATGCCTTGACTGACTGCTCTCCGCTTATCAGTTCCACTGATGATATGTCGATGCTCCCGTCCCTTACGGAAAGTCTGGACGGCTGTATCCTCCATTCCCTGGAGTTAAGGTGCAGGGTCGATGGAAGTATGTCTATGCCGAGCGCGAGCCCGTCCGCATCCCGTGAGAGGTCGCCGCGGACGATGAATTCCCCGCGGTTCTCGAGCTCGCCCCTGTTGTCGTATGAATAGCCGGCTCCGATATGGTTGTCGTCAGCGAATATGCGGAACGTATTGTCGCTCAGCTTTAATGTGGCGGCCTGTATCTCAGAGCTTGTCAAAACCCCGTGGAAACTGTCGTCACTGTTGCTGAATGTCGCGGCTATGTCCTTGATATATTGTCTTCCCATTGCCACCCTCTGTGAGTTCAGGCTGGCGGTGAGCCTTCCTTTCTCGCTTATCCTGGCGCTTATCCTCGTGTCTTCGGCTATGTAAAGCCCTGGACATGCGAAAGAAAGCAGCCCGCGGGTGTCGCGGAAAGTGAAGTCAAGGCTGTATCTGTTTCCTGCCCATTCGTATTCAGGATTTTCGAAGAGGGCCGGCAGTTCCTGCTTGAGCGTTATGTCGCGCAGGTCTTTGATGAATCTGGTCACAGGGGCGCTTCCGGAGTATGTCCCCTCGGCAAAATCGGACCTGAGCCTCATCCTGTATGTGTCGTTGCTTGTCTGAGAGTACAGGCTGATGTTTCCGATTTCGTGTTTTCCTGACGAATTCACAAGCACAATGTCCCCGATGCTGATTTCCCCGAATATGTCCCCGTTGCCGGTTCTCCTGAAATCGGCATGAGTGGCCAGCCTGACATTCGATTTGCCCCTCTTGTCTATTTTCAAGGCCCTCAGGTCGGCATGGCCTATGTTCGCATAAAACTTATATGCGGCATTGCTGCTTTTCGGAGAAAGGGCCACCTGTCCGTGGAACAGGAAGTTGAGATTCGGGTCGTCGCATGTTATCCTTCCGTCGAATCCTTCCGCCGACAACACTCCCTCACCGCTTATGCGGCTGTAGTCATATCCGTACAGATGCAGCCTGCTGATGCTGAGCGAATCAATCGTGGCCCTGGCAGGCTTTCCTTCCGAGCCAAGTGACGAGCGTATTCCTGCGTTTAGCGTGACAGGGCCCACAAGACCGGTGCCGACAATCTTTCCTATGTCGAGGTCTTTCGTCCCGATTGTGCCGGAAAGCCCTATAGGCCTGCCCTTGGCCACAGCATTGTCAAGCCTTAGGTTTCCTCTTAGGCTTCCTGTCGCAGAATTTATGTCAGCATTTACATGAAGCCTGTTCATGGGGCCTTTCGCGCGGGCTTTCACATTGAATGTCGTGCCCGGAGCGAAATGTCCGATGTCAAGGCTGCCTTCTTTCATCCATCCGCTTATGAAACTTCCGAGTCCACGGCTTGTCACCTGCATGCCGTTTATGGAAGCGTCTATCATGGTGCTGTCTATGGCCGGAAGTCCAGTCATCCTGCCGCTGACCGTGCCGCTGAAGCCTCCCTCGGCAGATGACAGGGACATGCCTGTGACCGTGAAATCCTTTACTGTTCCGCTGAAATTTCCGGAGGCAGCCTTCAGCCTGAGCCTGCTGTCTTTGAGCTGGGGGGCAAAATATGCCAGTGTGCGCATGTCCACGGTGCTTTCCGTGATTTCAGCCGTCATTGCCACCTTTCTTATATAATCGGAAAAGTCCTCCACTCCGCTGTATCTCATGGTGAACAGTGGCAGGCGCACTTGTGACCATTGGTCCTTCAGCTGGAAGTCCTTGACCTCCGTGAGTCCGTTCCCTACTTTTGCGCTTCCGGATATCGACTGGCAGGAGTAGCCGCTCTTTTCGCTGAAAGACAGGTTGCGCAGCACTCCGGACATGACTCCACCCTTGAAAGCGAGTCTCTTTGCCTCAATGTCGATGTCCTTTATGTCAAGGTCATTCCAGTCAATGCCCCCTTCGGTATGCGCAGTCTTGTCCGCTCCGTAATTCTTCATGGTGAAGCGGAATCCGCTTATATCCACGTTCCTTATGTTGAATATCTCCTTGCCGCTTTTCTTTTTCTTGTCGGATTTCTTTATCCTGAATATTCTCGTGAGGTTGTTTGTGCTTTCCCCGGGCTCGAGCGGGTCGTCTTCTATCACGAGATTCATCGTGCCGTTTTTCACGTATGCCCTGGACAGGCGTATGCCTTCTCCAGAGACAAGCCCTTTGAGGGTGAAGTCCGCTGATATGTATTCTGCCGTGAAAAATGTGTCAACCGGAGCTTTTTCCGGGAATGCCATGTCTGATGCCGGATTGCGGTCTGTGACCATGACCTGCTTGAGGACAAGTGTGGTGAAAGGCTTGAAATGCAGTTTTTCGAAACTGATGTCTCCGTCGAGCCTTTCGGACAGTCTTGCGGTGACCTTGCCCGCTATGAATGTCTGGACTGCCGGCGTCTGGAGAGCTATGGCGAGCGCCAGGACGACAGCAGTGACGGAAACCAGCGTCAGCCAGAATATTTTGAGTGCCTTTTTGATATTTTCCTGCATTTATAAAGGTCCAACTTGCAAAAATAACAAAATTCTCGGATAAAATCCGTATTTTTGTCGCCGATGCATTAGCATAAAGTGTGCTAAAATTTCATGAAATGGCAGATATTATACTCGGAATAGAATCTTCATGCGATGACACCTCTGCGGCTGTCATCAAAGACGGCTACCTGCTCTCGAATGTGCTGGCGAGCCAGGATGTGCACAAGGCATATGGCGGAGTCATACCGGAACTTGCCTCAAGGGCGCATCAGGTCAATATAGTTCCTGTGGTCAGCGAGGCGATTTCGCGTGCCGGGATAGATGCCTCTGAAATCACGGCGATTGCATTTACGCGCGGTCCCGGGCTCTTGGGTTCGCTGCTTGTGGGGACATCTTTCGCAAAAGGGCTTGCGATGTCTATAGGCAAGCCTCTCGTGGAGGTCAATCATCTGCAGGGACATGTGCTTGCTAATTTCATAAAGCAATATGGGGCCGAGAACCGCCAGCCGGAGTTCCCGTACCTGTGCCTGCTCGTGTCAGGAGGCAACTCCCAGATAGTCAAGGTCAACAGTCCGCTGGAATACGAGATTCTCGGCCAGACCATTGACGACGCCGTCGGGGAGGCTTTCGACAAATGCTCTAAAATGATGGGGCTGGGCTATCCGGGAGGACCTGTCGTTGACCGTCTTGCAAAGGAGGGAGACCCGGACAAATTCAAATTCTCCAAGCCTCATGTGCCTGGGCTGGACTACAGTTTCAGCGGAATAAAGACCTCCCTGCTTTATTTTGTGCGTGACAGGATGGCGGAAGACCCGGATTTCATGGAGAAGAACAAGGCTGACATCTGCGCGAGCTTCCAGAAGGCCTTGATAGACATCCTGATGGACAAACTTATAAAGGCTGCAAAGCAGACCGGGATAAGGCAGATTACAATAGGTGGAGGCGTGTCCGCCAACAGCGGTCTCCGCACGCGCATAGTGGAGGAGGGCCGCAAGAGGGGCTGGACCACTTTTCTGCCGGAGTTCAAATTCACTACGGACAATGCTGCCATGATAGCTATTGCCGGGTGGTTCCATTATATGAACGGAGAGCGCACATCCCTTGACGTGGCTCCTGTGTCGCGTCTCGCGGAGTTTTGATTCACCTTGGGAAACTTAACCTGATTAACCGGACAGATTGCCGATGAAAGAAATAGAGATAACATGCAAATTGGGCTGTGAGCCGTCTGCGGAAGAGATAAAGGCTGCGGCCGTAAAGGCATTGGGAGTGTCGCCGAAAGTACAGGTGCAGCATAGGATTGTGCGCCGCTCGGTCGATGCGAGGAATGATATACTTTACAGGTATCGCATAGAGGTCTTCAAGCCGGGTGAGGCTATGGAGGAATATGCGCTTGAAGAATACATGAACGTCTCCCAGGCGGAGCCTGTCATAATAATAGGTGCCGGACCTGCCGGCATGTTCGCGGCTCTGAGGCTTCTGATGAGGGGGCTTAAGCCTGTCATCCTCGAGAGGGGAAAGGACGTGCACAAGCGCAAGTTCGACATGGCCGCGCTTTCACGTGAGGGCATCGTGGACCCAGATTCCAACTATTGCTTCGGTGAGGGCGGCGCCGGGACTTTTTCCGACGGAAAGCTTTATACACGCTCTTCGAAAAGGGGTGACATACGGGAGGTTCTGCACCAGCTGGTACGCTTCGGAGCGGACCCTTCCATACTTATAGACGCGCATCCGCACATAGGCAGCGACAGGCTTCCCGTTGTTGTTGAGAATATTCGCGAATGCATAACTGGGCATGGCGGGGAATATCATTTCGGAACGCGCGTGACAGATATCGTGAAAAAAGGGGACGGCAGTTTTGAGGTGACGGCTTCTGACGGGTCCGTATGGGCTTCAAGGAAGGTGATTCTTGCCACAGGCCATTCCGCGAGGGACATATATGAGATGTTCAGCCGCAAGGGCTGGGAAATCCAGGCCAAGGGTTTTGCTCTCGGCGTGCGCGTGGAGCATCCGCAGTCTTTGATAAACAGGATACAATATCACGGTAAATATCAGCCTCACATGCCTACGGCCGAATATTCTTTCGTCACTCAGATTGAGGGCAGGGGAGTGTTCTCGTTCTGCATGTGCCCGGGCGGAATCCTTGTGCCATCGGCAACGGCTCCAGGAGAGCTTGTGCTGAACGGCATGTCAAATTCGGCCCGCAACTCCAAGTGGGCGAACTCCGGCGTGGTAGTCTCGGTTGAGCCTGAGGATCTTCCGGAATATGCCTCATACGGCCCTCTGGCCCTGCTCCAGTTCCAGAAAGATGTGGAGAAGGCCATGTTCGATTATACAGGCTCGCTTAAGGCTCCGGCCCAGAGGATGATGGATTTCTGCCGCAGGATACCTTCTGCCGGACTTCCTGCGACATCTTATCATCCGGGTGCCGTCGCGGCTCCTCTTCACGAGCTGCTTCCTGAGAATGTGTCCCTCAGGCTGAAATATGCTTTCCCTCTGATAGGTAACAAGAAGATGCACGGCTACTATACAAATGAGGCCCTGCTTCTCGGAGTCGAGTCGAGGACTTCATCTCCCGTGAGGATACCGCGTGACCCTGACACTCTCGAGCATGTGCAGATTGCCGGATTGTATCCTTGCGGAGAAGGTGCTGGATATGCCGGAGGAATCGTGTCTTCTGCGCTTGACGGAATAAATTGCGCTGCAAAAATCTGACGCTATGACTGGAAGTCTCCGTTTGTTTTTCATATGCCTCGGACTGATGTGCTTTGTTGGCGGTGACGCATTTGCGCAGGCGAATGCATCATGCGGACATGAAATGACCCTGAGGCTTGACTATATATTTTCCGGTGCGGACAGCACGGCTGACATATCGCTTGACGAGATGTCATGCTTTGACGGCTGGGCAGGACGCAGGCACAATATGGATTCTGTCGCGCTCAGAGGCAACGGACAAATATGCATGAGGGATAACCGCAGCGGTGAAGTGCTTTACCGTCAGAGTTTTTCGACTCTTTTCCAGGAATGGCAGGCCACGGAGGAGGCCACAAGAGTGCGCCGTTCGTTTGAAAATGTGTTCCTGCTTCCGATGCCAGAAGCTCCGGTGACCGTAAGGGTCGAGCTGTACGGTTTCAGGGGAGGTATCTCTGCATCCGTTGAGCACGAGGTGAATCCTGGGGATATCCTTATACGTCATATGAAGGGCAGGCCTGCTCCTCACAAGTATCTGCTTCGCAGCGGGTCTGAAGCGGATTGCATTGATGTTGCCATTGTGGCGGAAGGCTATGCCGCCTCAGAGGCGGAGGTGTTCTATGCGGATGCGGCCGCCGCGATGGAGGCTGTCCTTGCGCATGAGCCTTTCTGCGGATATCGTGACAGGTTCAATTTCGTTGCGGTTGCGCTCCCGTCTGCGGAAAGCGGGGTCAGCGTCCCTCTTGAGGGACAGTGGAAGGATACGGCCCTCAGCTCACATTTCAGCACATTCTATTCAGACCGCTACCTTACGACCCTGCGGCTGCGCAATCTGCATGACAGGCTGTGCGGAATCCCATATGAGCATATAATAATTCTCGCCAATACGGATACTTACGGCGGAGGCGGGATATTCAATTCTTATACACTTACCACAGCGCACCATTCCGCGTTCCGTCCTGTCGTCGTGCATGAGTTTGGCCACAGCTTCGCCGGCCTGGCTGACGAATACTATTATGACGACCAGTTCTCGGAATATTATTTCCCGGATTGTGAGCCGTGGGAGCAGAACATTACGACCTTGGCGGATTTCTCTTCGAAATGGGAGGATATGCTTTCCGCCGACGGCTCTTCAGATGCCGGTGTGGGAGTCTATGAAGGGGCAGGGTATCAGTCAAAGGGAGTTTACCGCGCCTGCCCGGACTGCCGTATGAAAACAAATTCCGCCGAAGGATTCTGCCCGGTATGTTGCCGCGCCATTTCCCGTCTTATTGAATTTTATACTGAGTAGGACACGGTGCCATTGAATCTTCAAAAAATCCCTATATCCTGTAATGCCTGTCTGGATGCGGGTCGTATTCCATCTGAGGGTAGTCTTTCTTATAGATTGACGGATCGAAGTGTCCAGTGTCATTGAAAATCGTCTCGTCTATGCCTGACGGCTTGCCTCCCGGCAGCAGAATATTGTACAGGCCGCCATGCATAATGACGACTTCGCGGTCCCATAGCTCGGGAGAATGATTGGTGCCCCTGCCGAACAGCAGGCATAAGGCATATCTGAGCAGCGGGTGCATTTTCAGAGGCTTGTTGGCGGCAATATATTGTTCCGTATGCTCCCTGACGCGCAGGGCGGCCTCTTTTTCATTATCCAGTCTTTTACGCCTGTCTGTCTTTAAGTCTTCAGGCTCTGTCAGTATCTTCGGTACCATCATCTTGCCGTAGAGCTTGAAATCTGTTTCCGATTCCTGCGACTCGCTGAGCATCTTGTCGTATTCAGAGTCAATCTTGTCGCGCAACTGCTCCAGAATGCTTATCCTGAGGTCAGGCTGTTCCGGCAATGAGTCGCTTACAAACCGCAGGAACCTGTCCCGCTCTTCCGTACTAATTACATTGTCCCGTGCAGCTCTCGATGCGAATGTCTTGATGTCTTCTGAAAGTTCCCTTTCCCTGCCTTCAGGTACTCTCTCCTGGGCACGGATACAGGCAGGATACATGGCAAAAGTCATGAATCCCGTCACAATGATTTTTGTTATGCCTCCGTTCATGTGTCAGGCTTGTTTCAATTTCTGGACGATCCGTACCTTAGAGACAAACTGCATGCCATAAAAGAATAGGCTTTCTCGTATATACGCCTGCGCTTCGGCAAAACATTCAGACAAGTTTGATATTTTTCTCTCAGCTTTTAGCTATATTTGTCCATATTTGTCACTTTGACAGACAACGTGCGGGAGCAGTCACGGAGCATGCCATGGAAGTTCCCGTGCTTTAAGAAGATTTATTAACGAAACATAAAATCAGAATGAAGAGAATTTTTGCAGTTCTGCTGGCCTGCATGGCCGTATGCGGAATCATGGAGGCAAGGAAAGTCTCCGGAATTGTGAAAAGCGCGGACGAGAAACTCTCAGGAGTAATCATTACTGACGGTGTCAATTTTACCCGGACGAAGAAGAACGGAAAATTTGTCCTGGATATAAAGGATGATGCCGAATTTGTTTATATAGTGACCCCTGCCGGCTATGTCGCAGACTGGTCATCCGGTGTCCCTCAGTTCTATCGGAGGGCACAGGGACAGGACAAGTTCGTTTTTGACCTTCAGAAAACCAAGGGAGGCAGCGACTGGTCTCTGCTGGCCATAGCCGATCCTCAGACACAGAACGAACGTCATTTCACCAAATTCACAGGCAAACCTCTTGAGGACCTTTCCCAGACTGCGAAAGGACTGGCGGAGGAAGTCGTGACGGTAGGTCTGACCCTGGGTGACATATGCTGGGATTCGCTTCCGTATCAGGAGCGTTTCAAGCAGGAAATCGTGCGCACGGGCGTGCCTTTCTATCCGGTCGCAGGCAATCATGACCACGAGAAGGACGTCAAGGGAGATATAGCAACGACAGCTTCTTACCGCAAGAACATGGGACCGGAGAACTATGCTTTCTGCCTGGGAAAAGACGTGGTGATTGTGCTTGACAATATAATATATGACACTCAGAAAAAATATGAAGAAGGCTATGCCGAGCATGTGCTTGCCTGGGTAAAGGGCTTGGTAAGACTGCTTCCGGCTGATGCCGACCTGTATATCGCCCAGCATTCCCCGCTGTATAAATGGTTCAGGAACGACCGCATAAAGAATGCGTCTCAGCTTCTCGACCTGGTGCGCGGAAGAAAGGTCACCTTCATTTCCGGACATACCCACATCAACAATTATCTTGAATACGAAAAGAACATAACAGAGCACAATGTCGCGGCCATCTGCGGGTCATGGTGGGTGACTGACCACTGCAATGATGGCACTCCAGGCGGCTACAAGGTCTTCGACATGAGAGACGGAAAGCTCAGGTGGCATTATAAGTCCACCGGTCATGACAAGGATTTCCAGGTGGAAATTTTCAATCTCGGGCAGACTCCGGGACATCCCAACAGCATCATTGCGAACGTATGGGGCTATGATCCTTCATGGAAGGTCGAGTGGTTCGAGGACGGAAGGCCGATGGGCAAGATGGAGCAGGTTATTGACTATTCTCCTCTTTATATAAAGGAAATCAATGCCGTATATGCAGACAAGGGCAAGGCTACTCCCCGCTACAAGTTCCCGAGACCCAATGACCATTATTTCGCCGCGACTCCTTGCCAGTATGCGGAGAATGTCACAGTGTCCGTAAAGAACGGTGAGGGAAAGGTATGGCTTTACAATATTGACATGGCGGATTATGTTGACGTCCAGGCGCACAGGGGCGGTGCCGGCCTGATGCCTGAGAATACGGTTGAGGCAATGAAACATGCCCTTGACATGGGCGTGAACACTCTTGAGCTTGACCTGCAGGTCAGCAAGGACGGGCTTGTAGTCGTTTCGCATGACGCATATTTCCACTCCAGATATGCCACGAGGCCGGACGGGACAAAGGTCGGCAAGCTTGACCCTAAGGAGTACATCTATACTATGCCTTATGAGGAAGTCGTGAAATATGATGTAGGAAGCCGTGAGAGCGAGGTGTGGCCTGGCAAAGCTTGTTTCCCTGCAGTAAAGCCGCTTGCAAGCGACTTGATTGATTTTGTGGAGAACTATACCAAGGAGAAGGGATATTCTCCTGTAAGGTACAATATCGAAATCAAGTCCAAGAAAGGCAAGGGAGAGGGCGTGAACTGGCCTGTTTACAACGAGTTTGTGGACAAGTGCGTAAAACTGCTCCTTTCAAAGCATCTTGATGAGAGGCTTGTAGTGCAGTGTTTTGACGTGAGGGCACTCAATTTCATGCATGAGAAATATCCTGAGCTGATATTGTCTTATCTTGTTGACGCAAAGGCCGGGGATTTTGAGGGATACATGTCCAAGCTGGATTTCACTCCACAGTGGCTTAGTCCGCATTACTCGCTTGTCGATGAGGAACTTGTGGCCAAATGCCGCGAAAAGGGCATCAGGCTTGTGCCTTGGACTGTCGATGAGCCTGAGGACATTGCAAGAATGATTGAACTTAAGGTCGAGGCCATAATCTCGAACTATCCTGACAGGGTGCTCGAGCAGACCAGAGGCTTTGCTTTCCCTCTTCCTGAAAAGTCAAGATAATATGCCTAAACTGAATAATTTATATACATTGGAGGACGCTGTCAGGCTTTCGGGCCCGACGGCGTTCAACATTATGATTAAGCCGGCCGGGTCGCTGTGCAATCTGGACTGCAGCTATTGCTATTACCTGGACAAGGCGGACATTTACGGCGGACGCGAGCCGAGGATGAGCCTGGAGATGCTTGAGACATACATAAGGGAATATATCGCCGCCAATGATGTGCCTGACGTTACATTCAACTGGCACGGAGGCGAACCTTTGGTCATGGGCCTGGATTTCTACCGCAAGGCAGTTGAGCTTGAATTGAAATATGCGGCGGGAAAGAACATCCATAACACGATACAGACCAACGGGATTCTCCTGACTCCGGAGTGGGCTTCATTCCTGCGCGAGAACGGGTTTCTTGTAGGGATATCGATAGACGGCCCGAAAGATATACATGACCGTTTCCGCAAGGACAAGGGAGGGGCGCCTACATTTGACAAGGTGATGCGCGGGCTGGAGCTGCTTTACCGCTCCGGTGTGGAATATAACACGATGACGACAGTCAGCAGGGCCGGGGAGGGGCGCGGTGAGGAGGTTTACCGTTTCCTCAAGTCGGTCGGAAGCCGCTATATGCAGTTCATGCCCGTTGTGGAGCATGTAAGATATCCTCTCAAGCCCTCAGGAAAGCCGGACAGGCAGGCCAGGCCGCATATAGTATCCCCGTCAGCCGAGGGGGCATGCATAGCTCCGTGGTCAGTCAGTCCGTTTGCCTACGGAAAATATATGTGCCAGATATTCGACCATTGGGTCTGCAATGACGTGGGACGCTATTTTGTAGGGCATTTTGATGCCGCCCTCGCATGCTGGTGCGGAGTGCAGCCTGGTCTGTGCGTATTTGCGGAGACTTGCGGCGGCAACTCTGTTATAGAGCATAACGGTGACCTTTATCCGTGCGACCATTTCGTCTATCCTGAATACCGCCTCGGCAATGTCGGTGAGGATTCCCTCAGGACTATGATGACATCGCAGGAGCAGTGGAATTTCGGCATTTCCAAGCGCAATTCGCTTCCGCGCAGATGTGGGCAATGCAAATGGTATTTCGCATGTCACGGTGAGTGCCCGAAGCACCGTTTCAGCAGGGGCGAGAACGGTGAGACCGGTCTGAATGTCCTGTGTGACGGGCTGATGATGTTTTATTCGCACATAGCCCCGTACATGGAGAAGATGAAGGAACTGCTTGCATCGGAGCAGGCGCCTGCAGGAGTAATCCCGTGGGCAAGGATGAGGCTTATGAAATAGTTTCGTAGAGCTCCAGAAGACGGAGCTCTTTTTCGTCTGTCTCCGCCAGTATCTGCCCGATGCGTTCGGATGCGGACTGGAGCTTGTCAAAAGGCAGTGCACCGCTGCCGAGCATGGCTTCCAGCTCCGCCTTTTCCGCTGCAAGAGTCTCCAGGTCCTTTTCAAGCTGCTCCATCTCCCTCTCTTCTTTCCAGCTCAGCTTCTTCTTTTTTGCCTGGACCGGTTCATCTGATGCGGTTGCCTTGGCTTTTGCGGCTTCCTTTTCTTTCTCTGCCTTTTCCTGTGCACGGGCCGCGGAGCGCTGCTGCGCCTCATATTCCTTTATGAATTCCCTGTACTCGCTGTAGCTTCCGACAAAATCCTTCACAAGCCCATCTCCACAGAATATGAACAGGTGGTCAACCAGCTTGTCGAGGAAATGGCGGTCATGCGACACGATTATAAGCGAGCCTGCAAATTCCTTGAGATATTCCTCAAGTATGTTGAGGGTGACAATGTCCAGGTCGTTTGTCGGCTCATCAAGAATCAGCAGATTCGGCTGCTGCATCAGTATTGTCAGCAGGTATAGTCTGCGCCTCTCTCCTCCGCTCAACTTTTCGACTTTGTTGTTGAGCATGTCATGAGGGAAGAGAAATCTGTTCAGGAGCGAGGTGTCATTCACAATGTCCAGGACGGTGTCCTGAGGATTGAATTTCATTCCGCTCTGGTGGTAATATCCTATTTTGAGAGATTCGCCGCGCTCGATTATTCCGGTCATCAGGCCGCATCCGGAGCCGCATGAGTATGAGCCGGGGTCGGTGCAGACCATTTCCGGAGTATAGTTCCCGGTCAGGATGTTAAGGAAAGTGGATTTTCCCGCTCCGTTGCGGCCGACTATGCCGACTTTCTCGTATCTCTGGAAATTGTATGTGAATTTGTCCAGGTAGCATTTGTCTCCGTAAAAGAAACTCAGGTCGCGGCAGTTGATTATCTTGGTGCCCAGCCTTGTCGCGCCTTTCATCTCCGACATGCTGACCTGCTTCTGTGTATATGTCTGCGAAGCCCTGTCCTTGAGGTCGTAGAATGCGTTTATGCGGTATCTTGCCTTGCCTGTCCTTGCGCATGGGGTGCTACGCATCCATTCAAGTTCACGGCGCAGGATATTGCGCACCTTGTCCGTTTCTGCATTGTAGTTGGCAATCCTTTCCTCTCTCTTCTCAAGGTAATTCTGATAATTCCCGCGGTAGGTGTATATTGCGCCATGGTCCATTTCCATGACTGTATTGCATACCCTGTCCAGGAAATACCGGTCGTGCGTGACCATAAGGAGGGTACACCTTGAACGGCTCAGATAGCCTTCCATGAATTCAATCGCGTCAATGTCAAGGTGGTTGGTCGGCTCGTCCATGATGAAGAAATCCGCCTCTGAGGCAAGCATCTGCGTTATGGCGACACGCTTGACCTCACCTCCGGAAAGTTCCTTCATCTGCTGCTCCGGGTCAGTGAGATTGAAATTCCCGAGAAGCTTGATGACCCTGCGCTCGTATTCCCACAGGTGTTCCTGATCAAGCCCAGAGGTGAACTCCGCGCTTGAAGACATTATCTGGCTGAATATGCTCTTTCCCGGGTCGAAAGCGTATTCCTGCTCAAGAAAAGCGATGCTTATGTCTTTGAGGAACATTATCTTTCCGCCTGAATCCGACTTGTCCTTGCCTGCGAGAATACGCATGAGCGATGTCTTGCCGGTTCCGTTAGGAGCTATGAGCGCGATTTTGTCTCCTTCGTTTATGTTGAAGCCTATATTCTCGAAAAGAACCTTAGGCCCGTATGATTTCGATATGTTTTCTATCTGGAGGTAGCTTGCCATCTTGTGGTTTATCTGAAAAATCTGTCAACTTCTTTGACGGCCTCCGGAAGAGCGAAGACCGCAACCCTGTCGTATGCCTGAATCTGTGTGTCACCTACGGCTATGAATGATTCATTGCCCCTTATGACGCCACCTATGATGGCGTTTCTCGGGAAGTCCATGTCCTTGAGGGCTTTCTTTGTTATCGCAGTGTCAGGTGACACGATGAACTCCAGAACTTCCGCATTCGTGCCGCTCATATATTTGATGAAACGGACTTTGTTGCTCAGGGTGAATTTGAATATCCTGCCTGCCGTTATAAGCTTCTTGTTTATCACCGCATCAACTCCCATGCTCTCTGCGAGCCTGATGTATTCAAGGTTCTCCACCTCTGCGATTGTCCTTGCGACACCGAGTCTTTTGGCGGCGACGCATGCGAGGATATTGGTCTCCGAATTGTTGGTGACTGCTACGAAAGCATCATATTCGCGTATTGATTCCTCCTGCAGCATGTCGGAGTTCCTGCCGTCCCCGTTCACGACTATCACATTGCCTGGCAGCTTTTCGGAAAGGTCTATGCATTTCTCCTTGTTCATCTCTATCAGCTTGATGGATTCCATCTGCCTGCTGAGCTGCTTGGCCACCATCTCGCCGATGGGGCTTCCTCCGAGAATCATCAGGTTGTTGACCTCTATGTTCCGCTTGCCGATGTATTTCATCAGCATGTCCATGCCCTCCCTCTTGGAAATGATGAAGACAAGGTCATGGTATTTGAACTTGGTGTCGAATTTCGGGATGATGGTCTCGTCGTTCCTGGATATGGCGACGACCCTGAATTTCTGGCCCTCCTCGGCCGCTACGGTACTGAACTCCGCCATGTTCATCCCTATGAGAGGGGACTCTTCCTCGAGCTTGAATACCGCAATCTGCAGCTTGCCCCTTGCGAAGTCAAGCGAATCTGCTGCGGCAGTCCTCTTGAGCAGGTCAATGATTTCTCCGGCCGCGATTTTTTCCGGATAGAACATCAGGTCTATGCCCATTTCCGTGAACAGGTATTTGTTCTCATATGTGAGATATTCCTCATTGTTTATCCTTGCCGTGACTTTTTTGCTGCCGAGTTTCTTCGCCAATATGGCGCTCACGATATTCACATCCTGGGAGTCTGACGGGTTCACTGCAATGAAAAGGTCCGCCTCAGCCGCTCCTGCCTCGCTGAGAGTGCGTATGGCCGACGGGTTGCCCTCGACGGTTATGACATCCGTATTGGATGCGAGAGCTTCAAGCCTGCCCTGGTCGGAATCTATGACGGTGATGTCATTGGCTTCATTGCTCAGCATTTTTGCGAGGTGGGAACCGACTTCTCCTGCCCCTGAGATGATTATTTTCATTTTGTCAAAAATTATCCTTTATAAAAATCCTCTTTCCTGATGCTCCGGAATATGCCTTTCCCTTTCAGTATCGCCTGCGGTATTATCCACCGGCTGTACCATCCTTCGACAGAGGCTGCTTTGCCATGACTTTCGAGATAGTCACGTATCTGTGCCATGTCAGGAGAATTGCGCTTGCTCCGGTATTCCCCGTGCGCCTTCCATACGGCCTTGAAGCACTCCGGCTTGAATGACGCGAGATATGCTGCAGAGGAGAGGCTGTCAAGAATCATTCTCATGAATATTCTGCGTCTTGCCATCCTCAGCCCTTTCTGTGCTGCCTTTGTGGTGTTCATCCCTTTTCTGTATAGCCCGAGCGCAAAGGTCTTGCCGAGATTGTTGCTGAGCATCAGCAGATTGTTCCGGTAGTTCAGGAAGAGCTTGAAAGGCGATGTCTGAGGCAGTGTGCCTCCGCCTACATGATATATAAGCGACTGCGGCACTACAGTGACCTTATGCCCTTCGAGCTGCATCCTCCAGCACAGGTCTATTTCCTCCATATGTGCGAAAAACCTTCCGTCGAGTCCTCCGAGCTTCCTGTAAAGGCTGCTCCTTACCATAAGGCAGGCTCCTGTGGCCCAGAACACATTTACCGGCGTGTCGTATTGCCCATTGTCGCGTTCAAGCCTGTTCATGACGCGTCCTCTGCAGAACGGGTATCCGTATTTGTCGAGCCAGCCTCCGGCCGCACCTGCATATTCAAACATCTCCCTTTCTTGCAGGCTGTGCAGCTTTGGAGCGCATGCCCCGCATTCAGGATGACTTTCCATCCAGTCTGTCAGAGGCCTCAGCCATCCGGGCGTGACTTCTATGTCTGAATTTATGAGCACGAAATATTCCGGGGCTTCATCTGCCTTGCGGCATGCCGTTGCTTCTTTGGCAGGCTTTCCGGAAACTTCTGCAATCTCCCTTTCATTCTCTATTCCGTCTGCTTCTTTGTCTGCTTTTCCTGCTTTTTCCGGTACGATTATATCGAATGCCCTGTTGTATCCTCCCGTGAAACCGAGATTCTTTTCGGATGTGATTGTCCTTACATGAGGGAAAAATTCTGTCATCATGGCTACGGAACCGTCTGTGGAGGCGTTGTCCGCGACTATGACTTCTGCATCTTCGTCCTGTACGGAGTGCAGCAGCCCCGGAAGAAACCTTTTGAGGAAGCCTTCCGTGTTCCAGTTCAATATGACAATTGCCGTCTTCATGCCGAATGAAATTATAAACTGGCAAATTTACGCAAAACGTTTAAATAATCTGCATGAATCCGAAGAATGGACTGTCGCAGATTTTAAAATTCATATTGATAAAAGCCAAATAACTTATAGGAAGTGCATGGGAGCATGAGGGATGTCGCATCAGTGGATTCTGATATGGTAAAAGAATGTCTGTCACTCGGCTGTCTGCCACTCAAGTGTCTGCAGACCGTTTGTCTGCCGGTCAGGCGTCTGTAGATCATGTATCTGCCGGTCAAGTGTCTGCCGATCAAGTGTCTGTAGACCATTTGTCTGCCGGTCAGGCGTTTGAGTGTGGGGCAGTGGGTATGTGGTATGGGCGTCGTCATTGATTATCCTGTACAACGGGATTGCTGACCGATATTTGCATGGGGCCTTGTAATATGCTGATTAATAATATGTTGCAAAACAGTAGGGCCGATATAAGGCCTACTGTTTTGCAACGCATTGAAAATTAATGATTTGTAAGACCCCATGCCTGTTGCTTTGAGTCCATCAGCCGCAGGTAAGCCAATTTTGTCTGTAATGCGCTTTTGAGGTCTGCCAGATTCTTGAAATTCTGTGTTACGAATGAAGTGTCGATTTCAATTACGCTTTTCAGATTGCTTCCGCGCTTTGTATGGAAACGGTATGAACAGAATTCATAGCAGTAGTGCGCTCCGCATATTCCGGCCGCAACAGGATTATTAAGAATATACAACAATGAATCGATTTGCCATTTGAGAAGTTTCTTTTCGACAAACTGTGCTGGATAGTCGAAAACTTTTCCATGTCCTATGTGTCTGTGGCAGAACCAACCTGTATATGACTTTATCAGTTCGCAAATGGCTTGCTGTACATCGTCTCCTTTTATGAGAAGGTGGAAATGATTTCCCATAAGCGCAAATGCGAAAAGCGACAAATTGTATTTGCGGATCGATTTGTTAAGATAAAATAGAAATTGCCTGCATTCTGTCTTGTCGTAGAATGTCTTCTGCTTGTCAACCCCTCTTGCAAATATGTGGTAGACTTTCCCCTCCATAATCTTCCCTCCAATCATTCAATCACTTGCAAATGTAGATTTTTTCTTCGGATCTGCAATACAATCGTATTTTATAGTGTCTTAGAATTTGACCGGCTTTCGTAATTCCAGGCTCTTTCGGTGCAATTATTGCTTGGACTGCTGCCGGTCCGCCTGTTACCTGTTGCTTGTTGCTTGTTGCCGGGCCGCCGGATAGAGACGTACTAAGTATAATTTTGAAAAATACCGTAATATGGAAGATTTCTCACTCGTAACCCCGACATTCCTTTTCTCCGCCATCTCGCTCATCATGCTGGCATACACCAACCGTTTCCTATCATACGCCCAGCTTGTGCGCACCCTGAAGGAACATTATCTGCAGAACCGCTCTGAAGTGACGGCAGCGCAGATAAGGAATCTGAAGAAAAGGCTCTATCTGACGCGCAACATGCAGGTGCTCGGCATATCGAGCCTATTTTTCTGCGTCATATCCATGTTCCTGATTTACATCGGCTACAGGACAGCCTCAATCTATGTCTTCGGATTCTCTCTCCTGCTTCTGGTAGCCTCACTCGGAGTCTCCATCGCAGAAATACTGATTTCCGTAAGAGCCCTCGAAATCCACCTTCACGACATAGAAGACAAAAAACGTTAGTCCTGCTGCCCGCAAATCCCCCTCTTTCGGCCTAATGCAAGCCATGTCCCATCACCCGGCTATCTCTTGCCATCCTCTCACCATCCTCTTGTCCTCCTCTTCCCGGACATCTTTCGGATATGAAATAGAGATGAACTGCAATCCGTATTCAAATCTATTCCAACCAAGTTTCAAACCATAATCTTTGCCTCTACCGATGTCTTGAATGTCGGAGATAATATTGTGTGAACGTCAGCAGGTAATACTAAATCTCATCAAAGAGTCTCCGACAATAAGTGGCCGAAAATGTCGGAGATATTGTCGGTAAGCCAACGTACCGTAGAACGTGACCTCTCCGTTTTGCAGAAGAAATGTGTTCTGAAACACGAAGGCAAAGATAATGATGGAATGGGGATATATAGTTATCATTGCAAGGCAAACTATGATAAATGACAACGTTGTTGGATATTAATTCATATGAAAGTTAAAATACAGATGTCCGACTTTCATATTGCATTGGATAAAGATTAGGGAGTATTTGCGGCAATACCACAAATAGGCTTGTCTGATTTATAATAACTGAAACTTAGTATATGACAATTTTCAGATTGAGGCTATATAATATTTTGATTATCAAATAATTATATTGCAAAAGACCTTAAAATTTCGTAACTTTAAGGCAGTTAACTCCCACATTAACACCATGTTGCGAAGCTCTAAGGTCCACTACAAAAGTAGTGATTTATTCTCAATATTGAGAGAACATTTTGGAAAAGATATGAATTTGGCAAGAATAAAGGCAATGAGCATGATGATATGCGCTCTCTGCAAAGTGCAACGGGTGGCGTATACAAAGCTTGCATCGGCTTTCGATAATGAAGCCGAGGCTGCTTCCTCATTGCGCAGAATCCAGCGGCTGATTGCTGAGTGTATCATCAATACCGATCTCATAGCCAGACTCATTCTAAAGCTCATACCTGTAAAGG